>Ga0172373_10000047_pt1 | contig 168575 bp, 143 predicted proteins | sample Lak10m_2_FD_114546 | JGI IMG/M metagenome (GOLD analysis project Ga0172373, IMG submission 114546) | Freshwater microbial communities from Kabuno Bay, South-Kivu, Congo - kab_092012_10m | ecosystem: Environmental > Aquatic > Freshwater > Lake | place: Democratic Republic of the Congo... | reverse complement strand
TCAGCCAACAAACCTCTAATGAAAGGTGTAAGAAAAACAAATGCAATAAATGTTCCATACAAATCTGAAGCTTCTGCTTCTGTCATAGAGAAACCATCCACTGTATCTTTCAGATAAAGGGTAAAAATTCCGATCATTAGATAATAACCGAAGCGCTCCCACATTTCAGAGAAAAAAAGATACGGTAAGGCTTTAGGATGAGATTTTTTCATTTTATTGGGGTTATAAATTTGTATTGAATTAATACTATAACTTTTACCATTGAGAAATTAAGGAATTTAAACTTAAAAGTAGTAAAAGAAACATTAAGTAGACAAGGTCGATTTTGGGAAATAAATAGGAAAACTGATATATATAGATAGATATCATTTAGAATTATATAATTTGACTAAGTACTATATGGATAATCGAATAAATTTGACATAAAAAAAGGCTGTATCGATTTTGACACAGCCTTTTCAATTTTTATTTTACACCATGCATCATTTTCAATAATGGTTTACTCAAAAAGAACAGCACAATTGCTGCACCTCCAGCTAAATAAACAAACAACATAAAAAATGAATGTAAATCATTAATCTTAATTCCAAGGAATGATTTTTCAATATTAATCGATTTTTTAGCTGTTTCTATTTTGATTTTTTCAATCACTTTAGCATTAGCTTCTAATTGTTTTTTAGATGTCGTTTTAGGGAATAAATTATTGAAATTTATAGCATCATATTTTACATCTAATTCTTTACCTTTTTCATCAAAAACAACGGTTGTATCAGATAATTTTGAAGTTTTTAAATCTTCAACTTGTAATAATGCATTGTGATATTTTGTACTAAATTCTTTTTCTAAATCACGAACATATGTAGCTTTAACTACTTGTTCAGGATAAAACGAACTTAAAAATCCAGCGAAATTGTTGGCTGCAGCTGTACTTAAAAACCAAACCCCCATTAACAAGGATGCAAAACGTACAGGAGCTAATTTATTAACCATTGAAAGACCGATTGGAGACAAAAACAACTCTCCTACAGTATGAATTAAATATAAACCTGTTAGCCAAATAATACTTACTTTAATACCTGGTTCAACTCCTTTAACACCATAAGCAATAAAAACATAGCCAAGAGCTAATAGAAACAACCCCATAGCTTGTTTATAAGGCGATGCTGGTTCTTTACCTTTGTTAGCAAGTTTTGTCCATAAAATTGAAACAATCGGAGCTAAAATCACAATAAAAACAGCGTTAAAACTACCAAACCAGCTTGCTGGCATAGCCCAACCAAAAAATACTCTATCTGTTTGCTCTTGCGCAAAGAAAGTTAAAGATGCTCCTGCTTGTTCAAAAGCTGCCCAAAAGAAAATAACAAAAAATGCAATAATATAAATCACTCCGATTTGACTTTTTTCGACTTTTGTCAAGGATTTGTCCATAATAATAATTAAAGGAATAGCGACAGCGATCGCAAAAATTGCAGCAGAAATATAATTATTAACTACATCGACTGTAGTTTCATCAGCAGAAATAAAAACTTGAAATCTTAAAATAATAAAAAGAAAAATACCTATTAAAACCCCTAAATAAATATTTGATTTTGACTTTTTTGATTCTACAACCTCCACTCCATTATCCTCATTCATCTTTGCAAGTCTCAACTTATTAGAAACAACACCAATTTGTTCTCCATTCGGTCCAATCAATACTTTATTCATTCTTATTTTAAACATTACAACAGAAATGATCATACCAATACAGGCACAAAGAAATCCCCATTTAAATGCACCAGCAATTGGATTACCATTTAAATCATATTTTTCTCCTAAACCTCCACAAATCAAAGGCGCTATAAATGCACCTAAATTTATTCCCATATAAAAGATAGTAAACGCTGCGTCTTTTCTTTTATCAGTTTCAGAATATAATTGTCCTACTAAAGTTGAAATATTTGGTTTAAAAAACCCATTTCCAAAAATCAATGAAGTAAGTCCAATCAACATAAAAGTTACAGCTAAATCATGTTGTTGATAAAACGAACCACTTAAAAACATGAAAAACTGACCAATAGCCATCATGATACCTCCAACGAGAATCGACCTTCTATTCCCCCATAAATTATCAGCAAAATAACCACCAATTATTGGAGTTAAATAAACTAAACTAGTATATGAGCCATAAAAGCCAGAAGCTGTTTTTTTATCAAACATCAAAGCTCCAGTAAGAAATAAGGTAAAGATTCCACGCATTCCGTAGTAACTAAAACGTTCCCACATTTCTGTTGTGAATAATAAATAAAGTCCTTTAGGATGTCCTTTTTGCGCTTGTTCCATAAAATTATATTAATTTGAGAAGGCGTGAAAATAGAAAATATATTTTAATTCGTTAAATTTATCTTAATAAATAAATTTAGATGTTAATAAATATACACACTCATCATCCATCAATAAATCCTAACGAAATCGTTAATAGCGAGCAAATACTTACAGACAAATATTTTTCGGTTGGAGTACTACCAATAGAAGCGATGTCTCCTTATGATTTTGAGTCAATCGAACATATCTCAACGCACAAAAATTGTATAGCACTCGGTGAAATAGGATTAGATAAAACATACACAATGACTTTAAGTCAACAAATAGAATTATTTATTAAACAAGTATTTATATCAGAAAAAAACAAACTACCTGTCATCTTACATTGCGTTAAAAGTTGGAATGAAATTCTACAGATTAAAAAAGAAATAAAGCCAAATCAACCTTGGATAATGCATGGATTTCGCAAAGTAAATTTACTAGCATCCATACTAGAATCAGAAACCTATATAAGCATTGGCACAGCTATTATTTGGGATAAAAAACTACAGGAAACTATTAAAAAAATACCGATTGACCGATTATTTTTGGAAACAGACAATGATAAGCAATACACAATTCATGATGTTTATGAAAAGGTAGCAACCCTAAAAAACATATCTTTACAAACATTAAAAGATCAACTTTATTTGAACACTGTAAACACGTTTAAAAAATGGAAAATTGGTTAGAAAGGACTGAATTAATCTTGGGAGAAGATAAAATAAACAAACTTAAAAACGCACATGTACTTATAGTAGGACTAGGAGGAATTGGCTCGTTTGCTGGAGAATTCATCGCACGATCCGGTGTTGGAACCATGACCATAATTGACGGAGACGTGTTTGATATAACAAACAAAAACAGGCAATTAACCGCACTTAATTCAACTATAGATAGAAATAAAGCTGTCGTGTTATCCGAAAGAATAAAAGACATAGATCCAACTATAAAAATCAATGTAATAGAAGAATTTGTACTACCAGAACGAGTGTGGGAGATTCTAGAGGAATTCAAACCTGATTATGTAATGGATTGCATTGATTCAGTCACACCTAAAATCGAATGGATTAAAGCTTGTCTTCGATTAAATATAAAAATCATCACACACTTAGGTGCAGGAGGAAAAATCGACCCTTCCAAGGTACAAGTAGCTAAATTAGAAAACGTTAATAGTTGCAAATTAGGTCGATACATACGTAAAAGATTAAGAAGAGAAGGAATCAACTTTAAGCGCGTGAAAGCAGTTTTTTCAAGTGAGATACAAGATAAGGACTCTTTAAAAATGACAAACGGACTAAATTTCAAACGTTCATTTTACGGAACTGTTAGTTATATGCCTGGACTTTTCGGCTTGCATGGAGCTGCAGAAGTAATCAAACATCTTAGTGAAAAAAGTAAGAATTAATCAAAAAAAAGAGTTAATATTTATTATTTTATAAATTAAATTAATAATTTAAATAAAATTAAATATAATACTTAAAAACAAATATTTAAATTAAAAATATAACAACTAAATAATTAATTAAAACTAATTTATTAGTAAAAAAGTAAATGATCAATTACACTACACTATTAATTACTGGACTCATTTTTTTAGTATGTCGTTGTACAACTACAGAAAATGAAACTTTTAAACCTACATTAGCAACCATTGAGGTAGGAGAAGATAATAGTTATGCTAATATATATCGTGTTAGTACAAAACATTTACACTTAGAATTAGACGTAAACTTTGAGAATAAATCTATTTACGGAGTTGCTCGTCACGAAATTGAAAATAATCACGCAGACACTGCTATTTTTGACATTAAAGGTTTACAAATACAAAAGGTTACAACTGGAAAAAAAGGAAACGAAAAAAACACGAGTTATCTTATCGGAATAGAAGACTCCTTAAATGGAGCGCCATTAAGTGTTTTGGTAAGCCCTAAAACACGATTTATCAATATCTATTACCAAACTACTGATCAAACCAAAAGTTTACATTGGAATCAAAATAAATCGCTTACTGTTTTAAAAAATGATACTACACTAAAAGACACCTTAATTGGAACAACAAAACCCCCAAATTTCCTATTTACCCTACCAGGTGAACACTATATTCGAAATTGGATTCCTCTGCAAGACATAGGTTATAGAAAAATAAATTATTCCGCTAGTGTTCGTGTCCCCAAAGGTTTAATCCCTCTCATGGGGGCTATAAATCCTACAAAACAAAATGATAGCAGCACCTATTACTTTGAAAGTACATCCCCTGTTTCGTTGTATGAGATTGGCTTAACTATAGGAGATTTTCGTTTTAAAAAACTCTCTGAAAAATCGGGTATCTATTTCCTATCAAAAACCAGCCAAACCATTTACAATGAAGTTAAACCTTTACCTGCTTTAATTAAAAATATTGAGAAAACATTTGGAAAATCACCTTGGGCCACAACTAATTTTGTAATTCTTCCAGACACTTTTTCAATCCACACATACACCTATCCGTGCACCTATTTTATACACCCAAGTTTCTTTTCAAAATATCAAAACTCCACGTATGACATCCAAAAATTTCTATTAAGCCACTGGCCTAATTCCTTTTTTTCAACAAATTGTACAACTAATTTTGCATTAGAATCAGGAATAACCAACTATTATCTCAATCGCTTTGTTCTGCTTAATTACGGTAAAGAACAATCCGAATTAGCTTCCAAATTATATATAAATAGTTGTCTTCTCTCCCAAAAAGAAGATTTTACTTCTAGTACACTACCTACGAATGTATACACAGAAAAATGCAATACAACTAAACCCTACAAACCAAAAGATTTGGCTTTCAAACAATTGAAAGGATTTTTACTCATGAAATCTCTCGAAACAAATTTAGGAACAAATAAGTTAGATAATTTTGTTCGGAAATACATTTCCAAGAATCAAACCTATTCACTATCCGATTTTGAAAGAGAATTGAATCATTTTTTAACGCAAGAAGAAGTTATTCAGTACCCATTAAAAAATTGGTTATACGGAAAAAAAATACCTCCCATCACTTACAAAATAAGTTCCAAAAGACATATTCAAATTCATGTATTTGTTAAATCACTGATTAGCAATAAACGTTTTTTTCGATTACGTAAAACCAAGGATACATTTAATCACTTTACCCCTTTTGATTGGCTTACTTTTATATCGTTATTACCGCCGCAAACAGAAACAAAAAAACTTAAGCAGTTAGAGAAATTATACCATCTAAGTATGCATCCAAATAAAAACATTCAAAGAGCATGGATACGATATGGTATAAAAAATAATTTTTCAGACGCTCAAACCTCTTTACAAAGGATTTTAGCACGCTATGGTGATGAAGAATACAAACAATCCTTTTATTGCGACAAATAGCTTTAAAGCAAGAAATAAATTATGTACTTTAATAAAACAAAAAAGGTGTTCTAATAATCAGAACACCTTTTGAATATATTATTAAAATCCAGTTATTCTCCAAATTTTTCGATTACTTGTTGTGTAACTCCTGTATTTGAGAAACCTCCATCGTGGAATAGGTTTTGCATAGTTACATAACGTGTTAAATCTGAGAACATTGAAATACAATAATCTGCACATGCTAATGCAGAAGCATTTCCAAGTGGAGACATTTGTTCTGAGAAGTTAATGAATTCATAGAATCCTTTAATACCTTGTCCTGCAGTCGTCATTGTTGGAGACTGAGAAATAGTGTTTACTCGTACTTTTTTCTTGATACCATAATGGTAACCAAACGAACGTGTAATTGACTCTAAAAGCGATTTAGCATCCGCCATGTCATTGTAATCTGGGAATATACGTTGTGCTGCTATATATGTTAAAGCAACAACGGAACCCCATTCATTTAAAGCATCTAATTTGTGCGCAGTAGCTAATGTTTTATGTAATGAAATTGCAGATACATCCATTGTTTGATTATAAAATTTATAATCATTTTCTGTGTAATGTTTTCCTTTTCGAACATTAGGTGACATACCAATTGAGTGAAGAACAAAATCTATTTTACCTCCTAAAATTTCTTGTGCTTGTACGAATAAATTTTCTAAATCCTCCACACTAGTAGCATCCGCAGGAATAACTGTAGCTCCAGTTTTTTCAGCTAGGTTATTTATTTCTCCCATTCGCATTGCGATTGGCGCGTTAGTCAATACGAATTGAGCTCCTTCCTCATGAGCTCGTTCAGCAACTTTCCAAGCAATTGATTGTTCGTTCAATGCGCCGAAAATGATACCTCTTTTACCTTTTAATAAATTATTTGCCATTTTTAATATGCTTTGGTTACAAATATAAAAAGAAAAACGTGTTACAATGTTATTTTCAATCCGTCAAATGCAGGAAAAACATTTGGTGGACACATCTGGGTAATTTCTTCGTGTGTTCCAAACAAATGTGAAATATGCGTTAGATACGCTCTTTCGGGTTTGATTTCATCTATTAAATCCAATGCTTCCTGAAGATTGAAGTGGGATATATGTTCCTGTACTCGCAATGCATTAACTATCATAACTTTTACACCTTTCAGCTTATTTTTTTCACTCGTACTAATTGTTTTAGCATCCGTGATATAAGCAAAATCATGTATCCTAAAAGCATGTACAGGCATTTTATAATGCATCACCTCAATGGGTAATATTTCTAAGCCACCTGGTAGAATAAACTTTTCGTTGAAAATTCTATTTATTTGAATTAATGGGATCCCAGGATATTTATCTTCATCAAAAACATAGTGAAATTCTCGCTTTAAAGCTTTCTCCACCCTTTCTGAACAAAACACCTCCATATCTCGACCTTCTTTAAAATTAAAAGCCCTCACGTCATCCAACCCACTAACATGATCTTTGTGTTCATGTGTAAATAAAACTCCGCGCAAAGTTTGAACATTTTCACGCAGCATTTGATAGCGAAAATCTGGTCCAGAATCGATTACATAATTTTCATGATTAAAACTAATTAAAATTGAACATCTTAATCGTTTATCTTTCGTATCATTAGATTTACAAACCTTACAATTACACGCAATCACGGGGACACCTTGGGATGTTCCAGAACCTAAGACTGTAATTTCTAATTTGCTTTTCATTCTACATTATATTTTGAACGAAATAATTTAACGATAAACATCATCCAACCAACAATCATTATAATCCCACCAATCGGAGTCAATGGACCGAAAAACATTCCTAATTTAAGTTTAAGTTCACTTTGTAAAATCAACAAATAGATGGATCCTGAAAACACAATAACACCTAAAAAAATACAATTAAAAATAATTCTCAATGAGAAATCAAGTTTATGCGACAAAGAAACTAATGCTAAAAATGCAAGGCCATGGTAGAGTTGATATTTAACTGCAACTTCAAAAGAACCTAATTGTTTTTGAGTTAATATTTTTTCCAAAACATGAGCACCCAAAGCCCCAAAAACGATACCTAACAAGATTAGTATGGAAGCGGCTACTACCATTTTTTTATCTAATGTACTCATATTAATTCATTAAAGCTTTTGCGTTCTCAAGTGCTGCTTCGTTTATGTTATCTCCACTCATTAATCTAGCAACCTCCTCCACTCTTTCTTTTTCAGTTAATTTAAACACCGCTGTGGTGGTAATATCTGTTTCATGAGACTTGGATACTTTCAAGTGATTTTGTCCTTTACTTGCAACCTGTGGAAGATGGGTAATTGCAAAAATTTGCATATAATTTCCCATTTTATGTAAAATATTACCAATTTTTTGAGCCACCTCTCCAGAAACTCCGGTATCAATTTCATCAAAAATTAAAGTCGGAAGTTGTTTCTTTGTAGAAATTAAGTATTGAAACGCTAACATTACACGAGATAATTCACCTCCACTTGCAGCTCTTTCTATAGGTAGTGGGGCTACTCCTTTATTTGGTGAAAATAACAACTTCAAATCAGTAAATCCATTCGCAGAAAGTTTATCCGAAACGGTTAAATCGAACACAATCTGAGTGTGTGGTAATTTAAGTTCTTGTAAAATTTCAATCAACTGATTTTGAATGACTACTGCTTTACTACCTCTTGCCTCGTGCAGATTTTTTGCTTTTTCAATTGATTCTGTTTCTAAAAATTTCAACGTATTTTTCAAGGCAACAATTTCGTTCTCTAGTTCTTCTACCGAAAGTTGGCTTGAACTCAGGTGACCGTATATTGAAAGAAGCTCCTCTTGATTATGCACATTATGTTTTCTCAAGGAGGTATTATACAGATCTATTTTAAGAGTAAGTTCTTCTTTTCGAAGCGGGTTGACCTCTAAATCATCTAGACAAGTTAAGGCTTCATTGCCAATATCCGAAAGTTCGAAATAAGTCTCTTTCAATCTTTGCGTTAAATCATCTAATTTTGAATACATTCCAACACTTCTGTCTAATTTAGATTTTACATGACTTAACTGTGTTAATGCGTTTATTTCGCCTCCTTCATCTGTTAATTGATCAATCAAAACTGAAAACAAAGCTTTTATAGTATCACTATTCTCTATCGCTTTCAATTCATCTTCAAGTACTTGATAGTTATACGTAGCTAATTCTAACTTTTCTAATTCATCCAATTGAAACTTAACATAATCGGCATTTAGCAAGGCTTTTTGTAACGCAGTCTCTTTTGTAACTAATTGAATTTGAGTTGATTTATAATTATTATATACAGATACATATTGATTTTTTAGAGTAAGTGTATCTCCCAATAGATCTAGCATATCCATTTGGAAATCTACATTTTTTAGGTCTACTGTATGGTGTTGGGAATGTATATGAATTAATTTTTCAGCTAAGTTTTTAAGAACACCTAAATGAACTGGGGTATCATTCACAAAAGCACGAGACTTACCTTGTGCTGAGATTTCTCTTCTTACAATCGTTTCTTCATTAAAATCGAGGTCATTTTCTACAAAAAAAGTCTTTAAATCAAAGTTTCTTATTTTAAAAACAGCTTCAACAACTGTTTTTTCTTCTTTGTTTCGAATAACAGAATAATCTGCTCTTTCCCCTAAAATAAGATGTAAAGCACCTAGAAGTATCGATTTACCAGAGCCAGTTTCTCCAGTTATAACAGTAAATCCCTCCGAAAACTCCAGTGTTGCTTTTTCGATAAGTGCAAAATTTTGTATAAATAAAGAATGTAACATTAATTTAAAATTTCCTGATATTTAGACGAATTTACGGGATCTATTTTCTTTAAAAGGTTTACCAAATCGGTTTTTTCTGTTAAGGTTGCATCGTAAAATAAATTTTTTAATTCCGTCGTTTTGGCTTGTACAAAGATGGTTACATTTATTGAATTTGGTCTTGTGCTAGCTATTTTGTTTAATTTACTAAGGGCATTAAACATATTTTTTCTTGCAATTTCTTTATTTTCATACAATTGATCTAACCCTTTTCTATTATACTCGTAATTGCATTCTCGAAGTGGCTCAAATAATTGGTGTAAAGTATTATCAATTAACCAATAACGATTTTTTTTAGAAATTTCATTAGTCATCCATCCTTTGATATTCGAAGATTGTGCGTTAGCTACGATTTGTTGTGCTTCTACAAAATAGGGATTTCCGCCTTTTAAAGACATCGAATCGTAATCAATTCCTAGGATATAGTATGCATAAAAAGCTAAAACGGAAGTAATATTATCTCTAAATTGGTTAGGAGCATATATTAACACTGAATTTCTATTGAAAGGAAATGAAATATCCATATCTACAAAATTAAATGCAGTAGTATTATATGTACTTTTAAATGCTGGTCTAGAGGATTGAATTTGCATGGTACCTTCATAAACACCTGGAGAGGGAATAGCATTAATTTGAATTTGAATATTACAATTAATACGTTCTTCCAAGGAAAATTTATCTTTTGTCCATTTTGTGTTATTCATAAACTCAAATACCATCTGTTTCATTTGAGTAAAAATTTCTTGTTCAACAGATGATACTTCTAATTTTGCGTCATTTAGCACGGTAACCTGACAATTTAGTTCTTGTGCATAATAAAGCGAATTAAGAAATAGAATCAACGCACATAAAAAGTATTTAATCATAATGTCCTAATTAATACATAAAGCTACATAAAAAGCTTCAAATTTAAGCAACAGCATATACTTATTACAGAAATGATTCTGAAATATAGGTTACGATATCTTTAGATAGATTGATCTTAGATTTCAATGGAAAATCCAGAACTTGTTCATTTTTCGATATTATGGATATTTTGTTTGTATCATGGCCAAAACCTGCGCCTTCATGCTCCAGAGAGTTGACTACAATCGCATCTAAATTCTTATTAATTACCTTGTTTTTAGCATGATTCAACGCATCATTTGTTTCTAGAGCAAACCCAAGTAAAAATTGATTTTCTTTCTTGTTTTCTCCTGCCCAAGCTAAAATATCTGGATTTTTAACAAGTTTAAGTGTTATCTCCTCGTCTTTTTTCTTAATCTTTTGCGATTCTTGTTCAACAGGTCGGTAATCAGCAACAGCAGCACAAAAAACACCAATTTCATAGTCAAGCCAATTATCTTGAACAACTGATAGCATATCTTTTGCAGAAATGATATTCTCCACCTTTAATCGAGGATGTTGTAAAGTTAATTTTGTAGGCCCAGAAATTAATAACACCTCTGCTCCTCTATTCAGAAATTCTTCGGCAATTGCGTAGCCCATTTTACCCGTTGAATGATTTCCAATAAAACGAACTGGATCTATATGTTCATACGTAGGACCAGCAGTAATTAATACTTTTTTCCCAAGCATTGAGCTATTTAAAATAAAAAAATTAGCTAAAGCCTCCACAATATCTTCCGGCTCTGTCATTCTACCTTTACCAATCAACCCACTAGCAAGAAAACCATTTTCTGCTGGCAAAATTCTCACCCCGTATGCGGATAACTGTTTCAGATTGGATGTTGTTGTAGGATGTGCATACATATCTAAATCCATTGCCGGAGCAATAAATACAGGACATTTAGCAGAAAGATACGTGGCAGTTAATAAATTATCACAATAACCGGTAGCTAATTTAGCTAATGTATTTGCTGTCAACGGTGCAATTAAAAACACATCAGGCCACATACCTAGATCGACATGGTTTGTCCACTGACCATCTTTTTGATTCCAAAAATCGATATAAACTGGATTTTCAGAAAGGGTAGCTAATGTTAGAGGGCTTATAAAATCACAAGAGGCAGGAGTCATTATACATTTGACTTCTGCCTCTTTTTTTTTCAATAAACGAATAAGGAAAGCTATTTTATAAGCAGCAATACCTCCAGTAATTCCTAAAAGTATTTTTTTACCCTTCATTTTTATTTCTTCTCGTCGTCTTCGTACTTGCGGACGTATACTTTGTCTTCCAACATTTCAGACATAGCAATAGCTACTGGTTTTGGAAGTTTTTCGTAGTATTTTGAAATTTCAATTTGTTCGCGGTTTTCGAAAACCTCTTCTAAATTATCTGTTGTTGAAGCGAATTCTTGTAATTTGCTAGTTAATTCTTCTTTTATTTCAACAGAAATTTGATTAGATCTTTTAGCCATTGCAACAATCGTTTCGTATACATTACCTGTTTTCTCTTCGAAATCGATTGTGTTTCTAGTGATTGTTGAACGCTCAGAATTTGTGTTTTTGAAATTCATACGATGTTTTATGTTAAAATTTAAATTAAATTCCCTAGTATAATCGAGCGATTAAGTTTTTAAACTCTTCTAATCGCTCTGCATTTGGAAATTCTAGTACAAATTTACTATATCTTTCCATTGTTTTATCAATTCTTTCCTTTTTTTTGTCTTCTACACTATATTTTGCTAGAAGATACGAATTGTATATTAGAATTTCCCAAACCTTTTCTCTGTAGATTGAACCGGGATATTCTTTCAAAAAAGTTTCAGAAGTAACAATTGACGCCTTATAATTTTCCGTTCTATCATACACTTTAAGTGACTCGTAATCTTTAAATTGGATTTTAAATCGTAGTTGATCCATCAACTTATTGCATGTATCTAATTTATCTGAATTTGGAAATTTATAGATAAAAAGTTGTAATTCATTTAAAGCCGTCTCAGTTTCAGCTTGGTCTAATGAGGATTTAGGTGAATTATTGACTGCGCACAAAGCATATAAAAAAGCTGTTTCCTCTCTTTTTTCACTTGTTGGATATTTATCTTTAAAAGAAGCTAAATAGTATTGAGCTGTATAAAAATCTCCAAGATTAAAGTTTGCGACACCTAATCGGTAGTAAGAATCCTCCCCTTCTTTAGTTTTAGGTGTTCTTTGGTACACTTGTTCTAATAAAGTAATCGATTTGAGGTAGTTTTTTTGATCGTACAATTTTATACCTAAATCATATTTACGTTTGTAATCATCGTTTTTGACCACTTTAGCATATTCAGAACATGCACTGGTAAGCAAAGAAAGAATAATGATACAAAGATTTAGGATACGCATCAGCGATTATGAGTTGATTATTTCACACGGATTGTAACCCCAACTTCGAGTGTTTTATTTTGACGAATACCATTCAGTTGGCACAATTGATCAATTGTAAGACCATATTCTCTGGCAATTTTAAATAAAGAATCGCCGCTCTTAACTTTATGGTATTTTCTCGCAACCCTTACTGGTTCTGTCTTAATCGGAGTGTCATTTTTTGCAGCAACAGCAACACCTGCAAGAACTTCTGAAGCTTCAACACTGTTATCAATATCTTCAAACTCTTCCTCTAAGTCCACTTCTTTCACTCTTGAAGGAACTACAACAGAATTACTCTTAGATTTAAATAAGTCTTTATGCACAAGTAGGTTTTCATCTTTCACGTTTTTATTTGCAAAATCGATGATATATTCTGGATTAATTGGAATATCATAAAAACGCACTTCAAAGTGTAAATGAGCTCCAAAAGAGTGTCCTGTATTCCCACCCAAACCGATGATATCACCTGCTTTAACTTCTTGATTTGGAACAACTAGCAATTTACTTAGATGTGCATAAAAAGTTTCTAAACCATTGTAATGTCTAATAATTACAAGATTACCAAAACCACCCTTATTAAACTTTGCATACCGAACTTTACCACTCCAAGCTGCTCCAACTAAATCTCCTGTTTTCAAAGAAATATCTACTCCTTGGTGAGGACGACCATGTCTTGGTCCGTAATGAGATGTCATGTATCCATCAAAAGGTATTTTAAACTCTTCCGAAAGTGTATCGCCAACACACAACCACAGGGTATCATCCACATTTGCAAACGAATTTCTCTTCCTGGATGAGAAACAGGTTTCTGTATCCCAAGTTTGAGAAAAGTTTAAATTTGGATTAGAAGACACTTGTTTATGCACCTCAAAATTTAAAATTCCATCAAAATTATTTTCGAGTGTAAAATCTTCTTCTGATTCAAAAATTAAATCGTCTGTATTTTTTCTTCTTGCGTTTTGCGCGAAAGAAGTTAATGTAACAGACAATAAAACAAGTATATATAAATATTTCATAGTAATAATTTAAGTCGGGACGAGAGGATTCGAACCTCCGATCTCGCGCCCCCCAGACGCGCACTTTAGCCGGGCTAAGCTACGTCCCGATAGCATAAGCGTCCCAAAAATACTTTTTATTCCCGAATTTTCAAAGGGAATTACTCATTTTAAGTTTTTTTCACAATACCTCAACAACGAAAATATCGTAAAATAATTTTTCATTTGGTCTTACAAGATCAAGTAATCCTTTGGATCCATAGCCTTCGTTTGCAGGTACAAGAATCCAAACTTTATCTGATCTTTTGACTCCTAGCATTCCTTTTTTTAAACCAGACACAATACCATTGTCAGAAAAACGCATACGAAAAGGCACAGCTCTCCGATAGCTAATGTCGTATTTTGGATTTGATTTCGTTCCAACCATATAATGAAAATCGATAGCATTTGATTCTGTGGCTTTTAGTTTTTCTATTGCATTTTCTTCCAATAACCACACTTTCACTCCATCAATCACTTTTGTAGGTTTAACTTTATTAAGAATTTTTATACGAATTACATTGTTTGCATTGGGTGGAATTAATCCTTTCACTCCAAATTTACCTCTTGCTAATTTTGCAGGAAGAAAAATTTCTACAAAATCTCCAATTGAAAGGTGTTTTAAAGCAAGATCCCAGCCTTTTGTTTGCATTCCATAACCAACTAAAAAAGGTAAAGACTCACGATTAAGCAATTCATTTCCATCCACTAATGTTCCATCTTCTAAAAAAACTTGATAATTGATATTTATTACATCCTCTTCTTGTATTTTTTCTCCTTTCCCATGCTTAAACCATTTGATTTCTAAACCATCTTTGAATTTAAGTTCATTTTCAATTTTTGTAGGTTTTAAGCTAGCATTTATCGATTTAACATTCTTTAATTCAGAATGAATTTCTTTACTACTAGTATTATTTGTTTTTACCCCTTCGACATTACACGCTCCGATTAAAACACCTAATGCAACTATACTAATTAACTTTTTCATATTTAATTCATTAATTTCACTAACTCTATATCCACTACAAGCGGTGTGATTGGTGGAATTTTATTGTTGTCCCCAGTGATCCCATGCGCTAAATGTGAAGGTATAATAAAAACTGCTTTTTCGCCTTCTTTCATTTTCTTAACACCTTCTTGTACACCTGTTTCAATTTCAGTTTTATCAATTTTAAAATAAACAACCTCATCTTTTGGAGTGACATAACAGGTATCTCCATTTAAAAATGTAATCACATACTTTACACCTACTTCCATTCCTGTTTTTGCAGAATCCCCTTCTGTTGTTTTATAAACACCGTAATACAAGCCTGAACCGGTTTGTTTCATTTTCAACATTTTTCTATGCTCAAGGTACATTGCAATGTCTAATTTTTCTTTTTGTGCAATGCGTTGGTTCATTTCAATCGACTTTTGTTTATCCCAATCAATTTCTTTTTTCTGTTCGTTGGAATTGCAACTGAATAAAAGGATTGGTATAAGAATAACGATAACTAATTTCATGGATATTGTTTTGTGTATGTTTGAATAGGATATTATTTACTGTTTGTTTTTTTAATAATCGTTTTACGATTATTTTACGATTATTTATTGATTTACGATTGTTTTATTGATTATGATTGTTTTAGGGGATGTTCTAGTAGAACATCCCTACGGGAAATATTGGGGTGCGACATTTAAAAACAATTGGATTGCATCGTCCATTTTACCATCGAATCGTCCTCCAGATGCATTTGCGTGTCCACCACCTTGGAAATATTTTCCTGCCATTTCATTTACAGGATTTTCTTTTCCTTTGGAACGGAATGAAATTTTAACAAATCCTCCTTCAGCTTCTACAAATAATACTGCTACACGCATTCCAAAAATAGACAAGGCAGTATTTACCAAACCTTCCGTATCTCCTTTTTGATGATTAAAACGATGCAACTCATCTAAAGTCAACCAAATATACGCTATACGACTTTTCTCATCTACAACTAATTTGTCAGAACAAGCAAATCCTTTCAAACGTAAACGATCTAAAGTATTTGTGTCATTGATATTTTCATGAATTATAGCGTGATTAAAACCCAGAGGCAAAATTCGTGAGATAATTTCATGTGTTCTTGGTTGCACAGAAGGGAAACGGAAAGATCCTGAATCTGTCATAATTCCTAAATAGATTGCAGTTCCAATTTCAGGAGTCAAATATTCAATCCAGTTTGCTCCTTCAATTACATCATATATTAGTTGGCACGTTGAACACGAAGAAGTATCTGATAACATTACATCTACGTAATTCTCAGGATTCAAATGATGGTCTATCATTACTTTTTTTCCTGTAGCACTTCTCAAGACATCTCCCATTGCCTCCCCCATTCGTGAAGGTTCGTTATAATCTAATGAGAAAATCAACTCAGCATCGTTTAGGTATTGACGTACTTCATTCTCCTTATTTTCGAAATCTAGGATTTCATTGACACATGGAACCCAAGCTAAATAATTAGGAAATGGATCTGGATGACAAATTACAACATCTTTACCTAATGCTTTGAGAATTAAATACAGCGCAACAGAACTTCCTATTGAATCGCCATCAGGAGATTTGTGGGATGTTATAACAATTTTTGAAGAAGAATCTACGAGATGTTTGATTTGAGAATACTGTAACATTTGATTTTTTTTAATTTTATCGCAGGATTACAAATCCAGCGGAGCGGTGTTATAACAATTTTTGAAGAAGAATCTACGAGATGTTTGATTTGAGAATACTGTAACATTTGATTTTTTTTAATTTTATCGCAGGATTACAAATCCAGCGAAGCGGTTTACTAATCCAGCGGAGCGCGTTGTATTAACTAACTGCACGGTTCCAGTGGAACGGTTTACCTCAGGATTATAAATCCAGCGGAGCGGTTTGAAGTAATGTCTTCATTTCTTGATTGATTCGGTTAGCTAAATTAGACGAAACTGGCACTAGTGGTAACCGAAGATTTTGCGACATTATTTCACGGTTTTCTAGTGCAACTTTCACACCTCCAGGATTTCCTTCCTCGAAGAACATTTTGGTGATGTTTAATAATTCGTTGTGAATTGGTCGTGCTAGGTCAAATTCTCCTCGTAAAGATGCATTTACCATCGTTGAGAATTTTTCAGGTAATGCATTTGCGACAACAGAAATTACTCCATCTGCACCACAAGCGATTAAAGGTAATGTAATTGCATCATCCCCCGATAGCACGTTAAATCCTTCTGGTTTACGTTTGATGATATCCATTATTTGTTCAAGGTTTCCTGAAGCTTCTTTGACTGCAACAATGTTTGGCAATTCCGCTAAACGAAGTGTTGTATCCGCTAACATGTTTGAACCTGTACGTCCAGGGACATTATATAAAATAATTGGCAATTTACTTACTTCTGAAAGGTGTTTAAAATGCTGGTATATACCTTCTTGTGTAGGTTTGTTGTAATACGGAGAAACGGAAAGAATTCCATCAACCCCAGTAGGAACATGTGCGATTGTTTTTGCAACTTCCAAGGTATTATTCCCTCCTACTCCGTAAACGATTGGTAAACGACCCGCATTTTCATCTATTACGACTTGTAAAATTTGTTCCTTTTCCTCTTTGCTTAAGGTTGGTGATTCGGCAGTTGTTCCCATCACGACAAGAAAATTTGTCCCTCCTTGAATTTGTAGTTGAACTAATTTACGTAGAGCGTCAAAATCTATTGATTTATCTGATTTGAATGGTGTTACTAATGCTACACCTGAACCTTTGAAGTTAGTCATAGGAATGAAAGTTAATTTGCCAATATATATTCAAAATTAGGAAAAAATAGTTAATAGTTGAAAGTCCAAAGTTGAAAGTTGAAAGTTGTACTTCCCTAAATAGAGTTGACCATTTAACTTAATACTACAAACTTTGGACTTTGGACTTTTAACTAATCAACTCTATAAACTCGCTTTCACTCAAAATCTTCACACCCAACTTGGTTGCCTTCTCTAATTTTGCAGGTCCCATATTATCACCTGCAACTACGTAGGTTGTTTTTGCAGAAATGGAACTTACATTTTTCCCTCCGTTGTCTTCAATGACTTTTTTAAGTTCATCCCGAGAGAAGGTAGAAAACACACCAGATACTACAAAGTTCATCCCTTCAAATTTAGACGAAAGAAACTCTTTTTGAATACCTTGTAACTGAACACCGGCAATTTTTAATTTTTCAATGATTGTTTTATGTTCTTCTTCTAAAAAATAATTCTGCACTGATATCGCGATTTTATCCCCAATTTCATCAACTTGAATCAGTTCTTCGAGCGTCGCTTCAGCTAATATATCAATGTTTATAAACCTTGCTGCTAATTTTTTAGCGACAGTTTCTCCTACAAAACGAATTCCTAATGCAAATAATACACGCTCGTACGGAATTTGCTTCGAAGCTTCTATGCTTTTCAGTAAGTTATTTGCTGATTTATCAGCCATTCGTTCTAAATTGACGATTTGATCAAAAGTCAATGTGTATAAATCTGCTACATTTTGAACCAACCCTGCTTTGAATAGTTGAACGATTGTCTCAACTCCTAAACCATCGATATTCATTGCTTTACGCGCAATAAAATGCTCCATGCGTCCGGTAACTTGTGGTGGACACGCTTTTTCATTCGGGCAAAAATGGTTAGACTCCCCCTCTCTTCTTACCAAGGTAGATTGACATTCAGGGCATACGTCTATGAAAACAACTTTTTGTGCATTCGTTAGACGTTTTTCGAGATTTACACCAACAATTTTTGGAATAATTTCCCCCCCTTTTTCCACATAGACAGAATCCCCAATGTATAAATCATTCTTTTCGATTTGATCCGCATTGTGGAGGGAAGCACGTCTTACAACTGTTCCTCCTAATTGAACAGCTTTTAAATTTGCAACAGGTGTTATCGACCCTGTGCGACCTACCTGAAACACTACAGATTCCAGTATTGTTTCTACACGTTCAGTTTTAAACTTGTATGCAATTGCCCAACGTGGAGATTTTGCAGTAAACCCAAGTTCTTGTTGTGCATCGTAATTATTTACTTTTAACACAACACCATCAATTTCAAACGGAAGGTTTTCGCGTTGCGTATCCCAATAGTTGATAAACTCCATGATACCGTCGATGGAATTTGTTTTTTTAATGTAATTTTCAGCAAGAATCGGAATTTTAAAACCCCATTCTTTAGCTTTTAACACACTCTCAAAATGGTTATTTAAGGGTAAATCTTCGCCATAAATCCCATACAAAAAACAATCTAATCCTCGTGAAGCAACAATTTTAGAATCTTGTTGTTTTAGAGTTCCAGAAGCTAAATTTCGAGGATTCGCATATTCAGGTTCATCATTTTCACGGCGTTCTTCGTTCATTTGATGAAAAGCTTTCAAGGGATAAAAAATTTCACCTCGAATCTCAAAATCAGCTGGATAATCCCCTTTTAATTGCAAGGGAATTGTTTTTATTGTTTTCACATTTGTTGTTACATCTTCACCAGACGAACCGTCGCCACGCGTCACAGCACGCACTAGCCTACCGTTTTCATAGGAAATACCAATGGCTACTCCGTCATACTTCAATTCACAAACGTACTCAATTTCGGAATCTATACTTTTTTTGATGCGATTTTCCCACTCAATAATTTCTTCCCGTGAATAGGTATTCCCTAATGAAAGCATGGGAAAGCGATGCTTTATGGATGCAAACTTTTTGGTTATATCTCCACCAACACGTTTTGTTGGACTGGTTTCAGAACTAAATTCAGGAAATTGTTTTTCGAGTCCGATCAATTTATTTAAGAGCATATCAAAATCAAAATCAGAGATTTGAGGAGTACTCTCAACGTAGTATAAATGATTGTGGTGGTTTAACTCTTTTGTTAAACGTTCAATTTCCTGTTTTGCTTCTAATGGTGTCATACATTATTTTTTCTGCGCTTTTAGCATTCTATTTTTTCCTTGTAAATCTTGTTTTATCTCTACCTCATCGAATCCAAGTGAAGTTACCAAGTCTTTTGTTTGTTCTGCAAAATCCTCATGTAACTCAAAAAACAAGTATCCTTTAGTTTTCAGAAGACGTAGAGATTTTTGTGCAATTGCGTTGTAAAAAATCAAGGGAGAATCATCGGAGACAAAAAGGGCTAAATGAGGTTCAAAATCAAGTACATTTTTCTCCATTGTGTTTTTCTCCTTCATTGGTATATAAGGTGGATTAGAAACAATGACATCGAATGTATTATTTATAAAAATATCTGACTCTTGAAGGATAGCATTTTCTAGGTAAAAATCAATTGTAAGGTGGTTTAAAAAAGCATTTTTCTTCGCAAGATCTAATGCTTCTTGACTAATATCCGTTGCAGAAACCTCACTGTTTTTTAGTTGATTTTTTAATGCTAATGCGATACATCCCGAACCTGTACAAACATCTAAGATAGAAATTGGTTTGTTTTTATCTACAGAATTGATAATCCAAGCTACTAACTCTTCTGTCTCTGGCCTTGGAATGAGTGCACTTTCATCACATTGAATGGAAAGTCCATAAAAAAATGTTTCACCAACAATGTATTGAAATGGCTCGTGATTGAGTAATCTTTTCATTACAGACCTTAAGTAAAGCAAATCAGATTCAGAAAGTCGAATGTCTTTTTGCAGAATTAAATCGGTATCGTTCAGTTTTAATCTTTTTTTTAGAGATTCTTTCCAAAATGTAACAATCTCTCTATCCGAATACAACGTGTTTAATCGTTCTAAAAAATATGCTTTTACAGCCTCTGCTGTATTCTGGGCAACAAACATATTTTAGCGCTGTTTTATGTAATATGTATATCCAAAACCAACTGTCAGAAACTGAGTAAATGCATTGGAATTGGAACTTGAATTATCTGATTTAAAACCTAGTAAAGCAGGATTAAAATCATATTTTTGAGCAGTGTAACTAACAACCCACCGATAAGAAGAATGATCGTCTGCGGTTACAACAAATCCTAGAGATGGCTCTAATGTAAACACATTCTTAGTGGGTAACTCGGGTAACTTTCGATTGTTATCGGTATCAAAAATCAATACGGATTGTCCTATTTTAACATTTAATTCTATCCCATATCGATCGGTATGAAATTTTTCGTATCCCAAACGAATAAATCCTCCAACAGATTGAATTCCTCCTAAATTTTTGGAATCACTTGTTAAAACATGGTTAATCCAAAAATAATTGTAATTAAATCCTATACCAGTAGTCAATAAATTTTTGAAAGAATAATGATAATATGGAGAGACATTCACAATACCTTGCATATATCCATTAAAATTCTTATTTCTAATAGCTACTGGTAATCCAACTTCTAGACTTACAGAATGATGAGGTTTTATACGTGCATAAGTAATTGGATCTTCATTGTCTTCTTCCTCTAAAGACTGCGCTTTTGTTGAAAAAGAAAAAAATGTCACCAACGTACATAATAGGAAATAGTAAAAAAACTTAGGTATTGTCATAGATTACATCTTTAAATAATAGTTAAGCCAATATACAAAAAATACAGGAGTACTCCGGAATACTTCTGTAATTAATTCACCAAATTCATTTTCTTTAGTAAAAACGAAGCATTCATATTTTGACAAACACCTGGTTTAATCAGATAATCGAAAGTTAACTCTTCGTTTTTAATTACGGAATCAAAATGTCCTGTTAAAAAAGCGTTATTGTTTTTTTCTAATGTACATAAAGAAAGATCGTGTGTAGCTATTACACCTTCGGCCCCCATGCTTTGCATTTTCTCCATAAATTTATAAGAACCTTCCTCTTTGTCTTTGCTATTCGTTCCCTTTAAAATTTCGTCTAACAACACAAACACGGTTCCATTCTTTTGTTCAACTACATCCATCAAATTTCTTAATCGAGTTAACTCTGCAAAAAAGTAAGAACTATTTTCTGACAAATTATCCGAAGTCCGCATGGAGGTATATAATTGAACCTGAGGATAATTATAGTGTGTTGCAAAAATAGGAAATCCAGCATTAGCAAAAAGAATTGCTGATCCGATAGCACGTAAGTACGTACTCTTTCCGGCCATATTAGGACCTGTAAGAATTAAAAACTGCTTATTGTCTTCTAATTGAAAATCGTTTGCAACGCAGGTAGTATGCGCTAATAAAGGATGTATTAATCCTTTCATTTCTTTTTTATCCTTTTGGTTTTTTTGCGCAAAAAGCGTATTAGGGTAATTAAAACGAATAGTAGCAGCAGAAATATATGCTTCCATTTTAGCTATCCCTAACTCCCAATTATTCCATTGTAATTGATTATTTGTTATCCATTCTGTTAACTTTATTCGCTGATTTATATCCCAAGCAAAAAAAACATTAAGTGGTATTCCTAGTACCATGTTATTTCTAGCTTGAAATTTTCCGATAATTTTTATTAATTGATTTAATTTTTTTGCAATTTCCTTTGGTTGTTCTTCCAAAAAGAGAGACATCCATTTTTTATTGCTATCCAACTCATAAAGTTTGTTGAGTGAATTAAATTGATTGTGTAATATAACTAATCGATTTTCAATAGCATAAATTTGATTTGCGACTGCATTTGTATTTTTAACTTCTAGACTAGTTGGAATTAATGACATCACCATTAACAAAGAAAAAATAGAAGTAGAAATAACATCTATTTTAAAAAGTATTAGGGATACAAAAGCCAGGGATGGAATAATTATACGTGCTACATACAACCAAGGTTTAACAGGAAAAATAGATGCTAAAACAGAATGCAACATAATATTTGTTTGTTTTTCGCTAGTGTTTTTGAGTCCTAATGCACGAAAATGAAAAGTCCATGTAGTATGCCCAGCTATTTTTTCTATTATGTCACTAACCTCTTCAGGTTGTTCGTTTCCATTTAATAACATACTAGCAAGAGTTTGTTCTCCTAAATCACTTGTAGTTCTATTTATAAACGAAAAAAGACCATTTGATTTAAACAAATCCAAATCTCCTGAAAATGGATGGCTATTGGAGGCATATTTTTCTCCTGCGTTAAACCCAGAAAAATCTCCACTTAACGCATTAATTTCTGCTTGAAATAGTTTCAATTTATTATTAACAATCTCTAATTCAGTTTTACAATCTGTATATTTTGACACAACAAATAGGAATACAATTATGGAAACTACCAGTTGAATAACAAAAGCTATAAGATACCCAAAAGTAAAATAAGCAGCCAGTAGAAAGATTACAAACACCAGTAATCTTACCCAACCAAAAACAAGCAAAACACGCTCAAGCGATTTTTTTTCGAGGTTTAATTCTTTGATTGACTGAGTATAAAATAGTTCCGCTTGCATAGATTTAAAAAGAGGTAAATATACAAAAAAGGGCTGTTTCGTTATGAAACAGCCCTTAATAGTAATTAATTTATAAATTAATCTTTCAGGCAACGAACAGACAATCCATCGCGTTTATCTCCATGACCTGCGAATAATGCAGACTCATTAAACCCAATTTCTCTCCCCCATGCACTAGACACTCCATGTTCGGTAGAACTCCACCAATATGCATTTTTACCAATATTATTGAAAGAACCATTTACACCATACATTCCTTTTGGTAGTGCATGAAAACCACTTTCGTTTGTTGCAGAGGTGTTTGGTGTTTCCCAATGCAATTTAGCCTTCATTTTTCCGCCAGCAAATTCATCCCCACCTAAAAATTTTGCCAATGAATCCCATTCGTTTGAAGCTGGAATGTGCCATCCGTTCGGACAAACCCCTCTTGGATCATTAATTACCATCCAATTATAAAGGATTCCATGTTTAGTGTCATTTTTATAAAATACGTATGCCCCGTTTTTCCATGCATTCCATACTATACTATCTTGAATATGAGGGATGGGTTGACCATTTTTATACTTGGTAACTTTTAGATTATCCATCATCCACTCTTGTTTTCCTAAATGTATAGTTTTGTAGGAATTTCCATCAACATCTGTAACACCTTTTCCTATAGTTTGTGCATGAGAGATGAAAATATGAAAAAAAACTATAAGCGCTAAACTAAATCTTTTAATCATCGTATTTCGTAAAATTGTAGCGCAATATTAAGTAAAATATAACTTGGCTACAATTTATTAACAATTACTTAACATATCTAAAACAACGTATAGTCAACCCATCTTCTTTAGATGCATAACCTTTATATACATTATCTTCGTTTATCCCAATCGCTCTACCAATCGCTTGTTTTTCATTTTGTTGCGTGGAACTCCACCAATAGGCATGTATACCCACATTTGAAAGTTTTCCTTTTTCTGTAACGTAACCGATGGGAAACGCACTAAATCCAGAAGCATTTAAATCAAAAAAATCTTCATCATCCCAAACGCCTTTAATATCTGACTTCATTTCAATAGCAGCGATGTCTTCTCCTCCCAATTTGTTTTCAAGGTAATACCAATCTTGATCTGAAGGAACAGACCATCCTGTAGGGCATACATTTCTTTTATCATTCACAACGCTCCAAGAATAATATTTGCCTGAATATAAAGGGTTTGCATTATTCACTTTTAAATGTTCATCTATTATAGAGTCCCCATTATTAAAATGCAAGGTCCTTAAATTTTGGCTCATCCACTCAGACTTTCCAATACGAACGACTGAATAATTATTTCCATCAATATCTCTTACTTCTTTTATTCTTTGAGATAATACTACATTTGTCATTAAAGAAACAACAAAAAATAGATTTAATGTTTGGATAACTGTTTTCATGATAATACTATTTTAACATTAAATTAAATTTGATAACATAAAGTTAACATTAAAAAAGATTAATTGCAAATAATTGAAGTTTTAAATGAATAATCGTAAAGGCATAGTGTATATAATAGGGTCTGGATTGTGTTTTATGGTTGTTAATTTCATTGTAAAATTATTGGGTGGAGAACATTCCATGGCACAATTGCCAGTTTATTCGAAATTCCCAACACATGAACTTGTGCTATTTCGATCCATCATCTCCTTCTCTATCAGTGCTTTTATATTACGTAAACGCAAACTTTCAATTTTAGGTACAAACCGTAAAGGATTATTTGTAAGAGGATTTTCTGGTATGATAGCGCTTACTTTATTTTTCTATACGATTCATCATCTGCCAATAGCTATTGCTTCCACCCTTCAATATTTAGCTCCAATCTTTACAATCCTTCTTGCTTCCTTCTTTTTAAAAGATAGAATTAGCTTACCGCAATGGCTATGTATTTTCATCGCACTTATTGGCGTGTTTATTCTTGGATTCTCCAAACTTGAAATATCTTCGATTGCCAATAAAATTTCTTGGGAATGGATTTTTATTGGTGTCGTATCTGCTTTTTTTTCTGGTATTGCTTACATTTCTGTTGCTCGTTTAAAAACAACAGAAACACCTTTAAATATCGTTATCTACTTTCCGATGATTTCATTACCTGTGATGGGTGTTTGGTCTTGTTTTGATTTTGTTTTCCCACAGAAAGAAGAATGGATTTACCTTGCATTTTTAGGTATATTTACCCAAATTGCACAAGTATTAATGACTCGTGCATTCATGACTGCTGAAATTGGCATTATTAGTCCATTCCAATATTTAGGGTCTATTTATGCATTATTTATAGGGATTTATTTTTTTGATGAAAGTTTACCTTTTCTAGCTATATTAGGTATCTTTCTTATTTTATCTGGTGTTATAGTAAATCTATTCGTTAAACCAAAAAAACATGCATAAAATCAATAAATCAGATTTAGTAAAATTTGGAAGCTTAGAATTACTTGCAAAACAAGTAGTTGAAGGATTTATCACAGGGCTACACAAGAGTCCTTTCCATGGTTTTTCTGTTGAATTTGCAGAACATAGACTATATAACACTGGAGAATCCACCAAACATATTGATTGGAAGCTCTATGCTAAAACAGACAAATTATTCACTAAGAAATATGACGAGGAGACTAATTTACGCTGCCAAATTGTAATTGACTGTTCTAGCTCTATGTATTTTGGGGTTCCTGAACAACTAAACAAGCTTGAGTTTGCGATTTTAAGCGCTGCTTCATTTATAGAGTTGCTAAAAAATCAACGTGACGCAGTAGGGATTTCTTTATTTACTGACAAATTAGACGTCCATACTCCTGCAAAATCCTCCGTTGCACATCAACATTATTTACTACAAGAACTAGAAAAACGCCTACTCTTATTTAGTCCTAAGAATATGCAATCCACAAATAGTATTCCTTGTATTCATTCCATTGCAGAGTTAACACATAAACGTAGTTTAGTATTAATTTTCACTGATTTAATCGATGATTCTCACAATGAAAAAGCTTTTATAGAATCTTTGCAACATTTAAGACACAACAAACACGAGGTCATTGTATTTCATACACTCGAAAAATCAAGTGAGTTAGAACTTTCAATAGGCAATCGTCCTTTGAAATTTGTAGATATGGAAACTGGTGAAGAGATGAAATTACAACCTTCCGAAATAAAAAAATCGTTTACTGAACAATCCAAAAAATATTTTGACCAAATAAAACTCAAATGCGGCCAGTTGAATATTGATTTTGTATCTGTTGATATTCAGCAAGGAGTAGAATTTGTTCTTCTACAGTATTTACTAAAAAGACAAAAAATGAGATACTAAATTATTTCAAAATAGACCTATGTTCATTCCCTAATAAGTCTAAAACTGTTTTAACTGGGCTAAAAGCTTGCGATGGAATCTCAACAAATATCGTGTTCCAAAAAGCCATTGATCCATTCCATAAACCTGGCAATTCTGAAAAGAAAATATCTTTCCCTTTAAACTTCTTTTTCACTACAAAATATTTAGACGGATCTGAAAATTCGTTTAAATCAAATTTTTTACCATATACATCTTTGGTAACAGCCGCTATTACCACCGGATTAAAATAAGTACTTTGAACCATCAATCGATATTGTTGGCCTTGCATTTTGATTTGAGACTTTTCTACAATCTGTTTTGAAATAACACCATTTTCCTCTACCCAGAAAGGTCCACCACCTGCTTGTCCTTCATTACGAACCATTCCACATATTCTAAATGGTCTATTCAACAAATTAGGAATATCTTCTTCTTGGATTTTGTCTAATTCTTGTAAAGAAATAAATTGAAATGAGCTATTTAACTTGATTAATTCTTCTTTGGAAGGAAATTTAATCAGTTTAGCGATTTTTTCTTGAAACCATATAGCCATACCACCAAGGTATTTCCATGTTTCATTCATTGCTAATGATTTATCGTAATGTTGAATATTGTCGATGTTTTTAAGAAAAATAACATCGGATTCAATCGCATTCAAATTTTGCAATAATGCACCATGTCCTGAAGGACGAGTCAATATTTCTCCATTTTCTAACAACAATGGGTTTTGTTCACTATCAAAAGCAATAGCATCAGAATCTGGATTTTGATAGGAGAATGACAAATCTATATCTTGTCCAATCAATTCTTTTAACCCCAAAATTCCTTCTTGAATTTTAGATTCAAATTTTTCTTTGATTGTATAATGAAAAGCAATATTTTCCTCTTGAACAGATAAACCTTGTAACATTTGTTCTTGGTAGGGATTTAGAACAAAAGGCCCGTTTTTGTGAAATGGAATCAAGCCTTTCGGTAAGTCCCCGAACCCCATTCCTATATCTGTCAACAAATAACGGACGAAATCATCTAAAACAATATCCTGACTTTTTATTTTTTTACGAATATCCAGTGGTAATTTATGAAAAAAAGCAAAATCTTCTATGTGATTTAGAAATCGTTCAATTTGGCTCGTATTTTCATCATTTGGATTTTCTAAAAAATCAAATAAAAATTGAAACATACGAGAACCAGAACCAGATGCAGGTATAAAAAAAGTAGACTTCGGAGTTGAAGATTCAAACTTATCTATTAACAATTCTTTTTGTTCCTCTGGAAAAGCTATAACACCATCTCCTAATTTACAAGGTGCAACCAACTTAACTTCTGGCTGAACGCCAAAAACCTTTTCCTTTTGTGTCTCCACATTTGTTATTTCTATGAATGAATTATACATTCTACAATCATTTTTATTAATTTGCACTATGCATTTGATACGCGAATATATAAATTACATTCGAAAAGCCCAAGGAAGACACCAAATACACTCTCCTTTCGTGTATAATTTTATGGATTCTTGTTTAAAAACATCAATTCCCCAAGAACATAAAAACAATACAAGACGTATTAGAACACAATTAAAGAATAATCAATCTGTAATTACAATTTCTGATTTTGGCGCTGGATCAAAAAAAATGAAGCTATCCAGAAAAGTATCATCGATGTACAAGTACTCAGCTATAAAAGGAAGTTACGCAGACCTACTGTATAGATTATCGAATTTTTACAAACCAAACGCTATTTTAGAATTAGGCACCCATTTCGGAGTAGGCACTTTTTGTTTATCGGAAGGAAATCCAAACGCACAGATTGTTAGTGTAGATGCTTGCTCTGAAACACAAAAAATTGCTAAACAACACATTAAAAACAAAAATATACAATTTATCCAATCTACATTCGATGTTTATCTTTCCGGATTAAGCAACCAAAAATTCGACCTTATTTACATTGATGGAGATCATCGAGGGAAAGCTTTGTTAAAGTATTTACAAATCTTAGATAATTTTAGTCACGATGACACTATTTTTGTACTTGATGATATTCGATGGAGTAAAGATATGTTACAAGCATGGAATGACATAATCGTTAACACCAATTTTCACTTGACATTGGATCTTTTTAAAATGGGTATTATCGTCAAAAAAAGCAGCAAAGAAAAAGAACATTTTGTTTTAAAATTTAACAATGTATTAACTAGTCTATAATCGAATTATGAAAATCTACACAAAAAAAGGAGATACAGGAACAACCCAATTAATTGGAGGAACTAGAGTACCAAAGCACACCCTTCGCATAGAATCATACGGAACAATCGATGAGTTAAATGCTCAAATTGGGCTAATTAGAGATCAAGATATAAATTCCGATTATATTAATCAACTCCTTGAAATTCAAGACAGATTATTTACAATGGGTTCCTTATTGGCTGCAGACCCAGAAGTTAATACCATGAAACTACCTGAACTCTCTGAAAAAGATGTTGTTTTTCTAGAAAATTGCATGGATGAAATGGATGCAAGCCTACCTGAGATGAAATCATTTGTTTTACCTGGTGGTCATACAACTGTTTCTTATTGTCATATAGCTCGTTGTGTATGCAGAAGAGCAGAACGAATCACGGATAGTTTAAACGAAGTAAGTACTGTCGATCCAATTATTCTTAAATACTTAAATCGATTAAGTGATTATTTGTTTGTACTATCTAGAAAGTTAACGCAGGACTTACAAGTAATAGAATCGCCATGGAAACCAAGGTATTAACAAGATTATCCTTAGTTTACTAGAGCTATATACTAGGATTTGAAAAAATTGTTTAAAAATTAATATATAGATTACAATTAAAAATTTCAATCTTATCAAAATACAATTACTTTTGTGCAAAAAATAAAACTTACTAAACTAGTATATTATGTATTGGACATTAGAATTAGCATCCTACTTAGAAGATGCACCTTGGCCAGCATCGAAAGACGAATTAATTGATTTCGCTATTCGTCATGGGGCACCTTTGGAAGTTGTAGAAAATTTACAAGATTTAGAAGATGAAGGCGATGTTTACGAAAGCATTGAAGAAATTTGGCCTGACTACCCTTCTAAAGACGATTTTCTTTTCAATGAAGATGAATATTAAATGAAAATAAAAAATCCCGAATCAAAATTTGATTCGGGATTTTTTTTAACTAAACATTTATATTATTGTTGGGGATGTTGCATGCAACAACCCAACAATCGTCAATATTACACATTAAATCTAAAATGCATAATATCACCATCTTCTACAACATATTCTTTTCCTTCCACTTTAAATTTACCCGCTTCTTTAACTGCTGCTTCCGATTTTAAAGTTGTATAGTCGATATATTTCATTACTTCTGCACGAATAAATCCTTTTTCAAAATCGGTATGAATTACGCTTGCAGCTTGAGGAGCAGTCATACCTTTGGTAATTGTCCACGCTCTCACTTCTTTCACACCACATGTAAAATACGTTTGAAGATTCAACAAAGAATATGCAGAACGGATTAATCTATTTACCCCTGGTTCTTCCAACCCTAACTCTTCTAAAAACATTTGACGTTCTTCATACGTTTCCAATTCAGTGATATCCGCTTCTATTTTAGCACCGATAATCAACACCTCTGCATTTTCCGACTTAACGTTTTCCTTTACTTGTTCTACATATGAATTACCCGTTTTAACAGAAGATTCATCCACATTACATAAATACAAAACTGGTTTAGAAGTAATTAATTGAAACTTAAAAACTATCTCTCTCTCCTTTTCGTCCAACGCCATGGAACGAACTGACAAGCCTTTTTCTAGATGTTCTTTAACTCGATACGCAACTTCATTTTCTTTCAAAATATCTTTATCCCCTGATTTTAAACTTTTAGCAAGTGCTTGTATACGTTTTTCAATGGTTTCAAAATCTTTTAATTGAAGCTCAATATCAATAACCTCTTTATCTCGAATTGGATTCACACTTCCATCAACGTGAATAATGTTTCCATCATCAAAACAACGTAAAACATGAATAATTGCATCTGTTTCTCTAATATTTGCAAGAAATTGATTTCCTAAGCCCTCCCCTTTAGATGCTCCTTTAACTAAACCTGCAATATCCACAATCTCCATAGTTGTAGGCACAACTCTTTCAGGATTAACGATTGTTTCCAACACCTCTAATCGTGGATCTGGAACAGAAATTGTCCCTACATTTGGTTCAATTGTACAGAAAGGAAAGTTTGCAGACTGCGCTTTTGCATTCGACAAACAATTAAATAAAGTAGATTTACCAACATTAGGCAAACCAACAATTCCACATTTTAAAGCCATTGGTGTTTTTTTTTGTGCAAATATAAAGAAATCCTTGCAGCAAAAGATATTAGTGAATGAATAGTAGTTCCTACTTAGTTATTTTATAAACCATAACTGTTAATAAAAAGAAAATCAGAATTAAAATTCATACTAAAAACTGAGTAAATTAGCTTTAATTAATATTTGTTTTATACTAAATAAACATTGCACATATGGCTCAAGACATATTTGACAAAATCAAAAAAAACAGAGGTCCTATTGGTCAATATTCAAAAGGAGTTCACGGTTATTTCACTTTCCCAAAATTAGAAGGTGAATTAGGTAACAAAATGCTATTCAGAGGAAAAGAGTGTTTAATCTGGTCTTTGAACAATTATTTAGGGTTAGCAAATCATCCTGAGGTACGTGAAGCGGATGCAAACGCAGCCAAAGAATATGGATTAGCTTACCCTATGGGTGCGCGAATGATGACTGGACAAACTGCAGAACATGAAAAATTAGAAAATGAATTAGCTGATTTCATGGGGAAAGAAGATTGTATTTTGTTAAACTTCGGTTACCAAGGAATGGTTTCAGCAATTGATTCATTAGTAGATCGTTCCGACATCATTGTATATGACAGTGAATCTCACGCTTGTATTTTAGATGGAATGCGATTACATTCCGGAAAACGTTTTGTATTTCAACACAACGACATGGAAAGTTTTGACAAGCAAATGCGAAATGCAACACGATTGGCAGAACAAACTGGTGGTGGAATTTTGGTGATTACCGAAGGTGTTTTTGGGATGGCCGGAGACCAAGGAAAATTAAAAGAAATTGTAGAATTTAGAAAATCTGGTAAATATAATTTCCGATTATTTGTTGACGATGCTCACGGATTTGGTACTTTAGGAAATACAGGTCAAGGTGCTGGAGAAGCACAAGGTGTCCAAAATGAAATCGATGTTTTATTTGGAACATTTGCTAAGTCCATGTCCTCTATTGGTGGATTTATTTGTGGGGACGAGACAATTATTGAATACCTTCGTTACAACATGCGTTCACAAATGTTTGCTAAGGCATTACCAATGACTATTACGATTGGTGCTCGTAAACGCTTAGAGTTATTGCGAACTCGTCCAGAATTAAAAAACAAACTTTGGGAAATCACAAACGCCCTTCAAAATGGATTTAAAGAAGCAGGATTTGATATTGGCGCAACCAATTCTCCTGTAACTCCTGTATTCATGAAAGGTTCATTAGCTGAGGCAACTAATCTTACCTATGATTTAAGAGAAAATCACAATATTTTTTGTTCGATTGTAATCTATCCGGTTGTACCTAAAGATGTAATCATGTTGCGCATTATCCCTACTGCAGCGCATACACTAGAAGATGTAAATTACACGCTAGAAACTTTTAAAAAGTTGAAAGCTAAACTTGATTCAGGAGAATATAAATCCGATGAATTAGCTACTGTAGAAGTAGATAAAAAATAAAAAAAAATGGGGTTAATTGATTAACCCCATTTTTTTTATCTCTTTAAAGGCATAATTACATCTATTTTCAATATTGAATCAACCCCATCCTTTCGAGAGCCAACGCCATAATCAAATCGATTAAACGAAAAAGAAGCTAAAACTTTAGATTTCTTTTTACCATCTATGTATGTAAATGGTACTGTTATTGATTTCTTAACTCCATGAAGCGTCAAATCACCAAAAACAAAATAACTATCCCCTTCGCTCTTAAAAGCAGTAGAATTAAAATCTATAGAGGTATAAATCTTTGTGTCTAACCATTCTTTTTGTTGGATATGACCATTTTGCATGGCATTACCCGTATTTACAGAAGTTGGGTCAATAGTTAATTTAAACGAAGCTGCATCCAAGTTATTTTTATCAAACAAAATCTCTCCTTTGAATATTTTAAATTCACCTCCAACAGATGGACTAGAAAATCGAACAGAATATTTTTTTTCTAATTTCCATAATAGTTTCTCTTGCGGTAAAAAAGCAAACGCCATCCAGATCAAGGATAGCGTTGCAAAATAAATTGAAATACGTTTCATATTAGTTCTTAACAAACTCTGTATTAGCAAGAATTGTTACTTCTTCGCTAGCTACTGCTCCAGGTAATTCAACTCCAACTTTAAAATCTTTACGGTTAATTACACCAGATAACTTAAAAGAAACAACCGTTTTTTGTGTCATTGGATGAACTATTGCTGCACTTTTAACAGCTTTCAAAGTAATTGATTTTGTAACACCATGAAGTGTTAAATCTCCTTTCACTTCGAAATTTTTATCATCTTTTTTCTTAACGGATGTACTTTTAAATGTTACTCTTGGATACGCAGCTGCATCAAACATATCCGGTTGTTTTAAATGACCATCCAAACCATCAAATCCAGTACTTACACTTGCTGATTCAGCAGTAAATTCAAACACTGCATCAGAAAAATCCTCTTTGGAAGATGTTATGATTGACTCATATTTAGTGAAATAACCTAAAACATCATTTATTCCTAAATGATTTATAGAAAATCCTACTCGTGAATGAACCCCGTCAATACCCCACGTTGTTGCTTCAGTTGGAACAAAAGAAAATAATCCAAAAGCTAATCCAGCGATTAATGTTAATTTTTTCATTTTAAATTTTAATTTAAATTATAATTTATTTACCATGGTAAATATACATGATATTATCAATCAAAAAACAAACACATACTATTTTTTTATAGAAAATCTACTATTCTTTTATAATTCTGAATAAAAAAGAACTTTCTTTAGAATTCATCTGTACTATGTAAACCCCTTTTAACCAAGACTCCATATCCACATCAAAATCTCCATCCACCATGGTTAGAGGTACAATTTCCTTCCCTAATACATCCAAAACTTTTATATATCCATTTGAAAAATTAGTAACATAAAGCTTATTTATTACTGGATTCGGATATACATTTATGGTTTTTAAATAATTATTATCCAAGCTGTTTGTGACACATTCGTTTTGACCAATTGTAACCTGGTATTTTTGCCTTGCATCGTTGCAACCTTCGGAAACTATCTCCCAATCATAGAACGAATAATAATACTGTAATCCAGCATTTAATGCATTACTAGCTTTGATAGTTATGTAACTAGGTATTTCATAAGGGTATTTGACTCCGGCATTAGACCTACCTAATCCTCCTAAAGCCCCTCCTAGACCTAACTGATAATCCATGCCTGGATCGATTTCAAAATCCAAATCGATCCTTTGAGTACCAACTGGTATATTTATTTTTTTTGATTGTAATATCAACCCTGATGGAGCTCTTAATTCAATTACTCTCTCTCCTGCAACATATGCTTTTACTAATACCGATCTTAGTACGATGGGTTTAAAAACATCAAAGATTTGATACCTAACCGTTGGATCATAGTTGCCTATATTCGTACTAACATTTGTTTCTCCTACCTGCATAACACTGTCTTTCATAGTGTATTTACTTGCTAGAAAAAAACTTGTATCCTTTTTAGGGTTTTTAAAGGAAAATATTTTTGAAGTATCCAAAACAGTCGTAGAAGTATCTGAAGCAAACCAAACAACTGGACCTTCAATCGTTGAAATAAGAGTCACAATAGAATCTGTTAAACAAACACCTACCGGTACTGTGGAAGGAGGTATAGGATGAATTTCTACTAAATTAGATTTTATAACGGAATCTATTACCCCACACCCATCGGATGCTTTAGCAATCAATTTAACAGTATACTTACCAGGATTAGCATAAACATGCGATGGCTGTGCAATGACGGATGATGTTCCGTCTCCAAAGTCCCATACATAACTTTTTGCATTCCTACTAGTATTGGAAAAATTGACGTTTAATTTACGACATGATTTACTGTAGGACGCTATAAAATCACTTTTAACTTTAGGGAAATATTCCTCTCCTACTCCAACTGCAAACCAAGCATTCGTTACCGATTCTAATTCTGAAGAACAAGAACCAAACAGGTCAATTGCTGATTGAATTGCATAAAAACGAGCATCTTTAAAATTAGATAAGCTGGTCATATAAACTGTAAGATTGCGATATACGATTGCCGCAGCTTTTTCTATTCCTATACCTTTAACAGTGTATTCATTCCCTAAATCGTTAACTCCATGCCCCCCAACAACTAACAAATAATACCAAAAATTTTGCACACTATTGTTGCTGTGAATCCCTCCAAAATCAGTACTATTTATTGGCACCCAATTTTTACCTTGATACGTATCTGGGTGATTGGTAGAATTTGGATCTTCTAGAGAACGATAAATGGAACTAATTTCATCTCCGACCTTCCAATTCGCTTTATCTGGACGTGCATACCAATCGATTGTTGCACCAAAAATATCACTAAAGGATTCGTTTAAAGCACCAGGCTCATTTTGCGAAACTAGTTTAGCTGTGTTTGAAGTTAATCCGTGTGTTATCTCGTGACCAATTATATCCAAAGATACAAGCGGATTTTTAGTATTCACACCATCGCCATCACCAAAAACCATTCGTACACCATCCCAATAAGCATTCCCAAAAGAATTACCATAATGCACCATATTAATAAGTTTAAACCCATTATTGTCTATGCTATTTCTATTGTGCTTTTGATAAAAATAATCATAGGTTTTTTCAGCACCCCAATGGGCGTCGACAGCATATTCATCTTTTTGCGAATTAATTGTATCCCAAATATTATTTTTATCTGTAAAATCAACATAAAAAGAGAAATTCGTTGAGTTTTTCATATTGTATGTTTCAATTCCATTTCCTCTTCCTGCTTCTTTAAGGAAATAACCATTCGTTGTACTATCCGTAGTAATTATTTGTTTTCCACTATATACAGTATTTGCTAGACCTTGCACATCTTTAAAATGTAAAAGATTCTCTACAAATAATACTTCTCCATTTGTGGCATCTACAAATACCTCTTGCTTTGATAATGGTTCTAAGGCATATACCATAATTTTATATGCTTTTTTAGCTGGTACATAAAGGTCAGATGGGTTTATGAAATAGATAATTTCAGCGCTAGGTGTATACGACGCTGACTGTTTGTCCATCTGTAATTTCAATAAATTTTCTTCCAACTTACTTTCCCACATATACGTTTTAGCTGATACATGTTTGATCGCTTTCTGAATTGCATTAGCTGGATCTATCGCTATTTCATCATTGTTAATTCGATCAAATAATTGACCATTCATTGAAATCACTTTATTCGCTTTAGAGTGAACAATGTAATATGCATAATTTAATGGGATACCATCTATTAATTGTTGATAGCGATAATGCACAAAACCAATCTCATCCGAATACTTTTCTGTAAGTTTTAGTGAAAACCGAGAATGATCCTCCGTATAACCCATTAAAAAATTAGAAACATCTTTTAGTTGTAATTCATTTCCTTTCGAAAAAAACACAGCACTAGGGATCGTGGAATATTCTGAATACAACACCTTTTCAGGAAGAATAGTATGACTTGGTATTATAGTTGAATATGAAAAAAATGAAATTGCAAATAAAAAAACTGCTAAAAAAAAAGACTTAAACCACATGTTACGTAAATATATTTATACGCTAAGTTACAATTTTATAAAGATTTATACATCAATACCCATGCTGGATCTTGTATATCTTGAAGGAGCAACCAAAATTTTTGATCTAAAAAGTAACTCGATTCAAAACTTCTTACTCCATACCGATTCAATAAATACAAAGATTGTTTATCGGATGGTCTATACTCTCCCTCACTCCAACCTTTATCATTGCTATTAGTAAATGGATAAATCGAATACCTGATTTTCCAAATAGAGTCTAAAGGCAAACAATGGGGTATTTTTTGTTCATATTCTGGATGTTCAACAATTCCACAATCCAAATTATTCTCTTTAAAATAATTTCTTCTTTCTGGATTATAAATACTTGGCCAATATCCGGATGCAAATTTCACAAATTCATCTTTTGTCAAAATTTTCATATGTGATAAGGATACGCCATTATCTATAAATGCAAACAACATAAATAAATCGCCATTCCCTTGTACACATACTTTGGCAGCAAACACTCCTCGAAGCGAAGGATTGGGCCGCACGGAACACGTGATAGTCCAAACAACTAGAACAAAACCATGCAATAAGTTCCTATTCATACCGTTGATACTTAGTTAACGGATACGTATAAACTTATTTATTGTTTCATTTGGTTTTAAATAGAAATCTTGCTAATAAAAAGAGAATAAGGATATAAATTGAAACTAACCAAATTGACTTTACAACAAAAATCAAAACGAGAAGTACAGGAATACCAAAAATAGTTAGTAAATGAAATTTACCCTGATTCCTAGGATTGTTTTTCAAAACAAACACAATTAAATGGTGTAATACAATAGTTTAAAGGGATATCATATGGATTCACATCTTCGATCCGTTCAATTAATTCAAAATGTGACAACCCAATAAAAATTGTTTTGTTTACGCAACTAGCCAAAAAACGATCATATACACCTTTACCATACCCAACACGATTGCCAAATTTATCCATCACTAATAATGGTACAATAACTATATCAATTTGATCATTTGTAATAAAATCGCCATTAACAGGCTCTGGAATTTCGTAAGCATTGTGTTTTATCTTTGTATCTACTGTCCACAAGCGATGAAAAATACAATTTGTTGCATTATCCCAAACCGTTAATGCTACTTTTCCTCCTTGATTTATAATTTGTTGAATAATGGGCCATGTATCTAACTCATTTTTAGAACTAATTGGTAAGAAACAACTTACAACCTTTTGAGAAAAATTAAAATTCTGAAACAAAAAATCCTTTATTTTAGATTCTAAAGCAACTTTTTCAGAAAACTCTAATGAATTACGTTTAGCTATATATGCTTGTCGTAATGATTTTTTATCCATCAAAACTTAGGTAAAAAATTCATTGCCGACGAAGACATTATTTTTTCATTCAATTTTTCTACTTCAGCCAACGCCTTATCGATAGCAACAGACAACAAATCCTCTAGATCCTCCTTATCTATATCTTTCAAGGAAGCATTAATTTCGAGATTTGTTAGTTTTCTATTCCCGTTAAATTCTACCCGAATTAAACCACCACCTGCATCACCGCTAACAGTAATCTGATCTAGTTTTTTTTTGCTTTCTTCCATTGCTTGTTGCATTTTAAGAAGCATTTCTTGTTGATTATTTCCAAACATACCCATCTATTTTGGTGAAATTTTATATAAATATATTCCTACTATCGAAAATAAAATATTAGGTACCCATACAGCAAGTAAAGGAGGAAAACCTACATTTATTGCTGCTACTGAGGCAATTTTCATCGAGAAAATATAAATAAATACAAATCCTAATCCTATCGCAATATTTAAACCTATCCCTCCGCGTTTTTTGGTACTCGATACTGCAACACCAATTAAAGTTAATACATACACTGCAAACGGCAAAGAAGTTCGTTGATATAAAACGATTTTAAAGACAGGAACATTGGAAGACCCCTTAGCAATCTCACGATCAATAAATTCTTTCAGTTTACTATTAGTCATAGTTTCACAACGGTTATCTCTAAAAGCCAAATCCTCAATGGTAAATGTAAAAACGGTATCTTTTTTAAGACCTGAAGAAATTATATCGTTTGTATCTCCAACAGTACGTTCATAATAATTCTGAAGTATCCATCTTTTAGTTCCTCGAATATTAGTTGCAGTGGTGGCACGTATAAAAAAAGTTGGCTTATTTTCTTTAGTCCATTGTTCTAAATTAAAATTATAAACCAAATTCTCATCGCTATTGTATGTTGAAAAGTAAACGTATTTTTCTTTATTAAATTCAGCATGATAATTTTCAACTAACATTCTGGATCGATAATACTTCTCTTCAAAATCTAAACGAATTTTATTTGAAATGGGTAATAAAAAATGATTAATAAACATAGATAATACCAATAAAATAGTAGCACTAATCGCATAAGGTTTTAGTATACGAATGAAGGGTCTACCACTAAACAACATTGGAATTATCTCTGAATCTTGAGCTAATTTAGCTGTAAACCAAATAACAGAAATAAATACAATAATGGATGAAAAAGTATTTCCATAATAGACTAAAAAATTCAAATAATAATCAAAAAATATAGCAGAAATCGGGGCATTATTTTGAATAAATTCACTCAAATTCGCAGATATATCAAAAACCATTGATAACAACATGATAATTCCTAACATAAAAAAATAGGTAGAAAGGAATTTCTTTATAATATATCGATCTAAAATGGATAACATAAGATTATAATCGCTGACTTAAAACCGGAACGACTTGATTTTTCCAAGAGGTAAATGTACCATCCAATATTCGTTTACGAGCTTCTTTCACTAGGGAAAGGTAAAAATTCAAATTATGTAAAGTCGCAATCTGAATCCCTAAATTTTCATTTGATTTAATAAGATGTCTTAAATATGCTTTCGAATATGTTGTATCTACATAAGATCTCCCTGAAGTATCTAAGGGAGAATAATCCGTTTTCCATTTTTCATTTTTAATATTGATTGTTCCTTCCCATGTAAACAACATACCATGTCGAGCATTTCGAGAAGGCATAACACAATCAAACATATCAACTCCCAACGCTATACATTCCAAGAGATTTGCTGGTGTACCTACCCCCATTAAATACCTAGGTTTATCTGTTGGTAAAATCGAACAAACTAAATCTGTCATTTCATAGAGATCTTCATCGGGCTCACCTACTGAAAGTCCTCCAATAGCATTACCCAAAGCATCAAATGAGGCAATAACTTCAGCAGATTCAGCTCTTAAATCTTTATACGTACTTCCTTGAACAATCGGAAATAATGCCTGTGAATGTCCATATAAAGGTTCCGTTTTATCCATAGCTTCAAAACATCGACCTAACCAACGATGAGTCATTGCTAACGACTTTTTTGCATATGCATAGTCACAAGGAAAAGGAGTGCATTCATCGAATGCCATGATAATATCCCCCCCTATTACACGTTGTATCTCTATTGCTCTTTCTGGTGTAAAAAAATGATAACTTCCATCGTGGTGCGATTGAAATCGAACACCTTCTTCAGAAATATTATTTGAATTAGAAAGTGAATATACTTGATAACCACCACTATCCGTTAAAATAGGACCATTCCAGTTCATAAACTTATGTAATCCACCAGCACCATGCAAAACATCTAAACCGGGCTTTAAAAATAAGTGATAAGTATTTCCTAAAATAATTTGCGCTTTGACATCTTCTTTTAACTCATGTTGATGAACACCTTTGACAGTTCCTGCCGTACCAACAGGCATAAAAATTGGTGTTTCAATTATTCCATGATCGGTATGTAAAACCCCAGCACGAGCTTTTGAGGTGGAATCCGTATGATGAAGTTCAAAATGCATATATTTGTGACCTAAAATTAAAAAGCAAAGATAACTGCTATTTACTGATTTCATTCAATTTTAACAAAAGGATATTTAAAATGGAAATTTTACCCAGTTTTGAAACGCAACTTTCACTCTATATCTTCTGCTTTTTTGCATTTTGTGTAGTACTACAACTCTTTTACACATTCTTTTTTTATAGCAGATTAGCATTTACTTCTTTCAAAAAAAGAAACGCTCAAAATCTTTCAAAACCTCCTGTTTCCATTATCATTGCAGCTAGAAATGATTCCGATAACCTTTTTGCAAACCTTCCTCTAATCCTAGAACAAGACTACCCAAATTTTGAAGTAATAGTAGTAAACCACCAATCCATTGATGAATCATACCACATTATTAATGCCTATAAAATGCAATATCCACACCTTAGAATGATTGAAGTCGAAAGGAGCAAACATATCGGGGTCGGTAAAAAACTTCCACTTACTCTCGGTATTAAATCTGCACTTCACGAACACTTAGTATTTACAGATGCTGATTGTCAACCCAATAGTAATCTATGGTTACAAGGTATGGTGGATGGTTTTTCAAATGACACACAAATTGTGCTTGGCTTTGGACCTTATAGAGAAGAAGAAGGTTTTTTAAATAAAGTAATACGTTTTGACACTATATTTATCGCAATGAATTATTTTTCATTCGCTTTAGCAAAATTACCATATATGGGAGTTGGACGGAATTTGGCGTACACAAAAACTGCATTCAAATCCGTGAATGGTTTCAAATCTCACTATGCAATTAGTTCAGGTGATGATGATTTATTTGTTCAAGAGGCTAGTCAATTAAACACATATAATATCCAACTTAATCCCGATACCTATTGTTACTCAACACCAAAAAACACATGGAAATCATGGATTTCACAAAAATCAAGACACTATTCGACTGCAGGAAAATACCAGGTTATTAAAAAAACATTGTTAGGAATCTATCCGTTATCGTTATTATCCTTATGGTTTTCTTTTGTTACTTTACTGATTGATACAGAGTATACCATATTTACTAGTAGTATTTTTACAGGTGTAATTACACTAAAATGGATAATTCAAGGAAGGTGTTTTGCGAAATTAAAAGGTACAAACCTTTTAATTTTTTTCCCATTTTTCGAGTTGTTCTATGCTTTTCTACTACCGGTATTATATTATACTTCTGAAAAACCAAGAATATCAAAATGGAAGTAAGCGAAAATTTATCTGAAAAAGCCAAACACGACTTAGTATTATTAGACGCTGCCAAAAATGGAAGTCAATCTGCTTACGCCGAATTAATGGAGAGATACAGAGATTCCATTTATTTTATGATGTTTAAAATGGTTAAAAATGCTGACGATGCTGACGACTTAACCATTGAAGCATTTGGGAAGGCTTTTAGTAGACTCGATCAATACTCCCCAAACTTTGCTTTTAGTACCTGGTTATTCAAAATTGCATCTAATAATTGTATCGACTTCATTCGAAAAAAAAGAATAAAAGTTACATCCATGGATTCTGGCTACACAACTGATGACGGCGAAGTTATTCATTTCGACGCGCGCGCAGACGTGCATAACCCAGAGGAAGCAATTATACACGCGCAGAAAGTTAAACTTATGCGTCAACTTGTAACGAAACTAAAACCCCGATATAGAGAATTAGTTGAATTAAGATATTTTGACGAACTAAGTTACGAGGAGATATCCGAAACACTCAACCTACCTTTAGGAACGGTAAAAGCGCAACTATTTAGAGCTAGAGATTTTTTAGCTAATATGATTGAAAACACTAAAGAAAGTATATAAATGAAAAGAGGCCCCTAATTTAGGAGCCTCTTTTTTTTTGCGATATAGAGTCAGTTACTTATTATTTTTTTACAGTATCTACAACTGCCTTGAAAGCTTCTGGATGATTCATTGCTAAATCAGCTAAAACTTTACGATTTAATTCAATTCCGCTTTTATGAACAGCACCCATAAATTGAGAATAGCTTAATCCGTGTTGACGAGCTCCCGCATTGATACGAGCAATCCATAACGAACGGAAATTTCTTTTCTTTTGTTTACGGCCTTCATAGGCGTAATTTAAACCTTTTTCAATAGCGTTTTTCGCTACTGTCCAAACATTTTTTCTTCTTCCAAAGTATCCTTTGGCTAACTTCATAAACGATTTTCTTCTCGCTCTTGAAGCCACGTGATTTACCGATCTTGGCATATTTTTTTTGTTTTTTAAAAGGGGGTGCTTCGCTATTTCAGAAGGCTTATGTACTCCACTATTGGGTTAAACGTTGAACCTGTATGAAACTATTTCATACATAATTGCAATTTGATATTTGACTCATCTGAAGCATGAACAAGTCCTGCATGTGTCAAATTTCTCTTTTGCTTTTTAGTTTTTTTCGTAAGAATGTGGCTTTTAAAAGCGTGTTTTCTCTTGATTTTACCACTTCCAGTTATCGTGAATCGCTTCTTCGCACTGGATTTAGTTTTCATTTTTGGCATCTTTACTTTTTTTTTAAGTGTTACCTCTATATCAGCTATTTTTTGTCTACAGACAATTTCTTATTTTCCTTTTTTAGGATTCAGCATTATAATCATACGCTTTCCTTCTAGTTTCGGCATGGATTCTAACACACCCAAATCTCCTATTTCTTGCGCAAAACGAAGAAGTAAAATTTCCCCACGATCTTTAAATACAATCGTTCTTCCACGGAAGAAAACATATGCTTTTACTTTAGAACCTTCTTCCAAAAACTTTTTAGCATGTACTAATTTAAATTGAAAATCATGCTCATCTGTATTTGGTCCAAAACGAATCTCTTTAATTACTACTTTACTTTGTTTAGCCTTTAATTCCTTTTGTTTACGTTTTTGATTATATAAAAACTTTCTATAATCCATAATCTTACAAACAGGAGGCACAGCATTCGGTGAAATCTCTACTAAGTCCATCTCTTGTTCTTCTGCTAACTTTATAGCATCATAGGTAGACATAACTTTTGGTTCTTCACCTTCCATTACCAGACGGATTTCTCTTGCCGAAATCTTCTCGTTAATTTTGTGCTGATCAGGCTCTTGTTGAGGTACTAATCTTTTTCTTGGCTCTTTTCTCATTCAGTAACTAAAGCATTTGTTGCTAATTCATTTTTAATTGCGATTTCAATGGTTTCAGTAAATGCGTCAATTGTCATAGATCCTAGATCTCCAGAACCTCTTTGTCTTACAGAAACTGTTTGGCTTTCAAACTCTTTTTCTCCAATTATTAACATAAATGGGGCTTTTTTCAATTCAGCCTCTCGAATTTTCTTTCCAATTTTTTCATTTCGGTCGTCAACGAAAGAGCGAATATCGGAATTATTTAGCAAATTACACACATTTTCAGCAAACTCGTTGTATTTATCACTGATTGGCAGTATAAATACTTGCTCTGTAGCTAACCATAATGGAAAATCTCCAGCACAATGCTCTAATAAAACAGCAACAAATCTTTCCATAGAACCGAAAGGTGCACGATGAATCATTACAGGACGATGCTTGGCATTATCGCTTCCAGTATATTCAAGTTCAAAACGTTCTGGTAAATTATAATCTACCTGTATAGTACCTAACTGCCACTCGCGACCAAGCGCGTCCTGCACCATGAAATCTAATTTTGGACCATAAAAAGCTGCCTCTCCATATGCTACAACCGTAGGTAACCCCTTTTCTGCCGCTGCTTCAATAATCGCAGCTTCTGCTTTAGCCCAATTTTCGTCGGAACCAATATACTTAGTATCATTCTCAGGATCTCTTAAGGAGATTTGCGCCTTGAAATTTTCAAACTTCAACGTTTTGAAGATATAAAGAACTAAATCTATCACTTTTTTGAATTCCCCTAACACTTGGTCTTGGGTACAGAAAATATGTGCATCATCCTGTGTAAACCCTCTTACACGAGTCAAACCATGCAACTCACCACTCTGCTCATAACGATAAACAGTTCCAAACTCTGCAAAACGAGCAGGTAAATCTTTGTACGATCTTGGTTTAGACTTGAAAATTTCGCAATGGTGCGGACAATTCATAGGCTTCAACAAAAACTCCTCGTTAGCATCTGGAGTTTTGATTGGTTGAAAAGAATCTGCACCATATTTCTCATAATGTCCAGAACAAACATAAAGTTCTTTACTACCAATATGCGGGGTAATAACTTGTTCATATCCAGATCTTTTTTGTGCTTTTTTTAAAAAGTTTTCTAAGCGCTCACGAAGTGCCGCCCCTTTTGGCAACCATAAAGGAAGTCCTTGACCTACTCTTTGCGAAAAAGTAAATAATTCTAATTCCTTACCCAATTTTCGATGATCCCTTCTTTTAGCCTCCTCAACTTTTTCTAAATATTCCGTTAATTCAGCTTGCTTTGGAAAAGTAATTCCATAAATACGAGTTAATTGCTTATTTTTTTCATCTCCTCTCCAATACGCACCAGCAATCGAAGTTAATTTAACTGCCTTTATAGGAGAAGTATCTGGAATATGTGGACCTCTACATAAATCTGTAAAATTTCCCTGTGTATAAAAAGTGATATAACCATCCTCTAAATTCTCTAATAATTCCAATTTATACGGGTCATTTTTACCAGTAAAATAAGCTATTGCGTCGCTTTTAGAAATCTCTTGACGAACAAACCTTAACTTTTCCTTCGCCAATTCTTTCATTTTATTTTCCACCTTCACCAAATCCTCCTCCTTGATAGAATAGTCCATAAAATCAACGTCGTAGTAAAATCCATTGGTTACTGGTGGACCAATAGCTAATTTAATTCCTGGATAATAAAATTCAAGCGCTTCTGCCATCAAATGTGCAGATGAATGCCACATGGTAGACTTTCCTTCTGCATCATTCCAAGTTAACAAACTCAATGTACTTGTCTCCGGTAAAACTCTTGTTGCGTCTACAACTTCATCATTTACTTTTGCTGCTAACACATTACGAGCTAAACCTTCCGAAATACTCATTGCAACATCCAAGGCAGTTGTACCAATTGCGTATTCACGTATAGAACCATCTGGCAGAGTAACTTTTATCATTATTTTAAATTTTGAAAACAAATATACATTTAAACTAGTGTAAAATCAATTCGACAGCTAGAAAAAAAGCGCTATTTATTAAGAGATAAACATTTTAATTGTGATTTTTACAAACAAAAACAAATTGCATGAAATTTTACAAAATTCCATTTATTTGGATGCTACTTCCATTAATTTTTGGAATTACCTACTCCCAAATTATTTACATTCATCCTTTACATTCTTCCTTGTTTTCTTTTTTTGTTTTCATTTTACTAATTCTTGTTTTTAATACACCCATACTAAGACAACAAAATCTAATAAAACACTCACTACTTTTTGTTTGTTTATTCTTTCTTGGTAATTCTATCATGGGGTATGATACAACAAGAAGCTTATACCATCCAATAAACAATCCACAAACACAAAACTATGTTGGTACAATCTTGGAAGCATCTGTTACTAAAACAGGATATGCAAAATACATTGTTTTATGCAAATCAGATAATGCATTAAACAACTCGTTGAACGAAGTTAAAAAATTGCTTTTCACGAAAATAAAGCAACCTAAATCAATCTACCAAGAAAATAGCGTCGTACTATTCCACTGCAAATTCAAAAAAATTAAAAACATAGGGTACCCCAACGAATTTGATAGTGAGTATTATTGGAAGAATAAAGGGATTTATGAAATTGGTTTTATTCATAACAATTCGAATTTGAAGCAACTAAAACAAGCATCTCCTTCCTTTTTATCACCTGTTTTCTTTAGAAAAAAACTCACAGAAATTCTATACTCCGCACTCAGCGGACAAGAACTCGCTTTAGCTAACGCTTTAATATTAGGTGAACGTACTTTGTTGACAGAATACACAACGCAAAGTTTTAGCGACACTGGTGCGATGCATATATTAGCAGTATCTGGTTTACACATAGGAATTTTACTTCAAATTTTACTCCGTATTTTCAACTTTTTCAAAAAATGGATTACTAAAAACCAAGCGATCATCATTTCCTTAGCTATCCTATGGTTTTATTCACTTCTAACTGGATTTTCACCATCTGTAATTCGTTCAGTAATCATGTTTAGCTTTTTACTAATCGGAAAAATGTTAGGTAAGGAAAATTCAGAAATAAATTTACTTGCTTTTTCAGCTTTTTTAATTTTGACCTGGAAACCAATTTATATATTCGATATCGGCTTTCAACTTTCCTATTCTGCGATGTTGGGAATCTATTTATTCTATCCTTACCTTAAACAAGTATTTGTGTCCCGTTTTAAAATAGTTCAATGGATAACGGAAGGAACTATGGTAGGTATTGCTGCACAAATAACAACAATACCTCTCACACTGTATTATTTTCATCAATTCCCAAATTATTTTATTGCAACAAATATCGCTTTAATGGCTTTTTCTTTTTTCATATTACTTCTTGGCATTTTATTGTTTTCATTTTTTTGGATCGCCCCTGTAAAATTGATTCTAGGTTTTTTACTACAAAAAACAATGTCACTCATGTTGACTATTGTACATTTTTTTAGCCAACTTCCTTTCGCAACGGCAAAAGGATTTAGTTTAAACAAATGGATTGTATTACTATTATATGCAATTATACTCTTATGGTTTATAGCACTATACTATAAAACTATGAAATTGTTAATCGCATCCATAATTTTGAGTTTATTAATCTCTACACACATTTTTTACAAGCGATTTCAAAACAACGCATTCAGCTTAGTATACACACACAACACATACCCTAAGTTCAAAATAATTAAATCCAATACCAGAAATTATTTTCTATTTACATCAAAATCTTGGAATACAAATAAAACAAAACGAATTAAGAAAGATTTTAACACGCTATATCCAGGTAAAACCATAATGGTTCCTTTCGAAAAAATAGTAGCAAATTAATCTTTGCTACACTCTATTATTTGATCATTTTTATTATCTTTATTACAAATTCAATTCTTTTTTTATGGGTAAAATAGTACTATCAATCTTTTTATTTTCTCTATCTTTTTCTGTTTCAGCTCAATTCTATGGCTGGAGTAGATCCATAGGTGGATCAGGAGCAGACACTTGCGCTGCATTAGCTGTAGATAATCGAGCTGACTTATATATTCTTGGTAGTTTTTCAGGCAATGGTGAGTTCAGAAACGATAGTTTATCAGACAAACTGACATCTAACGGTGGTGATGACATTTTTATACAAAAAAGGTCTAAAAAAGGAAAGTACATACGATCTACCAAAATTGGTGGTAAAGGAAATGATCGTCCAAGTAGTATGGTATATCACAAAGGATTTATCTATATATCAGGTACTATTGAGGACACTGTAGATTTTGGCATAAGCAAAATTGCACCAAAAGGTAAACGTGCTATTTTTCTTGCTAAAATGGATACCATTGGCAAATGTGTCTGGGTAAAAACCATCGGTGATTCTGCCTATTCTAGAGCTAGAAGTTTAGCAATAAATAAAGATGGAATTTATTTATCTGGAGAAGCAAGCGGAAAAATTGAAAATATTAGCTGTAACAATTCCATGTTTATTCAAAAACGTGATTTTGATGGAAATATTACATGGACAAAAACTTTTGGATCAAAAAGAAGTGTAGTAAGTAATGCAATTACCTATGATTCATTGGGTAATATTTACAACGTAGGAGCTTTAAATGGATTGAATGTAGACTTTAACCCTTCTACATTAAAAGACTCATTACTTTCAAGCACATTTAACACTCAGCCAGATATTTTTATACAAAAACTAAATTCAAATGGAGACTTTGTTTGGGCAAAAAAAGCAGGAAGTACGGCTCCAGAAGAAGCTACAACTATAGCTATCACTGGCAATGAATTATTCTTATCAGGGTTCATAAGTTCAAATTCGCAAACAGTTGATTTTGATTTTTCAACTACTGGAATAACAAACTTAACTAGTGCTGGTGGTAAAGATATTTTTGTTGGTAAATATGACCTTAATTGTAAATTAATTTGGATTAAAAGTATCGGAAATACGAAAGATGACAATGCAAAACAACTAGAGATAGATAAATTCAAAAACATATACTTATCCGGAACTTTTAATAATTCTGCTGGTACAACAACAGATTTCATGGGGAAAACAATGGGGGCTAATGGTAGTTATGATGCTTTTTGTATAAAATTTACGACTCTTGGAAAATGTATTTTAGCAAAACAGTTTGCTGGCTCAGGATCTGATTTTGGAACCGCAATAAAAGCAGACACAATGAATAATGTTTATATCACTGGATCCTACGCTGGTACAATTTCCGACTTAGGTCCAAAATCTAATACCGCTGTAGGTACAAATGATATATTTATTTACAAATCCTTATTATTCAAAGATAGTGACATATATTTTACAGATCCTTCCAATCCTTCTGATTTAGATGAATTTTCATACAACTTTACAATCTACCCAAACCCTTTTTCAGACAACTTACATTTATCGTTTGACCAATTACTTGAAAATGCAACGCTTTCTATATTAAGCCTAAGTGGACAAATATTACAAAATAAAACAGTCATGCAAGGTCAAACTTCAGAAATTTTGAATATGGAAGAATTAATTCCTGGGATTTACTTTGTTAAAATATCTTGTGGTAGCTATAATTACACCTACAAAATTCATAAAATCTAATTGTAACTATCAAAAAAAACCAGAGTCAAAGCTCTGGTTTTTTTTTTGATTTATTATTTATCTACCCTAAAAACGGATAACGATAATCATTTGCAGGGATAAATGTTTCCTTAATTGTTCTAGCAGAAACCCATCGTAATAGATTTAATGGTGCTCCTGCTTTGTCATTTGTTCCTGAACCTCTAGCACCTCCAAATGGTTGTTGACCAACTACAGCACCCGTTGGTTTATCATTTACATAGAAATTTCCAGCACTATTCTCTAAAGCGATTAATGCTTTCTGTATCGCATAGCGATCATTTGCTATAATTGATCCCGTTAAAGCATATTCCGATGTAGAATCTACCAATTTAAGCGTTTCTTCATAGTTATCTTCTTCATAAACATAAATCGTTAATACAGGTCCAAAAATCTCTTCAACCATGGATTTAAATTGAGGATTCGTTGTAACAATAATGGTTGGCTCTATGAAATAACCTACCGATTTATCATAATTACCTCCTGCAACAATTTCTGCATCATTTGCTTGCTTAGCAAATTCAATATAACTTGCAATTTTATCAAAAGATCTTTCACTAATCACAGCATTAACGAAATTAGATGTATCCGCAGGAGTACCCATTTTTATAGAACCTAATTGTTCAACCAAGGTACTCTTAACTTCCGACCATAAATTGGATGGAACATAGGCCCTAGATGCAGCAGAACATTTTTGACCTTGAAATTCAAAAGCACCTCGCGTTAATGCAGTTGCAACTTCTTTTGCATTCGCTGACTTGTGCACCATTACAAAATCTTTCCCTCCAGTTTCTCCAACTATTCGAGGATAACTTCTGTAATTTTCAATATTACTAGCAATTGTTTTCCATAGGTTTCTGAATACACCTGTCGAACCTGTAAAATGGATTCCAGCAAAATCCTTATGTTTAAATATCACATCCCCAGCAATTTCACCACTTACAGTTACCATATTTATAACTCCATCTGGCAAACCTGCAGCTTGGAATAATTCCATAATAACTTGTGCAGAATAGATTTGTGTTTCTGCGGGTTTCCAAACAACCACATTCCCCATCATTGCAGGTGCCGCTGATAAATTAGCAGCAATCGATGTGAAATTAAATGGTGTTAAAGCAAAAACAAACCCTTCTAAAGGTCTATATTGCAAACGATTCCACATTCCAGGTAATGATTCTGGTTGTTCTCGATAAATTTCAGACATGTATTGCACATTGAATCGGAAAAAATCTATTAATTCACATGCAGCATCAATTTCTGCTTGAAATACATTCTTTGATTGTGCTAACATAGTAGCAGCATTCATTTTTGCTCTGAATGGTCCTGCCAATAAGTCTGCAGCTCTTAAAAATACAGCAGCTCTCTCCTCCCATGGTAAAGATGACCACGCTTCTTTTGCAGCTAATGCTTTTTCAATCGCTAGTTCCACATGTTTTGCATCTCCAACATTATACTGACCTAATACTTTTTGATGGTCATGTGGTGAAGTTAAATTCCTTTTAGAAGCTGTAAACACCTTATCCGAGCCAATATACATCGGTATATCAATTGGTTCTTGTGAATACATTTTTTCATACATTGCTAGTAATTCTTTTCGCTCTGTAGAATTAGCAGCATAGGACTTAACTGGTTCGTTAATCGCTATTGGAACTTTTGAAATTGCATTTGCCATAATCTATTTTTTTTCAAATTTAATGAATGTTTATCAACCTACAAGTTGTAGTTCTGTTTGTTAGTTTAGAAGATTAGGATAAATTAATTGAAAAGTAGGAATTTTAACTTTTAAAATTTGAGAAGTGGAAAGATTTTGAAAGATATAATTCCCTTCCATTTTACCCAATGTACTTTGTAAATCACATGCACTAGAATACGTATACGTTTCTCCCGGTTCAATGATAGGTTGCTCACCTATTACACCTTCCCCTCTTACAGATCTTGGAAAATCTAATGAGTCAAAAATAAACCATTCCCGCTCTAATAATTGAACACTGTACGTACTTTTATTAGTAATTGAGATTGTATATTCATATAGGAATTTATTGTCCAAAATATTAGAAAATCGTTCACTAAAAATTGATTCTACACTTACTTTTATTCCATTTGTAATTTCTACTGACATACATTGTTAATTTATTTGATCTAAATTTATTTCTATATCGACACCACATTTAAAATGACCTAGAGGACATTGTTTGTGTCCATGCACACCACATGGTCTACATGTTAAATTTTCAACTTCAACCACCTTTGCATCTTGACTTAATGGTCCAAAACCAAATTTCACGGTAGTCGAACAAAAAAAAGCAGTAACTGGAGCATTCATAGCTGAACAAATGTGCAACGGACCTGAATCATTTACAAAATTACGTTTAGCAGTTTTTATAAGTGCAGCAGATTCTAAAAAAGATAATTTTCCAGCAAAATTTTCCACATTTGTTCTATTCGATTGATTCAAAATTGAAGCACACAATGCATGATCACCTGGTCCGCCCAACAAATATACCATACCACTATCAGAAAGTTTTTTTACAAGTTCTACCCATTTATGTTCGGGCATCATTTTAGTGAACCAAACTGAAGAAGGTGCAAGACAATAATATACCCCCTTATTAAATGGATAAACTTTTTCAAAATCATTCTCTGAGGGAAACAAACTAGGTTTCACAGAATTCACATTCCCAACATGTGCTATACACCCTAAATTCCGATCTACCTCATGCTTATTTTCAGATAAAGAATGATTAATGATCCTTGAGTAGGTAAAAGATAGAGGATTATTTCTGAAGCCTGTAGTATATTTTGCACCACTGAAAAAAGTTAAAATACCAGAACTCAAATAACGATGTAAATTGATTATTTCATCATATTCATTTCGACGGATTAATTTAATTAATCTTATTTGCTCAGCTATTTTATTTTTTTGCTTATCAAAAGTGATAATTTCATTTAAAATTGGGTTATTAAGCAATAAACTTTCATTTCCTTTTCTAACCAAAATATCTATTTTACTTTCTGGAAGTAGTCTATCTAATTCAGATAAAAGAGGTGTAGTAAGAATAACATCACCAATAAAAGCTGTTTGAATAATTAAAAATTTTCTCATCTTAGGTAAAGGTAAAAAGGGTTACAAATAAGTAACCCTTTATACAAAAAATACTTATTTAATCAAGATTTAAAATTCATACCCCCCTTTTTCAAGGATAGAATTAGCAATCAATTGTCTTGCCTCTTTTGCATTAAATGGGTCTAGTTTAGTGAATCTTCTAACTCCCATCAAAGACATGCGTAATTCATCCCCTTCCATAAATGCATTTAAGGCATCTTTTGCAGATTTTGCCATTTTATCGGCAGCATCGTAATAGTATGTTTTTACAATTGCTAATTGAACTAAAGAATTTTCCTCCCCTTTCGTATTTATAATTTTATCCACACGCAACAAAGCAGATTCCGCTTGATAGGTGGTTATTAACATGTCTGCAATATTCATTAAGACTTCTTGTTCCTTAGCAAGTGATGTAGCTAACTTTTGAACTGCAGCACCTGCAACTAACAAAATTGTTTTTTTAAATCCTTCTAGTAAAGTATAATATTCTGATAATAACGTTTCCTCTTTATCCTCAAAATCAGGAATACTCATTAATTCTCCTGCTACACGTGTTGCAGCACCTAACAAATCGAGTTCTCCTTTCAAACCTTTTTTCAAAAGCATATCCACGGAAAGCATACGATTAATTTCGTTCGTTCCTTCAAAAATTCGATTTATTCTTGAATCTCTATAAGATCTTTCCACAGCGGATTCAGAAGAATACCCCATACCACCGTGAATTTGTACTGCTTCATCTACAACAAAATCCAAACACTCCGAAGCTGCCACCTTTAGAATTGCACATTCAGCAGCAAATTCCTCTATTCCTTTAAGTGTTGCTTGTCCTTTACTTAATCCACCATCAATCAAATGTGTAATAGCATCTTCGATATTTTGACCAGCTCTATACGTTGCTGATTCTAGAACAAATGTCCGAATAACTTGCTCTGCAATCTTATGTTTTATTGCTCCATATTTAGAAAGTGATCTGCCAAATTGTTCTCTAGTATTGGCATACACAACAGAATCTAAAATAGTTTCTTTTGAACCTCCTAAAACACCTGCAGCTAACTTAATACGACCAATATTTAATATGTTGATTGCAATTTTAAATCCGTTTTCGCGCGTAGACAACATATTTTCCACAGGCACCTTGACATTATTAAAGAAGATTTGTCGTGTTGAAGACCCTTTGATTCCCATTTTTTTCTCCTCAGGATTAAGGGTGATACCTTCACTTTTTGCCTCCACTAAAAATGCTGTCAAATTGGAGTCATTATCAATTTTAGCAAACACAGTAAACAAATCTGCAAAACCACCATTGGTAATCCACATTTTTTGACCGTTAAGCAAGTAATTACTTCCATCTTCAGACAACGTAGCTTTCGTTTTGCCTGAATTTGCATCTGAACCAGCAGAGGGTTCTGTCAAACAATAAGCAGCCTTCCATTCACCAGAAGCTAGTAATGGTGCATATTTAGATTTTTGTTCTTGTGTTCCGTAATATAAAAGTGGTAAAGTTCCAATTCCTGTATGTGCTCCGTAAGCAACAGAAAAAGAATGTCCTTTACCCAAATATTCCGTAGCTAGTAAGGATGTTTTGAAATCAACTCCCATACCTCCTAATTCTTCTGGAACAGAAAGACCTAACAACCCAAGTTCTCCAGCTTTATCCAATAAACCTTGCATTAAACCTGGTTCCATTGCATCTATTCGATCTAAAATTGGAGTAACTTCCTGTGCAATAAAGTCATTACACATTGAAGCAATCATTAACTGTTCTTCTTCCCATTCTTCTGGAGAAAAAGTTGCTGATGGTGATGTTTTAGTAATTAAAAATTCTCCCCCTTTTATTGCTTTATTATTATCTGACATGACGTTTATTTTTTATCTAATGTAACGATAAATTTCGATTTTTCTTATTAGTTATAACCATTTTTCAAGAATTTAACCTGCTTTATGGCACCCAGATATTTCAAATTTAAAAAGTAAATCCCTTGCTCTAACTGTTCCAAATTCAAAGTTAATTTTCCATTCAAATGATAATCAAATGAGTATTTTTCAATTAACTTACCAGTCAAATCAGAAATTGTTAAATCTTCAATCTCTGCAATTGATTCAACGTATACTACATCTATTACTGGATTTGGATAAATTTTAATCATTTGCTCCTCAAGAATACCCAACTCTAAAGTAGAACCGACGTAAATTTTCGCTATTTTTTTACACCCATTTGTATCTGTAACTTCAACTACATACGTTGAATCACCTTTCAATTCAATCCTATTTTTATCGAAAATTGTATCTCCCCAATTATACGAATATGGAGGAGTACCTCCAGAAACAAACAATGAAATTATACCCTTTGCTTTTATTGATTCATCTTTTACCAAATAATCGATTGTCAGCGAGTCAGGATTAGTCAATGTTACCTTTATAGAATCTTCACAATTATTACCATCTACTAATTTTATGGTATAAAGGCCTGATTTAGCGTTCGCAAAAAACAATTGATTACTTTGTACACCATTCCAATTTACTTTGGTGATATTACTAGGGTTATTTGTAGTAATTGAAACATAACCATTAGAGGCATCATAACATAATGGGTGACTCAAACTATCAATTTCTATGATTGGATTTGCAAAGGGATTCAAACTAATATTACTTGAATCAAACACACAATTGTAGTAATCCGTTAATTTAACTGAATATAGACCAAATGGTAATTTTGAAATTACCGAGTCTTTTTGTCCTGTATTCCATAAATAGGTAACCGGAAGTTTTGCATTTAAGGGAGTAACTCTCAACTCACCCGTTGCAAACTGACACTTCGTATTAATTTTATCAATTTTAGTTGATAATCTACAGTACGGCGATGTATAAGCTTGTATAATTGGAACGTTTTTTTTGGTTCCTGAGAAATATGAATCTAAGGTTTGAAATGAAACTGGACCAATCCGCATAAAAACAGTGTTTTTTTGATAAAAATTATCACACAAACGAATTCCCATCGAACCGCCTCCATTGGTTTTTTGAATTGCGATTAAATATTCTCCTGAATCTAAATATACTCTATCAGAAAGATTACTTTTTAACTTCAAGAATTTTTTATTGCTCCCGCTTGAAAGAGTCAACACATCGCTTTTAGCCAATTCATTTGTCGAAATTTTACCATCGATTACAGAAAAAACATAAGCTTGAACACTTGTTCCATTGGATGCATTACTAGTCTCAAAATAGATAGAATCTATATAACTTGCTGTTTTAAACTCAAACAAATTACCTATCGTTATTGTATTAGAACTCGTTAAATCAAAAGTGGAACTAATTTGAGCATTATCTCTTGCAAATGCAGCCTCGGTAATTGCAATCGAAATATTCAATGAATCATTGTAATAAATGGAATCTTTGGATGTTTTCACCCAATGTTTTATTAAATAAGTTGTATTTTTCTTTGTTGGTAAAAATTTTCCGATTAAACATGAAACAGTATCATTCAATTTCAAGTTTTTGTAGATAAATGATTTAGCATACATAATTTTAGAAACATTTCCTTTTTCAATAATTTGAACGTTTAATTCAACGGTATCGATTGGCAAGGTTCCTTCATTATGAAATGTACATCTTAATGGAACTGAATCAACTTGGTTAATTGGAATAGCTGAATATCTAGCAGCATCAACAAAATCTATGCTTACATCTTTCCAAGGTAATTGTTTTTTTATTTGTACGTTATCAATAGCTAGACCATCTCTAACTAGGTTATTATCATTATACAAAAAAGAAATTAGCACATTTGAAACTCCAATATATTTGGATAAATTCACCGTGCTTGACTTCCATTTAGCATCATCTGAAACTAAATCAAACTCTTTTGTCCAAGAAAGGCCTCCATTTAAACTAACTTCAACCGAAGCTTGAGATCCAAGTTTGCCTGTAAAGAAATTGTCAAATGTTAGAATTAAACTTCCAGAATAAGAAGGAAAATTGATGGATGGTAGAATTAATCGATCTTGCGATTTATCACAAAAACCAATACCTTTCTCATAACTACACCGAACATCATTGGTCATTACAAATTTAGTATGGCTTGGGACTTTCCACAATGAAGTTTGATTTAATATATAATTAGCTTGCACACTATCTCCAACAATATAAATTCCATCTAATGAATTTCCTGACTCTTGCCAGTTTACAGGAAGTTTCGATGAATTGTTTAATACGCCCTCAAAATCTTCCAAAAACAAGACTTGTGCATTTATGAACGACATAAAAACAGTACAAATAATCACAAAAAATATCCTAGCAATCAAATAATAAGAAGTTAGTTCTATTGTATACTCAAATATAAAAAGAATACGATGAAATCTTAAATTATTGGAAATAAAAAAAGCCGACTTTCGCCGGCTTCTATAAATTCAAAAACTAAAAATTAGTCTTTAATGATTTTTTGTGTAAATGTACCTTCAGCTACTTTAATGTTTACAAAATAAACACCAGCATTTAAAGCTTCAGTATTGAAAGTAACATCAGCAAATTCACCTGCAGTTTTAGCAGCAATTACTTGACCTGCAACATTCACTAACTCAATTGTAGCAGCAGAGTTCGCATTAAATTTAACGTTTAACTCATTAGCAACTGGGTTAGGATAGATAGCTAAGCTATTAATCGCTAAATTGTTGATTGAATTTGTTTTCTCAGCAACAGTTACAGAAGCATTAGCTGTACAACCATTAGCATCAGTTACAACAACTGAATAATCACCTTTAGCAACTGTTACATCAGCAGTTGTTTCGTTATTATTCCATTTATAAGCATATGGAGAGAAACCACCTGCAGCAACAACACTTGCTTTACCATCAGCTTTAGTTGCAGATGCATCAACTGAAGAAGTAGTAGCAGTAACTTTAGAACTGATTAAATATCCAGTAACATTGTATAAGTATTGCGGAGCTTTATAACCATAGCCTAAAATATGTTCAACAATTGTCAATGAATCATTTGTAGCATCAGATGAATATGTATTTGAAAATTTCAAGTTTGAACTAAAGAAATCAATAGTATCTTTTTTAGTTTTACCGATAGCTAATGCATAAAAAGCATAATCTTTTTTACCTACACTTAAATATTTACCATAAAAAGCATTTTTGTTAAATAAAGGATTTTTAACTAAAGCAGCATAAGATGGAGCTTCTAAATTCACATTAACAGTTTTACTTACACCCAAACATTTGTTATCAATAACTGGATTTGTATTGAAAACATATTCTACTAAAGGATAAACATAAGCATCTGATTTATAAGCAACAGAAACACCGTCATCCCATAAAGAAGATGACAACAATTGAGGATTACCTGTTGCAGGTACTTTATAAACTGACTGATAACCATAAGTTTCTTCTTCATTCATTTGAGCTAATGAACCAAAAATAGTATCTAATGCAACTGTTTGTTTTTTGCTTACGATATATTGCGTAGCTGAAAATTGTTTTAACACTTTAGTTCCTGATAAAATATTTTTACCAGATAAAATTGTAAAGTTTGAAGCAAAACCTCCACCAGCCATCCAGCCATCAGCGTCAGTCATCCAACCTTTAAAAAAACCTGCAGTTGTAAAATCATTATTTGTAGTTTTAGTATTATCTACTGTTAAAGTATCATTACTTATTTTCCCCCATGCAACAGCTTTACGATTATAAATACCAGTTGTAGAAATCAATAAAGAGTCAGTAGAACTATTTGGTTTAATTGAAACCTCAAATGTATCTTTAACATTAATTTCTGAAGGAAAAGTAAAGAAATGAGTAGTTGCAGTAGTATACTTTGGTACATTTTGAGTAATTTTTACCATTGTATCTTTTCCAGCTAAGGTTTTGTAAAACACAACTAAATCAACATCTTTTGAGTTATAAGAAACTAATTTCACACCTAAACCTTTTAACTTTAAAGGAGTAGTATTATTGAAAGCTTGATTAATAGATACATAATATTTATCTCCATTGACAGTCCATAATTTAGATTTAATACCTCTATCTGTAATAAAAGCGTGATTAGGACAAGCATAAGCTTTGTTTAAAGCTGTTAATCTCAATGTATCAACAATTGTTTTAGAACCTCTTTTGTAGTCTGATACTTGTGATTTAAAAGATGATTTTTCTAAATCAAATGACACATTCTGAACAGCCCCCTCACTTTTGTGTCTAATTGGAGAAACAGAATTCACTGATCTTTTTTGTGCATTCACACTCAACGCTGTAGCGAAAACTGCAAATGATAAAAGTAATTTTTTCTTCATATATAAAAGTTTAAATTAATACTAATAACAAAAATATAAGAAAAAGATAATCAAACTAATTTTTGTTGTCATTTTTATCCACAAAAAATAAATAAGAACAAAAAAGGCCACTTAAAAAGCGACCTTCCAAATAATATTTTTGATTAATATTACAACATTTCAATAACCCCCGCGGCACCTTGTCCAGTCCCTACACACATTGTAACGATACCATATTTTTGTTTTCTTCGTTTTAGTTCAGACAACATTTGAACCGTTAACTTAGCACCTGAACAACCAAGTGGATGTCCTAATGCCAGAGCTCCACCATTGACGTTAATAATAGCAGGGTTCAATTTTAGCTCATTGATCACAGCTAACGATTGACTCGCGAACGCTTCATTTAATTCAAATAAACTTATATCATTCATTGTTAATCCTGCTTGTTCAATTGCTTTTGGAATAGCTCCTACCGGTCCCATACCCATAATTCTAGGTTCTAAACCAACTACGGAATAACTTGCTAAACGAGCAAGCGGTTCAATATTCAATTCTTTTACCATTCTTTCTGACATTACAAGAACGAATGCTGCACCGTCAGAAGTTTGAGAAGAGTTTCCTGCTGTAATCGAACCTCCATGCGCAAAAACCGGTTTCAAAGCTCCCAATCCTTCCACTGTACTTTTTCTAGGACCTTCATCGGTATCCACAACATACGATTTAACTTGACGTTTTTCGTTTTGATCTAAAAAAATATGTTCCACTGTAATTGGAACAATTTCTTCTTTGAATTTTCCCTCTGCGATAGCTTTTAGCGCTTTTTCATGCGAATGAACAGCAAATACATCTTGTGCTTCTCGAGATATATTAAACTGATTAGCAACCGCTTCAGCTGTCAATCCCATACCCCAGTACCAATCTGGATGTTCCTTAGCCACTGTAGCTCCAGGAACTATTCTCCAACCTCCCATCGCCATAATTGACATTGACTCAGCACCACCAGCGATTATACAGTCTGCCATACCTGCTTCAATTTTTGCTCTTGCCATCGCAATTGTTTCTAAGCCTGAAGAACAGTATCTATTTACAGTAATTCCTGGCACCTTCACAGAATCAAATCCCATCAATGAAATCATTCTCCCCATGTTTAATCCTTGTTCTGCTTCTGGCGTAGCATTCCCAACAATCACATCTCAACACGATCTGGATCTAATTGCGGAAATTGACTCATTATATGACGAATTACCTCTGCTCCTAATTCATCTGGTCTAGAAAAGCGAAAACCTCCTTTACCAGCTTTTCCTATTGCAGTTCTGTATCCTGCTACTATGTATGCGTTTTGACTCATGATTATACTTTTATTAGACTTTAGACCTCAGACAACAGACTTCAGACTAAAATTCTATTTGATTTATAATTATTACTTATTTTCTAAATTTCTTTTTAGACCTAAAATCATTTTTTGAACTTCTGAAATTTGTACAATTACAGATTCAACATCCATACTAAACAACTCATTGATAATAATTAGTTGTGTTTCTAATTCATAAGATGAAGAAATTGCAATATTTAAAAAATGAACAAACTCTTTATCTGATGTTCTACCTGACCCTTCAGCAATATTAGAAGATATAGAAATACTAGACCTATTCATTTGACTTATCAATCCAAATCGTTCGTCCGAAGGTAACATCGCAGTTATCTGATATGTTGATTTCACCAAATCAATCGATTTTTTCCACACCAACAATTCTTTAAAATTATGTTTCATCTAACGTCTTATGTCTAGTGTCTCACATCTAATTTCTCAATATTTTCCCTTGTTTCAATATACTTTGTAAACGTTCTAAAGTTTTTTTCTCCATACAGAGTTCCAAGAATGCTTTACGCTCTAAATCAAGCACGTACTGTTCAGAAACTAATGTATTTTCAGATAAATCACCTCCAGCTAGAACAAATCCTAATTTTTCAGAAATCACTTGGTCGTGTTTAGACATATAATTACCCGATAACATCGAATGTGCTCCAACATATACTATTCCTAACGCTTCCTTCCCTAAAACTGTAATATTTTTAGCCTTTTTAGGAGCGATATATCCCGCGTCTGCTAATTCTAAACATGCACTTTTTGCACGTAACAATTGATGATCACGACTAACAACCACTTCATCTATCCCTTTACGTAAATACCCTAAATCAAAAGCTTCGTAAGCTGATGTTGAAACCTTTGCTTGACCAATCGTTAAAAATTTATCTCTAAAACGATTAATCTTAATATCTCCATCGTGTAGTTCGTCTGATAAGCGTTTAGCAAATTCTTTAGTTCCACCGCCACCAGGGATTAATCCAACACCAAATTCCACTAATCCCATATACAACTCTGCGTGGGCAACCACTTTATCAGCATGCATCGACATTTCACAACTTCCACCTAACGCCATATTATGTGGGGCAACAATCACAGGAACATTACAGTAACGTATGCGCATCATTACATCTTGAAATGCTTTAATTGCAAAATTCAACTCATCATATTCTTGTTCAATTGCCATCATAAAGATCATTCCAACATTAGCGCCAGCTGAAAAATTCTGACCATTATTGTAAATTACTAACCCACGATAGTCTTTTTCCGCTAAATCCATGGCTTTATGCAATCCTTGCACCACTCCACCACCGATTGTGTTCATTTTTGTATGAAATTCTACATTTAAAATACCATCCCCCAAATCAATAATAGAAACATCTGAATTTTTCCAAACAGTATGCGTATCTCTTAAGGAATCAAGCATAATCAAATCCTCTGTCCCTGGTATAACTTGATTATCCTTAGCATTCTGGTTATAAAAATATTTTTTACCTTCACATTGCGTGTAAAATGATTTTTGTCCTGTTTTTACAAAATCGTTTACCCATTGAGCAACCTTACAACCAGCATCCTCTATCAACTTTAATCCTTCTTCTAATCCGATTGCATCCCACGTTTCAAATGGACCTAACTCCCATCCAAACCCAGCTTTTAACGCATCGTCTATTTTATATATTTCGTCGGATATTTCAGGAATTCTATTGGAAACGTAGGCAAATAACCCGCCAAATAATTTTTTATAAAATTCACCTGCCTTATCTTTTGCCGAAACAAGAACTTTTGTTCTATGCCTCAAATCGTCGATCGACTTAACTGCGTCAAGTGAACTAAATTTAGCCTTCAACTCAGAACGATATTCCATAGAGGCAAGATCTAATGTGAAAATCTCACTTTTCCCAGCAGCATTAATTCCTTTTTTATAAAAACCTTGCTTTGACTTAGAACCCAACCAATTTTTTTCAACCATGTTTGAAACATATTTAGGCAGAGCAAATTTGGCATTTTCTTCGTCCAACTTACAATTTTCACGAAGTCCATTCGCCACATGTACTAAGGTATCTAAACCAACGACATCACACGTTCTAAACGTAGCAGATTTAGGTCGTCCTAACACCGGTCCTGTCAACTTATCCACCTCCTCAACCGTTAATCCCATTTCCTCCACTAAGTGAAACAAAGACATGATTGAATAAACCCCAACACGATTTGCAATAAAAGCAGGCGTGTCTTTACATAAAACTGTCTTTTTCCCTAAAAAACGGCTACCAAAATCCATTAAAAAAGCGATAACATCATCTTTTGTAGTAGCTGTTGGGATAATTTCTAACAATTGTAAATATCTAGGTGGGTTAAAAAAATGCGTTCCACAAAAATGCGTTTGAAAATCCTCTGACCTACCTTCCAACATGAGGTGAATTGGAATTCCAGAGGTATTCGAAGAAATAATTGTTCCAGGTTTTCTGTATTTTTCAACCTGATCAAAAATTTGTTTTTTAATATCTAAACGCTCTATTACAACTTCGATTATCCAATCACAATCTGAAATTAAGGACATATTATCTGTAAAATTTCCTGTTACTATTCTTGAGATAAAATGCTTAGAGTAAATTGGAGATGGATTGGATTTTAACGCAAATTGAAGCGCTTCATTTACAATACGATTCTTAAAAACAGGAGAATCCAATGTCAACCCAGCGTTTAACTCTTTTTCATTTAAATCTTTAGGGGAAATATCTAACAATACTACTTCACAACCAATATTTGCAAAGTGACAAGCAATCCTAGAACCCATTACACCAGAACCAAGAACTGCAACTTTTCTTATATTTCTATTCATTTTAATACTATTTCAATTATAAAAGTGTATGCTATCGTTTTATTTAAAACTAAAACATAACTCTTAAATATAAAAATAATATTTAAAGTCTACCACAATTCTTTCGATATTCTAACACTCCCTTTAAAATGGGCTACAAGAAGATTAAACTGATTGAAAATTTCTATAATAAAAACTGCAGTAGAATTCCCTTTATATATCAAACTAGGATTTGCTTTTAGCTGATCACCGGGATTCACTTTAATCAAATGAGAGATACTTGTCTCCATACTAACTGCCTTATATCCATAAGTGTTCGCAACAAAAGCAAGACATGTATCTGCAAGGGCATAACAAATTCCACCATGTGCAATTTTAAATCCGTTTGTGTGAATATCTTTCACTTCAAGGGATAAATCAACTTTGCCCTCAGAAACCTTATCGACTTTTATACCTAACCACCTACTAAAATCGTCGTTTAGGTACATTTGATCAACGATCTCTACCGGAGATTTCATTCCGTAATGATTGCTCTAGATAATAAGGTAATTAAAGCAGTTGCAACAATAAATAATTGGGTAGCAGTATCGTCATCCAACGAAGTACCATCTTCATCTTCCTCACTAATTTCGATGGCTATAAACTGATTTAAATCTGGTTGATCACAAAAGTCTTCGAGAATTGCTTCATCATCTTCTTCAAAAAATTGATCTAACATTTCATGGAATGGCCCTTCAAAAGCATCTAGATCTTCCTCCTCTATTTGGCGACATTTCACCCCTTGTTGTGCAAATGCTTCTGACAATAAACAGAAGTAATAAATAACCAATCCTTGTAATTGTTCATTTTCATATTCTTGAGCTGCTGATAGCGCATATCCGATTAAAACAGGTTGTTCTTCTGCATATTTTTCGGCAATTGCATCTAGAGAATCATCATCTAGGTTATCAATAATTTCAATTGCTTTACCAATACTTGTATGTGTAATATGGATTGTATTCATCTTTTATGTAATTAAAAAGCCATCTTTCGATGGCTTAGTTATTTATCTATTCAACATTACTGGCATTACCAGCATTAGTATATCTTCATTTTCATTATCGTTATTAGCAGGAACTAACAATCCAGCTCTGCTTGGAACACTCATTTGAATTTTAATCTCTGAGGACTCCATGTTGGACAACATTTCCATTAAAAATCGTGCATTAAATCCAATTTCCATATCATCTCCATCAAACGAACAAGTTAAACGCTCTTTCGATTCATTGTTAAAATCCAAATCTTCTGCTGAAATGGAAAGTTCCGATCCAGCAAGATGAAGCTTAATCTGGTGTGTTGATTTATTTGCAAAAATGGATACACGTTTGATTGAACTTAAAAATTGTACGCGATCAATAGTTAGTACATTTGGATTTTCTTTCGGTATAACAGCTTCGTAGTTTGGATATTTACCGTCAACTAATCGACACATAAGTATGATATCCCCAAATGTAAAAACAGCATTTGAATCATTAAACTCTACCAAAACCTCGCCCTCAGCACCTACATTTGCTTTTAAAAGATTCAAAGGTTTTTTAGGTAAAATAAAAGCTGCACTTGAAGAGGTAACAATATCTGTACGTTTATATCTCACTAGTTTATGAGCATCTGTAGCTACAAACAAAATTTCTGCAGGAGAAAATTGACAATAAACACCACTCATTACAGGTCTAAGTTCATCATTACCTGTTGCGAAAATAGTTTTGTTAATTGCTTTAGAAATAATTTCAGCGGACAATTTCACTTGACTACCTCCTTGCATCGCTGGTGATTGTGGATAATCTTCCCCATTATAACCTACCATTCTGGATTTACCATTGTCGTATGAAATTTCAATTCCAAAATTGGTAGCATCTACTAGAAATGTACATGGTTGATCTGGCAGATTTTTAAGAATATCCAACAAAATTTTAGCAGGAATACAAATTTTACCAGAATCTGTTGCTTGAACTTCCAAGGTAGTTTTCATTGTTGTTTCCACATCGGAAGCAGAAACAACTAATTGATTATCTTGAATTTCGAATAAAAAATTATCTAAAATAGGTAGTGAATTATTAGTGGTTAACACACCACTTATGCTTTGTAAATGTTTTAAAAGTACGTTACTTGATACAACAAAATTCATAGTAATATTTTTTTATGTGAACAAAGATACATTAAGTTTTTAAAACCTATTCCGGTTTCGTTGCAAAATAAATATGCCCCATTATCAAAGGATTGAAAACGAAATACTGACATTTTACTAACTCTCCTGAAGGTAACTCACACCAAAAACGATCTGGATTATAGGATACTGAATCCCCAAAATCATTCATCGATTTTGAAGAAGTAGGAATTCGGTACATTTTGATCTGTGTATTTTTTCCCGTTACCTCCTTCACGTTTATTTTACCAAAAGGTTTAGTTCGTTTTAAACTATCTACTTGTTTGAAGCTTAATTCGAAATTTGCTAATTCAAAGTGTACTTTTCGATAGTTAGACAAATATTGTATAGCCATGGAAGTATCTAATTTTGTCAATCGTTTACCATTTTGCTTAACCAAATACTTTGCTTTGTTTTTAGCCACAGAAAAACTTCTATTAGGGTTATCGTAAAATTTCACATTGACTTCTGCTATATCTTCTAAGCTTAGGTTAAAAATATTTGTACATTTCCATTTACGTTTATCTGCAAAAAATCTTGGGTCAATTATTCCAGCAAGACCTTTAACCTTCATTATAACAGGTAAATCGCTTTTTTCATCCGGTGTTTCAAGTAGCATATAGGTACCATAATGATCCTGAGTAGAAAAACCAACATACCAAGTTTTGGACCATTCTCCATTTTGGAAAATTTCAACTTTTGTATGGGAAGCAGTCATTAATTTAACTATGTTCATCCTTGATTTTTCTGGAACATATCCTTTAAACTGAATATTTTTAAAGGTTTCCATCATAATATGAATTGGTTCCTGAATAATGCATTCACCAGCTTCGTCCGTCCAAATCCCTTCATTTTTTACTAATGAAATTTTCATCCCATTTGGTTCAGTAACAACAATTTTATTAATCGATGTAGTATCCTTAATAGAAAATTCAAGCAACTCTGTATCTGACTTGCCTCGATTTCTCACCAAATTAGTTGCAAAAAAACCAAGAACACCAATGATTATCAAACCAACTACAAGACCTATATTTTTATTTTTCATTTTTAATATATTTTCTTCTTCGAACAAAATAAAGTAAACCTGCAAAAGCAAGAACGATTACGCTTGGAAAAAACATATTTACAAATTTGTAATAACCAGCTTCTAATTTTACTTTTTCTTTATCTATCGCATGAATATCAATTTGTTTACTTCGTAAATCCAACACAGAATTATCACCCATCATGTAATCCACAACATTCTGAAAAAATTCTTGATTACCATAAATCAACGGTTGCATATTCAAACTAGCCATTGTCTCATCCATTTTTAATTCATTAAACGCACGCGCTTTGTATAGATATCCACCTGACTTGTTTGGCATTGAATCATATTTATTTTCAATGAAACGACCATTTGCTACGACTAACACCTTACCTTCTTTAGTACTTTTTTCTTTAAACCCAGACTCCGGATTATTGGCAAACGCACCTATAATTCTATTTTTAAAATGGGAATCAAAATATCCTTCAACTAACCCTCCGAGACAAATTTTATTTACCTCATCGGTTGGATCAGCTACAAATTGAGGATTATTCCATGCATCTTTATGCATTACAATACTTATAATTGGTGCTAAACCTGTCATCAATGCATTGGAAGAAGAAGTTAATATTGGGCTTTTCACCGTTTTACCGTTTCCAACAAATTGGATTTGAGAGGCATATTTTAACAATACTGGTTCTATATTTCTAGATATAGGATGCGAGGTAGCCGTTGAACGAATTGCAAAAAACCAAGGAATTAATTGTTGTTTTGCAGTAGGGATGTGTTTTGGTGCACATTCTTTATCAAACACCAAATTATCATTAATTTTAATCCCATAATCAAACAACATGCGGTCTAGTTCAAGTGTGTAACGCATCGTATGGGTATAACCATTACGATTCAAAGAATCCTCTGGTACGAATAACTTATCTACAAAACACATCAATCGACCGCCCTTCATTAAAAATTGATCGATAATGTATTTGTCCTTTTCCGAAAAAGGTTTTGTTGGTCGAGCAATTACTAAACCATCCACCCCTTTTAATGCATCAATAGAATCGTTTAGTGTGATATCTTCCAGCGTATAGTATGGTGAAACTAAGGTTCTAACACGCTGAGTTTGTGCGAACGATAATTCTCCATGCCCTTGTAAAAATGCTAACCTAGGTTTTTCAGTTTGTGTGGCGCGTCTTATTGAACTCAACAACATATATTCCAAATTATTGATAGAATTTTGAATTTGAGATTCTAACTTTGGATTTAATGTGTAATATTGTCCCTGGGGTGTCCCTGGCATTAATTGAATATGACTCACTGTACTGCCTCCATACTCAATTTCAGCACCTGGCCAAAGAAGCATTTGATTGTTTGTCCCATCTTTCATATACATCAACTCCATAGGCATAATACCTTTTCCGCGATTGTATAGAATTTCATAGAGTGCTCGACGATCTTCTTCTGTTCCATCCATTGGATCTATGAATTCATACTCGAGTCGATTTCCAGCGTATTGTTTAAACTCTTTTAATTTATCTTCTATTGCATTTTTATACCGTTTTAGCTCTGCAGGAAGATTTCCCGCTAAATAAATTTTCAATAATAATCTATCCGAAAATTTTTTCTCATTGGAAAGAAATTCAATCGTACCATTAGAAAGCGAATAACGTTTATCTTCTGTTGCATCATATCTAAAATATACAATTCCAGCAATAATGTTGATTAAAACTATAGCAACAAGAATAATGGTGAAGAAGGTCCAATTATAAACAAAACTTTTGGCTTTTTTTTCAGACATTTTGCTTACTTTTTTAATGATTTAATAACTGTTAACGATCCTGCGATAAATAAAAATATTAAACTGAAGAAATAAACTATATCGCTCGAATCTATTACACCTCTTTGAATAGAATCATAATGATAACTCATTCCAAGATACTTGATAATAAAATCAAAATCCCCCATTAAATTGAACGAACCTAATAGAGTTAAACCATTGTAAAATATCCAGCACAAAAACATGGAAAGAATAAATGCTACTATCTGACTGCTAGTTAATGATGAAGAAAAGATACCTATCGCTACAAACGAGGCTCCAAGCAATATTAATCCTACATACGAAGTAATTGTTGCTCCATCATCAATTACCCCAATTGGATTACCCAAAAAATGCATGGAAATGTAAAAAACTATGGTAGGAATTAAGGCGATTATAACCAAAGTGACGCCTGCAAAATATTTTGCTAGCAAAACGTTTAAATCTGAGATTGGCCTTGTAAAAAGCAATTCAATGGTACCATTTTTTCTTTCTTCAGCTATAGAGCGCATCGTTATTGCTGGAATTAAAATTAGAAAGATGGTTGGGGAAAGATTAAAAAATGGAATTAAATCAGATTCTGCACCTTCTAATAAATTTGTATCGTACGATATTACCCAGTGAAACAAACCAGAAGTAATAAGAAAAATGAGGATGAATACATATCCAATTACCGAACTTAAAAAACTGCGGATTTCTTTTAGATAAAGTGCCTTCATTGATTAAAAAGATCTAATAGCTCTAACTCTGAGCCCTTTATTAGCTTTATTTACATTGTTACCTTTTTCACCAGTAACAAAATCTACCTTCCATGCCCCAAGTAAATAATTTTGTGTCGAACTCCAATATTCAGCTTGTTTAAAATCACCTATAGATTGCGTATATAATTCACGATGCATCAATAAAAGTTCATCCAACGATGGTAAATACCAATCATCATAACTATCTACTACTAGTTCATCGCAAACTTTAGCAGCAAAAGGTGCATATTGAGAACAACCAGCTACAATATCATCAGTATTTTGTTTTCCAGTTCCAATTTTTTCACCATCTGCACCGTTTATAAGTGTACCATAACACCCCCAATCAATTGGTTTCCAATAATCATTTGGAGCTGCACATAAACCATGACCAAACATATTTATTTTGAATACATATCCACCTTTATAGATACTTCCTATTTTATGTTTTGATTTAGCACAGCTTGTAATAAACAAAAACAAAATAAAAACTGGAATATAAGTAAGCGTTATTTTCATTTTTACATTTAAATACTTAAAAAAATTATCACAAATATAACCTAGTTTATAAAACTTTTATAGTAAATAATAGATTTAATCGATAGACAATTTATAATACAATTACCAATTTACGGTGTAGATAGTGAGACAGGTATGATCTTCCCATTCATCCATTTCCATTGATTCAACGTGAAATCAACAATATATTCAGCCATAGAACTAGGTAATACAGGTGCTACATACCCTGGAAATGCTTTGGACAACATTTCAGTTTGAACAGCACCTAAACACAAACAATTGAATTTCAGGTTTGTATCTTTAAATTCTTCTGCTAACATTTCCGTTAAATTGGTCAACGCAGCTTTTGAAGACGAATACGTAGACAAACCTGCAAACTTTACCGAACCTTGAAAAGCTCCCATGGAACTTATATTCACTACATGTCCACCTGTAGGAAGCATTTTGGGTATCAAAACTTGTAATGAAGTTATAACACCCAATATATTAACTTGATAACTATCTAAAATCTCTTCCGAGGTAAGTTCAAGAAATGGTTTATTTACTAAATATCCAGCATTATTTATTACAAAATCGATTCTCGGAAAATTAGCAACAATGTTTTGTAATTCTTCCTTTAAATTATCCGAATGCAAATCAAAATTAAATAAATGCACATTGTCAAAAGCTTTCCATTTAGTTACCGATTCTATGCTTCTTGACAGTGCAAATACTTGTAAATCAGAATATTTAGCCAGTAAACTAACTACCTCTGCACCTACCCCAGTACTTGCTCCAATTACTAATATACTACGCATCGTAACTTATTGTAACTTTTTCAGAAGCAGGTTGCGCTTGACAAGTCAAAACATATCCATTTTCAAGATCTTGTTCTGTCAAAGAATAATTCATTTTCATTGTTACCTTTCCATCTATAACTTTTGCCTGACAAGTGGAACAAACTCCACCGCGACAGGAATATGGTGGATCGTAACCTTTTCTGTTTAAGGAATCAATAATAGAATTAGAATTTTCGTTCATCGTAAGCTCAATTTTTTCTTGATCTAAAAAAACAGTCACTTGACTAGTCCCTTTAAAAACCTCTGTGACTTCTTTCTCTTTTTCAATCAATAAAACTGGAGTAGTGAAAAGTTCGTAGTGAATTTTATGTTTAGCAACTCCAAATAATTTTAGTGTTTCAATCCCACTTTTTATCATTGCTTCAGGTCCGCACAAGTAATATGCATCTGCCTTTAATAAATTCAGATCCGACTTAATTAAAGCACCAATGGCTTCATTATCTAATCTACCATACGTAGTTTCTTCTTTTGATTCTTTGGATAAAAACAAATGTGTTTTGGTGTTTTTTAATGCATTTAAATCCGCTAAAAACATAGCTGAAGCCTCGCTTTTATTTCCATAAAAAAGGCGCATATCACCAACTTGATTCTCTAAATGTTTAGCAATAGAAAGCATTGGTGTAATACCACTACCTGCAGCAAAAGCAACTACAAATGAATCTTTCGTATTCCATTTGAAATTACCTTCTGGTTTAGAAACAAACACCTCGTCTCCTATTTTCAACTGATGATTTGCCCAATTAGAAACTTTACCTTGATAAACAACTTTTATTGCAACAGCCAACGATTCGTTTGGTCCGCTACAGATAGAATAAGAACGACGTTCTTCTTTTCCATCTATTTTAACTGCAAGTGTTATGTATTGACCGGGAATAAATGCATATTGAGAGCTTAATTCCGATGGAATATCAAACACTACTTTCACACTGTCTGTAGTTACTCTAACTACATCTTTAACACGTAAACTGTTATATCCTTTAGGAGATTTTACGTCTTCTTTTTTCTTGAATATTTTACTTAAAAAACTCATATTTATTCGTCAAATGAAACTATTAATTTTTCCGATGTTGGATGTGATTGACAGGTAAGAATATATCCTGCTTCGACCTCATCCGTTTCTAAAGCATAATTCACATCCATCTTTACTGTACCTTCAATTATTTTAGCTTTACAGGTACAACACACGCCGCCTTTGCAAGCGAATGGCAAGTCTGCACCAGCATTTAATGCAGCATCTAAAATATTGATATCGTTAGACTTTAAAGGAATTTCTAACACATCTCCATCTACAATGACAGTAACCAATGAACTTATTGCATCCTCTGGTTTCTCAACCTCTTGTTTAACAGGTGAATCTCCTGAAGTAAAAAGCTCAAAGTGAATTGATTTTTCATGTAGACCTTTAGAAATAAACGTATCTCTAACAGCAAAAATCATTTCTTTTGGTCCACAAACAAACACATCATCAATTGCATCTACTGGAACAAAAGCATGTATTAAATCGACACATTTTTTTTCATCGATCCTACCTTTTTGAATAGTGTTACCTAAACTTTCACGAGATAAAACATGAATTACACGTAATCGGTCCATGAATTGATTTTTCAATGCTTCAATTTCCTCCCTAAAAATTATAGATGCAAAGCCTTTATTTCCATAAAAGAATGTCACATTAGCGTTAGAAGACTTAAAAAGCACTGTCTTTATCATCGATAATATTGGCGTTACTCCACTTCCAACGGCAAAAAAGACAAAATTCTTATCTTCTATTGTTTCAGGTAAAATAAAATTCCCCATTGGACTCATCACTTCAAGTGTATCCCCTTTATGAAGTAGATTATTTGCAAAATTGGAGAATTTACCAGACTCGATTGCTTTGATTGCTACTTTCCAATCTGCTTCATGTGGCGCAGAACAAAGGGAGTAGGAACGTCTCACATCCTCTCCGTTGATTAGTGCTTTTAGTGTCAAATATTGACCAGACTTATAAGCGAAAGCAGTGTGAAGTTCATCAGGAACTTCAAAAGAAACGGATACTGAGTCACTCGTTTCTTTAACTACTTCTTTGATGATTAAAGGATAAAAACTTGGCTTCATAGACTATTTTTACTTCCCCAAAAGTACTAAAAAGATAAGTACCACATCAAAATAAATATCCACAGCGTTTATTCTTCCTTAAGTAGTCTAAATAATTTAATTTAATGTACCGATAAGATTTTATTTTGATTCAATTTTATGTAAATTTGTTTATTAAACTTTCCTACTATGGACACAAAGAATACAGAGGATCTAGAAAGAGAATTTCAAGTAAAAATAGACGCCGATATTAAAATCGAACCAAACGATTGGATGCCAGAAGCGTACCGTAAAACTTTGATGCGACAAATTTCCCAACATGCACATTCTGAAATTGTGGGTATGTTGCCAGAAGGAAATTGGATTACAAGAGCTCCTAGCTTGAAACGCAAAGCGGTTTTACTTGCCAAAGTGCAAGATGAAGCTGGTCATGGTTTATATCTTTATTCTGCTGCAGAAACGCTAGGTTTAGACAGAGAAAAAAGTATTGATGATTTACACAGTGGTAAAGCAAAATACTCCTCCATCTTTAACTATCCAACTTTAACATGGGCAGATATGGGAACAATCGGATGGTTAGTAGATGGTGCTGCGATAATGAATCAAGTACCACTTTGTCGATGCTCATACGGTCCGTACGCACGTGCGATGGTTCGTGTATGTAAGGAAGAATCTTTTCATCAACGTCAAGGTTTTGAAATAGTTAGTTTATTAGCAAATGGAACACCCGAACAAAAACAAATGGCGCAAGATTCTTTAAATCGTTTTTGGTGGCCTGCTTTGATGATGTTCGGTCCAAATGACGACAATTCTCCAAATTCAGCATTATCCACAAAATGGAAAATTAAACGTTCTTCCAACGATGAGTTACGCCAACAATTTATTGATGTAACAGTTCCTCAAGCAGAAATGGTTGGATTAACTATACCTGACAAGGATTTAAAGTGGAATGAAGCGCGAGGTCATTATGATTTCGGAGTAATTAATTGGGAAGAATTCAATCAAGTTGTGAAGGGAAATGGACCTTGTAACAAAGAGCGTATAGATGCGCGCCGAAATGCTAAAGAGAATGGAGCTTGGGTTAGAGAGGCTGCAAACGCATTCGCTGAGAAAAGAAAGAAAAAAGAATTGACACATTAACATACAACATTATGAGTTCAAAAGAATGGCCACTATGGGAGGTATTTATACGAAGTAAACAAGGTTTAAGTCACAAACATGTAGGGAGTCTTCGCGCTTCAGATGCTCAAATGGCAATAGACAATGCTAGAGATGTTTATACACGAAGAAGTGAGGGAATTAGTATTTGGGTAGTAGAATCAAAATTAGTAACTGCTTCTGACCCTGCAGAATCTGCAGAATTTTTTGAACCATCCGAAAGCAAAATATACAGACATCCAACTTTTTATAATGTTCCAGACGGAATTTCACATATGTAAAACCTATGACAACACAAGAAGCTTTTTATAATTATATCGTTCGCTTAGGTGATGACAGCCTTATTTTAGGACAACGATTATCCGAATGGTGTGGTCATGGACCTATTTTAGAAGAAGATATCGCACTCACCAACATTGCGTTAGATTTAATTGGTCAGACAAACAATCTATACGAATTTGCTGTTTCTATTGAAAGTAAAGGAAAAAACATTGATCAGTTAGCATTTTTACGTTTAGAGAAAGAATATACTAATTTATTATTGGTTGAACAGCCAAATGTAGACTTTGGATATACCATTGTAAGACAGTTCTTCTTTGATGTATATCGTAAATTAGTTTTCGAAGCACTATGTAATTCTTCCGATGAGAGATTGGCAGGAATTGCTGAAAAATCTTTAAAAGAAACGAAATATCATTTGAAACATTCTTCTGAATGGGTCATTCGCTTAGGAGACGGTACTGAAGAATCGCATAGACGCGTGCAAGAAGCTGTAAATGCGCTTTGGAAATTTACAGGGGAGTTATTCTTCCAAGACGAAGTTGACCAAAAAGTAATCGAACTTGGCCTGGGAGTTGATCACACCTCCTTCATAGATACTTGGAACTCGCATGTAAACAATGTCCTTTCTGAAGCTACGTTAAGCACTCCATCAAATACTTGGCAACATACTGGAGGTAGAAAAGGAACACATACAGAGCATTTTGGTTATTTATTATCTGAAATGCAATATATGCAACGAGCTTATCCAAATATGGAATGGTAAGTGAAAATCAAATTTGGGAGCAACTTGAACAAATTTCTGACCCAGAAATACCCGTTTTAAGTATTGTAGATCTTGGTATTGTTCGTTCCATTGCGTTATCCAATAATGCATGTATCGTAACAATTACTCCAACCTATAGTGGTTGTCCTGCCATGAATGTTATTCAAGATGAAATAATCAAGTTGCTTGAACCTACCATACACGTAAAGGTTGAAATGACCCTTACTCCTGCATGGACAACCGACTGGATGAGTGAGAATGGCCGAAACAAATTACGTGAATACGGCATAGCGCCACCAGAGCATGAAGTAGATAAAAGTGTATTATTTGCTAAACCTACAGTCGTTCCTTGTCCAAAATGTAAGAGTAATCAAACAAAAATGATTAGTCAGTTTGGTAGTACAGCTTGTAAAGCTCATTATCAATGTTTGGAATGCTTAGAGCCATTTGATTATTTTAAGTGTTTAAAGTGATTTTACATAAACTACATTAAGTTCGCAAAGATTTATTGAATAACATACTTTGTGCACTAAGTCGCTTTGGTCTCTAAATTTAAATTTGTGAACTTTGTGTGTTAACTTTGAGTCCTTTCTGTTAAACAGAAAATAAATAGTATGTCTGAATTTCTGCAAACTCCCATTGAATTCCTCAAAGGTGTTGGTCCACAACGTGCAGAAATCCTACGCAAGGAAATTAACATCAAAACATTTGGCGATCTATTGGATTACTATCCATTTCGGTATGTCGATCGTTCGTTTTACAATAAAGTTTCTGAATTACCACAATCCGAAGGGTTTGTTCAACTAACTGGAAAAATCATCCGTATCGAAGAGGTTGGTCTCGGTAAACAACGACGTTTAAATGTCAAGTTTGAAGACAATACTGGAATAATTGATTTGGTGTGGTTTCAAGGAATAAAATGGGTTAAACCAACGCTTCAACTAAATGCAGTTTATCAAGTGTATGGGAAACCTAAAATTTTCGGAAATAACTATAGTATACCTCATCCAGAAATTATACCAATCCAACAAGCAGATCCACGAAAAGGGTTAAAAGCAATTTATTCTTCCACAGAAAAATTAGCTGCAAAAGGACTACACTCGAAGGGTATTGAAAAATTGACAAGCGCATTGGTCATACAATTAAACAATCATATTCCCGAAAATCTTTCACCAGAAATCGTTCAAGAACTTCATTTACTCCCTCGGGAAACAGCGATAAAACAAATCCATTACCCGCAAAATTTAGAATTAGCAGAAGCAGCTAAATACCGATTAAAATTTGAGGAATTATTTTTTCTACAGCTTGAACTCTTACTTCGTAAACAAATAGCGTTGCAAAAAAACAAAGGTAATGTCTTCGCAGAAGTAGGAAGTGTGTTCATGGACTTTTACGAAAATCATCTCCCCTTCCCATTAACAAATGCACAAAAAAGAGTCATACGAGAAATTCGTCACGACATCAAAAGTGGTCACCACATGAATCGCTTACTGCAAGGCGATGTTGGTTCTGGAAAAACCTTGGCAGCACTACTATGTATGTTAATGGCAGTTGGAAATGGTTACCAAGCTGCAATCATGGCACCAACGGAAATTTTAGCACAACAGCATTTTGAAACAATTTCTGATTTGGTTAAAAACTTGCCTATTAAAGTGTTAAAACTTACAGGTTCTGTCAAAAAATCAGCACGTAGAGTCATACACCAAGAGTTAGAAACTGGAGAAGCACATATTTTGGTTGGAACACATGCCTTATTAGAAGACAATGTGAAATTTACCAAGCTTGGATTGGTCGTTATAGACGAACAACATCGTTTTGGCGTTGCTCAACGTGCACGTTTATGGGCAAAAAGTGATACTCCACCCCATATTTTGGTGATGACAGCAACTCCTATCCCACGAACATTAGCAATGACGGTGTATGGAGATTTGGACGTCTCTGTGATCGATGAATTACCTCCTGGTCGCAAGCCCATCACGACAGAGCATCGCTTTGAAGCGGATCGCTCCCGCGTATTTGGTTTTATCCGAAACGAAATCACAAAAGGTCGACAAGTATATATTGTATATCCATTAATCAACGAATCAGAATCGTTGGATTATCAAAATTTAATGGAAGGATACGAATCTATCACACGCGCCTTTCCAAGACCTCAATACCATGTTAGCATTGTTCACGGACAAATGAAACCGGAAGCCAAAGATTTTGAAATGCGCCAATTTATTGAAGGACATACACAAATCATGGTAGCGACAACAGTTATTGAAGTTGGTGTCAATGTTCCGAATGCCTCCATCATGATTATTGAAAGTGCAGAACGTTTTGGCCTATCCCAATTACATCAATTGCGTGGGCGTGTAGGTCGAGGTTCCGAAAAATCTTATTGTATCTTATTGACCAAAGACAAATTATCCAAAGAAAGTAAAAAACGTATGTCGACGATGGTACGAACACAAGATGGTTTTGAAATTTCAGAAGTGGATTTGGAATTGCGTGGACCTGGAGACATCATGGGGACGCAACAAAGCGGGATTCTTGATTTGAAAATTGCGGATTTAGTTAAAGACAATCACTTGGTGGTTACAGCTCGGGAGAAAGCACGAGAAATACTACAAAAAGATCCCAATTTAGAATTACCAGAGAATAAAATTATTCACCAAAAAATCATTTCAATATTGAAGGAGAAACCGAATTGGAGTAAGATATCATAGAATTAAAACTTTAATTGTTAATATACTTTTATAAATAACACTGTAGGACTAAAACTTTCTTCCTACATTTGACTTACAAATAAAAATATGGAATATAATACCCAACGTGCTCAACTTTTACTTCCTGAATATGGAAGAAATGTACAAAACATGATAGCTCACGCACATGAAATTGAAAATAGGGAAGAACGAAATTTAGCAGCAAAAGCGATTATTGAGGTCATGGGTCAATTAAACCCTCACTTAAGAGATGAAGATGATTATCGACATAAGCTATGGACACATTTATTCATAATGTCTGGATTTCAATTAGATGTTGATTCACCCTATGAGCTTCCCAATATTGAAATTCTCTATGAAAAACCAAAACACATGGAATATCCTTCCACTAAAATTAAATTTGGCCATTATGGAAAATACACTGAAAAAATTCTAAATAAGGTTAGCGAAGAGAGTGATAAGGATACAAAAGAGTATTTAACAGGTACGATGGCAAATTTCATGAAAAAACAATTCCTTACCTACAATAACGATGCCGTTGAGAATAATGTGATAGCATTACAGTTAGCTGAATTAACCAATGGAAAACTCACTTTAGATAATCCAGAAAACTTGATTCATACCAATCAAATCTTAAAATCAATCGGTGCACAACCAAACCGAAAGAAGCAAAATCCTTCTTCCAAAAACAACCAAAACAATAAATTTAAGTTTAAGAAAAAATATTAAGTCATGGCATCTTTCGAAATTCATGGTGGAAAGCAATTAAAAGGTGAATTAACTCCACAAGGAGCAAAAAACGAAGCATTACAAATCTTATGCGCTGTATTATTGACTCCTGAGAAAATTACAATTTCAAACATTCCAGATATCATTGATGTCAACAAACTAATCGACTTACTTCAAGTAATGGGAGTAAAAATCGAAAAAGTAGAAAAAGGAACGTATATTTTTCAAGCAAAAGAAATTGATTTACCATTCTTAGAAACTGCAGACTTTAAAAAGAGAGCAGCTGCTTTAAGAGGTTCAATCATGATAGTTGGACCTTTATTGGCACGATTCGGAAAAGGATTTATCCCAAAACCAGGAGGAGACAAAATTGGACGTAGAAGATTAGACACCCATTTCGAAGGCTTTACGATGTTGGGGGCAAAATTCAATTACGATTTAAATGAACACTTCTACTCTATTGAAGCAGATAAATTAACTGGTACATATATTCATTTAGACGAAGCTTCGGTAACTGGTACAGCAAACGTATTAATGGCTGCAGTTCTTGCTGAAGGAAAAACTACCATTTACAATGCTGCATGTGAGCCATACTTACAACAATTGTGTAAAATGCTAAACAATATGGGTGCAAAAATCACTGGTATTGGTTCAAACATGCTACATATTGAAGGTGTTGAAGCGTTAAATGGTTGTTTCCACCGTATCCTCCCTGACATGATTGAAATCGGAAGTTTCATTGGTTTAGCCGCTATGACTAAATCAGAAATTACGATAAAAGATGTGAGTTATGATGATTTAGGAGTGATACCAAATGTTTTTAGAAAACTCGGAATTATTGTCGAACGCAGAGGAGATGATATTTACATCCCTTCACAAGAACACTATGAAATTGATACATTTATTGACGGTTCTATACTAACAATTGCAGATGCTCCATGGCCAGGATTTACGCCAGACTTACTTTCCATTGTATTGGTTGTTGCTACACAAGCAAAAGGCAGTGTACTCATTCACCAAAAAATGTTTGAATCGCGCTTGTTCTTTGTAGACAAACTTATTGATATGGGAGCACAAATCATTCTTTGTGATCCACATAGAGCAACAGTTATTGGATTAGACAACCAACACTCACTTAAAGGCATTACTATGTCTTCTCCAGATATTCGCGCGGGTGTATCCTTATTAATCGCTGCTTTATCTGCTAAAGGAAAAAGTATCATCGAAAACATTGAGCAAATCGACAGAGGTTACCAAGATATTGACCTACGACTTCGCAATTTAGGAGCTGATATTAGACGAATAGGTTAATGTGTAAATGAATTAATGTAACAATGTGTAAATGAACTAATGTAACAATGTGTAAATGAATTAATGTAGCAATGTGTAAATTATTTTTTGCTAAATTGACATTTTTTTCATTGGTACATTGAAAAATTGCTACATTGTTACATTAATCATGACATTTTGACAAACAAATCTAAATGGCAAACTCTTTGTAAACGAATAAGCATAAAAAAATATACTATGTCTGAAGAAAAAGAATTTAACGAAGAAGTAAAAAACGAAACCACTACTGATTCACAGGATACAGCAACAGAAGAACAAGTAAACGAAACAATTGCTGAAGAAAGTCCAGTAGAAGAAACTGTAAGTGAACCTACTCCTGAGGAAAAATATGCTGAGTTAAATGATAAATTTTTACGTTTATACTCAGAATTTGATAATTACAGAAAACGTACGAATAAGGAGAAATTAGAATTGATTTCAACTGCAAGTTCAGGTGTAATTAAAGATTTAGTAGCTGTATTAGATGATTTCGAAAGAGCGATTACAAATAATGAAACCGTTGAAGATACTACTTCATTAAAAGAAGGATTTCAACTAATTTACAACAAACTCAAAAGCACCCTAGAAACTAAAGGCTTGAAAGCAATGGTTTCTAAAGGGGAAGTTTTCGATAGTGAATTACACGAAGCAATAGCAAATATCCCAGCTCCATCCGAAGATTTAAAAGGAAAAATTGTAGACGACGTAGAAAAAGGATATTACATTCACGACAAAGTTATTCGTTACGCAAAAGTAGTTGTAGGTCAATAAGATAATTATGAGTCAAAAAAGAGATTACTACGAAGTATTAGGAATTAACAAAAATGCTTCTGAAGCAGAAATAAAAAAAGCTTACCGTAAATTGGCTTTACAATACCATCCTGATAAAAACCCAGACGATGCTAAGGCCGAAGAAAAATTCAAAGAAGCTGCGGAAGCATACGAAGTGTTGAGTGACGCTAATAAAAAAGCGCGCTATGATCAATTTGGTCACGCTGGAATGAACGGTGGTGGAGGTTTCGGTGGTGGTATGAATATGGATGACATATTCAGTCAATTTGGCGATATTTTTGGTGGAGGTTTCGGCGGAGGACGAAGAAGCAGTGGTCAAAGAACAATCAAAGGAAGTAATCTACGTGTTAAAATGAAATTAACGCTAGAAGAGATTGCTGAGGGGGTAAAGAAAAAAATAAAAGTTAATAAATTAGTTAACGCAGAAGGAGTAACATCTAAGACTTGTTCAACATGTAATGGACAAGGGCGTGTAACTCGTATGGCTCAGACTTTTTTGGGTAATATGCAAACGCAAGCTACCTGCCCGACGTGTCAAGGTGCTGGAAAAGTTATCGACTACAAACCAGCGGATGCAGATGCTAATGGATTAAAACGCCAAGAGGAGGTTATTGAAATTGATATCCCAGCTGGAGTTGAAGAAGGTATGCAATTAAGTGTAACAGGTAAAGGAAACGCTGGACCATTCAATGGAATCCCTGGTGATTTAATTGTTGTAATAGAAGAAATTCCACATGAAACTCTAAGACGTGAAGGTGATAATATACATTACGATGCATATATCAATTTTGCAGATGCTGTACTAGGCGAAAGCATTGAAATTCCTACCATCTCTGGTAAAGCTAAAATTAAGGTTGAACCAGGTACTCAAAGTGGTAAAATGCTACGATTAAAAGGTAAAGGTTTGCCTCAACTTCAAGGATATGGGACTGGAGATTTATTTGTACACATCAATATTTGGACACCAACCAAAGTAAGTAAAGAAGAAAAAGAATTGTTAGAGAAACTTCAAAAAAGCGATAACTTTCAACCAAAACTAGATGGATCTGAAAAAGGATTCTTTCAAAAAGTGAAAGATATGTTTCAGTAAAATATAAAGCCTCTTCGGAGGCTTTTTTTATTTGTCGAAATCTAGGAAATGAGTATTGGGCTGTTAAAAACTAGATTTCAATCGTTGAAATACTATCTGAATACATCCTAAATTTGTTTTCAGTATGTTACAGCTCGGAATTATTGGTTATCATCCAGAAGAAATTCGTCAATTAAATAAATTGCAAAATCTATTTAATATCAACGCTATCTTCGACTTAAATTATCCTAAGTTAGATATAAAAGAAATTAAATCTACCAGCAGAGAAGTTATAGACAACGCTGACTGTATTTACTTCTCTTCGATACTTATATATTTTGACGATGCCTGTTATGCGATAAGAAAAGGTAAACCGATATTTATTAATAATTTACTATCATTAGACATTGCACAAGTAAATACGCTTTTTCAATTATCCACTGAAGCTGAATCTATTATTCAATTAAATTCTCCTTTACGGTTTGAAAAAATTACTCAAAGTATTTCTAAAAATTTTAAAACTCCCAATTTAATCAATCTTCAACGAACGTTTATTGATCAAGATCATACGAATGCAACTTTACAAGAAATTCTCTTTTATGAAATTGAGAATATAATTTCACTCATAAAGGCAAAAGTAAGAAAAACATATTCGTTTTTAATTCCTGAAGATGGTTATGAAATAGAAACAATTGATGCACGCTTAGAATTTGATAATGGATGTCTAACAACGTTACTAATTTCTTCTATTTACGACTCCCCAAGACACCTATTAAAATTATTTAATAATAAATCTCTAACTTGTCTAGACTTCGAAGAAAATGTAATTCATCTAAAAGATAATACCGAACAAGAAACATTAAAATTTGAAAAGCAGAATGCACAATCTAAACATGACGAAATTTTTTCTGCCCAATTAAATAATTTCTACGAATCCATTATATCAAACACCTTACCTGCAGTTTCTATTGAAGATGGACTCCAAGCCATTTATATTACTAAAGAAATTATTGCTAAACTTGTGCATTAGTTCACAATAAATCCATTTTTCTTTCGTTTATTTAAATAATGAAACTTATTCTATTCTTTAGTTATAGTATTCTATGTATACTCTTCAGTTCGTGTGTTAAAAATAATACGGATCCTTCTTGGCTATATATTGATACATGGACACTTCAAGCTAACCAAACCAACAAGGAAGGTGAATTAACCCATAACATAACCGATGCCTATTTGCTTATTGACGATAAGGTTATCGGATATTTTGAACTACCTATTAAAATCCCTTTACTACAAAATGGAAGTAAAAAAATATCCCTATATCCAGCGATACATAATAACGGTATTTCATCCACAAAAAAAACATATCCATTCTTACAACCATATACCATTTCCACTACTCTAAATAAAAATGAAACTGCAAAAATTTATCCTACCACTAAATATTATACTTCAACTAAATTTTGGATAGAAAACTTTGAAGACGCAGGATTAAAATTGCTTACAGCACCCAACTTCCCTCCGATCTTAACAACTGCTTCTAACCCGCTCATCCTTAAATATGGTCAACGGTATGGATGGATTCATCTAACAAAAAAAGACTCTATTTGGATGGGAACAACAACTAAATTGACTTTACCTCAATATGGAAGTGAAGTATATTTAGAAATCGATTATATGAACACCAATAAAATATTGACTGGTGTAAATGCATATGGCTCCTTTGCGTTTAAAGCAAATCCAAATATTCAAATTAATGCACAAAAAGATTCAGATAAAAAATGGAAGAAAATGTACATCGATTTAAAAGAAATAGTATCCTATTCAACGAATTACACGCTATTCGAACAATATCTAGAAGCGGAATTAGAAGCTGGGAAAGATACTGCTGACATTTACATAGATAATATAAAACTTGTTTATTTCTAATAGTTTATATGCAAAAAAAGGTGTTTATATTACTGTTAATTGACTATTGTTGTGCGATTTGTGCATGGATTTTGTTTTTTTATTTTCGCAAAACACAAATTGAATTTTCTTCATTTATTCTCGACAAACAGTTCTATCTTGGCGTAATATTTATTCCTTTATTTTGGATTTTACTTTATTCACTTCAAGGGACATACCAACAAGTCAAAAGATTGTACCGAATTCGAATCATACAACTAACCATTATTGGCTCTACTATTGGTGCTCTAAGCTTATTTTTCCTCTTACTTCTGGATGATATTATCCCAAGCCATCAATCTTACTACAAATCGATAATAGCATTATTTATCATTCATTTTGGTGTAACACTTTTACCAAGACTTTTGTTTGTTTTGATACAGGTGAAAAAAATTCAAAAACGCAAAGATGGATTTAAAACTCTTTTAATCGGAGGAAATGAAAAGGCATTACAAATATTTAACGAATTAGAGCAATTAGAACAAAGTATTGGAAACCAATTTATAGGATATATCCGTATAAAAGAAACGGATACACTTTTAGATCAACAATTAACTTGCCTCGGTAATGTAGAAAAATTAAAGGATATACTGCATACTAATTCCATTGAAGAAGTTATAATTGCTATTGAAAGTAATGAACACGAGGTATTAAGTAAACTTATTGCTACCATACAAGGAAAAGGAATTAACATAAAAATTATTCCAGATATGTATGATTTTCTTTCCGGTTCATTAAAATTAAACAATCTATTTGGCGCTTTGCTCTTGGAAATTCCATCCGATGAAATGCCCCCTTGGCAAAATAGTATGAAACGGTTAATTGACATATTTATTTCCTTGATATCCATCATTTTACTTTTCCCTTTTTTCGTATTTATCGCACTTTTAATCAAACAAAATTCGAAAGGTCCAATCTTCTTTTTACAAGAACGTATTGGTAAAAATGGGACTCCTTTCCAAATAATAAAATTTCGCACCATGTTTGTAAATGCAGAAAACAATGGGCCGCAACTTTCTAGTACAAATGACTCTCGCATCACTCCCATTGGAAAATTTTTACGAAAAACTCGTATCGATGAATTCCCACAGTTTGTGAATGTATTAAAAGGAGATATGTCTTTAGTTGGTCCAAGACCTGAGCGGCAATTTTACATCAATCAAATCATTGAAAAAGAACCTCATTATCTGCAATTAACATCCGTAAGGCCTGGAATTACATCTTGGGGACAAGTAAAATTTGGCTACGCAGAAAATGTAAATGAAATGATTCGGAGAATGAAATACGATTTACTTTATCTTAAAAACAGATCGCTTTCATTAGACTTTAAAATCATGTTTTACACCGTAATCACTATTCTAAAAGCAAAAGGTAAATAATTATTTTCTGGGCGGAACAGGATCATGTCCACTTCCACCCCATGGATGACATCGAGCAATTCTTTTGAATCCTAAATAAGTTCCTTTAAAAACTCCCCAAGTCAATAACGCTTGTTTGAAATAACTAGAACACGTCGGATGAAACCTACATGATGGAGGAAAAATTGGGCTAATTACATATTGATAAACCAAAATTAACCCCAAAAAAGGAAAGGATAATAAAACTAAAAATTTACGCACATTATTATTTTTATAATTCTAAGCTACACATATTTTTCTAATATCTTTCGATGTCGTAACTTTACAAGAAAAAAGTGAGAAATCTTCTATTCTTTTTCTGCATTTGTTCTTGGATGTGTTTTGCCCAGACTTCCATTCAAAAGCACGACTATGAAATTCTAGAAATCAAAAATTCTAACGCTTCACAACTTATCATTCATCCCAAAATCATCTACAAAGACAATTGGCATACACTACCTCAAACACTTTTTTGGAAACAAATTATTACACTTTCTCCAGACTCCTGCCTTTTAAATGTTGCTTGCAATCGTAAAGTATTGCACAAAGTTAGTTACGAGGACTGGATGAAAAAAACGGAAATTCAAAAAGAATTTTTTAAAGACAGTTTAAAATTAATTCATGCACTTGCTGCCAACGAAAAAATTAATGTAACCACTGGTAAAAATGATTTTTATAAAATAAATGAGGTTTCTACCAATATCACAAAAGGAATTCAACTTTTTCAAGAGTACGGTGTAGACCCATGGTATGCGCAAGCTATTTTACTCATTGAGAGTCCTGCACAATTAAAAAAATCAATCTCTGGAGCCTATGGTGCTTTTCAGTTAATGCCAGGTGTTGCCAGAAATTATGGTTTGATTGTAAACGCTTCTTTAGATGAACGAGAAAACTTCGAGCGTTCTGCTTATGGTGCTGCACAACTTATTTCGCGCTCATGCATCCCTTCAGTGAAAAGTATACTTCAAGACCATGCTATACCCTACAACGAAACGGATCTTTGGTTTCGATTACTCGTAATGCATGTATATCATGCAGGTGCAACCAATGTTCGTGCAGTCGTGAATAAAATTCAACCAACACACGGAGGACAAGAACTTATCAAACAAATTTGGTCTACAACAGCTGGATCATTTGGAAACTCTTCTCAAAATTATACCCAAGTAGCATTAGCTACTCAATTATTATTGCATGAAATAAGTACAAAAAACAAACTTTAAATTGCATTAATGTATCTTCAACAACTTCATATTATTCCTACTGATCTACTTAATTCCTATGAGGCAAATTTTCCCAGCACATTGGAAGAAACGATTAACAAACTGGAAGATGCTGAAATTTCGACAGATACCTTTAGTTTTTATACTTCTGTAGCTTCGGTATTTAGTAGTAAAATTGAAGGAGAAGAAATTGAGTTGGATAGTTATATCAAACACAAGAAATACGGGATTGAATTTTTACCCGACTACACAAAAAAAATTGATGATTTATACAATGCATATTCCTTTGCTAAATCACATACATTCAACAAAAAAAACGCTTCTGAAGCACATAAAATTTTAAGTAAAAATATAGTCGCTGACCAGTGGCAAGGAAAATATCGAACTCAAAACATGTATGTTACCACTTCCGATGGTCGCATTGAATACGTTGCTGCTTCCCCATTTGAGGTTGAAACGGAAATGGATAAATTCTTCCACGATGTTGATATACTACTTCAAACACCTTTAAACATCGCAGAAGTCTTTTATTTCGCTTCCTTGATACATTTAGTTTTTGTAAAAATTCATCCATGGAATGATGGAAATGGACGTAGTGCTCGCCTCTATGAAAAATGGTTTTTAGCCCAAAAATTAGGCGAAAAAGCATGGTTTATCGAAAGTGAAAAAATGTACTATAACAAACATCAACACTATTATTCCGCTATTCGAAAATTAGGTATAGAATACCAAGAATTGGATTATAGTATGGCTACAGATTTCTTGAAACTTTTACCAGAGGCGATTATAAATATTTCAGAATAGTCTTCCTATTAATACCCTAAAACAAACCCAATACTTTCCTTCACCTTCGTCGCATTCGTCAATAACGTCGCTTCTAAGGTAGAATTTAAAGGTATCGCAGGTGTATCTACTGAACCTACAATTTGTACCGGTGCATCCAAATATCTGAAATTATCGCGTTGTATTCTTCCTGCTAAACCTAACGAAAACGTTGCTTCTACAGATTCTTCCGTCACAACGATGACTTTACCATGTCTTTTTGTAGCTGCATTAATCGCATCAAAATCAACTGGATTCAAGGTTCTCAAATCGATTATCTCTACTTTCCCTTCAAAGTGTTTCTCTGCTTCTAAAGACCAATATACACCTCTTCCGTAGGTGATTATCGCACAAGAATCGCCTGATTCTACAAACGATGGATTCGCTTCTTTCACGAATCTCGCTTTTCCAAATGGAATCACATATTCATCATCTGGTTCGATCGACATTGCTCCTTCTGTTCCAGGAATTTTTGACCAATATAACCCTTTATGCTCTAAAATAACCACCGGATTTGGATCGTAAAAAGCGGATTTCATCAAGCCTTTCAAATCTGCTCCTGTCGCTGGATACGCTACTTTTATTCCTCGAATATTCGTCAATACCGATTCCACACTGGAAGAATGATATGGTCCACCAGAGCCATACGCTCCAATTGGAACACGAATAATACAACTTACAGGCCATTTTCCGTTCGACAAATAATAGGATCTACTCACCTCAGTAAACAACTGATTCAATCCTGGCCAAATATAATCGGCAAACTGAACTTCCACGATCGGTTTCAACCCTACTGCAGACATTCCAACCGTACTTCCGATGATAAAAGCTTCTTGAATTGGCGTATTAAATACGCGATCATCCCCAAATGTTTGTGCTAAAGTTGCAGCTTCTCTAAAAACTCCTCCTAAACGTCCACCAACATCTTGTCCATACAACAAGGCTTCTGGGTGTTTAGACATGATTTCTCTTACCGCAAATAAGGCACTATCGACCATCACCGTTTTTTTCTTTCCTTGTGGTTCACGTTGTCCTTTTTCTTCAGTTATCGGACTCGGAGCAAAAATAAAATCTTGAATTGATTCTGGTAATGGATCTTGTGCATTTAACGCTTTATCGTATGACTCGTCAATAAATTGTTTGATTTCTTTTTCTATCGTCTCCACTTGAAGTTCTGTAGCTCCATATTGAAGAAAAGCATGTTTTAATTTTGGGTAAGGGTCACGCGTCGCAGCCTCCTCTAAATCATCTCTATACCATTCTTTACGTACACCAGAAGTATGGTGACCTAACAATGGAACTTTAGCATGCACGATAAAAGGTCTTCTCTCGCGACGCATAATTTCAAACACTTCTTGAATGGTAGCAAAAGATTCTTCAAAATTACTTCCATCAATTGTTCTGACTTCAATTCCATGAAATCCTTTCGCATAACCTGTAATATCTTGTGCACGTGTCTCTTTCGCATTCGCAGAAATATCCCAACCATTGTCTTGAACTAAGTATAAAATAGGAAACTGCTTTAATGCTGCCATTTGAAAAGCTTCTGCCACCTCTCCTTCCGTACAAGATGCATCTCCTAAAGAACAAACAACCACCGGTTTTTTTCCTCCGAAATCTTCCGATAAACCTTGCTTTTCCTTGTATTGTATTCCCATAGCAATTCCTGTTGTTGGAATAGCTTGCATCCCAGTCGCTGATGATTGATGCGGAATTTTAGGCATGTTATCTCGTTTCAACGAAGGATGCGAATAATAGGTTCTACCTCCTGAGAATGGATCGTCTTTTTTAGCAAAAACTTGCAACATTAATTCGTAAGGAGTCATACCAATACCTAACAAAATACTGTCATCACGATAGTACGGCGAAACCCAATCTTGAGGCAATAATTGTAATCCGACAGCCAACTGTATCGCTTCGTGTCCGCGCGAAGTAGCATGTACATATTTAGAAGTAACTTCTTTATTCTCCTCGTATTTTTCTGCTAAGGTTTTAGCAGTACACATCAATTTGAATGCTTTTTCTAACGTTTGAAATTCCATGGAAGTATTTGTTAGCTGTCTATTAATTGTTGTTTTTTAATATGTACGTTAAGATTTTCTCGATCAAATGTACTCGGTCTTTCCCAACAACATTATGTGGATGCATCGGATATGGAAAAAAGTCCACTTGCACTCCATCTTCCACAAATTGTTTGATTAAAGAATAGTTATGTTGCATCACCACGACATCATCCGCAGTACCATGAATCAATAACAAATTTCCTTTTAAATTTTTTGTATAATTCATTAAGGAAGCTTTCTTATAACCTTCTACATTTTCTTCCGGCAAATCCATATAACGCTCACCGTACATAATTTCATAGTATTTCCAGTCAGTTACTGGTCCACCAGCAACACCAACTTTAAACGTTCCTGGTTTACGCAACATCAAGGAAGTTGTCATAAAACCACCAAAACTCCAACCATGAACTGCTAATCTTGCAGTATCCACATAAGGCAAGGATTTTAAGTATTTAACTCCTTGTAGTTGATCATCCATTTCAATTGTACCCAATTGTCTATGTATAACACTTTCAAATGCAAAACCTCTGTTGGCAGACCCTCTGTTATCTACTGTAAATACCAAATATCCTTTTTCAGCCATCCAGTGCATCCACAAATTAGCGCCGTCCAACCATTCATTTTGTATCATTTGCGCATGTGGTCCACCGTAAACGTACACCATAACAGGATATTTTTTAGTAGGATCAAAATTACTCGGTTTAATTAAGCGAGTATATAATTTCGTTCCATCTTCCGCTTTAATAGAACCAATTTCTGTTACACCAATTTTGTACTCTGCTAATTTATCTTTTGCTACCAATAATTCTTTTACAACATCCCCTTTTGCATTTAATAACAACGATTTAGAAGGTATTGAATGACTCGAAAATTCATCAAAGAACCATTTTCCATCTTGTCCAATATGCACCGTATGAGTTCCAGAATTTTTAGTGATCAATCGTTGTTTTCCTTTTAGAGAAACAGCAAAATAATTCATATCCAACGGATTTTCTCCTGTAGCTGTAAAAACTACTTCAGAGCCATTGTTTATAGTTCCTATAATATTTTTTGTAACAAATTTATTCGTCGTTAATTGTTGTTTTAATTTATCGCTCCAATCGTAGTAATACAAATTATTAAATCCATCTCGTTGTGAAATCCAAATAAAATTATTGGAGGTTTTAGATGGGAAAAAAACAGGATTTTCTGGTTCTACCCATTTATCATTTTTTTCATCAAACAAAGAACGAACAAAGTCGCCTGTTTGTGCATCATAGATATTTACCCATAAATGATTTTGTCCGCGATTAACTTCAACTATCACCACATACTTTTCGTCAGGAGTCCAAGCTAAATTGGTTAAATAATCGTCTGATTTTCCCTTAGGTGCAATGAAAACCATTTTTTTAGTTCTCCAATCATAAATCCCTACTTTAGGCTTTTCAGATTTTTGTCCAGCCATAGGATATTTAATCGCATGAAGTTCACCAGGAGTAGTTGTAATATCCAATAATGGATAATTATGTACATCCGTTTCATCTTTTTGATAGAAAGCAATTAAATTAGCATTTGGAGACCAGAAAGTACCTTTAGAGATACCAAATTCATTTCTCGCAAAGAATTTACCAGAAACGATATTCTTATCCGTATTGGTAGTTATTTGAATAGATTCTCCATTTTTAATTATAAAAAGATTGTTTTCTTGTGTAAACGCAATAGATTGATTTTCATTAGAATAATCCACATTCTCAGCAGTCTCTGGAAGTTCCAATGTTTTTTTACCAGTTTTGGTAGAAATATTGAATTCATACCATTTGTTACCATTTTGTAAAATCAAGTCCTTTTCATTTTTCCAAGAATAACCGAAAAAATTTCTGAAATCTGTATGCAGAATAGCGTTAATTTCAGTGATAGAAATATTCTCAATCTGTGTTGAATCTATAGCATTTGAAATAGTTAATAACGTATATTTTTCTTTGAGAAAACTAAATTTAGAAGTGTTTGGAATCCATGTAAATCCATGCATTTTATCTGGACCTAGTGCACGATATTGCTGTAAAACAGACTCATTTAAAGAAAGTTCTTTTTTTTGCGCATTGAAAGCAAAAGAAACGAAGATAGTTGAAAGGACAAACAAATAAATTCTCATACTTAAGGTATATGTAAACAAATATTTTGAATGTAAAATTAAGATTGTTATACAAATAAATAAATAAAATGAAAATATTTCCCTTTCAAAACATCCTTTCCACTTACGGTATATATCGTAAAAATTGCAACTATTAGTCACATAAATTGTATATTTGCCATGTTTAATCACCAAATATTAGAACCATGAAGTTGAAGTTTATAGTTTATACTTTATTAATTGGCTTTTTAACCATTACTGCATGTACAAACTCTTCAGATAATCAAGCAGATAAAGGAATAGACGAAGCTTTATTAGACTTTAACAAATTTTCTTTAAAACCATTTGATATACCAGCTACAATTTTATTACCAGACGAAACTTCTAATATTGGCGCCTCTACAAAAGTGGAAGTTGCGCATACCGAAGGAGATTTTTTATGGGATTTGAAAGTTGGTCCAAATTTTGAACTAGTAATCAACGATTGGGGAACAGATAAAGAGATTTTAAATGCAGAAGTAAAAAAACTTAAAAGTTTAGATTTCTATCATGTAAAATTCTTAAAAAAAACACCTAACACTTTAATATACGAGCGAACTTTGAACGTAGAAGGTAAAAAAAATGCACCTAAAAACGTAGGGGTAGAACATAAGTCATATCACTTATTTATGACTAAAACAATAAACAATATCATCTACACTTTTGAAACTAATGATGCAGGCTCTAGAAAAGACATCGTTGAACTTCAAGAGAAATGTATCAATTCTATCCAGGAATCTAAATCTTCCAACTAATTCTTTATCAATTATGTCAATAACTAGAGAAGAAATTATTAATGTTCTTTCCAATGTCATTGAACCTGACTTAAAAAAAGATATTGTTTCTGCAAACCTAGTAGAAAAAATAGAAATTAGTGACTCCAAAATCCACCTGGAAGTTTTTGTATCTAATCCTGCTTTGCATGCTAGAAAAAGATTGCAAGAACTTGTGGAATACAATCTGAAACAAAAATTCGGAAAACAAATCGAGTATACTACTATTGTAAAAGGCCTTCCTGCTGAAAGTATAGCTGCACGAAGAAAAATTTTACCTGATGTAAAAAATATTATTGCTATTGCTTCTGGAAAAGGAGGAGTTGGAAAATCTACTGTTACCGCAAACCTTGCTGGAGGATTAACCAAGGCAGGATATAAAGTTGGTATTGTAGATGCAGACATTTACGGTCCTTCCATGCCAACCATGTTTGACGTTGTGGGTGAGCGACCAACAATGATAGACATTGACGGAGAAGGAAAGATTAATCCTGTAGAAAATCACGGGATCAAACTTTTATCAATTGGCTTTTTTACAGACCAAGACAATGCGGTTGTTTGGAGAGGTCCGATGGCAGCAAAAGCATTAACTCAGTTATTTACAGACGCACATTGGGGAGAGTTAGACTTTTTATTAATCGACTTACCTCCAGGAACCGGTGATATCCATTTATCCCTTGTTCAGACAGTTCCTTTAGACGGAGCAGTAATTGTCAGTACTCCTCAAGAAATAGCATTGGCTGATGCACGAAAAGGGGTAAATATGTTTAAACTTGAAAACATAAATGTTCCAGTAGTAGGTTTAATTGAAAATATGGCTTGGTTCACACCTGCAGAATTACCTGAAAACAAATATTATATTTTTGGAAGAGATGGGGCTAAAAATTTAGCCGAAGGAATGAATATTCCATTTCTTGGACATATCCCTTTGGTTCAGTCAGTTCGTGAAGCTGGAGATGTTGGTAGACCAGCTGTATTCCAAGAAAAAACCCCAACCGCTCAAGCATTTGACGAATTAACCCAAACTTTTTTGACTACATTAGAATCTTTTAAGAAAAAATAAATGCATACTCACGAAGAACTAATAACGATTGTAAAAGCCTCCATCGAACAATTACGTCCTTTTCTACATGATGACGGTGGAGATATGGAACTTATTGATATTACAGAAGAAGGAATCGTTCGTGTAAAATTGCTTGGCGCGTGTAGCGCATGTTCAATGAGCATGATGACATTAAAAGCAGGCCTTGAAGAAGCGTTATTAAAAATAACACCACAAATCAAAGGAGTTATCTCTGTTGATAATTTAGAATTAGCGTAACAAACAAAACCAAAAAAGGCCATCTAATTGATGGCCTTAAGTTTAAATAATAAATTTTAAGCTAACAGAGTCCTAAATTATTTCGCAGCAGCAAATTTCTCAGCTACCACAGTCCAGTTAATCACATTAAAAAATGCATTAATATAATCTGGTCTTCTGTTTTGGTAATTTAAATAGTAAGCGTGCTCCCAAACGTCCATCGCTAAGATAGGCGTCCCGTTACATCCTTCACCCATCAATGGATTGTCTTGATTTGGTGTAGAACAAACAACTAATTTTCCGCCTTCTACACATAACCAAGCCCAACCTGAACCAAAACGTGTTGCTCCTGCTTTAGCAAACTCATCTTTAAAAGCTTCAAAAGATCCAAAAGTAGCATCAATAGCAGCAGCCAATTCTCCTGTAGGTTGACCTCCAGCATTTGGAGCCATTACTTCCCAAAACAAATTATGGTTCCAAAAACCTCCACCGTTATTTCTAACTGCCGGTTTGTCTTTACACACTTTCATAATTTCTTCGATTGATTTACCTTCTAAATCCGTACCAGCAATAGCAGCATTTAAATTAGTAATGTATGCTTGATGGTGTTTAGAATGGTGTATCTCCATGGTTCTTGCATCGATATGTGGTTCCAAAGCATCGTATGCATAAGGTAATTTAGGTAATTCAAAAGACATAATTATTGATTTAAAATTTGATGCTAAAAATACATAGTTTTTCGAATATGCTTTATAAGGTTTATAAAAAAACCTTAATTTTAACCTAGCAAAATTTATATTATGAAAAAAACAATTTATATCGTTGGAATTCTTTTAGTTTCTTTAACTTATGCTTGTTCAGAGACTCCCAAAACTACCCAAAAAGCTCCGAAAAAAGTAGAAATGTCTGAAGAAGACAAAGCATTGGAAAAAGAAATGCAAGAATTAGATGAAGATGTTGAGGCTTTAGAAACATTAAAAAAATAAGTATGGAAATTTTAAAACACGCACATTCAGGCTTACGTTGGGTAGCTTTACTCTTATTAATTATAGCAATTATTAATGCTTTTTCCAAAAAAGGTGTTTCATTGTATGAGAAGAAAGATAAATTGATTAATCTTTTCACAATGATTTCGTTACACACACAATTATTAATTGGATTAATTCTATATTTTACCAGCGATAAAGTGAAATTTGTAGAAGGTTGGATGAAACAGCCATTACTTCGATTTTATGGTATGGAACATTTTATGATGATGCTTATAGCCTTGGTAATTGTAACAATTGGCCGTAAAAAAGCAGAAAAATTAGAAGCTCCATACTCCAAGCATCAGACTATTGGAAAATGGTATTTAATTGGTTTACTAATTATTTTAGTTGCAATTCCTTGGCCATTCAGAAACTTAGGTGCAGGATGGTTTTAAAAATAATTTTTACATGCATTATCTTGCTACATGTATTTTCTGGATGTACTTCAAATCCTACAGAAATCAATAATAACGAAGTCAAAGCCACCAAAGAAATAAATGCAAAAGCATTATATACACTACATTGTGAAGCTTGTCATGGTATGGATGGGACTAAAGGAATTTCTGGAGCAGCAAATTTACGTATTAGTAAACTAACTACTGCTCAGATCAAGAATACTATTAAAAATGGGAATGAAAAAGGAATGATGCCTTTTAAAGACCTCATTTCATCGGAAAAAGAAATAGATGCACTAACAGAATTTGTAAAATCACTCAGAAACTAATGGATACAGGGCACGTTGTGATAGATCATGTTGAGGAAACATGCGTGATAGTTGGAGTAGTAACCCAAAAAATTAGCGATGAAACAGCAAATGAATACCTCGATGAACTTGAATTCCTAGCACACACTGCAGGAGCAATTACTATAAAACGTTTTCTACAAAAATTACCTGTTCAAAATCCTAAAACGTTTGTTGGTACTGGAAAACTAGAGGAAATAAAAGAATATATTAAGCGAGAAAAAATTGAGATGGTCATTTTCGATGATGAACTCTCCCCTTCTCAATTACGAAATATAGAACGTGAATTGGAATGTAAAATTCTGGATAGAAACATTTTGATTCTGGATATTTTTGCCAGTCGTGCAAGAACGTCTCATGCTAAAACTCAAGTAGAACTTGCACAACTTCAATACATGCTACCAAGGCTTACTCGTATGTGGACACACTTGGAAAGACAAAAAGGAGGTATCGGTTTGCGTGGTCCTGGAGAGTCACAAATTGAGAGCGATCGACGTGTAATTCAAATGCGTATTTCTTTAATGAAAGAAAAGCTTCAAGAGATTGACAAACAAATGGCTGTTCAACGAGGGAATCGCGGACAACTTGTACGAGTAGCTCTTGTAGGATATACCAATGTTGGAAAGAGTACTATCATGAACATGATAAGTAAATCCGATGTTTTTGCGGAGAATAAATTATTCGCCACATTAGATACTACTGTTCGAAAAGTAGTCATTGAAAACTTACCTTTTTTATTAACAGATACAGTAGGCTTTATTCGTAAATTACCTCATCAGTTAATCGAATCCTTCAAATCCACTCTAGACGAAGTTAGGGAGGCAGATTTATTAATTCATGTCTTAGACATCTCGCATCCTAATTTTGAGGAGCAATACAATGTTGTAAACGAAACATTAGCTGAAATTGATAATTCTGAAAAACCTACTATTGTTGTTTTCAATAAAATAGATGCTTTTTCACACATAGAAAAAGACGAAAATGATTTATCTCCAATAAAAAGAGAAAATATTTCGTTAGAAGAATTAAAGAGAACGTGGATGTCCAAAATGAACAATAAAAATTGTGTTTTTATCTCTGCAGAAAACAAAGATAATGTTGAGGAATTTAAATCTATTGTTTATGAAGCCGTGAAAGAAATATTTAAAATCCGTTACCCATACCATCATTTTTTATATTAATTGGAACATACAATCTTTTCAGTTACAGATTCAAACTTTGAAGCAATTGCACTTGAAGTTTTTCATTTTCAATACCAAAACAATCCTATCTATAAAAAATTTGTAGATTATCTTGGGAAAAATAATCCTACTTCATGTGCTGAAATACCATTTCTACCGATTTCCTTTTTCAAGACAGATGAAATTCGTTGTTTTCATAAAAACACAGAAATACAATTTAAAAGCAGCGGAACCGGAGGAAATCGAAGTACCCACTTTATCGAATCTCTTTCACTATACGAAAAATCTTTTGAACATACCTATCGAAATCAACTCGGCGACCCGGAAGAACAAATAATTATTGCTTTACTTCCTAATTATATCGAAAATGGAGAATCTAGTTTGGTGTATATGGTCAATAAATTAATATATTTATCGAACAATAATCTATCTGGTTTTTACCTGAATGATATCGAAAAAATCAAAACCACGTATCAATCCGCCTTGGAGTTTGGTAAAAAAGTAGTCATATTTGGTGTAAGTTATGCACTCCTAGATTTAGCCGAACAATCATTAAATCTATCCCAAGCAACAATCATTGAGACAGGTGGAATGAAAGGGCGAAGAAAAGAATTAACCAAAGAAGAGCTACATACCGAATTAAAGAAAGGTTTACATGTAAGTTATATAGCTTCTGAATATGGTATGAGTGAACTTTTATCGCAAGCATATAGCAATAAAGATGGAATTTTTACAACTCCGCCTTGGATGAAAATTATTATTCGAGATGTAAATGACCCATTAAGTCTCGTTGGTAAAGGAAAAACAGGTGGTATCAATGTGATTGATCTTGCTAATCTTTATTCCTGCTCTTTTATTGCAACCCAAGATTTAGGAAAATCATTTGGTTCTACTTTTCAATTGATGGGTAGGTTTGATAATTCTGACATTCGAGGATGCAACCTTCTTATAGAGTAAAGACTTTTAGACAAAAGAACAAAGACCTTATTTGACTTTACTATTTCGTCTTTTATCTTTCCGACTTTTGTCTAAAAAAAATTACCTTTATGCTTTTATAGTAAACTAAAATGAAATTTAGTAAGATGAACTTAACAATCAATGATATTTTAATTCTACTTGCAATTGGTGTTCTAGCTGGAATGATTAGTGGTTTCATTGGTGTCGGTGGTGGTATTGTTATTGTTCCTGCATTGGTATATTTTATGGGACTAACACAACATCAAGCGCAAGGTACAAGTTTACTATTAATGCTACCTCCAATCGGAATTTTAGCTGTAATGAATTACCATAAAGCTGGCAATATTAATTGGTGGTATGGTGGAATAATAGCTCTAGCATTCATCGTTGGCGGTTATTTCGGTTCTAAAATCTCACTAAAATTACATCCGGGTGTTGTTAAACTAGTTTTCGGCATTATCATGATTTATGTTTCCATTAAAATGATTTTGTCTGGATATAATTCAATCAAACAATGAATCCAACGATACAAAAACATATCCAAGAGAAATCAGAAATACTTTTTGAAAAGATTTATGGGTATCGAACTTATTTACATGCAAATCCTGAATTATCGTTCGAAGAATATAATTCCTGTAATTTTGTTGCTTCTAAATTAACTGAAATAGGAATACCTACTGAAAAAGGAATTGGTAAAACTGGGGTGGTTGGACTAATTATGGCTGATCATCACACGCTTTCTGATTCTTTTATTGGTTTACGTGCGGATCTAGATGCATTACCTATACAAGAAGAGAATGATGTGCCATACAAATCTAAAATTGATGGCGTTATGCATGCTTGCGGTCACGATGTACATACAAGTATTTTACTAGGAACTGCTGAAATTTTATATGAAATTCGGAATGAACTAAAACATCCGATAAAATTAATTTTTCAACCTGGAGAAGAAAAAAATCCGGGCGGTGCTTCCATTCTAATCGCGGAAGGGGTTTTAAACAACCCAAAAGTTTCCAAAATGTATGCGCTACATGTATTTCCAGAAATGGAGACTGGAAAAGTTGGGTTTAAAGAAGGTTTATACATGGCTTCGTGCGATGAAATTTACATGACGATTCATGGTAAAGGCGGACATGGAGCAATGCCACATCAATGTATAGATCCTATTCTAATTGGAGCGAATATTGTTACTTCTTTACAACAAATAATTAGTAGGTCATGCGACCCTAAAATACCTAGTGTACTTTCATTTGGTCATTTTGAAGGTATCGGTGCAACTAATGTAATCCCGTCTGTTGTTCACTTAAAAGGTACTTTTAGAACAATGGATGAAACTTGGAGAGCAAAAGCACTAGAAATGATTGAATTTCAAGCAACATCTATAGCTAAAACGTTTGGTGGAACAGTAGATGTAGTAATTAGCAAGGGATATCCTTGTCTATATAATAATGAAGAACTTACAAAAAGTTTACGTGTTAAAAGTGAAGTGTTTTTTGGCAGAAACAATGTAGAAAACCTACCTATACGATTAACCTCAGAGGATTTTGCCTTTTATTCTCAAAAAATACCAGTATGCTTTGTAAGGCTAGGTGTAGGAAATACTGCTAAAGGTATAACCTATGGCGTGCATCATCCAAAATTCAATATCGATGAAAAATCAATAATAACAGGTATGCAACTACTGAGTATTTGTGCTTTTACTTAATTGTTAAGGACAGAAATATTACCAGTTTTATTAAATGGATTACCATCTAATAATGTGCCTTTCAAAACGTAAAAATACACTCCATCACCACATATATCTTTATTTTTATCTTTACCATCCCACATTACAATATCTGTTTGATTCGATTTTTCATAAATAATTGTTCCCCATCGATTAAAAATTGTTATCGAATAATTATTAAAAATTTGATCAAATAAAACAAATTGATCATTTATTCCATCCGAATTTGGAGTTATAACATTTGGAATATCATAGTCACCTACAACTTTTATTGACCTATTTGAGATGTCAAAACATCCCTTTGAATTAGTGACTTTTAATTGAATAAACTTCTCACCGCTCGAGGAAAACTGTTTTTTCAATATATTTTGAAAATTAGTATAAACTACATTTGAATCCCCAAAATCCCATTCCCATTTAACAATATCACTTTTATTACTCGAAACATCCGAGAATGAAACCAATTCACCTAATTTATAATTTTTCTCCTCTGTGTAAAACTTAGAAATAATTCCAAGATCAGGTACAAGGATACTATCTGTATAGTACGTAACATTACAACCTAAGGTGTCAGTTAAAATCACGTAAGGAGAATATGCATTATTTCCCAAGAAAGAATAGTTAAACTTTAAAGAATCATGAATAACCAAATCTTTATCTAAATACCAAGTTACTCTCGAAACATTCTCAAGATCAGATAAATTAAATTGATACGATTGACCACAAACAGAATCCTTTTTCAACCATGAAGGATATCCTTGAGGTCCTAAAATGGTTAATAAATTTGTAATTGTTGTGTCTGATTTACATCCAAATTCATCTACAACAGCTAAAGATACATTATATGTGCCAGGAAAAAAATAGTTTACTTGAGGACTAAAAAGTTCTGATGTTTTACCTGTCCAAAACTTCCAACTCGAAGAATCCACCTTACCAATAGATTTTGTAGTGTTTAAATAAGTAGAAGTAATTGGTGGACACTTAAATTCACCCAAACTATTTATATTATCATTTAAAGGACTAGACAATGTGTATCCTATACCAGCTTGTGGATGAGACACTTTAATAATAGACTCCTTTTTATTTACGCAAGAGTTTGAGTCTATTACTGCCAATTCTACACGATGCGTAGTATATAATTGATTGGAAGGTTCTTGAAAAGAAAACTCCATCTCATCACCAAAATTAATTATATTATTATCGACAATCCAAGAATTAAGTCCTCCAAAATTCTTTTGATTGACTACAGCTTTAAAAATTTCATTATTACAAACAAAATTCTGCATAGTAAAATCAGCGCTTGGCTGTTTTATTTGAATTTTCACACTGTCTTTCGATCGACAACCAAATTTATCTTCAACTGTTAATGAGGTATAATAATCCCCTAAGGAATAATAATCCATCGAAACCGAGTCAGATAGATTATACGTAGTATCTTTTTGAGTAAAATTAGAATACGACCAATAAAAATTAATTAATGGAAAACCATTATTTTGAGCATAGGAATTATTACCAAAATGAACACGTTTTCCTTTACATGTTATTTTTTTGTCAGACATAACCTTTGCAACTGGGAGTGATAATACAGAAATACCTTTACCAAAAGTAGTAGTATCTGTACATCCAACTGAATTTATCGGAACACCAAAAACAGAATAATTTCCAGGTGACTTATAAGCATAGGAAATACTGTTACCATTTAACTTTTGTCCATCACCAAGGATAAACGTGCAAGTTTGAATTGGATGTAAAATAAAAGTGGATGAATTATCATTAATAGTAAAAGAAGACAAACTACAGACAGAATCAACTCCCATCAATAGTTCAGGTTGTATCCATGAAATATGAACTTTCTTTGAAATAGTATCAACACAACCTGTTGTGACATTATTAATCGTCTGTTTAATCGTGTAAGATCCATAATCATTATACGAGTGCGAAGTAGAGGCTAAATTCGTATCTGAAATATTCACTGCATTTATAGTGGTAGAATTACCATCACCAAAATCCCAAATAGTTTGGACAATATCCGTTAAATTAGATTTTGACTTATCTTTAATAGAAACTTTTACTGGTAAATTAGACGGATTGCAATACAATTCTTGAATTTCAAACATTGCTTTCGAAGGTTTTACTTCTACTGCATTTTTTCGGAAAATGGAATCTTTACAACCTCTAAAATCTACTAATAATTTAACATCATAGAAACCAATTTCTTTAGAATAACGATGTTTTGGATTTTCTTCATGCGAAATATCTGAACCATCTCCAAAATCCCATGTATAATTAACTTCTTTACTATTATAAGGTGAATTAATTGTTGCTTTCTGATAAAAAGAAACATCTAAATTCTTACAAGCGGAGTTTGGGGTATTCGTAAAATTCAAATTGTCAATTTTACCGACCTGTATCATATTCTTTATGACAGTATCGTTGGTGCACTTATTGGAAGTTGTAACTGTTAATTTAACATCGTAAATACCAGAATTAAAATATTGAACAGCTGGTGTCTTATCGGTAGAAACAACCCCGTTTCCAAAATCCCACTTCCAAGCAATAAAAGGATCGTCTTTTACTGGATTTTTAGAAATATCTGAAAATAAAACAGCTAATTTTTCACACCCTGATTTAGTACTAGCTTGAATATTTGCAATAGGATGTGTAACATTAATAAAATTTTCTTTGGTTTGTTTACCTACACAACCGTTTTTATAATTTGCTTTTAAAGTCACGGAATATTTTCCTTCTTGTTTATAGGTATGAGAGGTGTTTAGAGCAGCGGAAGACTCTCCATCTCCAAAAGTCCATTGACACGTTGCTATAGAATCAGATACTGAAAAATCACATTGCATCCCAGGACAAACGACCTCATTAGATACTTTAAAAAAAGGTTTAGGTCCTTTGACTATTATAAAATTCTTAACTGTATTTTTTCCAATACAACCATTAGGCATGGTACATTTGAGAGAAACTGTATAACTACTATCTAACAAATAGGTATGAACTGGTGGTTTTGTTCCTACAAATGTAGTCCCATCTCCAAAATCCCAAACACAATTACTCAAAGAATCCGTTTTTGGGGTTATTTGAACTTTACCACCGGCACAAATCTGAGGTTTATCAACACTAAAAATAGGAACTGCACCTTGTATTTTGATATAATCCGAATACTGTATATACCCTGTACAGCCATTCGATCCTTTACAAGATAATCCTACCGTGTAATTCCCAATATCTTCATATGTTTTTACTGGTGGTTTGCTCCCATAATAGGTAGATTTATCTCCAAAAAACCATTTAAAATCTGAATATCCAGCTGTATTAGAAGATGTTTCTGTGAACTGGATCGAAGCTCCAGGACAAGCATTTTGTTTATTTGCAGTAAAAGTTGGTAGTGGTGAAGGTTTTATTGTTATTGGCAAAGCAAATGTAGATTGACAATTAATTTTTTGTGAATAAGCTTCTACTTTCAAACTAAATTTACCTGATTGATAAACTGTCACAAAACCAGTATCTTTATTCGTGGAAATAGTCCCATTTGGAACCTTCCAAATCAAATTATCTAATGGATAATTCGCAAATACTTCGAATTTATTGGATGTCCGTTCACAAAAAATAGTCTCTCCTTTAATTTCCCCTTTAAAATCATAAATCGAAATTTGCTTTACCCGTTTCAAAGATGCATTACACGATATTTTATTATTTACTAATTGTAGTTTTATTGGAAATGTATCTTGTTTTGAAAAAGTAATAGAATCCGGAGAACTCAAAGTGCTTTTTACACCATTACCAAAATCCCAATCATAGGTAAATTCTGAAATATTTTGAGTTTTATTTATTATTTTTATTTTGCTTGGTAAATGACAATTATCACCGAATAAATCGAAATCTATTATTGGAACAGGTATGACCTCAATATAATTGGTGATTCTTTTTTTGCCCGACAACCCATTTTTGGCTGTAACATACAACTCAACTGTGTAAAAACCAATCTTAGAATACGTATGACTGATAGAAATATTACCATCAACACTAACTATTATACCATCTCCAAAATCCCATAATGACTTATCTAAAGCAGCATTTCCCTGGATGGTTTTATTATCAAAAATTACCGGCGATCCTAAGCACACTTTAATTGTCTTTGATTCAAAAGACACATTTGGCGCCTGAGAAAAAATATAACTATTTAAACCAAAAATCAAAGTAAAAAAAACAAATCTCCAAGTGTTCATAAATGAATTATAAGAGTGTAATATTTCCTTTTTTGGAGAAAAATTTGCCATCTAAAAAAGTACCCTCTAATTTAAAAAAATAAACACCATCTTCCAATTTTCTTTGATTACTATCCATTCCATCCCAGACAAAAACCCCTTTTTGATTAATAGCAGTAAATACTTTATTTCCCCAACGATTAAAAACATGTACAGAATAATTAGTAAATATTGAATCAAACAATACAAGTACATCGTTTATTCCATCGCCATTTGGCGTAATAACATTTGGTACATCATAATCATCGATGACTTCCAAAGAATGAAAATCTTGATCCGAACATCCATTTTCATCTTGAATAGTCAAAATAATATTTTTAGTTCCTCCTTTTAAATATTTTTGAGTGATATCCTCACTTTTATTTGTAACTAAAGAGTCTTCATCAGATAAATTCCATTTCCAGTTTACTAGTTGTCCTTTAGGGACGGATAAATCTTTAATAAAAACACTTTCCCCTATTTTGACAGATTTTTTTTGAATCTCAAAACTTGCTTGAATTCCTTTTTCTGGAATAGAAATAGTATCTAAAGGGTAAACTACCTTACATCCTTCCAAATCTTTAAGTGTTACCGTCGGTCCAAATTTTTGAATATTTTTATACGAATGATTGAAAGATAATGAATCAGAAATAAAAGCATTATCATCTAAAGACCAATAAATGGAAGATACATTTTCAAGCTTAGTAAGTTGAAACTGATAATTTTGTCCACAAACATCTCCCAAACTACTCCATTTAGATTCTGCTTTCGGCCCTAAAATGGTTAAAAAATCAACTAAAGTTGTATCTCCAAAACATCCAAACTCGTCTTTGGATTTTAGTGTGACTGAGTAAGTTCCTGGAAACAAATAATTAATTGTAGGTTTATGAATTTTTGCTTTCTTACCAATGCCAAAAACCCAATAAGAAGAATCAATTTTACCAATAGATGAAGTTACATCGAGGTACTTGCCTTCAATCGGTGGACACTTAAATTCCCCTTTATCATTCATATTGTTTTCAATCTGACTAGTTAAATGATAGGAGATATTTGCTTTAGGTAAAGAAACGGATATTACATTTTCTTTTTTATTCGGACAACCATTTACATCTACTGAATGCATTGAAATAGTATGATTTACAAATGTCTCATTCGATTTATCTTGGAAAGAAAATTGAAGTGTATCCTGATCTACTGCAACTTGATTATTGTCAATTAACCAAGAATTATGCGTTCCAGGTTCTGCATTTTTACAATAAGTTTTAAATATTTCATTATTACAAACTACTGGCTTGTAAATATATTCTGAACTAGGTTGTGTAATTTCAATCCTAGCAGAATCTAAAAATGACTTACATCCAAAATTATCTTTTACTTGTAAAAACACATTGTACTTACCAACTCCTTGATATAAAACAGATTTACTATCGGCTACATTAAATGTTGAATCCTTGCTTTTGGTATAGGCAAAGTTCCAATAAAAGGATTTTAAAGGCACTCCATTTTTTTGTACAAAAGATTGATTCGCATAGTTGATCGTCGATCCGATACAACCAATTTTTTTGTCCGGAACAATAACTGCCTTAGGTATTGATAAAACTGTCAAATGATCAAATGTTGCGGTATCCAAACAACCAACAGAATTCGTAGGTATTAATTTCACAATAAAATTACCGCTCGAATTATACAAATACGTAGAATTTTTTCCTGAAACTTGACCACCATCACCAGATATAAATAAATAAGAAGATAATGGATGTTTAGCGAAAGAGGAACTAATGTCATGGAAACCTGCTTCTGTATATTGACAAATTGAATCTCGATCCACCGAAATTTTGGGATTTACCCATGAAATATGAAACTCTCTTTTAGCAGTATCCACACAACCTGTAGTATGATTCGTAACAGTAAGCACAGCCTTGAAAGTGCCGTATTCTGTAAAAATAGAATTCATTGATCCTAATGCTTTAGAATTCATATCTACTTTTGAGATCGTTCCTGTTTTTCCATCGCCGAATGACCAATTAACAGTTACATCATCCGTATTTCTTGATTTCGTATGATCAATAAATGCAACTGATAAAGGAAAAGTTGGATTGCAATATAATTTTTGAACTTCAAAATTAGCTAATGATGGTTTGACATATACAGCATTCGGTAAAAATACAGAATCAATACAACCTCTAAAATCAATCTTGAACTTTACATTAAAAAAACCAGTATCTAAATCATAGGAATGCAAAGGATTCGATTTGACTTCTTTAGTTCCATCACCATAATCCCAAAACGAAACAATTTCATCCGGAGTATGAGGTGCAAGTATGGTAGAAGCGTCCATAAATTGAATGTTTTTTTTCACACATTCCGATTTAGGTTGAACACTGAAATTTACTTTTTCAATCCTTCCAACTTTTATAAATGATTTATAAACAGTATCATTTACACAGTTATTTTGTGTCGTAACTTTTAATTTAATATCATATTTTCCAATGTCATAAGTCTGCTTTGGTGGAGTTTTCCCAACAAATGTTTTATTATTACCCAAATCCCACTCCCATTTTACAATCGGATTTTCTGTATCTGACATCATGGAAGTATCCAATAATTGTGTGGATAACATAGCACATCCTTTTAATTTATCTGCTGTAATTCTAGGGTGCGGACTATGAACTGAAATGTATTTTTCTATTTTCGTTTGTCCAACACAACCATTAGTACCTTTACATTCTAGACTAACACTATATTCTCCTTCTTTTGAATAAGAAGTAGGTGGTGGATTCCTTCCAGAGAAACTTCCTTCTCCAAAATTCCACACAAAATTTGAACCTTCCTGCGTAGTATTTGCAAACTGAATTGGGAAATTTGGACAAACTTTTACTTTATTTACAGAAAAACTAGGTGCTGGTAAAGGTTTTACTTGAACTTTATAAGTTGCCTTGGCACTACATGCTATAGAATTATCTGTCATTGTAACTGTAACACTATAATTACCAGCCTTCTTATAAACCCCTGTCATCGTATCATTATTTCCTCCATAGGTTTGATTCCCAAAATCCCAAGAGTAATTATCCACTTTTCTGTTTGGCTTTACAACTAATGAGGTAGAAGACTCTGCACATATTGAATTTGTGCCAATAATTGTTCCTTTAAAATCGTAAATAGTTATCTGCTTCGTTGTAGCTCCTATATTACCAGAACACCCAGGAAAATTATTTGTTAACGAAAGAGAGATTGTAAAAGTACCACTATTGTAATAAACTACATTGGAAGGGACATTTGATGTACTCGTTAATCCGTTTCCAAAATCCCACTTATAGGAATACCCTGTTCCAGAAGAAGACTTATTTATTAATGAAATTGTTGAAGGTAACGAACACTTATCTCCGGAAAATTCAAAATCTGCTTTAGGTAAAGCTAACACTTCAATGTAATTACTCTTTTTCTTTTGACCGGTTAGATTGCTTTTAGAAATCACTAATAATTCCACAGTGTAAAATCCAGGAGAGGTATATGTATGTTCGGTTCCATTTGTACCTGAAACTGTACTAGTATTGCCATCACCAAAATCCCAAGAAGATGTTTGAATAGCAGAGTTTCCTGCAGCAGAAAGGTTAGAAAAATTTATAGATGTCCCTACACACACTTTGGTTGTAGTAGTTGAAAAATCAGCAGTAGGAGCCTGAGTTAGTCCACTAAAACTAACTAAACCAAATAAAATATAACAAAACCACTTTTTCATGTAGTTACCCTCCACTAAAAGAGAATAAAGATACAAAAAAACTAGTGAATTACACTTCCTAACCAACGAGACATTTCATCCAAAGTACGACCTTTTCGCTTAGCAATATCGGAAACTTGCTCTTCTGTAATTTTTCCTAGACCAAAATATTTAGCCTGAGGATGCGCAAAATACCATCCACTTACAGATGAAGTGGGTAACATTGCTAAACTTTCCGTCAAAGTCACCCCTGTTACATTTGTTGCATCTAAAAGATGGAATAAACCAATTTTTTCCGTATGATCCGGACATGCAGGGTACCCTGGAGCTGGCCTTATTCCTTGGTATTTTTCTTTAATTAAATCTTCATTACTCAAATTCTCTTGGCTAGCATACGCCCAAAGCTCTGTTCTAACTTTAGCATGAAGGTGTTCTGCAAATGCTTCTGCTAAACGATCTGCCAAAGCTTTTACTAAAATAGAATTATAATCGTCATGTTGTGATTCAAATTCTGCTACTTTTTCATCCAATCCAATACCAGTAGTAACAACAAAACCACCTATATAATCGCTCAAATTCGATTCTTTGGGCGCTATAAAATCAGACAACGACATACTTGGTGCACCAGCTACTTTTTCCGTTTGTTGTCGTAAAGTATGTTGAATATTTAAAATTTTTGACCTTGACTCATCTGCATAAATTTCGATATCATCTCCATAGCTATTCGCAGGATAAATACCAACTACCGCTCTTGCTTCAAGCCATTTTTCGCTAACAATTTTATCTAGCATGTTTTGTGCATCCTGAAATAACTTAGTTGCTTCATCACCAACTATTTCGTCCTTCAATATTTGAGGGAATTTACCATGTAATTCCCACGTTTGAAAAAATGGAGTCCAATCAATATAATCTATCAATTTTTCTAATGGGTAATCTAAAAAGGTTCTATTACCAATAAACTTAGGACTCACTATATCTTCCTGTTTCCAGTCAATTTGAAACTTATTTTTACGAGCGGAATCAAGACTTAATAAACGTTTAGCATTTCGGTGCTTTTCATGATGTTGTCGAAGAGTGTCATACTCTGTTCTTATACTCGATACAAAATCCTCTTTCCTTTGTCCAAGTAAACTTTCTACAACCGTTACAGACCTTGATGCATCTAATACATGAATAGTAGGTCCATTTGTATAATGCTCTTCAATTTTAACAGCAGTATGTACTTTGGAGGTGGTAGCCCCTCCAATCATTAATGGTATATGCAATCCTGCACGTTGCATTTCTTTTGCAACATGAACCATTTCATCGAGCGATGGAGTAATTAAACCACTCAATCCAATTACATCTACTTTTTCTCTAATGGCTGCTTCAATGATTTTTTCTGCTGGTACCATAACTCCTAAGTCTATTACTTCGTAATTATTACAACCCAATACAACCCCCACGATATTTTTCCCAATATCATGCACATCCCCTTTAACAGTTGCCATCAATACTTTTCCTGCAGAACTACTGGTTCCAGACTTTTCCAATTCTATGTATGGAAGTAATACCGAAACTGCTTTTTTCATTACACGAGCAGATTTAACTACTTGTGGTAAAAACATTTTACCGCTTCCAAATAAATCACCAACCACGTTCATTCCATCCATCAATGGACCTTCGATTACTTGAATTGGCCTTGGATATAACTTACGACATTCTTCTGTATCTTCATCAATAAATTCTACAATACCTTTTACAAGAGCATAGGACAATCTTTCTTGAACTGGAGAATTTCGCCAAGTTAAATCAACTTCTTTTTTAGATGCATCCCCTTTTACTGTTTCAGCAAATTCAAGTAAACGTTCGGTTGCATCTGATCTTCTATTCAGAATTACATCCTCCACATATTCTAATAAATCTTTCGGTATATTATCATAAATCTCCAACATAGTAGGATTTACAATTCCCATATCCATCCCTTCTTTGATAGCATAATAAAGAAATACCGAATGCATTGCCTCTCTTACTCTATCATTACCACGAAAAGAAAATGAAACATTAGATACCCCACCACTAACATGTGCTCCAGGTAAATTTGAACGAATCCATTTTGTAGCTCGAAAAAAATCAACTGCATTATTATTATGCTCTTCCATTCCTGTTGCTACTGGAAAAATATTTGGATCGAAAATAATGTCTTGAGCAGGAAAATTTACTTTATCAACGAGGATGCGATAAGACCTCTCACAAATCTCAATTCTTCGATCGTAGGAATCCGCTTGACCATCTTCATCGAAAGCCATAACAATAACAGCTGCACCATACCGCTTGATTTTTTTAGCTTGGTCAATAAAATTCGCTTCTCCCTCTTTCAAAGAAATGGAATTAACTATCCCTTTCCCTTGTATGCATTTTAATCCAGCTTCAATTATTTCCCATTTGGAACTATCAATCATAATAGGTACTCTAGAGATATCTGGCTCTGAAGCAATTAAATTTAAAAACTGAATCATTGCAGCCTTACCATCGATCATCCCTTCATCCATGTTAACATCGATAATTTGAGCTCCACCTTGCACTTGTTCAAGCGCTACTGATAATGCATCTTCAAATCGACCTTCTTTAATCATTCTTAAAAAAGCACGAGAACCAGTTACATTTGTTCTTTCACCAACATTAATAAAATTTGATTCTTTCGTTACAACTAATGGTTCTAAACCAGATAGTTTTAAAGGAGGTAAATGTATACTCATTTTAATAATTTAGAGAAATTTGACGTGGTTTGTAATTTTTAACCAAATTAGCAATCGCTTGAATATGATCTGGTGTGGTTCCACAACATCCGCCAATAATATTTATCAAACTCTCATCCAAAAATTCTTTTATTTGTAACGACATCATTTCTGCTGTTTCATCGTATTTTCCAAATTCATTTGGTAAACCTGCATTCGGATGTGCGCTAACTGCAAAAGGAGCATTTTTAGAGAGAACTTGTAAATAAGGACGCATCATTGAAGCGCCTAATGCACAATTAAAACCGATACTTAACAAAGGTAAATGCGAAACGGATATTAAAAAAGCTTCCGCTGTTTGGCCAGTTAGTGTTCTACCACTTGCGTCTGTAATTGTGCCAGAAACCATTATTGGAATTTTAACCCCACGACTTTCAAATACTTCATCAATAGCAAATAATGCAGCCTTCGCATTGAGAGTATCGAAAACCGTCTCAACCAAAAGCATATCTACTCCACCATCCATCAATGCTTCAACTTGCTGTTTATATGCTTCAACAAGCTGGTCAAATGTTACCGCTCGAAATCCAGGGTCATTCACATCTGGTGAAATGGAAGCTGTACGATTGGTTGGACCTATTGAACCAGCAACAAATCGAGGTTTATTTGGTTCTTTAGCAGTAAATTCATCTGCAACTTTTCTTGCTAACTTTGCTGAATAAAAATTAATATCATAGACCGCACTTTCCAAACCGTAATCTGCTTGTGCTATCGTAGTACCCGAAAAAGTGTTTGTTTCAGCTATATCTGCTCCCGCAGCATAATATAATCGATGAATTTCTTCAATAATGTCTGGACGAGTAAGTGATAGTAAATCGTTGTTCCCTTTTAAAGGAGATCCATGGTTTTCAAACCAGCCTTTTCTAAAATCTTCTTCCGTTAAATCGTGTCTTTGAATCATAGTACCCATAGCACCATCTAAGACCAATATGCGTTCGTTTAAAACTTCTCTAATATCCATTTAATTACCAGTTGTGTTTATGGTACTAATACGGAAAATGAAAGCACTTATCTTTTTTGCGTTAGCAAATAGGATTTGGCACCTTACCGAAGTAGGTTGCCAAGGTTTCTTAGGGCCAGTCCCTCCACCTTTCTGTATAAGTATAATAAACAATGAACAATCTTGCTGCAAAGATACGAGTAATATCTATATAACAAAATAGCCTGTGAAAATTCCACAGGCTATTTTATATTTTCATCAATGAATTATCGCTTGGCTCCTTTATTATCTTCAGGAAAGATGATAACAAATTCTGTACGACGGTTAATTTGATGCAATGCTTCTGTACATTCTACACCATCAGCACATTGATTAAGCAACTCTGTTTCTCCAAAGTTTTTAACGTTTAACTTAGCACGAGGTATACCTTTGGTAACCAAATAATTTACACAACTTTGGCTTCTTAATTTAGATAAATTCATATTATAATCGGATCTACCTCTACTATCTGTGTGAGAACTAACATCTACTGTAACATCTTTATTTTCTTTCAAGAATAAAACCAAGGTATCTAACTCAGCTCTACCAATTGCACTTAAAGCATATTTATTATACTCATATAAGATATTATCCAATTTAACTGCAACATTTTTGCCAGTTTTAGATAGTTCTACATCTTTTCTTACTTCTTTTTCGCCTTTAACTGCTTTTAACTTAAATGATTTAGGATCATGTCCATACATAGAAGCAGTAACTTGATAATCCCCAGGAGGTAAATCCACATTAATCTCACCATCTTTACCAGATAACGATGTGGTAATAACCCCTGTTTCTAAATTTTTGATTACCAATTCGGCACCCTCTAATTTTTCTTGTGTTTCTTTTTCGGTTACTACACCTGCCCAAGTAATTTGTTTTTTATGTAACCCTAGTTCTTTCGTTAGAGTATCTCCAGGAGCAATTCCTACAGCATTAAGTTCAAACTCAGCATCGACATAATCGGGGTGTTTTGTTCTAACTTTGTAAGGTACATCAGGTAATGCCTTAAAAAGTAAAACACCATTTTCGTCCGTTTTGCCAGCAAAAATTACATTTCCAGCTGAGTCAAGAACTTCTACTAAAATATCCGAAATTGAATCTTGGGTAAATTTTACAAAGATGGAGTCATTAATAGGTTTATATAAAATTACATTATAAATACGATCAACAAAATCGCCTCGGTTACTAGAAAAATAACCTAAAGTATCTGAAGCATCTACTATTAATGAAAAATCATCTCCATGACTATTTAAATTACACCCTCCATTAACTACTTTTTGAGCATCTTGACCTACCAAGTCGGCTTTAAAAATATCTAAACCTCCTAAACCAGGATGGCCATTACTTGCAAAATAAAGTTTTTGATTTGCTTCGAAAGGGAACATTTCGTCTCCGGTACTATTAATCAAACTTCCTGCATTCACAGGTTCTCCCCATCCTTCAGAAGTTTTTGTAGAATGCCAAATATCCATACCTCCAAAACCTCCTTCACGATTAGAAGCAAACCACAACACTTGTCTATCATTTGATAAAGCTGGGTGCCCGACAAAAACACTTTCATTATTATATAGAAATGGTGTTTCTTGCTTAGTGGTTGCATCATAAATATATATTCCAACTGTGGTTAAAGGAACATTTTTTTTCGCTTTTAGATTTTTTGAATAATACCAAATTGCATCTATGCTATCATAGTATGCTACTCCATCATGCTTATAACCTTTAACCTTAACTTTTTTAACTTTTTGTGTGCTTTGATTATATAAATACTGTTCTAAAAAAGCAGTGTTCTGAACAGCCCAAGGCGTTTCCATCGCATTATTTCTAGCAGAAGTAAATGCAATTCCATCGGGGTGAAATGCAGGAGAAAAATCCCCTTTATTAGAATTAAATGGAGCCAAGAAAACAGAAAATAAAGAAGTATCACTTTTTAGGTTAGCTAAAAAATTAGTACTATCAAAATAAATGTCTAATGTAGCTTTCTTGGGATCGATGCTTGTAGCACAAGCTGGATGTTGATAAATTGCTTGAGCATCGAAAGCTTTATCCATATAGAGTAGCAATTTGATTAATTTATATGAATCCTCAAAAGTGAACTGCGTTGTACCACTCAAATAGGATAAAATATCATTTGCCTCGTTATATTTTTTACATCGAATGCAAGATTCAGCTGCATTCCTATAAATATCCGGATAAGATTCAGCGTCTAATTTATCTTTATTTATTAATTCTAAATAGATCTCACTTGCTTCTTGAAACCTGTATGCATTAAAATATTTTTCTGCATAAGCAATCTTTTTAGTTTGCCCAAAGGCAAAAGAAGACACTATTAATAATAGTAAAACACTTAAGCTTAATTTCAATGGTTGATTAAATAATTTCACGTAATTCAGTTTTTTGATTTATATAATTTACTAATTAAAAATAACGAGGAGAAGCATAAATAGATCTTCTACCATTCATATCATAAGTCAACATCAGCTCATGTGTTCCGATATTTTTAGTAGATCTTAATTGGTTATATACAAAATCAAATGAATAACCAAACATCCATTTTTCTTGTAATTGAATAGCCATGTTTACACCAAAAGATTCGTTGTATCTGTACATACCCCCAACCCAGAATTTTTTATAGAAAAATAAGTTTGCATTTAAATCAAAAGTAACTGGAGCATTTTTAACAACTTTCAATAAACTACTTAATTTAAGATCTGTAACTGTATTAATTGGATATACGTAACCTGTTGCAATAAAGAAGTGTTGAACAGCTAAATCGACATTGTTCCAAGATGCTTTCATCAATCTCGGAACACTCACTCCTGCATAGAAACTTTTAGTATGATAATAAACACCAACTCCAGTATTGAAAGCTATTTTACTATCTTGCACCAAAAAGTTAACATCTGTTGGATCATTTGGATTTAATTTCTTGGCTGTAAAATCAAAATTATACATATCTAATCCAGCACTCAAACCAAAATTCAAACGTTTCCCTCTTCCTACTGGTTGCGAATATGCTAAATCAGCAAAAACAGCTGTATTATATTTTGCGCCAATAATGTCGTTTGAAAAATGACCTCCTACCCCAAAAGCCTTTCTAGCTATAGGAGCATGGAGAGATAAAAACTGTGTGATAGGCGCACCACTTACTCCAATCCATTGGGCTCTGTTTACGAGTGTAGCGTTCAAGGCTCCTCTACTCCCTGTATAACCAGGATTGAATTGAAGTGGATTAAACATATACATACTTGCTTGTGCATCTTGTTGCGCAAAAACCTCGTTACCAGTTATAAAAACTAGTAACAAGGTAATTAACGGATACTTTAATTTGGAAACTATCATTGATTCTATATTTCGACTTTTAACTATTTAACTAATTCAACATATCCAGATTCTGGCGAAGTTCCATCACCTTTATCAATCATATAAAAATATGTACCTGCAGGTAATACATTCGCACCTAAAGTTGCTCCAACGTTAGGCTTTCCATCCCAATCATCTTTGTATGGTGCTTCTTTTGTTTCGTACACAATTGATCCCCAACGATTGAAAATTGACACACTACATTTTGGATATTTACTTTCATAATTAATTACAAATTTATCATTTTTTCCGTCACCATTTGGTGTAATAATATGAGGTGTTGCAGCAGGCTCACAGTCAGTGAAAAAAGCAGTATCTTTCGATACACACCCTTTTGTATCCATCACTACAACAGAATATTTGATAGAATGATCGTCTGGAAGATTAGCTATTTGAGCACCAGTCTCTGTCATTTGCTGACCATTTTTCGCCCATTGATAGGTATACGATGGATCAGCACCTGTAACAACTAGCACACCATTTCCAGCTCCACACGTAGGTAATTTACTTGGTGTAATAGCTATTACTGGAGAAGTAAAATTAACTTCTATTTCTTGTGTATTTGGAGAAATACACCCATTTATTTTTTCCGCTGCATAATATTTACCGGAGATTAATACTGAAGTTGTCTTTTGTTCTACTTTATTTGCATCTAACCAAACTAATGTATTCGAAAAATAAGGTTTCACTGCTAAATCAGCGATTGTCTTCTTACTCCCTTTACAGAACGTGTACTCATTTGCTGGATCAAGCACTGTTTGACCAAAGGATTGAACGGTTACAACAACAGATTGTCTGGTAACACTTTCACATCCTGGAGTTACGGTTGCAGAAGCATAATACGTCCCTGAAACCAATGGCTTATCTAATGGCAATGGTACATTGGAAGACTCAGGACTAAACCATTTCAATGTTCCTGATCCGCTTATTTTAGCATCATTCAAATTTGCAAACGTTGGATTATTTGATGCACAATATGTTTTTGTTGCTTCTAAAACCAAGTCTTTTGGACCTTCATTGATTTTAAATTTAAACGTTGCGAAAGAAGTATTTTGGCATCCTTTACTATTCTCTATGTTGTAATACATTGTTTGTATTGCGCCTCCCAAAGCACCTATTTCCGTCGTATTTGGTAGTATTGGGTCTCCTGTTGGACTTGGAGAAATCAATAATGTATAGCCACCTGGAAGTGAAATTGATGAATTAGCAATTACTGTGTTAAACGTTGGTTTGTTAATTGCACAATATAAATTGGATGTAAGATCAACTAAAGGAACTAAATCCGGACCTTTATCCAACGTAATGGTAGTAGCTAGCTTCACCTTACTTTCACATTTTCCATTATCGAATGAAAATTTATAGATTGTATTTGCTACCACAGCTGTTTTACCGGAAATAGCTACATCGTTTACATCGTAATACTTCACTGTTCCTGTAGGTGCTGGTGAAAACTTAATTTGATCCAATGTGTATTTCTTAGAAGCACAATACGTTTGCATAGGATCTAAAACTGGTGTATTTGGAGAAACTGGCTGTTGATCAATTACTACAGAATTAGAATATGGAGATACACAACCGTTTACATCTTTTATTTGAAAGGTGTAGGAACCAGGATTCAATCCATCGAATGAATAGGTAAATGGATTGGTTGTTAAATTATCGGTTGTTTGTTTTACCGGACTACCAACAACTGGCGTTGCGGTAATCTCCCAAATGCCAGCATTCGGCATATCTAAACGAACGGAACCTGTAGCTAAAGCACATGTCGGTTGAATATTGTTTCCTGGTAACGTTGGTTTTGCAAGATCAATAATCGTCACATCTACTTGTGTTCTGTTTAAACTTTTACAAGCCCCAACGGATTGTTCAGCATAATATGTTTTAGAGGATACAAGATCACCATCATTATATGGATTGCCATTGGATGGTGCGTCATACCATGTTATTGTTTGTGTTAAATTAGTAGTTAATTGTTTTAGATCAGAAACAAGCTTTCCATCTTCTTTACAAAAAATAGGTGTTGCATCTGATACTGTCAAATCTTTTGGTGTTGGAGTAATTGTAATAATAGTATCATTTTCATTTGAACTACACGCACCATCTTCTAGCGTCACTGAATACGTTCCTTCAGTACTCACGATAATAAAGTTAGCTGCTTGTGGTTGTGATCCATTCAAATCATTCCCATCTTTTTTCCAATGGTATTTTGTTGTTGCAGTCAAAGCTAATGGATCTAGTACATTCGCAGTAATAGTCACGGATTGACCTTGACAAATTGGAAGTGGAGAACTTAAAGATAATAAAGCATCTTGAGGCGCATTAGGATCTGTTAGTGTAACATCTCTTGAAAATTCACACGTTCCATTATTAAAAGTTATCGTATAAACTCCTTTACCAAGATTAAAAATTGTATCAAATGGAGCAATTTTACTTAATGTTATACCAGGATGGGTTCCTAAAATCACAGCTGGAGTAGCTTGAAGCGACCACTTCACACTACCTGTCCCTGTACCTTGTATGTATACTTTACCATCAAGTAAATTACATGAAGTTGGATCGATACCTTTAACTGTAAAATCTTTTACAAGAACAGTGACTTTAATTGGATTAGAGGTTGCAGGTGAACCACTAATACATTTACCTCCTACTGTTGTCATTTCACACGTAATAATATCTCCATCTTTTAAACCTATCGTAGAGTATGTAGATTTATTTGCTAAGTTAATATTAACCCCTTTATTTTTCCATTGATACACAACCGTGCCTAGACCCGCGGAAGGAGTAGCTGTAAAAATCACTTTTGTATCTGGACATATGGTTAATTCACCAGCGGTTGATTTTGGATCAGACTCAATAGTAACAGAAGCATTAATTATAGGTAAAACAACCACTTTTAAAACGGTAGATTCTACAATAGCACAAGCGCCACTAGTTAACGTAGCTTTGTAATACATAGTAGTAGTAAGTGCATCTGTTCCACAAATTGGTAAATTACCATCAGGCGTTCCTGTTATATTTTTCCAACCATTCAAACCATCTTGTGACTCTTTCCATTGGATATTACCAATACTACCTACTAATTTCAAACTTGCCTTACTTCCAACACAAATAGTATCCGGAGTGATTGTTGCAGTACTAGCAATTGGCGACGGACTTACTGTAATAGTAACCACATTACTAACTGCTGTACCAGAACAAACACCACTAGTTAAAAACGCTCTGTAATAATATGTTCCTGGTATTAAATTAGGAGTGGTATATGGAGAAGTGTTAGCTGCATTAATATTTGTCCAATTAGTAACACCATCCGATGAGGATTGCCATTGAATTTTACCTACATAACCTGTAAGATTAATTGTTGTACTGGTGTTTGCGCACAAACTAGAAGAGGTAGCATTAGCTGTACCTCCTACAGCTTTAGGGTCAACTTGAATAGAAGCTGTTTGCGTACAATTTGCATCATCCGTATACGTTATAGTAATTGTACCACCACTTTTACCTAGTACATTTCCAGAATTATCTACCGAAGCTACAGCAGTATTAGAAGAAACCCAAGGTTTAGAAGCATTTGGATTAGAAGCTACATTTAATAAATTATCTTTCCATGCTTTAAGATTAATCGTAGAATCAACACAAATCTGACCTGCACCGGACAATACTGGTTTACCTGGGACGGCATTGAAAACAATTGTAGTGTCTTTGGTACAAACTGAATTAGAAGCAGTGATTTTGAACGAACCTGAAGCTGTAACTTTTATACTATCACCTTTAAAGATAATACCTGTTGAAGGATTTGAAGAATAAGTTAATTTACTATCATAATTATTAATTTTAGCAAACCCATCTTTAGTACATGTTGCATGAGTAACAGTAATATTAGGTGTTGGAACTTGTTTTAACACAACAATTTTAAATGTTGGTTTACAAAATTTAGTAACATTTAAAGTAATAGTATACGTAGTATCGTAAGTTATTTTAGATAAATCTAACTCTCCAGTTACAGTATCTAACGCAGCTATACTACCAACATTTAATGGTTTTATTGAAAATACAGCATTTGGATTTGATGCATTAACTATTGTAGGAGTTAATTTTGAGATATTACCTATACATATAGAATCCGTATTGTAAGCAATTGAGTCTTTACATGGAGGACAAGAATAGGTTATTTTAACAGGAACAGCGGTATTACAAGCATCTGATGAAGCTACTACATAATAAGTAGTATCTTTAAAAACACCTTTAATCGCTGCTTCTGGCGTGAAAACACTTGAAGTATCTTTCCATTTTGCAGGAGAAATCTTGTTTTTTAAATTTGTTAAATGATTGGTAGCATCTGTTTTGTTACCATACCAATAAAAAACACCCGAACTTGGGGTTATCGAAGCAGTTAATATAGCTATACTATCACAACTTGCAGTAGCAGGTAAAGCTGTTGGAGGAGTACAAACTTTTATTGGAAATGTACAATTACCAGTAAAAGTAGGTAAAGAAGGATTGGCAACATACGTAGATGGTGTAGTATTCAATTTTGTTGAAGTTCCTGATGGATTTCCACTATTTGAAATTGTCAATGATCCTGACTTTAACGTTAACTCTGTATTAATTCCACCAAACTTACAATAAGTTGCAGTACAAGTTCCCCCATCTACAAAAATATCTCTACCTTTTCCGCCTCCTGCAGCTTGATTACTTGAAAAGAGGCAAGAATCTACGGTTACTAAACCAGTACCTTCAACTCCAATAGCTCCTGCTGCAGGTGTTGAACCACCACCAAGACTTGGGGAAAGTATATTGTTCTTAAAAACAGAACGTTTTATTGCTAATTTACCAGCTATAACACTTATAACGTTACCAGGAACAGTTCCTGCAGAAATAGAACAACCATTAGAATCTAAGTAAGAATCTTGAAGTAAAACATCCGATAGATTACCAAAAACAAAAATTGCAGCGCCTTTTTTATCAGTATCCAAAAAGTTACCTCGAAAAATAGAATTATTTATTGTAACCTTAGAATTTTCAACCCGCATAGCTCCCCCATTATCATCTCTTGTATTTCCAAAAAACACATAATCTTTAAAACTTGCAGTTGAAGATTTAATGTGGAAACCACCTGCATACGTCCAAGTTGTATTACAAGAACCGCCTCCGCCTATAAATTCAACAACCGATCCGTCGCTGACATAAACAGGATATATACCAGAAGGATTATCAGAACCATTTCCATCAATTCGCAATCGAATAATTTTTATACCTGTGTATGCTGCTGATGAAATATCAATCGCTTGCGCTTTTCCAGTGGCTAAACTATATCCTGTAATGTAAAAATCTTTTAATACAACATCGTTTGCTCTGATTGCCAAAAAATTTCTACCACTAATCCCACCGTTTTTTGCATCATTATATATTACTAAAGAAGAACCTGCCCCTATGATAGATAAACCTTTTTGAGTGATAGTTAAATTTTCATCCGTTCTATAATATGTACCCGCATCGACATAAATATTATCATTTGCACCTGCTTTTGTTAATGCAAAAGTTAATGTTGCGAAAGGATCTGATTTTCCTCCTGAATTTGAATTTGATCCAACTGCCGTACACCATATCTCTGTACCATCCATAGAACCAGAATTATTGACATACCAATCTTTAGCAAAAGATGTGAAAGTCAAAAAGACCACAACTAAACTGGTAACAATTTTTGTAAATATTTGCGTTTTCATAACAAAAGTTTTGTGCTTATATACTTTTTAGGACGCAGCTAAATCATTAGGGTTGCCCCAAAACATTCTACCTCACAAATTAAAGCGTTACAAAAATAAGATAATTTGTATAAATACAAAAAAAATTGATTTTCGGATATTTATATGATCAAAGTACAAAAAAGACTTTAGTTGATTACTATATTGAGTATAAGAAATTCTTCGTCAAATAATCGATTGCTTTTTAGAGTCAACCTAAACAATGATGTAACATTCTTATAATTTTATGAAAATATTTTTGTATATTCAAAAAATTATGTACATTTGTACTCCAATAAAAAATTGGTAAAAATACTGTCGTGTATTTTTAAAACATAAGCGGATATGGTGAAATTGGTAGACATGCCAGACTTAGGATCTGGTGCCGCGAGGCGTGTGGGTTCGAGTCCCTCTATCCGCACTAAAAAGCTAGATGAAATGGTATAAGAATTCTTATGCCATTTTTTGTTTACAATTAAAAGTCAAAAAAGATGAATGTAATTCGTGAAGATGTAAATTCAACAAGTGCTATTTTACGTATCAAAGTTGCACCAGCAGATTATGAAAAACAAGTTTCTACAGCTTTAGAGAAAGCAAGAAAACAAGCAAAAATCCCAGGATTTAGACCAGGTCATGTTCCTGCTGGTTTAATAAAGAAACAATATGGGAAAGGTATTTTAATTGAAGAATTAAACAAAACAGTTAGTAATGCACTTTCTACTTTTATTACTGATAATAAAATTGAAATATTAGGTAATCCAATACCTTACGATAAAGAAGAGGTTAAAGGTGATTTTAATGCTCCTTCAGATTTTGAATTTGCATTTGAAATAGGTTTAGCTCCATCTATCAAAATCGATAGTACATTAAAAGATACATTTAATTATGTAAAAGTAAATGTAGACGCTAAATTGATTGATCAACAAGTGGATGATTTACGCAGACGTTACGGAAAACTAGTGGCTTCGGAAAAAGTTGGGGCTACAGATATGATTTTGGCACAATTTACAGAATTGAATGCAGATGGATCTGTAAAAGAAAATGGTGTTCTTCATTCTTCCACAATCTCCATGGAATTTGTTGAAAATGCAAAAGCTAAAAAAGAACTAACAGGTAAAAAAGTAGGTGACGTATTAACGGTTAATCCAGCGGATGTTTCCAAAGGAGGAAAAGATACAGCAGCTATGTTAGGCTTGAAAGAAGAAGAATTAACTTCTATTTCAGACAAATTCGAAATGAAAATCAATGAAATTCGCCACATGGAATTGGCAGAATTAAATCAAGAATTGTTTGATAAACTTTTTGGAGAAGGTACAGTTTCATCCGAAGAAGCTTTAAAAGAACGAGTAAAAGAAGACTTAGATAAAATGTTTGCTCAAGATTCAGACAGATTATTGACGCGTGAAGTTTATGAACGATTAGTAGAAAAAACAAACGTAGAATTACCTTCTGATTTCTTAAAAAGATGGATTCAAGTTTCCAATGAGAAACCTATCACTTTAGAAGAAATTGAAGCACAATTTGATGGCTACGAAAAAAGCATGAAATGGCAATTAATCCAAGGTTATATATTCAAAGCTAATGGCATTAAAGTAGACCAAAAAGAAGCGTTAGAATTTACCAAAGGCTTATTAGTGAATCAATATGCACAATATGGTATCCCTGCTCCAGAGGATAAAGAATTAACTACTTCTGCTATTCAAGTTTTAACAAACAAAGAAGAATCTGCTCGTGTATATGACATGCTTGCAGAAACGAAATTGACTGAATACTTCAAATCAACAGTTAAACTTTCCGATAAAGTTGTCTCCTATGACGAGTTTATAGAGATAGCAAATGGAAAGAAATAATTTGAAGATTGGCAGATTTGAAGATTTGGAGGGGATTATACTGAGCTTCGCTCAGTGAGGGAAATAAAAAAATCCTGGGCTTTGCTCAGGATTTTTTTTTTGCGAAGCATGAGAGACGCGAGGCAACGGAGACGCGAAGCATCGCGGCTAATTGGAGGTGATTTTAAATTCAGTACGTCTATTTTGTTGTCGTCCTGAATCTGTTTCGTTGGTTGCGATAGGCTTTTTAGATCCATAACCTTTGGCTACCAAACGACTAGCATCAATACCCTTTGAAACAACATATGAAACCACTGCATTTGCACGTTGCTGAGACAAACTCTCGTTCATTGCTGCAGACCCAGTATTGTCTGTATGACCACTAATTTCAATCTTTAATTTCGGAGCATCATTCATCAATTTAACCAATCGATCTAACTCGGCATTTGACTCAATTCGTAATGTAGCTTTTCCTAAGTCAAAGAAAATATTTGTCAAAGTAATCGTATTTCCAACTGCTACATTTTTTAATTGAATTGTTTTAGAAACAATATTATCCTCTCCTCCATCCGGAAGATCGAAATTCTCAGAATGGAACAGATAGTTATTAGCTTTTACCGTTATTCCATAGTTTTTACCAGAAGGCAGAGTAATTAAAAATTTTCCAGTTGCACTATTAGTATTCACTGATTCAGAAATTTTTCCAGTTGCATTATCCGTTATATCAATGGTAGCTGCCACCGGCTGAGCATTTAATAAATCTACAGTATTCCCTTTAAAAACCGTTAAAAACTTTCGTGTAACATCGACCTTAGACTCTACTGTGTTATCATTCACAGGATGTAAAACGGATGAGATTAAAAAATCTTCGGTAGCAACCAATGGAGTTTTATCTGGACCCCAATAGGTGACTTTGTAGATATCGTAACCTCCTTTACCACCGGGACGATTGGAAGTAATGTATGCAAATTTTCCATTTACTGTAGGAGAGTAGAAAAAATCATCGTATGGGGAATTTATTGGATACCCCATATTTACTGGTGAAGTCCATTGCCCTTGGACAAATTTAGAAACAAAAATATCATATCCTCCCATCGATCCATGTCCTTGAGAGGCGATATATAAAACATCTCCTTTAATAGTTATATACATTGGTCCTTCGTTGAATTTTGAATTAAGAACATCTAAAAAAGTAGTTGTAGCATAGTCTCTTCGTAATTTACTTTCCATTCCAGAATACACTGCTTGAAATCCATTTTCAGCTTCTTCATTGTCTCGAATAAAATATATTTTATAACCAGTATGATTATAACAAGCGAATCGATCGTTATATTTTGGGTTTGAAATGTTATGGTTCATTATTTCAGGAGTAGACCAATTTGCACCAATAAGTTTAGACTCAAAGATATCCGATTGATTATTTACAGAACGATGCATTAATAATGTTGTACCATCATAGCTTATTGTGTTAACGACATCATCTACTTTAGAATTTATATCCCCTACTAATTTTTTAGGAGTGTTCCAATTTCCGCCTTCCAGCGATGATGCATAAATATCGAAATCATACTCACCTATTGAATCAGGAGAGTTTTCATTTTTTCTTCGGGATGAAAATAACATATCGGAGCCATCAACAGAAATGGAAGGTGCAATATCATCGTTTTCAGAATTTAATTCGGAGATATTGTCAACCCAAACGCGTAGTGGACTTGCTACTAATTTCTTTGCATTTTCACATTCTTTTTTTCGCTGATCTATAAATTTAGTGTAATCAGCAGCTTTTTTATATTCCACTGAAAACTTATTATAAAAAGCAATAGCTTCGTCGTATTTAGAATCTAATTGCGCATTTCTTCCTAGATAATAATTCAAAAAAGGATCACAACTAGGATCTAATTCCTTTGCTTTATTAAAAAATGAAAGTGCATTTACTTGGTCACCTGTATTAAACAAGCAAACTCCTATTTTAAAATTAAGTAGTGCATTGGAAGGATTAAAATTTTGCGCAATGTCATATTGTTTTTTAGCAAAAACAAAAAATCCTTTACATTCTTTTACACCAAACAACAGAGTATTTGCTTTTTCATAATATACATCCCCTTGTTGAATAACAGCTTCAGCTTTTTTAAATCCTTCTTTATCGCCTTTAAAGTTAGAGGATTTAAATTCAATATTTTGAGAATAAGTGTGAAACCCAATCCAACACAGTATAAAAATCAGTAGTTTACTTTTCATTTTCAATTAATTATTACAATTGGTTGAATAATACGATTTACCTAAATCAATTCCATAGTCTTGTGCTCTGTGCCAATCTTCACAAGCCCCCTTCATGTCACGTAGCATTTCTTTGGCTATTCCACGATTCAAATAAGCAACAGCATAAGTTTTATCGATACTTATAGCAACATTAGCTTGTTCTAATGCCTTTTGATACTCTTTTCTAACGATATGAATAGAGGAAAGATTTGTAAAAGCAGCTGCATTATTTTCATTTATCTGTTTCGCTTGATTGAAATCTTTTTCAGCCTCTGAATATTTGGATTGCGAAAAGTAAGTTGCCCCCCTATTTACATACGCCATGTAAAAAGTAGGATCTACATTTATAGCCTTATTAAATGCCAAGATTGCACCAGGATAATCTTTCATTTTTTTCTTTGTAGTTCCAATATTATTATAAACGAATGCCAGATTAGCATTTCTTTTTGTTGCTTCTTCATATTCCACTATTGCTTTAGGAAGGTCACCTAACATTCGATAACAACTTCCACGATCGTTATAATAAAAGGCAACATTTGGTTCTAATTGAATACACTTAGTGAACTTAGTAATTGCATCTTTGTACTCTTTTTGCATAAATCTTAGCACCCCGTAATTATAGATTATTTTAATATTTGAAGGTTCATAGACCAATGCTTTTTCATAATTCTTTTCCGAAACAGCAAAATCTTTCAAACCTTGAAAAGCTCTCGCTCTTTGAAAATAAGCTTTAGAATAATTTGAATCAATGGAGACAATTTTGTTAAACGTAGATGCTGCTGCAAGGAACATTTCTAGTTCATTTTCAGCAACTCCTTTATTATAATACGCTGCTAAAAATTTAGGATCTGATAAAATTGCTTTTTCAAATTCTTTGATTGCATCTATTAATTTCTTTTCATTATAGAGAGAAATACCTCTATTATAGGCTTCTTTTCCTTCAGCACTTGCATTAGCTGCTTCATTGATTTGGGCTATTGAATCTTTAAACGCTTTCTCTTTTTCTGACAACAACTCAACTTGTGAGAAGTAATTTCCTAAATACAAAGTAAATAGAAGAAGAAAAGTAATTTTTTTCATGTAATAAATGTTTGAATTGGTATGAAGTTAAAAATTTAATTAGAATTTTTTGTTTCTAAAATATGAAATAATTGATATTTTTTCTTGTTACCATTCATTCTCAAAGTCTTTACTATCTTTGAAAGATAAAATATAATCCTTATGTCAAAAGATGTCTTTTTAGTGAATGGAGTTAGAACTGCCATTGGAAATTTTGGAGGAACTTTAGCAAATTATCGCGCGGATGATTTAGGTGCAGATGTACTCAAAGCATTAGTTGCTAAAAACCCTACACTTGACCCATCACACATTGAAGATGTGCTTTTAGGATGTGCCAATCAAGCGGGAGAGGATAATCGAAACATTGCTAGAATGTCTTCTTTATTAGCACAACTTCCTCTAGAAGCTGGAGGTGAGACTATTAATCGTTTGTGTGCATCTGGTATGGCGGCTACAATAAATGCATCTAGAGCAATAAAAGATAATGCTGGTGACATCTATATTTCTGGAGGTATTGAACACATGACACGCGGTCCATGGGTCATTTCTAAAACCTCCACAGCATTTGGTAGGGATGCACAAATGTTTGACTCTTCTTTTGGATGGCGTTTTATTAATCCACGCATGGAAGCACTTTATGGAGTTGACAGTATGGGTATGACTGCCGAAAATTTAGCGGTCAAATATGGCATTTCTAGAGAAGATCAAGATAAATTTGCTGCTTGGTCTCAACAAAAAGCTAGTTTAGCGCAAGCAAAAGGTATTTTCGCGGAAGAAATCATACCGATATCCATCCCTCAAAAAAGAAAAGACCCGATTATTTTTGATAAGGATGAATTTATTCGACCAGAAACCACGAAAGAAACATTAAGTAATTTGCGACCAGCATTTACGAAAGAAGGAACCGTAACAGCAGGTAATGCTTCAGGTTTAAATGATGGTGCTGCAGCATTATTACTTGCTTCAGAAGATGGATTAAAAAAGAATAATCTAACCCCTATGGTTCGTATTGTAGGAGGTGCTGTAGCTGGAGTTGAACCAAGAATAATGGGAATTGGTCCTGTATTTGCTTCACAAAAAATATTAAAAAGATCTGGATTAACAATAGACCAGATGGATGTAATTGAAATGAATGAAGCATTTGCAGCACAAGTACTATCGTGTTCAAGAGGATTGGGATTAGCAGATAATGATCCTAGAATCAATCCAAACGGTGGTGCAATTGCGCTTGGGCACCCATTAGGTATGTCGGGAGCAAGAATTATTTTAGCTGCTGCCAATGAATTAGTTAGAAGTAATAAACGTTATGCTTTAGCAACTATGTGTATTGGTGTTGGACAAGGGTACGCAGTAATTTTAGAACGTGTCTGAAATTATACATCCATCTAAGGTGTAAAAACTATTTTGAATGAATAAAACATGGTTATTTCTAGGTACTATCCTTTTATTTCTTTTTAGTTGTAGAAAAGAAATAACCAGTTGGGATACGCATTGGAGTTTCCCTGTAGTTAAGGATCAACTAAATTTAGAAGATTTAGTTAGTGATTCTTTAAAGTTAAAAAATGACACTGATGGTTGTAAACTCACCTTTGAGAAAACGATTTATCGAGTAAATCTATCCGAATTTATTAAAATTCCAGATACTACTATTACATCAGAACTTGCAATAAATTTCCCTTCCTTAAATATTAATCCCGGAACCATCTTATCCCAAAAAGATGTAGAAAACCAGCTCGAAATTGGATCTGCAGAACTAAAAAAAATAAAAGTTAAGAAAGGTAAAATATCGATTACATTTTTTAATCCACTAGCAACCAAAACCTTCTACACAATTGAAATCCCTAGTTTTACTAAAGATGGAGTTTCAGTTAAGCAAACATTACTTGCAGATAAAGGAACAAACACTAATCCTTCTGTGGTCACGAGTACCTTGGATTTAAGTGGTTACACGATTGATTTGAAAGGTGTAAACAACAATACTTTCAATACCATAGTAACTAATTTTGATATGCAACTTGATCCAAATAGTACAAGTGCTACAAAAGTTACAAATAAAGACATAACCAAAATGGCTATCCAAATTTCAGGAATTCAAATAGAATACGCACAAGGATTTTTTGGAAATCTTCAGATTGAATCGTCTACGGAATTAGCAGTCCCCGTTTTACGTAAATTTACAGATGGAAGTATCAATCTTTCCGATGCGTCTGTTGAATTGAATATTCAAAATAGCTGTAAACTTATGGCAAAAGGTAAAATAAATTCATTGGAATCCTTAAATTCAACATCAGGAACAGACATTCTTTTTCAAAATCAACAACTTAACTACCCTTTTTTTATAGCACCTGCATTTACAAAAGAAAATCAACTCATTGCAACTGAAAAAAAATTCTTATTTAATTCTAGCAACAGTAATTTATTAGCTTTTATAGAAAACCTAGGTGATATTTATAAAATTAACTACGGTTTTGAACTAAATCCTTACGGAAACTTAAACGGTGGTTGGGATGAGTTTTTTCCAACTAGTGAAATTGCTATACGATTAAAATCAATTATTCCTTTAAATATTCACGTAAAGAACGTAATTTTTAAAGATACACTTCCATTAAATTTTTCGAAAGGACGCAATGTATCCTCTATCCAAAGTGGACAATTAAAATTGCAATGTACTTCTACATTTCCAATAGATGCTGGAGTAGTTTTATTTTTCTTAGATGGTTCTAAACAAATTATAGAAACTATTCATGGTAATTCAAACATCAAAGGAAAATCGAATTTCTCCACAACAAGTATGGTTTCTACGGTCTATTTTACTCCTAATCAATCATTTTTTAATAAAATGAATAAGATTCAACATGTGATTGTCCAAACATCTTTTAATTCCGTTGAAAAAAGTTTTGAAATCCCATATAATGGAAAGATGGATTTTCAGTTAAGTACTGACTTTAATATAAATACACATTATTAATGCATAAATACGTCGTTCTATTTTTTTTATTCTTTCAACTTTCCTTGTTAAGTCAAATGACTTTACCAACTTTTTTGGATACTACTTTATTAAAGCATGAACTTATTATACAAGGTAAAGCTGATTTGTATAGTTCAACTTTACAAAATGGATTTTCAAATAAGCTTTTGTTAGGTGGAACAATTTCATCCAATGAAATTTCAAATCAATTGAATCTACTTACCAATAATAATTCGATTGGTTTGGAGGCGAATTCAGAGATTGAATATCGAAATTACGCCATTTTTCCTCAAAAAAAATGGGGGATTTTATTTAAAACCTCTGCAAACACCACCAATTCAATTCATTATACGAAAGATTTGTTTGGTATCCTTTTCCAAGGGAATTATCCCTACTTAGGAAGGCCTTTGCAACTTAACCCAAGTATCGTACAATCTGTTTCTCATTTCAAATTTGGTTTTGGAATAATTCATAAACAAACTAAATCTAATGTTAGTTTTAATCTTTTTCGTCTTGAAAATTACATGAGTAGTTGTTTGGATTATGGAGCCCTATATGTTAATGACAGCAGTAGTTTGACCCTAATTGACTTAAAAGGTTATAGTATTTCTTATTTACCAAATTCAAAGCGACGCAATCTTGGTTTTGGTATTGATTTAGATTTAAAAATTCCGATAACTGTTTTCGATGATCGAACAATCACTTTAAATCTTATTGCAAAAAACTTTGGAATAGGGATTTTGTCAAAAGATGTACACTACTACTCTACAGATACAAACCATATTTTTCAGGGATTAACGACAAATGAGATTGGCAGTATACTATCCAATAAAACATCCAATCTCTTAGATTCATTACAAATATATTCGAGTACTGCAAAGCGTTTTACTCCACTTATTGGCTATATACAGTTCGACAAACTCAATTCAAAAGATACAAGCCTTCGATATCAATCCATCTTTGGTGCTAGAATGTATCCAAGTATTTCTTATATACCATATGTTTATGGTGGAGTAGAAATAAAATGCAGTTCTAAAATTTGGCTTGGAATCCATGAAAACTTTGGAATAACTAACACGTTTAGAACTGGTGTATATTTAAAAATTATCAGTAAACACTTTGGGTTCCATATAGGTTCTGAAAATTTAATAGATTCATTTCGGACAAATGGCAAAGGTCGTTCCTTTCAATGTAAGTTACAATGGCGCATATAGTTAAAATAGTATTTTTCCTTTTCTTATTTTGTTTTACAAAAACTCTTGTAGCACAAAACAACTTTTATAAAATCTATACTGGTAATGGATACGATTACGGAGAAGGAGTTGATCAATCTAAAAAAGATAGCAGTTATTATATCACTGGAAGCTCTAGTAGTTTTGAAGAAGCACCAAGTCAAGCATTTATATTACATGTAGATACAGGAGGCACCTATGATTGGTCAAAATCGTATGGAGGAATTGGTAGTGACATTGGTAAGCGCATATTTCATGTACCCCAAGAAGGTAATTTTGTTGCTGGATTTTCTAACTCTTTTAGTAATGGGTTATTTGATTTTTATTTTTTCAAAACAGATATAAATGGAAAATTACTTTGGGAAAAAACAATCGGAGGAACTAGTAATGAACTTCTACAGGACGCGATACAATTACCTGATACCAGCTTTATACTTGTAGGACAAACAACTTCGAACGAAACAGAAATTGAGGATTTATTTATCGTTCGTTTATCCAAGCATGGTGAAATTTTATGGCAAAAAACTTTTGGAAGTCAAGGAGTGGATATTGCCAATACAATTAGCATGATCGACACAAATCGAATAATTATCGGTGGAGAAATGTATGATACCGACTCCTCCAAACAAAAAGCCTTTGTATTATCTATGAATACACTTGGTGAAATTCAATGGTTAAAAACACTTGGAAATCTTTCTAGTAATTATTACATAAAAGATATATACGCAGACTCCATGTATATTCGTGGCGTTGGATATGCTCAACAATCTAGTTCTAGCAATAAAGTCTATTACGCAATGCTTTTAGACACCTTAGGCAACAATTATGTTGAAAATTATATTCCACAAAGCGGGAGTAATTATTTTTCTCAAATTACACAATATGGATTTTTCAAATATCACTATATCGCAATGCAACCAACAGATAATACTATCATACCTACCTATTCTGGAGGGGAGGATTTACTTATATGTCGATTTAAAAATGATCTAACATGGCATCCTAAGTGTGTAAATGGTTCCAATCATGGTAATGATCATTGTAATCAATTAATTGCAACTAATGATTTTGGTGCTATTTCCGTGGGCTATAATGTACATGGTGGAAAAGGAGGTTCCAATGTTACTTTAATAAAAATTGGGCCCTATGACCAATTCCCAAATACAACAAATGCACCAATAGAAAATACTTTGGTTCATTTATCCCCCGTAGAAGCACCAACAGCCATAGCAGTCTTTCCTAATCCAGGTAAAGATGAAATAACAATACGTACCGAATCAAATCCTGATGGTTATATAAAAATCAGAGATATACACGGAATCCTTCTGTATGAACAAAAGGGAATATCCACGATTACGTTGGATATTTCTGCATATGCCAAAGGAATCTATATAATCGAAGTTGGCAATTCCATCCAAACATTTTGCAAGGAATAGGAACCAAAATTAAAAACCTTTAATTAATTACTTCAGAGACAATATCGTGAATCAGACTGGATTCATACCCTTTGGAAGCAAGATAATTGCTTACACGTCTTCTAATAGCCCAATGATCATCTTTTGATTTCTTTTCTAGCATTTTTTTCAAGGCTAGCTTTCTCATTGTTTCTAAGTATAGGTCTAAATCTATACTGTTTAATGCTACTTGGATGGTATTTGAATCTATTTGTTTTTGGATTAAATGGTGTTTAATTTTTATTTTACCCCATCTTTTAATATTGAATTTACCCGAGACAAAAGATGTTACAAACCTATTATCATCTAAAAAACGACTGTTTTTCATTTGATCTATAATTTCCGTTTGTTGACCTAGTGGAATATTCCAAGCGCTTAGCTTTTGCTGTACTTCATAGGTACATCTATCTTGGTAGGCACACCAAGACTCTAATTTAAGGATAGCTTCAGAAAACGAGTACTTGCACTCTGACATGGTATCAGAGTGCTAGTGTATCGTTATTTCCATCTACAAATGAGTATTGCATTAAATGATTTGCAACAACTCCTCGAACGCTTATCCATTTTTTATATTTAAAGAACCATTTTAATTGTCTTGAAATGATTCCACATTTGAAATAAGCTTCTAAATAAGGATGAACAATTAAAGTAACTTTTGTTTCTTTTTTATCAACAACAAGGTAATTTAAATTGTTTTCAATTTCTTCTGCTAATAAAATACTAGCTTGTACTTCACCAGTTCCATTGCATGTTGGACAGGTTTCGTTGGTTTTTATTTCTGTTTCAGGTCTAACTCTTTGACGAGTTATTTCAATCACACCGAACTTGGAAGGAGGAATAAGATTGTGTTTAGCACGATCATTTTTCATAAATTCTTTTAATTTTTCAAAAAGAATTTTGTTGTTTTCACGTTCGTGCATATCGATAAAATCGACAGCGACAATTCCGCCCATATCTCGTAACTGGAGCACGCGCGCAATTTCTTCTGCAGCTTCCACGTTGGTTGATAGTGCATTTAATTCTTGTCCTTCAGAACCTTTTCGGTTTCCGCTGTTAACATCGATTACATGCATAGCTTCGGTATGCTCTATGATAAGGTATCCTCCACTTGGAAGCGGAACTTTTTTACCAAATAGCGTTTTGATTTGTTTGGATATTCCAAATCTTTCGAAGATATCTATTTTACCATCGTAATGTTTAACAATTTTTTCTCTTCCAGGTGCAATTCCAGCCACATAACCTCTTATTTCTTCTGAGAGTGCCTCGTTATTCACATGGATATTAGAAAAATCACCATTTAACAAATCACGTAAAATGGAAGCTGTTTTGTCTATTTCACCCAATACTTTTTTTGGAGGAGTAGCTGTTTTCAAAGCAGCAAACATTGTTTTCCATTTTTCCAGCAGATTTGTTAGATCTTGGTGAATTTGTTCCACTTTTTTATCTTCTGCTACTGTACGAATGATAACACCAAAGTTTTTAGGTTTGATTTCCGTTAATAACTTTTTCAAACGATCTCGCTCTTTAGCATCTCTAATTTTTTGAGAAATGGAGATTTTATCCGAAAAAGGTACAAGGACAATATACCTACCAGCAAGTGTAATTTCAGCACTTAATCTGGGACCTTTGGAGGAAATAGGTTCTTTAGCAACTTGAACTAAAATGGATTGTGAAGAAGAAAGTACTTCTTCCATCTGACCTTCTTTAGGAATTTCAGATTCTAATTTAAAGTATTGTAGGTCGGCTACATTTTGCTTGCCGTGCAACGTATCTTTGGTGAACTTATTCAGCGAATTGAACTGTGGCCCAAGATCGAGGTAATGCAAAAAAGCATCTTTTTCAAATCCAACATCCACAAAAGCTGCATTTAAACTTGGGACTGTTTTGCGAACTTTACCTAGGTAAACGTCGCCTACAGCAAACTCTGTATTCCCTTGTTCTTCATGCAATTCAATAAGCTTTCCATCACGCAACAACGCAAGCCATATCCCGGTTGACCGAGAATCGACTACTAATTCTAAACTCACGAAAGCTTATATTAAAGAGTTAAAAATAGAATAACTTAGCAAGCGAACCTACTAAGTTATCCAACGAAATTCAAAAGAAATTATTTTTTCTTTTTGTGACGATTTTTTCTAAGTCTTTTTTTACGCTTGTGCGTAGCCATTTTATGTCTTTTTCTTTTTTTTCCGCTTGGCATAACAATATATATTAAATATTAAACAATCTTTTAGTTTGGTATTGTATTAAAAAAATACACTCCTATCGTTAAATAGGAGTGCAAAGATACAATTTTACTTTTAATAGCATACAAGATGCTACAAGAAAAAATTATTTTTTCACTTTCACTTTGTTTTTCACTTCTTCTACGAAAACTTTCGCTGGTTTAAAAGAAGGAATGTTGTGTGCAGGGATAATAATTGTTTCATTTTTAGAAATGTTACGTCCTGTTTTCTCTGCTCTTTGTTTTACAACAAAACTTCCGAAACCACGTAAGTAAACATTTTCTCCTGTAGCCATTGAATCTTTCAAAGTAGTCATGAATGCTTCAACAGTTTTTTGTACTTCTAATCTCTCTAATCCAGTTTCATCAGAGATTTTTGCGATAATATCAGCTTTTGTCATAATATATAATGTTTTGATTTTCAAGGGCAAATTTAAGTCAAGTAAATAATATATCTTTACAAAAGTTAAATTATTTTACAAAAAATCTACGAATGAACGATTTTAACCTATTAATTATCAAATGGTATAGACAAAACAAACGAAATTTACCATGGAGAATAACAAAAGATCCATACAAAATTTGGTTATCAGAAATAATCTTACAACAAACCAAGGTAGATCAGGGGTTAAATTACTATTTAAAATTTTGTAAAAATTATCCAACCATACACGATTTAGCCAATGCTGAAGAACAGCAAGTACTTTCTGATTGGCAAGGACTTGGGTATTATAGTCGCGCACGAAATCTTCACGCGGCAGCAAAAACAATTTTATCTACACACCATGGAAATTTCCCTAACACGTACCATGAAATATTAAAACTTAAAGGGATTGGCACTTATACCGCAGCAGCGATCTCTTCCTTTGCATTTGATCTTCCTTATGCAGTGGTAGACGGAAATGTATACCGAGTATTGTCACGCATTTTCGACATAGCCACACCTATCGATAGTAATGAAGGAATAAAAGCATTTAATATTCTTGCCAACGAATTATTAAGCCAAGCACATCCAGCAGAACACAACCAAGCAATCATGGAATTTGGCGCATTACAATGCACACCTGCAAAGCCTAATTGTGCAAACTGTCCTTTCAATCAAAGCTGTTTAGCATTAAAAAACGGAACTATTTCGGAACGTCCGATCAAAAAAAACAAAACCAAAGTTCGAAATCGATACTTCCATTACCTTCATATTGAAACAGCCAATCAGCTAGCATTAACTAAACGTGAAGAAAAAGACATCTGGCAAAACCTTTTTCAATTTCCATTAATTGAAAAAGATACAGCTATGGAAACACATGAAATTCAACAAGAAATAGAAGAATATTATCAAATTAAAATCCAATGTGTACAATCCAACATCAAACACATTTTATCTCACCAACATATTTTCACAACTTTTTGGAAAACAAATGAAATTCCTAAAAACATTCAAAACAACCCTCAATATTACATTCTCTCCAAGGAAGAATTAAACACATATCCAATACCTAGGGTTATCGATCGTTATTTAGAGGAAAATTAGTTGTTTAGCAAATGTATATTAACGTTTTTTGTAACGCTAATTTTTCTATCTTTGTAAGCTATGCAAAGCTCTGTAAACAAAGTAATATTACTTGGAATAATTGGCAAAAAAATTGAGTTTCGACGTTTAGAGCGAGGTGGTGCATTGTGTCGTTTTACAGTAGGTACGTTAGACTATTTTACAGATAAGGTTACTGGACAAAAAAAAACCACTACCGATTGGCATTCAGTAAGCTCCTGGGGTGATCAAGCGAAAGAAATTACAAAACAATTAACCAAAGGGTGTTACATTTACATAGAAGCAAAATTAAAAATGCGCAGTTGGCAATCAAAGGAAGGCGTAACGCACAAAGGGTATGAATTATTCTTAGAGACGTATCAACTTTTAAGCTCCTCACTTTCCAATGAGCAGAAACCAGTTATTTACTCTATGGAAGGCATTCCAAACACCCCTACTCCGCTTCCAGGATTTGAAACTAATGAACTAGACGAATTACCATTTTAAACTATGCAACCTATATTTCTTCACATACTTCAAACTAGCTACACATCGATTAGTGGAACTGTTGTTTTTAGTGTATTAACCATTTTAATTTTATTGGTTTGTTCAGCCTTAATTTCTGCTTCTGAAGTAGCGTATTTTTCAATGGGTCCTCTTGAAAAAGAAGCATTAAAAAACGAAGAAGGCAAACAAGCGGAAACAGCAAAAAAACTATTGAAATCACCTCAAGACCTACTTGCTACTATTCTCATTGCGAATAATTTTGTAAATATAGGTGTTGTCATCATTTCTAATTTTTTATTGGATGCAGTATTTGGAAATTCCAACTCCAATGAACTATTTAGATTTTTGATTGATGTTTTTTTAATCACCTCTATCATTTTGTTGATTGGTGAAGTCATTCCAAAAGTTTACGCAACAAAAAATGGACTAGCCATAGCAAAATTTATGGCTCCAGTGTTGCTTTTAATAAGTTCACTTCCTCCTTTTTCGTGGTTAAAACGATTTTTAGTTAATGGTACTGGATTAATTCATAAATATGCTAAAAAAAGAGGTGTAAAAATATCTTCGGATGAGTTAGAACAAATACTAGCACTTACTAAAGAAGAAACCACCTCCGAAGATGAACACAAATTGTTAGAAGGAATTATCAAATTTGGTAATACGGATGTAAAACAAATTATGCGTCCTCGCATGGATATTGTTGCAATTGAAAACACATCTAATTATTCGGAGGTATTACAAATTATCTTAGATGCAGGATATTCAAGAATACCGATATATGCGACTACTTTTGATAATATCATAGGTATTTTATACATCAAAGACTTACTGCCATATTTGGAAGAAAAAGACACATTTGACTGGTTAAAGTTAATTCATAAACCATTTTTTGTTCCTGAAAACAAAAAGTTAGATGATTTATTAAAAGAATTCCAAAGTAAAAAAATGCACATGAGTATTATCGTAGACGAATATGGAGGTGCTAGTGGCTTGGCTACTTTGGAAGATGTTTTGGAAGAAATTGTTGGAGACATTACGGATGAATACGATGAAAAAGAGATAAATTTCACAAAGTTATCTGATAACAATTATCAATTTGAAGGTAGAACTCCATTGGTTGATTTTTACAAAGTATTAGAGATTGATGGTAAAGATTTCGAATCAAACAAAGGAGAATCGGATACACTTGGTGGTTTTATGGTGGAAAAGGCTGGAAGAATACTTCGGAATAAGGAACATATTGAATTTGAAAATTTTAAATTTATTGTAGAAAAGGCAGATAAAAAACGAATAAAAACCATTCGAGTACTACTATTAGATTCATCCATTTCAGATTCTCATTAATATACATTTATGAAAAAAATAATCACTAGTCTAATTGGCTTATCTCTGCTAGTAGCTTCATGCAGTTCGGATGAGTTAACTATACCAAAACCACCAACTTTTTTAGATGTTTCTTTACCTGAACACAACTACCTATTATATTCCTCTGAATGTCCATATAGTTTTGAAATTCCGCGCATTTTCACAATTAAAAGTGTTGATTATGGTAAAGAGAGTACTTGTCATCGTGACATCGAATTAGGCCCATTAAATGGCACATTACATTTTTCCTATATAGAAATGGAAAAACCACTAGCTGAGTATGTAAATTTTTCGATTAGCAAGGTAGATGATCATAAAATTAAAGCAACTGCCATTGAAGATGAAAACATTATTCGTCCGAAAGATAAAATTTATGGTACTTTTTTTGAATTACAGGGAGATGTAGCTTCACCATTTCAATTTTACTTAACAGATTCTACACGAAGGTTTGTGAGTGGTGTAGTTTATTTCAATGCGCGGCCTAATTACGATTCAATAAAACCTACATTGGATTACCTAAAGGTTGACATTAAGCGCTTTTTAAGAACATTTAAATGGAAATAGACAAAGCAATTAAATTGCAGGATCTCTTCGATTAAGGATAAAAATAGAAAATAAACTGATTTACTTGAATAAACAAATAAGGTAATAGAAAAGTGCTGCAAGTAGAGCGCTCACAGGTATAGTTAAAATCCATGCCCACAACAGATTAATCGTCACCCCCCAACGTACAGCACTCAATCTTTTTGTCGCTCCTACACCAATAATAGAACCTGTAATTGTATGTGTCGTTGAAACAGGAATACCAAGATTACTTACTACAAATAATGTTAAAGCACCTGCAGTTTCTGCACAAACACCTTCCAATGGAGTTACCTTAGTGATTTTAGACCCCATCGTTTTCACAATTTTCCATCCACCAAAGAGAGTTCCGATTGCTATCATTAAATAACAACCAAAAGAGATCCAAAATGGCATTGTATGAGAATTAACTTTAGTAACTAATTTAGAATCATTTTTTAATTTTCCGTTATTTACATATGGAAGAAACACTGAAGCCTTTGAGTAATTTGGCTGTAATAATTTTTTGTCTTTAAAAATAATTTCATTAGTACTTGCATCATAAATATTATCACCCTTAGAATATACTGTTAAACCTTCCGGTTTAAATTTTAAAGTCTTTCCATCCTTATTTTTATAATTAACCTGAATTACTTCCGAAATATTAAAATAAGATGGTATTGGTGCATCTAATTTATTTTCTCTACCAAGGTTTCCGTACACTAATAAAGCTGCACATATTATACCCATTACTTTTTGAGAATCTGCACCACCATGTCCAAGAGAAAAAGCTGCTGAAGACAATAATTGTAATCTTTTATACATGTTTGATTCTTTCAAAGCTGTTTGACGCTTCCCATGAACAGCCATATAATAAATATAGGATAGTATAAAAATAACAAGCATGATTTCAACAATCCACATCATTTCTTTTTTCATGTCCATGTAATTCACCATGTAATCCATCAGAAAATATATACCCAAAGAACAACCAATAACGACAAAGAATTTCAATACAAAGCGTCTACTCATTGTTATCAAAGCAACTCCAAAAGCAAGAACTCCTCCAATAATAGGAGCTAAAAAAATGAAAGCAATAATCACAAGAATACCACTAGAATCTATAACACCGAATCCTGCATGAGCAACAGCAGCTCCGGCAAAACCTCCGATTAAAGTATGCGAAGAAGAAGAAGGTATACCTAATCTCCAGGTAAGTAAATTCCAAAACGTTGCAGCAAGTAATCCAGCAAGTATTACCCAAAGGTCAATAGCGTTGTTATTAACCGTTTTAGCAACAGTATTACCAACACTCATATCAAACACCCAAAAAGCCAACACATTAAATCCGGCAGCCCAAACGACTGCTTGGAATGGAGTTAAAACTTTAGTTGAAACAACTGTAGCTATAGAATTTGCCGCGTCATGAAATCCATTTACTAGATCAAACAATAAAGCAATAACAATGACAACAATTAATAAAGTAAACATATTTACAGTTTATTTATGCGTATTTAACAACTATAGATTCAATTACATTCCCCGCATCTTCACATTTATCTGTAACAATTTCTAAAGATTGATATAATTCTCTTTTCTTGATTAGCATTTTTATATCTGATTCGTACTCAAAAAGTCTATCTATACTTGAATCGAAAATATCATCCCCTTGATTTTCAGCACTATTAATTCTAATTACACAATCAATAATTTTTTGTGTATTTTTAAGGTTACGAAGTTCTATAACAGCACTATTTACTGCCAAAACAGCATCTTTAATAACTAAAGCCATTTTTTGAACCCCTTGATCATCTGGATTAATTTTATAGAAATTAATTTTTTTAGCTGATGCATAGATAAAATATGCAATATCATCTAATGCAGTAGCTAAACTATGAATATCTTCTCTATCGAAAGGAGTAATAAAATTCTTGCCAAGCTCTACAAAAATTGTGTGAGTAAGCACATTGTTTTTATCTTCAAGCTCTTCCATTTGCTTGATAATCTCTCCTCTTTTATTAAAGTCATTCTCGTTTACAACCAACACCAATTTTTCAGACAATGATTCTAAATTTGCACTTGCATTTTCAAATAATGTGTAAAAGACTTTATCTTTTGGGAGAAAAAATTTTAATATTCCTGATAACATATCTATTCTATTTTAAGACAAAAGTACTTTAATTTTGGGGCAAAAAGATTTTTTAAATGAAGACCGTAAAAAAATTAACAATAACATAATATTAAAAATTCACAGCGTCGAAATAACAATTAAGAATATTTTATTACGATAGATTCAATAAAAACTCCTGCTTGTTTACATCGCTCAATAATAGTCTCTAGTATTTGATAAATCTCCCTTCTCTTAATTACAACTTTGACATTATCTTCTTCCTCAAACAGATTTTCAATACACTGATAGAAACTATCTACCGCATTATCACTAAGTTCATTTATTTTAATAATTGCATCAATAATAATTTTACCTTTTTTAAAGTCTCTTAATTCTAATATGCTATCACAAACAGCTTCAATAGCAAGACTAACAGAATTCATCATCACTTTCAAACTTTTATCTGACGTTGAAAGTTTATAAAGATTAATTTTTTTACCTGTAATTACTAGATAATCGCCTATACTTTCGATTGATTTTGCAAGACCATAGATATCCTCTCTATCAAAGGGGGTAACGTAATTTTTACTTAGTTCTAAAAATATTTTGTGAACAATCAACTCGCTTTCCTTGCCCGCATTACTCAAGTCTTCTCCTATTCTTAACCTTTCATTGTAATCTTTCTCTTCAACTAAAATGTTAAGTAAATTAGATATTACTCTAAGTTGCATACTTGATTTCTCAAATAAATCATAAAATTCTTTATTATTAGATCTGAATAATTTGAACAAAATAAAATTCATAAAAACAGTATTTTAATCAAATCTAGGTAAATAATTCGCTACGAAGATTAAATGAATTATTACTAATGATATAATAACAATTTATTCATTAATAAACACCTATTGTTATAAGTAAATTAAAAAAGTACTAAATTAGACCTAAGTTTTAAAGATTATTTGTTTAACTTAAACTAGCGTTTTAATATTCTACGCCAGAATTTAATTTAAATTATACACATTATGAAAAATAAAATTACATTACTCGGAATTATATTATTTTCTTTTTTTTTATTTGAAAGCTTTAATTCCAACGATTTACCATCTAAAAATCTAACCAAAATAACTGAAAAAGAGGGAATGGTTTTTACAGAAGGAACCTTTTCAGAAATTTGTACCAAAGCAAAAAAAGAAAAGAAAAATATATTTTTTGATGCGTATGCAAGTTGGTGTGGACCTTGTAAACTTTTAAAACGCGATGTATTTACTACAAAAACGGCTGGGGATTATTTTAATAAAAAATTCATCAACGTTGCGATGGATATGGAAAATGGTGAGGGTGCTGCCCTAGCTCCAGCATTTCAAATAACTGCATACCCTACCCTATTGATCTTAAATCACAAAGGAGAGATAATTGCTAGAACGATGGGGTATCAATCGGCGGAGAAGTTGATTGAGTTTGCAAAACCTTATGTTAGGTAGTCTCAGACATGAGACGTGAGACATTAGACATGAGACAACTCGGGTTTTAGGGTTGAAATCAACTATCTTTACTTAATTATTTATTTGTTACTTTCTGAGGTCTAAAGTCTAGCTTCTTAGGTCTGAATTCTAAGGTCTAGACAAAAAAAATCCTTATATTTGCATTATGCAAGAAATGATATTAATTATTGATTTCGGTTCGCAATATACACAACTGATTGCGAGACGAGTAAGAGAATTGAACGTATATTGTGAAATTCACCCATGGAATAAAATTCCAGCATTAAGTTCTAACATTAAGGGAGTTGTACTTTCAGGCAGTCCTTTTTCCACGCGTGACCCACAGGCACCAAAACCAGATTTATCTGCTATAAAAGGTAAATTCCCATTGTTGGGTGTTTGTTTTGGCGCACAATATTTAGCAGGTAATTTTGGAGGTGAAGTTTTACCGTCTACGATTCGTGAATACGGAAGAGCGAACTTATCGTATGTTGACAACGCGCACGAGTTGACCAAAGGCATGACCGATGGTTCACAAGTATGGATGTCGCATGGAGATACAATTAAAACAATCCCTTCTACGTATAAAATCATTGCAAGTACGGAAGATGTTGCTGTTGCGGGATATTACGTGGAAGGAGAACAAACTTATGGAATTCAATTTCATCCAGAAGTTTACCATTCTTTAGAAGGAAGTATACTATTAAAAAACTTCATTGTTGACATTTGTCACTGTGATCAATCTTGGACACCGGATTCATTTGTTGAATCTACTGTAAAAGAGTTACAAGCAAAAATTGGAACTGACAAAGTTATCCTAGGCTTATCTGGCGGTGTTGATTCCTCTGTAGCTGCAGTTTTGTTACACAAAGCTATTGGAGCAAATCTTCACTGTATTTTTGTAGATAACGGCTTATTACGTAAAGATGAGTTTAATTCTGTTTTGGATTCTTACAAAGGAATGGGATTGAATGTTAAAGGTGTGGATGCATCTGAAAAATTCTATGCAGCACTCAAAGGATTGACGGATCCAGAACTAAAACGTAAAGCGATTGGCAAGGTATTTATTGATGTGTTTGATGAAGAATCTAAACTAGTAACGGATGCAAAATGGTTGGGACAAGGAACGATTTACCCGGATGTTATTGAATCTGTTTCTGTCAATGGAGGTCCATCACAAACGATAAAATCTCACCATAACGTAGGAGGTTTACCTGACTACATGAAATTACAGGTTGTTGAGCCTTTACGTTTATTATTTAAAGACGAAGTTAGACGTGTTGGTAAATCCCTGGATATAGCTCCAGCAATTTTAGGAAGACACCCTTTCCCAGGACCAGGATTAGGTATTCGTATATTAGGAGAAGTTACCGCAGAGAAAGTACGCATATTACAAGAGGTAGACGCATTGTTTATTAATGGTCTAAAAGAAGATGGTCTGTACGATCAAGTATGGCAGGCAGGTGCTATCTTTTTACCAGTTCAATCGGTAGGTGTTATGGGAGATGAGCGTACGTACGAAAATGCTGTTGCATTGCGTGCTGTATCTTCAACGGATGGAATGACTGCCGATTGGGTTCATTTGCCGTATGAATTTTTGGCTAAAATTTCTAACCGCATTATTAATCAGGTGAAAGGGATTAATCGTGTGACATATGATATTAGTTCAAAACCACCAGCAACGATTGAGTGGGAGTAATTTGAGTGACGGCCCCTCGAGAGCCTCGGGGACCTTCGAGAGCCTCGGGGACCGTCGAGAGTCTCGGGAACCGTCGAGAGGCTTGTTTAAGACTTTAAATTGGTTGTAATTTTAACAAAAAGTAGTATGAAAAATATATTAACCATTATAGTTGTTTTTTTATCATGTCAGGTGTTTGGGCAGTTGAATGATAAAGAAATTGTAACAAAAGATGGCAAAAAGTATTTCACATATACTGTAAATAAAGGCGTTACATTATTTTCTCTTTGTAAGGAATTAGGTGTTGCTATTGACGAGGTAGCGTTATTGAATCCTGAAACTGCAAAGGGAGTTCGAGAAGGTCAAAAATTACTTGTACCAATTACAGCAAAAAAGCCAAAGGAATCCACTGAAAAATCTTTCAATTACACTATACGAGAGGGAGAAACTTTTTACAGTGTACTAAAGAAATTTTCAATTAGTGAACAACAATTAATTTCTTTAAATCCTGGACTTACAAAAGACTTAATTGCTGGACAATCCTTGGCTATCCCTGGAAATAAACCAAATGATTTACCTGAAAACGTTAAACCAACAAAAAAACCAGACACAATCATTGTACATAAAGTACTCGATCATGAGACTTTGTATAATATATCGAAACGTTTCATGGTTACGGTAGAAGAACTTTCACGTTTGAACAACAATATTTCTTCCAATCAATTAAAACCTGGAATGTCCTTGCGTGTACCAATTTACCCTAAAAAAATTGAAGATGTAGAAATTCGTCAAATAGCGTCTTTAACTCCAACAGTTTCTAAAAATTCCACTCCACGAGATTCATCCTTAAGAGCGCGCACTAACGGGTTAACATATTTACTTCCTTTTAATACAGAAAAACAAAACGATCCAACTTCAGCGATTGCCACCGAATTTTATATGGGAGCTCAAATTGCAATCGACTCCTTAGTCTCTCTAGGATATCAAGGGAAAGTGGTTGTTTTAGATGCAGGGAGTGATTCTACTACACTTACTCCGCTACTTAAGCAAACGGATGTCTCCATTTCTGATCTAATTATTGGTCCTTTTAATGGAGAAAATTTAGAGATAACCTCCAAATATTGTAAAGAAAATCATATTCCATTAGTTAGCCCGATTGTAGCTACTACTACTATATTAAAAGAAAATCCATTTGTTTATAATGCTGTTGCATCAGAGATTACCTTAGTAAAAAACATGGCAAAATTTATTCAGCGAAACTATATTTCGGAGCAAATTTACCTGGTAAAAGTTGGATCAAAAGATGACGATTTGTACCAAGCATTCAGAAATAGTTATTTGGCTTTAGGTTCTAAAAAATTAATTGAAATCCAACAAAAAGATATTGCTACGCATCTTAAAAAAGGAAAGAACGCAGTATTTGTTGTTCCTTCTAGGGATCGAGCCTTAGCAACTAGTATAACGGATCAATTATCTGCATGGAGTACGAAACCAAAATCGGCTATGCTTACATTAATTGGCACTAAAGATTGGGTAAATTTTGAAGATATTTCTGCAGAAGCAAAAAATCGTTTAAATTTTCACTATGCATCCTCCGTTGATTTTGATATTACAAGTTTGGAAACTGGTCAATTAAAAAAATTATATCGTAAAAAATACAACACTTCATTAACCAAATATGCAGTACAAGGATTTGATGTAACGATGTATTTTGCAAAAAAAATCCTTTTAGAACAAAAACCAGGGGATGGTGTAATGAACATTATTAATCCTCTTCCACTCAAAGAAGGAAACGGTTTTGAAAACAAAGCTTCGTATATCTTAAAACAAGACGATTATAAAATCGTAAAAGTTGGAGAAATCAATGACTGAAGAATCTATCGCATCTGCCTTTAAAGCATTACAAGCATCCATCTGTTCTGATTTAGAAAAATTGGATGGAAAATCTCTATTTTCTTTTGATCATTGGGAAAGAGCCGAAGGTGGTGGTGGATTAACACGCGTAATTAAAGATGGGAATCTGTTAGAAAAAGGTGGGGTTGCATTTTCAGCTGTACATGGTGAAGTATCACCAACCATGAAATCGCAACTACATTTAGAGGGTGAATCTTTTTTCGCTACAGGTATTTCGATTGTTTTACATCCACATAGTCCGCATGTACCTATAATACATATGAATGTGCGTTATTTTGAATTAGATAATGGAACTTATTGGTTTGGTGGAGGGATTGACTTAACCCCGCATTATGTAATTCCTGAGCAAGCACAATTATTTCATCAACGTTTAAAAACTATCTGTGACAAGCATGATGAAAGTTTTTACGGGAAACATAAACCATGGGCAGACACTTATTTTCACATCCCACATCGTAATGAGTCGCGAGGTATTGGAGGTATTTTCTTTGATCATTTATCTGAAAAAAATTCGACATTAACCAAAGAAGGTTTATTTGCATATTGTTCAGAATTAGCAAGTTCCTTTGTTTCAATATATTCAGAGCAAGCTATTTTAGGCAGAGATAAAACGATTGAACCGCAACACATTGCTTGGCGTAATTTACGACGAGGAAGGTATGTGGAGTTTAATTTAGTACACGATCGTGGCACAAAATTTGGGTTATTTTCGGGTGGAAGAACAGAATCTATTTTGATGTCCTTACCACCAATTGCTAATTGGGAATATCAATATGAAGCAGAAATTGGTAGTAATGAAGCCGAAACACAAGAGTTTCTTAAAAAAGTAATTAATTATTTTTAAATCATTAAATTTATACAAATCCATCAACTATTATGAAAAATATACTACTTGTACTGTTTACATTATTGAGTATTTCAATCCATGCTCAATTTTCCAATATGATTGTGTTCATTGGTCCAAAATTTAACTTCAATATTTCAAAAGGTGAAAATCGTTTTAGTGGAGCAATTGAGGCATCAGCATGGACATTTAATAGCAATGCAGACATTCCAATTGGAGCTGATTTTGGTGTTGAATTTGAAAAAGACAGGTGTCGTATTTATGGTGAATTTCAAGCTGGGGCATTATTGGGCTTATCTCTTGGTCCTGTTGTAGAATTAACTAAAGAAAATCAAGTGTTTGGTTTTCAAAGTTCCGTCTGGGCAGCTGTTTTTCTGGGTACTGATTTTCGTTATAGACGTATTAATTCCTCTAACTATTTTGCTCCTGGATTCTTTTTTAAAGTACCTATTTTAAAACAAGGAAGCAACGGGCTTTTCTAATTTTTCTATATAAACGTAAAATCCACCCTTCGATTTCGTTGTTTACCGTTATCGGTTTTGTTATTATCTACTGGTTCTTCTTCCCCTTTGAAGTCTGTAACTACTTTATGAGGAGGCAAGCCGCATTTCATGAAAAAATCTTGAATAGATTTCGCCCTACGTTCAGAAAGATCCTTGTTATATGCATTTGAACCATCTGCATCCGTATGACCAGTAATTTTGATTCTAAGATCGGTATGGTCTAATACTACCCGTACCATTTCTTTGAGATAGGCATTGTATTCTACCTTTAGACTGTCTTTATCGTAGTCGAAATAGATCGGTTCAAACACAAAGTTTTTACGTTCCCATTCACGAATTGCAGGAGCTTTTCTTTTTTGATTTAAATCTTGAATAAAAACATCTCTCCAGCTTTGATGAAGCATGATCATTTCGGTGTTTGAAAATTCTGCAGTAGAACGGTACATTGTAATTTTCCCAGTGGTTTTTCTACCTGCTAATTGCGAATATACTCCGGACAAGTATCCAGTTGTTGTATCGAATGAAAGTTTAGCTTCAAATGGGATCCACGTTATTTTTGGAGTAGTTTTTTTAGTCTCGGTGATGTATTGTTTGAATTTAATTGAAACACTATCTATGATTGTACCTTTAATTTTTTGAATCATGAAACAATCTGATTTAGTTACTTCTTCTCTTGTTCGTCCGGTTAAATTTTTATCTGAGGTAACTATTTCGAGAAACAATACGGATGCCTCCGAGAGTTTGACGCCATCACGAACCATAATTCCTTGCCAAACACCGTCCATTTTCACTTGAGCATTTGACTTAAATGTACATAAAATAAGCAAAAAAACTAGTTGCAATTTCATACTTAACCTTAACGATACTTTTATAAAATTGTTACAATTTAAAGGTTATATTTGCTTGTATTATTAAACAGAATAAAATGAAAAAACTGGCTTTACTTATAGTGATTATCTTTCATATTAGTCTATATGCTCAAACTATTTATGACTTTAAAGTAACTGACATTGAAGGAAAAACATTTGATTTATCTTCCTTAAAAGGGAAAAAAGTGATGATAGTCAATACAGCATCTAAATGTGGGTTAACCCCTCAATTTGAGCAATTACAACAATTACACCTACAATTTAAAGACCATAACTTTACAATTATTGGTTTTCCAACGAATGATTTTTACCAACAGGATCCTGGTACAAATGCTGAGATACAAACTTTTTGTACTAAAAATTATGGTGTTACCTTTCCCATGATGGCAAAAATCAAGGTGAAAGGCGACACCATAGAACCTCTCTATCAATTTTTAACAACTAAGTCTAAAAATGGACTAGAAGACAATGAGGTGAAATGGAATTTTCAGAAATACCTTATCAACGAAAAAGGGCAATTGGTCCGCGTTGTTGGTCCAAGAGTTAAACCAATGGACGATAGCATCCTAGAATGGATTAAAGGAAACTAATTTTTCAACAAACCCCTTGCTTTTTTGTTGATAAATACCCGTTTATCTTCCCTACTATCTACCTCCTATTTCTTCCCTTTTTCCTATATTTGTTTCCTATCATAAACGAAATATTTCCAAAGGAAACACTATGAGTGAAGAATTAAAAGTAAATGAATATTCAGCGGATAATATCCAGGTATTAGAAGGGTTAGAAGCGGTTAGAAAACGACCTGCGATGTACATCGGAGATGTTGGCATCAAAGGTTTACACCACTTAGTATATGAGGTAGTTGACAACTCCATCGATGAGGCGTTAGCTGGTCATTGTGATACGATCAACGTTTTTATCAATGAAGACAATTCTGTTACTGTAAAAGATAACGGTCGCGGTATTCCAACAGCAATGCACTCTAAGGAGAAAAAATCTGCTTTAGAAATAGTAATGACTGTATTACATGCTGGAGGTAAATTTGACAAAGACACGTACAAAGTATCTGGAGGTTTACATGGTGTTGGTGTATCGTGTGTGAATGCCTTATCGATTCACATGCGCACTGAGGTTCATCGTGAGGGTAAAATCTTTGAGCAAGAGTATTCTATTGGAAAACCACTGTATGATGTGCGAGAAATTGGTACTTCTACAGACACTGGAACTATCCAAACGTTTAAGCCAGATAATTCCATTTTTGAATTTACGGTATACAATTACGATACGATTGCTGCTCGTTTGCGTGAATTAGCATTCTTAAATAAAGGGATTACGATTCATTTGACAGACTTACGTAATTTTGATGAGAAAGGTTTACCAATCACAAACACTTTCTATTCGGAGGGAGGATTGAAAGAATTTGCGCAATATTTAGATCGAAATAGAGAAGCGTTGATTCCGGACACAATATATTTTGAGGGAGAACGAGATGGGATTCCGGTGGAGGTTGCTTTGACTTACAATACTTCCTACACGGAGAATATTCAAGCCTATGTAAACAACATTAATACGCATGAAGGAGGAACACACCTTTCTGGTTTTCGTCGTGGTTTAACAAATACGTTGAAAAAGTATGCGACGGATTCAGGGATTTTAGCGAAAGAAAAAATTGAGATTGACGGGGATGATTTCCGTGAGGGATTAACTGCTGTAGTTTCTGTAAAAGTACAAGAGCCACAATTTGAGGGTCAAACTAAAACAAAATTAGGTAACCGTGAAGTTACGGCACCTGTATCTCAAGGAGTTTCTGAAATGCTTTCCATCTATTTAGAAGAGCATCCAGCGGAGGCTAAATTAATTGTTGAGAAAGTTTTACTGGCTGCTAGAGCGCGTCATGCAGCTCGTAAGGCTCGTGAGATGGTACAACGTAAAAATGTACTTTCAGGTTCTGGTTTACCAGGTAAGTTAGCAGATTGTTCAGAGAAAGATCCTGAAATGTGTGAGATTTACTTTGTCGAGGGAGACTCGGCGGGTGGAACTGCAAAACAAGGTCGCGACAGACACTTTCAAGCGATTATGCCTTTACGCGGTAAAATTTTGAATGTTGAAAAAGCGATGCAGCATAAGATTTTCGAAAACGAAGAAATCAAAAACATTTATACTGCACTTGGGGTACGAATTGGTACAGAAGATGACACTAAAGCATTGAATTTAGAGAAATTAAGATACCACAAGATCATCATCATGTGTGATGCCGACGTGGACGGTTCCCATATCGAAACATTGATTTTAACATTCTTGTTCCGTTACATGAAAGAATTGATTGAAAACGGATACATTTATATTGCTACTCCTCCATTATATCAAGTGAAGAAAGGACAACGTTCTGAATATGCTTGGACAGAAGACCAACGCGACTTATTGATTCAACAATTAAAGGGGGGTGGTACTGAGTCATCTGTAAATGTGCAACGTTACAAAGGTCTTGGAGAGATGAATGCGGAACAACTATGGGAAACGACTATGAATCCTGAGAAACGTACGCTTCGTCAAGTTACCATCGAGAATGCTGCAGAATGTGATCAAATTTTCTCAATGTTAATGGGTGATGAAGTTCCACCAAGACGAGAGTTTATTGAGAAAAATGCAAAATACGCTAAGATTGATGCGTAAGAGAGGTTAGACTTTTAGACATTAGACAAAAGACGTTAGACCAAAGACATCAGACAAAAGATAAAAGACGTTCTTGATTTAGTTCAAGGACGTTTTTTTATTTCTTTTGACTTCCTCCCTTTCTACTTCAAACTTTCTACATTTACCTTATGAACGAACTACATCCACATCAAAACCATTTACTTTCCTTGATTTCTTTGGAAATGAAAGAGCAGGAAAAACGATATACACTTGATCCACAAGCAGGCTTAAAACAATTAAAAGCAGATGGACTTGCACTTCATCCAATTTCAGTGACTCGCAAAAGTTTTGGTTATGCAGATTATCCTGAAATTTCCTTTAAACTTCCTTTTACAACAGACACTTTAAACTTTAGGGATAATAGTGCTATTGAGTGTTTTATTGAAGGAGAAGAACCAATCAAAGGGGTGTTACTTGGAATGGATGGTCAGAAAGGAGAATTTCGATTGTTTGCTTCAGATTTTCCAGATTGGATAGAAGAAAAAGGTGTTGGTATTAAGCTTGCTCCGGATCATCGTACAAGCGAAATCATGTTGGAAGGGGTTAAACAACTTCAACTAAACAAGGAAATTGAGACTATTTTTAATAAGATTCATGGGAATGAAGAATTTGGTCAAAATTTACAAGCACATATATCACTCAATTTTCAAAACCAATATTTAAATACGAGTCAGCAACAAGCTGTTCAGGCTATACTAGACAATGAATCCTTGATTATTCTTCATGGTCCTCCGGGAACAGGAAAGACTACTACATTGATTGAAGGTATCGTTCAACTGATTCAACAAGGAAAACGTATTCTGATAACTGCGCCAAGTAATACAGCAGTAGATAATATCGCCAAAGGACTTGTAAAACAAGGAGTAAAAATTCTACGTGTTGGAAATTCATTAAAAGTCGATGATGTCATTTTTCCTTACACACCCGAAGGAAGAATGCAAGAAGCGAAAGAACACAAAGAAATCAAAAAACTAAAAATTCGTGCAGAAGAACTGCGTCGCATGTCCTATCAATACAAACGTAATTTTGGAAGAGAAGAACGAGAGCAAAGAAGTCTGCTACTAAAGGAAGTTAAAAGCATACGCAAAGAAATTCGAGACATACGGAATTATTTTGATGAAAAACTGTTTGAAGGAGCAGAAGTTATTTTAGGTACACCTATTGGGTTGGCTGATTTCTTGCCTAAAAACGCTCTATTCGACACCTTAGTTATGGACGAAGCTGGTCAAGCGATAGAAGCATTGGCTTGGGTAATTTTTCCGTTTGCAAAAACATGGGTATTGGCTGGTGATCCATATCAGCTCCCTCCTACTGTACTTTCTCAAGAAGCCGAAAAACAAGGATTAGCTATTTCAATTTTAGAACATTGTTTCAAACACTGTCGCGATGTATATTTCTTGGATACACAATACCGCATGCGTAAGTCGATCGCTGAGTTTTCAAGCAAATCATTTTATGCATCGGCTTTAAAAACACCTGAAGCGCAACAAGACATTCAAGAACATATCACCTACTATGACACTGCAGGTACAGGTTTCGATGAACAAACAGGTAATGAAGGTACAAGCTTGATGAACGAAGGAGAATTAGAAATTGTTCAAAAAATCATTGAACTTGAAAACTTAAATTTATCTTCCATAGCTTTCATTTCTCCGTACGCAGGTCAGGTACAATTAGCAAAAGAAATATTGCCTCACGAAATCTTGGTTAGTACTATTGATAGTTTTCAGGGACAAGAAAAGGATACAATAATTATTTCACTTGTCCGCTCCAATTCAGATGCAATTATTGGTTTCTTAAAGGATTATCGAAGAATGAATGTCGCTCTAACCCGTGCAAAAGAACGCTTATTTGTCATTGGAGATAGTAGCACCATTGGTCAGGATACTTTTTACGAAAAGTTTTTGGCGTATATGGAAGAAGTTGGAGGGTATAAAAGTGCGTGGGAGTTGATGTGACGGTCCTTCGAGAGCCTCAGGATCCGACGGGAGACGAGGGACGGTCCTTCGAGAGCCTCAGGAACCGTCGAGAGCCTCAGGAACCGATGGGAGCCTCAGGAACCGACGAGGGAGGGAATTATGAAAGCATTCGTTTTTTGAGTTCTTCGGTTGGGATGAGACAGGAAGTTTGATTTTTGAAAAAGTGTTTTCTGTTTTTAGCAATTAAGTTGTAGACGAAATCTCGGATTGGGTAAGGAAATAGAAGAAGAATTAGTAAGGGTTTTGAAAATAGATTCAAGGCTGAAAATGCTCGAATTGCTGCTGAGGATTTAGTGTAAATTTTATCGTTTTTAAGATAAATTACTGTTGAATAGATTTTTGAAGGAAACTGATTTTTAGTTAGAAATTCTTGCCCAAATTCGGATTGTAAAGATGCGAAGTAGAAGATTTTGTGTTTGTCATGTTTTAGAATGAAGCGTACTGATTTATTACAGAGGATGCAGTCTGAATCGAAAAGTAGGATATGTGAAGGGGACATTGGGATTATTTTATTTTATAAAATATGGATGTTGCATTGCAACATCCTTACATAATAACAATGCAACATCCTTACGTTATATTTTTGAGTTACCATTTTTTTGACCACGCGTTTTGCGTTTTTTATATTTATCCTTCATTTTGCGTTTGTATGATCCACCTAGATTGACCTTTTTGTTTTTATCTATTTTTTCATGGAAGGCACCTTGAGAATGTTTAATGGTTGCTTGTGGCATATAATTTACGCCTGGAACCACTGGTTTTTCAGATTCAAGAAGTATCTCAGATTCTTCGTAGGACTCTGGAAGTTGATTGATGACAATAGACAATTTCATTAAATCTTCAATCGCATTTTTATGTTCTTCATCAAACGGAGTAACAAATGAAATTGCGATACCCTCTTTATCTGCTCGACCTGTTCTACCGATTCTATGTATATAATTAGTAGGTTCTTCTGGCATATCGAAATTGATCACATGTGTCACATCGGAAATATCTAAACCACGAGAAACTAGATCGGTAGCAATTAAGCCGCGATGGGATTCATTTTGAAAGTTTCGCAAAGCACTGAAGCGATAATTTTGTGATTTATTGGAATGAATAATTCCAAATTTCTCTGGAAAGTTTGCATCAATAATTTCGAAAAGCATGTCTGCCACCTTTCTACTTTTGGTAAAAATTAACACTTTACTGATTTCTATATGATTTTCAAGTAGGTTAATTAACAGATTTACTTTCGAATAAAAATTTGGAACTTGGTACATCGACTGTTTAATTTTTTCAATCGGTGTACCATGAGCAGCGGCTTCAATTTTCTCAGGGTTATTGAAATATTCGTTGATCAAAAACTCCACATCTTCGTGCATTGTTGCAGAGAATAAAAGTGTTTGACGTTTTTCGGGCAATAATTCTAAAATGTTTTTCAATTGTGTACGAAACCCAAGGTTTAGCATTTCATCCATTTCATCGATTACCACTTTTTGAACAGACTTTAATTTAAGTGAGCCATTTAATGCTAAATCATAAAATCTACCTGGAGTAGCCACGACAAAATCTTGACCGTCTAAAATTGTTTCAATTTGTGTATTGATATTTACACCTCCATACACTCCACACACACGAACATTCATGTAGGTAGTTAATTTTTCAATTTCCTCCACGATTTGCATCACTAACTCACGCGTTGGAACCAAAATAACAAAACGAGGTTCAAACTGTTTTGCAAATTTGAACATATTTAGTAGGGGCAATAAAAATGCGAGTGTCTTACCTGTTCCGGTTTGTGCTAAACCTACCACATCTCTTCCTGACATTACTACTGAAAATGCTTTTTGTTGAATGGTTGTTGGAGTTGTAAAACCTTGATCATCTAGGGCTTTAAGAATGTTTTTATGGAGATTTAAGTCGTGAAACAACATCTTGTGGAGTTATGAATTATTGATTTGTATTATTAATTAGTGAAATTAGTGATTTACATTTATATCCCGAAAGGTTTCGGGACATAATACATAACTATTAACTTAGCATCACAGAGGTCATGCTTAATGATCCAGCCACTAATTTATCATTAAACAGTTCTAATTTATCTGTTTTCTCTTGTAAAGAAAGAATGTATAACAATGGTAAAAAATGATCGGGAGTTGGCGCGGCTAAGTTGACTGCTTTTCCTTGTATTTTATAGTCAATTAAAGGTTTATGGTTACCATCCAAGATCCAATTATTGGTCAATTCCCGTGCTTCTATAGCCCAATCGTACCCGTAATTTTCTTTGTTTATATTTCTAAAATCTACTAACCCAAGATTGTGTACTATATTTCCACTTCCAACAATCAATACGCCTTTTGATCGAAGTATGCTTATTTTTTTTGCTAAATCATAATGTTGTTGAGGGCTTAACGTATAATCCAAACTCAATTGAACAATCGGTACATCTGCTTTAGGAAAGAAATGAATTAGGGTTGTCCAAGTACCATGATCGAGTCCCCAGTATTGGTCTAAAGTAACTTCAGAAGGTTTCAACATTTCTTTCACTGTTTTTGCTAATTCTGGACTTCCTGGTGCAGGATATTGGACGTCGAACAATGCTTGAGGAAAACCACCGAAATCGTGGATTGTCTGCGGACTTTGCATTGCAGTTACTTGTGTTCCTTTTGTCTCCCAGTGAGCAGAAATACAAACAATTGCTGTTGGTTTTGGCAACTTTTTTGCTGTTTCACGAAAACCTTGTACGAAGGAATTTTCTTCGATTGCATTCATTGGATTTCCATGTCCAATAAACAAAACAGGCATTTTTTCCGTTGTGGGTAACGATTTTGAAAACGAAAACAAATCGTGGAAAGATAGTATGGACATAGATAGCGAGGATAGACCTAGTAATTTAATAAACGCGAAGCGATACATGCTATCAAATTTAAGGAAAAGAAACTTTTGACTTGGTAATTTCTTTGTTAACATTTCCAAAAATTGATTTTACAAATCCATGCGAACTAAAAAATACAATAACAAAAAGTCAATCGATAAATTACTATATTTACTTATCGATTAACGCGTATGAAAAAAATTGCATTATTTCCTGGTTCGTTTGATCCATTTACCAAGGGGCATGAAAGTGTCATTCAGAAAGCACTTCCATTATTTGATGAAATTGTGATTGGAATTGGAATTAACACGAGTAAAAATTACTTTTTCGAATTAGAAAAACGCAAGAATCATATTACACAAATTTATAAGGATCTCTCTAAAATTCGTGTAACCACTTATCAAAAATTAACGGTAGAATACTGTCAAGAAATCGAGGCACGGTACATATTACGTGGGTTGCGTGACACGAATGATTTCGAATATGAGAAAGCTATTGCACAAATGAATTTACAAATTTCGGGTATAGAAACTGTTTTTTTCATGACAGATCCATCGGTTGCTCCAATTAGCGCAACGATAGTTCGAGAAATTGCTCGTAATAATGGTGCTATTTCTTCGTTTGTATCTTTATCTGAACTGCTACATACATGCCCAAAATAATTTACCTTCTACTGTTTTCTTTTTGCATCGGATTTTCCTATGGGCAATCGAAGGTACGTATTGAAGGAACTACGACAGGATTCGTTGGTAAAAAAATTGAGTTCTATCTTATCAAAGACTATTTAACCCTAAAGGATAGCATAGTTGGAGAAGCAATTATACAGAAAGACAGTAGTTTTCAGGTGGATATTGCACTAACTCGTACTGAAAAAATAATTGTCAAGTGTCATAAAAACACAGGATTTATCTATGCTAGTCCAGGAAGTTCCTATACTATTTCCTTACCAGACAAAGATCCTTATAATGCATATCGACCACAAGGAAACAAGATTGAAATTGCATTTATAGGATTACCCAAAACAGATATTAACTTTAAAATTTTAGAATTTGACAATTGGGCACATGATTTTTTAGGTGTTTATTTCAATCGAAAAGCAACTTCTACGTTAGAATTTTCCAAGCAACTAGACACTTTTAAACTGAATGTAGAAAAATATTATCAATTAGACACTTCGTATTTTTTTAAAACTTATTTACGTTACACTATTGCTTCATTGGATGATATCAATTGCCTTGGGATGAAGACACGCATTGAAAAATTTGTTTTATACCTGAAAGATTTCCCTGTAAGTTATGAAAATGACAAGTATATGAACTACATGTCCTTATACTATAAAAATATGTTTGCAATGGTGTCTACCGAGGTAAACCAAAAAATATATAAATCTATTTTGAGTAGCAGTCCATCGCAATTAATGCGTGCCTTAGGAACAGATGCCACTTTACGTAATCCACGTATTCGTGAATTAATTGCAATACAAGGACTTTCGGAAGTATATAATGGAAAGGATTACCCAAAATCTAACATTATTACCATACTTGATAGTATTAGTCGTTTTGGTTTGTATAAAGTTCACCGAGGTATTGCACAACGTATGGTAGAGCGACTTACGGAACTTGCTCCAGGAATGAAGGCTCCAAATTTTGCTTTAGTTCCAAAAAACCAACAAGACACCATGACGCTTCAAAGCTATACAGGAAGTTATGTCTATTTACACTTCATGGATCCGATGTTACAAGAAACAAAAAAACATTTAGAGTTATTAGTTCCTCTATACGAAAAATATGGGAAGACCATACGTTTTGTAACAATCATTGAAGAAAACGCTAAACTCAGCAAAGAACAACAAACGTATTTTTCATCTATTCCATGGGAAAAATATTTTGTAAGTTCTGACCATTCTATTTTAAAACGTTATCAAATTAAATCCTTTCCAAGTTATGTCATGCTGGATGATGGTGGTATCCTCCACTCCTACCCTGCAGCGAGTCCAATTCCGGATGGGGAATATGAAACGGTTGAGAAAGTTTTATATGCTATCAAACGAAAGATTGAGGTGGAGAAACTGAATAAAGAAAAGTCTGGTTTTGATGACATTTTTGATGATACGAAATAAATGATGAAGACAAAACGGGATGCCGAAAAGGCATCCCGTTTTGTTTGTGGGGGGGGGATTGTTTGGGTGGAATGTGTTTTTTCGGGCGCAACACGTTGTGTGGTAATTATTTCGGGACAACACGTTATTTCGGGCGCAAAGCATTGATATGTTGCGTATTATTTCGGGGAAAACGCTTTATTTCGGGCGCAAAGCATTGATATGTTGCGTATTATTTCGGGGAAAACGCTTTATTTCGGGCGCAAAGCATTGCGCCCCTACTGGTCGTCGGTGTTTTTAAGTTTCATTAATAAAGAAAATGCACCATTTACAACGATTGGGAAATTATTTGCTTCTGCAAAATTTTCGATTTCCACCAAGCCATTTTCTTTTGCACCAATTTTAACGGGCAACATTTCGAAGTTTGTCTTATTTGTTTGAATGAATACATAATCTTGGTTGGCATAACGCACGACAGCACTTTCTGCTATTACTTGTGCGCGTTTGTTTTTGAGTTCTACTTCTGCATTCATATACATTCCTGGGACTAAATTTTTATCGTAATTTTTAAAATGACAATGCACTTCTGTGTTTTTATCAGCAGAAAGCGAATGTCCGATTAAAATAATTTCTGTTTCGTATTTTTTAGCTGGATTACTATTGTTGTAGGTAATCACTTTTTGTCCGATTGCTAAAGAAGCTAAGTCTTTTTCAAAAACAGAGACATTTAGATGGATATCAGCCACGTTTACTAACTCAAACAATACTTCACTGGGGGTTAAATATTTGCCAATATTTGCATTTACTTTGGAAACATACCCGTTAATCGGTGAGGTAATGGTTATTCGTTTTGAAATTTTTGTTTCATCTAGTTTTTTGGGCTGAATTCCAATCAACTCTAAGTTTTCTTCCAGCGCTTTTACATTAATCTTCGCATTTTTAAATTCTCCCTCTGCTACTTGTAAAACTTTATCGCTTGCAGCCTTACTTGCATTTAATTCTTTCTGACGAATGAACTCTCCTTCTGCAACTTTTAATTTTACTTTGGATAATAAATAGTCTTGCTGTAATTTAACATATTGTTGATCCTCTAGAATTGCAAGAACTTGACCTTTTCGTACAATTTTACCAGGTAACATATCGGTAGATTTAAGGTATCCTCCGAGTGGAACACTTACCGAAATCAAATTTTGCGGTGGCACATCAATTTTTCCATTTAGACGTATTGTTGCAGAAATTTCTTTTTCCTCTAATTTGGCTACTTGGATTTCAGCATTTGCAATTTGTGCTGCATTTAATTTTACGATGGAACTTTCGGTCACATTAGAAGACGATTCGACCGATGTATTTTCTTCTTTTTGTCCACAAGCTAGAAGGCTTAAGATGGATATGGTAAGGAATATTTTATTCATGGTAATTGTTTTTTGGTTGATGATTTAGGGTTGATTATTTTTTGGGTTGATGATTTGATGGGGTACTTTTCTGTTGCTTTGCAATAGGAATAGGCATCCATTGAGCCACGAAGCATCGTGGCTCTACAGGTTATTTAATTGGATTATTAATTCGTTATATTTCATTAATTCATCTTGATAATTACTTTGTATGGAAATACTTTGATTCATTAATATTGCCCACTGTAGGTAATCAATTTCACCATTTACAAATTGTTTTTGTGCGGTTTCAAAAATAATTTTAGCATTTGGCAAGGCAATTTTTTCGTACTCTTGGATTATTTTATCTTGTGTTTCGTACTGTAAAAACAAAGCTTCTACCTCATTTTGTATACGTTCACGGTCTGACTGTAATTGATTGTTAACAATTGAAGTATTGATTTTAGCCAATTTAATCACTTGCCCTTGTTTTGTAAAAACAGGAATTTTCATACCTACTTGTCCTGCATTAAATCTGGAGCTATGCGTATAAAAATTATTGTCAGCCCCAAATCCGTACATTGTACCAGAGACGAAACCAATATTTATAGCAGGCAATACTTTTGCTTTTTCCAATTTTAATTGTGCGATTGCATTTGCCTTTTGCGCGTTTAATATTTTCACACTTGGAAGCTCATCCAAATTAGCTTGTATATTTTTTCGGGTATTAACAAACACCTTTTTACTTGAATTTAAAGGTACGTATTGAATTTCAGTATTTATTAACCATTGAAAATGTGCTTGTTCTATTTTGATTAGATTTTCTAACTGTTTTAATTGATTATTAATTTGAATACGTTGATTTTCGATTGTTATTTTTTCTAAAATATTTGTTTCACCTAATCGAATTCGCAATTCAGTTTTAGCTAGATAAGCAGCATAAATACTATCCGTTTGTTGAAGTAATTTGCGTTTTTCTGCCAATACAAGCAAGGTAAAATACGCATTTCCGACTTGCACTTTGATTTCTTTTTCTTTTAATTCGACATATATATTAGCCAATTTCCATTCTTCTTTGAATACATTTTTTCTTCGTGTATATACCGCAGGAAAATCTATTGCTTGCTGAAATGTAAGACGATTATCTGTATATCTACTGTTTAACCTACCAAATTCACCAACTACATCCGTAGTATTCCATGCAGAAACGGATTGGATTAACTGCTCTTTGTATTTCGCCTTTAAAATTTCATTTTTATAGTTTGTATTATTTGCTAATGCACTATCTAGCGCTGCTTGGTATGAAATTGGTGTTTGAGCAACTAAGTTTCCAGAAAGAGTAAACGTAATTACAACTAAGATGACAGTTGTATTCGTTTTTATTTTTACTGGAGTTAAACGAGTAACTTGTACATACAATACCGGAAGTACAAACAACGTAAGAAGTGTAGCAAGTAATAAACCACCAATAACTACGGAGGCAAGCGGACGCTGAACTTCCGCTCCTGCCCCTTGGCTCATTGCCATTGGTAAAAAGCCGAGTGACGCAACAAAAGCAGTCATTAATACTGGTCTCATTCGAATTTTGGTACCCATGAGTACAATATCTTTCAAATTTGTCATACCATCCATTTTTAAACGATTAAATTCTGCGATCAAAACAATTCCATTTAGTACTGCTACACCAAAAAGTGCAATAAATCCAACACCTGCACTTATTGAAAATGGTAGACCTAAAACAGCCAATGCTAAAATACCACCGATTGCAGAAAGAGGTATTGCTGAGAAAATTAGTAAACCTTGTTTGATTGATTTAAACGCAAAATACAACAAAATAAAAATCAACAATAAAGCCAAAGGTACTGCAATAGATAATCGTTGTTTTGCTTTTTCCAGATTTTTGAATGAGCCTCCATATTCGACGGTATATCCAGGTGGAAATTTTATTTGTGATTGTTCTTTTGACTTCAATTCTTCGACGAGACTTTGCACATCTCTTCCACGTGCATTAAAGCCAACAACAATTCTTCGTTTCGTATTTTCACGTTGAATTTGATTTGGACCTTCTACTATTTTAACATCGGCGAGAGTACTTAATGGAACTTGGGCACCCGTACTTGTTTTAATCCATAAATTTTGGACATCGGATAGATCTGTTCTATTTTCTTTTTCCATTCTAACAACCATATCAAACCGTTTTTCTCCTTCATAGACTTGACCAGCTTGTTGTCCTGAAAAAGCAGCATTTACATTTTTATTAATTGTTTGAATTGTAAGTCCATATTGCGCCAAAGCTGCACGATTGTATTTAATTACAATTTGTGGCATACCCACTACAGATTCTATGTATACATCTGCAGCACCTTTGATTTTGGTCACTAATTTCCCTATTCGATTTGCATAAACAGCCAAGGTATCTAAATCTTCACCATAAATTTTACATACAACATCTTGTCTAGCTCCTGTCATCAATTCGTTGAATCGCATTTGAACTGGATATTGAAAACTGAAAGTCACCCCAGGAACAACCTCTAATGCTTTATGCATTTTCACTGCCAATTCATCGAACGTTTTGGCTGATGTCCATTGTTTTTTATCCTTCAAGATTATCATCAGGTCCGAGGCTTCCATCGGCATTGGATCCGTTGGAATTTCTCCACTACCGGTCTTTGCTACCACTTTAATTACCTCTGGAAAGTTTTGTATTAAAACCCGCTCAGCACGTAAACACATCTCCATGGAAGCTTGCAAACTTGTACCTGTGAGCACCCTTGTTTCCACTGCAAAGTCTCCCTCTTCTAGTGCTGGAATAAACTCCCCTCCTAAGGTTGTAAGTACTATCAGAGCGAGCACAAAAAAACTTAGGACAACGGTTACGATCGTTTTTGGAATTTGAAGTGCTTTTTGGAGTAAGTTTTGATACAAACGCTCTACTTTTCCTAAAAAACGATCTGAAAAATTCGGTTTTAATTTAACCTTTTTGGCCAATAAAATAGAACTCATCATTGGCACATAGGTTAATGAAAGGATAAACGCACCGATTAATGCAAAAGCTACTGTTTGTGCCATTGGTTTAAACATTTTCCCTTCGATACCTTGTAAGGTAAAGATTGGAAGGTACACTACCAAAATGATAATTTGTCCAAAAACAGCACTATTCATCATTTTACTAGCACTCGATTTTACGACATTATCCATTTCGATTTGTCGAAATCTTCGCATATTTTGGAAACGTTTACTATGTTCCAATTGATGCATGGTAGCCTCCACGATAATCACCGCACCATCGATAATCAATCCAAAATCCAATGCACCAAGACTCATTAGATTACCGCTCACTCCAAACATATTCATCATGATTATAGCAAACAGCATTGCCAGTGGGATAACACTTGCAACCAACAATCCAGCTCTAAAGTTTCCAAGGAAAAGTACAAGAATAAATACAACGATTAAAGCCCCTTCCAACAAATTTGTTTCCACTGTATGAATGGCATTATCCACCATTTTTGTTCGATCTAAAAACGGCTCAATCACAATGCCTTCCGGAAGTGTTTTTTGAATTTCTGCAATTTTAGACTTAACATTTTCAATTACTTTGGAGCTATTTCCACCTTTCACCATCATTACAACGGCTCCGGCTACTTCACCATTACCATTGTATGTCATTCCACCATAACGGATTGCATGACCAATTTCTACTTTTGCAATATCTTTAAGTAAGAGAGGAACATTAGCCACGGTATTTTTAATTGCTATGTTTTCAATATCTTCCTTCGATCCAATTAGACCTTCTGTTCTGATAAATAATACACTTGCTTGTTTTTCAATGTATGAACCGCCTGTATTTTGATTGTTTTGATCTACCGCTTGAAATACATCTTCGATTGTTAGTCCTTGTGCGTTTAACTTATCTGGCTGAATAGCAATTTCGTACTGTTTCAACTTACCGCCAAAACTACTCACGTCAGCAATTCCTTCAACGCGTAATAAATCTCGACGAACAATCCAATCTTGAATCGTTCTCAATTCTGTTTCATCGTAGGTATTTTCGTATCCTTTTTTTGCTTTAACGACGTACTGATAAATTTCTCCTAGACCAGTGGTAATTGGTCCCATGCTTGGTGAACCTACGCCTGGAGGAATTTGATCTTTGACATTTTGAATGCGTTCTTGCACTTGTTGTCGGGCCCAATATACATCGGTAGACTCATCAAAGATCAGTGTTACTACAGACAAACCAAAACGGGAAAAGCTTCGTAACTCCTTTAACCCATGAATATTACTATTTGCTTGTTCCACTGGAAATGTCACCAAACGTTCGATATCTGTTGCACCAAGTGAAGGAGCTACAGTAATTATTTGTACTTGATTGTTGGTAATATCTGGAACGGCATCTATGGGTAATTTGGTTACTTCATAGGATCCAAATCCGATTAAGAAAATTACACATAAACCGATTATTAATTTCTGTTTAACAGAAAATTCAATGATTTTATTTAACATGAAAAATGGTATTAATTCATTAATTGTCCGTTTAAATTATTCTGTTCTTTTGGCTTGACCCAAAAGAACCAAAAAGTCAAGCCTGTAAAAAAGATTTACTAAAACTATGGAACATTTCAGTCATTTACCCAAACTCGCAAACGCAGTTCACTTGAACCTTTCAGGATTCAAGACTGCTGAGCTCAAACAAGGGTGCATTTCCTTTCATTTATCCTTGTTTTAGTAAAATCATTTTTAAGGGCGATTTGCGTCGTTCTCCAAAATTAAGACTATCCTTTCTGTAAAACACTAAACACCTTTAATCTTAAAAGTTCATAGATGATAAAAAAGTTTTATCCGACGCTAGTAATTTTGCTTTACCGCATTGCGTGCTAAGCATTCATCCATTAATTTTTGGCGGTTGCCAGATAGAAAGTAGTACATCTTTCAGTGCATCGTTAGAAGTACTACGTATTTTTAGACGCGAATCATTAGTTACTAAATTAGATTCAAGCACTAATTTTCCGGGTTCCGGAAGCACACTTATAAAGGTGTTGGCACAAACGGAATGGTGTTTATTAAATGGGGAATGATTATGTTCTGGATGCGATTTATCTGTACCTTTTTCGTTTAAAGCGTGGGACAAGAAATCGGTAAGCGATAAGTTTTGATGGTGTTCGTAATGTTCTGTCAAATCTCCTACTACATGCACATAATGCAATAATTCTGTTGGCACGACAGTTGCCAGAAAGAATAGAATCACAAAATATATCTTAGTAGGCTTCATTTAATAAAGGTAAGAATGTTTTGCAAAATTTAGAATGAAAAGCGGTTAAATTTTGATGGGATATGTTATTTAGAATGGTTATATGGATGTTATTTTGGTGCTAAGGAATGAAAATTTATTAAGTTTTGGGAGCGAAATAAAAAAAGCACGATTGCTCGTGCTTTTTTTAGGTTCTAATGTTTCGGGCGAATCTCGATTCGCCCCAACCGATGGGTATAGGGCGAATCACAATTCGAATAATAGCGGGCGAATCGTGATTCTTAAAATAGCGGGCGAATCACGATTCTTATAACAGCGGGCGAATCTCGATTCTTATAACAGCGGGCGAATCTCGATTCGCCCCTACTATAAATGTCTAAACATAATGAATTATTCCTTGATGAATTTTTCGATACTAAAATCTGAATTTAGTTTATTCAATTTAATTAGATATACTCCATCTTTAAGGTGTTCTACATTTACTCTGGCATCTTGTACGTATATTTTTTCAATTAAAACTCCTGACAATGAATAAATTTCAACAGAATTAACTTCATTTGACTGTATATTCAATTCATATTTGGTTGGATTTGGATAAACAATTACATTTTTATCAAGGTTTATTTTTTCAATGGATGTAACTCCTTTTTTATTTATTGTGTGGGTATAATAATTATAACCACTCCACCCATCATTTGCGACAATGATTACGTTTATTTCGTTCGAAGTTTTAGGGGTAAAAGAGACAACTCCATTATTAATTGAATATTCCACCTCCTTTTTATCACAAATAAACTGAAAAGTCAAGCTGTCGTTCTCAGGATCTTTAAACATTTTATTCAAATTTAAAGTCTCTCTTTTTAATTTACTTGCAGGAGTTGGAGTTATTTGGGGTTTTTGATTTGCCCATTTTAATATTGTACCACCTCCATTAGGTCCGCCTTGTTGTGGAGAAAAAAAGACGTATCCATTCATGTAAGTAGCATTGGAAGATATATCATATCCCGTAGAATCGTAATCTAGATTATCAAAGATTCTGTATTCGTTACTATAAGGATCTATTCCGAAAATTTCTTTTGTACTAAAAGCGTATATCAAACTATCGGATTCTAACATATTTGTTATAACTCTATTTTCAACTTGTCCAATTTTAGATAAGTTGGATCCATCTAGGTCAGCTTTAAAAAAACTTGCCCCTGAATTGTTTCCAGTATATGAAAACATACCATATAATTTGTTTTCTTTTATAATCACCGAAAACGGGCTTGTTCCTAACGTATCTATACCGTAAATAATTGTTTTTAAATTATCCCCATTTGTATTGACTCTATTAATACAACCACTAAACGTATTTGTACCAGTCCCATCTGCAAACGTATTCCCACCGCCATACATACAGATATACATTATTGAATCGTTATAAAATGTAACATCTGCTGGCTCAAAGCCATGGACTGTATCTTTAAAGATAACAACCTTTTTTAGAAGTCCAGTTTCACGATTAACGGTAAAAATACTTCCTAAATCACTTACTGTACTTTTGGAAGATAGCCATAAAACAGAATCTGTTACTTTTTCAATTTTTGTGTCTTGCACTTCGTTCACATCAAAATCTTTGATGAATTTAAATTCTCCGTTCTTTAATGAATATTGAAATAGAGCACCACCATTATTTGAGCTAAAACGTGTTGTTCCATAGATTAGAGAATCTTTTATGATTAAACTGTTTGGCTCTCTATTGATGCTATCAAATTTCCAAATGGTTTTATATCCTTTTCCGTTTTCGTCGATTCTAAAAAATTCATCTTTGTAATTTGGTGTTTTAAAAATTCCAAAAAGGGAATCTTTAGAACTTACAAAAGATACGATAGCGTTATCAAAATCTTTGCTATCAAAATCATAAATAACGGAAACATGTTTTTCCTGTTGACCAAAGCAATTACCAATAAAAAGCATACAGATAAGAGCGAAATAAATGTTTTTTTTCATATTTAAAAAATGTAAAATGTTAATTTTCAATGTAAAATTATAAAAATATTGATTTTCAATTAGAAAAAATTAAATCAATATTGGACAAAGTTAAATTTTATGGGACTAGATTTGTTTTTGAGATTTATAGGAATTAAGTAGTTATTTTCCAATTTAAATTTGGAATACCTCCATTTTCTAAAAAACACGTAATCTATAACGAATAAATTATTTTCTCGAACGTAATCGCCATAATAATCAGAAATTAAACCATCCTCTGTATCTACCTCTATCAAAACATGACCATTTTTTCGAAAAAGGATTTTGTAAGAATCTTCATTTTTCAAACCTTTCAGTTCAACGTAGGCCTTATATTGCGATTTTTCAAATTGTCTGTTAAAACTCCAACTTCGAATTAACAAGCCTGCTCCTATGATTAAAATTCCAATGAATGAAAATACTAACCTAAATCTATTTTTAGTTTTAAAAAATATATAAATGTCGACAATCACAAAGCAGCTAAATAAGATAATTGCAGCTATAATGAAAATGCCTAAAAAATAATATTGGTATAAAACTGACTGAAACACATTTTCTATTTCAATTTTTAAAAATAAAAATAACAAACCCAAAATAAATAAGGATCTCATCACATAAAGGAGCGTTCTTAATGCCGATGAAGTTGTTACTATTTCATCTTCCTTTGTTGTTTTGAATTGTACTTCCATGGTCAATTAAACTATTAAACGTTCGTATGCAGGGTTTTGTCTACATCAATTTATTCTAGTGATCTATCTGCAGGAATTAACGGGTGAAATGCATTCCAATTGCCAGATTCTATTGCTTTTAAATCCCCCTGCGAGATAGCTAAATTTTCAACATCTATTTGGTGTTCTGCATCAGAAACATTCGATTGAAACACTAATTCTGTTAAATGATTGATATTACGTTCAATTAAAGCCTTGGATCTTATAAAATCTCCCTCATTATAAAAAGCATAAGCAATTTTCTGAATTTCAAAATGTGGAACATTTTCAGATGGATTAAAAGGATCTTCTATTAAATAAAACAATCTAAAGGTGGATGATTTGATCGAAAAATTAAAAACTACAAAAAGAAATAGTACAATTACAAAAAGATAATTAGCGGAAAAAGCTGTTTTTCTTCTATAGAACATGTATAGAAAAAGAATATGTATTAAAAGGGTTAAAAAAAAGAAATAATACCAACCTGGCCAATGCAGAAATCGTAAAAAAATAAAGATGGAAGAAAAAAACATTCCTAAGCTAGCAAAAATTGAAACGGACTTTTCTCCTTTTTCTTTTATCAAACACTTTATTGTGTCAATAAACAAAAATATGGGTGAGATTAGAAATAAAATATTTGTTCCAGGCCAATGGAATATCTTAAATACCAATGCTAAAACTAAAAAAACGAAATAAGTGATTTTCATAGGTAGATTTTTAATTAAACTTTCCGTAACATTTTCTTAAGTATCCATTTCATTTTCAGATTCTCATCGATATTACTTCGCATTACATCCATAATTAATGGATAATTAAACAGTCCCAAAACGATCAAAGCTATAAAAGAAACAAACCATGAACGAAAAGGCGTTGCAAACAAGGAAAAAAACACTGAATCTTGCAAAAACAGCGTATTTGTTTTTTTTGTTTTCTTATAAATTTTCAATGGAAATTGTGATGTAATTTGATATACATTACCACTAAGATATTGGTGAAATTCACTATTAGTATTTTCTGTTTTCTGACCAAATAATACTCTGTAATGCAACACCGAGTTTTCATCAAAATAAAAATCAAACTTTTTCCCATAAGTAAACACATCCATTTTAGTAAGATAGTTTCCTTGTTTATCATACACTTGAATACGATTATACTCTCCCAATCCAACATACACTTTATCTTCTTTCTCTATAATTTCAGTTACCGCATACAAGGGTAATTGAAAATTAGGCTTAAAGACACCTATATTTATAAGCATAAATATTGTGAAACAAAGTATCCCTGAAAAAACAACAACCAATAGTAACCAATTAAAAAACAACCGCATAAATATTTTTTTCACACTTCTACATCTTTGTTTTTCTTAAAAAAGAAAACTAGTAACCGAATAAGATTTACCAACGTTTGTATCCATAGGAAAAGAATTAAATTGAACCACCAAGCGAAAATTGCGCCATTTTCAGACCTATATACCAAACCATATAAAAAATAGATGCTATAACCAAAATGTGCAGATACTTCAATTCCTAAAAATAACAGCTTAAAAGTTACTGCTCTATAAAGAAAAAAGAGAGTCAACCAACAACTAATGAAGCTCAATAAAAGTATTAAATCGTCGGAATTCATCATTGATTTTCGTGTTTACATTTTCTAAACTACTGAAATTAAATGTTTTAATCCATTTAAAAAACAAGTAAGCCGCTATTTTTAACTATTTTTTTTGTTTTTAGTTTCCACTTTTTCTTATCTTTTAAAAACCAGCCAACCACTACTAACTTACCATCCCAGAAAGCTTCATAATAATAGGAACCATCTAAATCATTGTATTTTTTTGACCAATCATGTACCTCATAGAATCCACATATTTTTGGATTATTTGCATAATATGAAAAATATTTGTAGTGCACTGGAAGCCCATTTTTAAAATCATATTGATACATTATTTCACCATTTGGTTCATAACATCCTACACTACCATTTAATACTTCTGGATATCCAATTTTTGGAAGCGGTTGGGAATATTTAAATGAAAATTTTTTCCAATCGTATTTGTCACTATAAAATTTAAAAACAATTTGTCCGTTATCGTATCTCTCATAAGCTTGAAAATATGCGTTTTCAATGGCATCTACTGGTTTTAAGTATTGATTTAAATAAACTTTCCAAAGGCCATCTTTTTTTCCTTTTTGATTAAATCGATTAAGTGTATCACCTTGGGAGAGCACATTTAAGGTGATACAAAGGAAAAAAACAACTAAATTCTGTTTCATCTATAAAGTGTTTTACTTAATTAACATCCTCATTAAGGGAGATTAACGCTAATTACCACAAGCAAGTATAACTTTTTTCTTTTTGTTCAATCAGTCTTTAATACATCTAATCGATACTCCAGAATATTTGAATTCATTATATACACTAAATTGATTATTTATATAATAAATACTCAATGCTGGCGCATACATTTTATTGTAAATATCTTCATCCGAACTCCACCATAAAGATACGTTTCCCTGTCCTTCAAAAGAACCACTATAATATCTTATGCCACTTGGATAAGCCGAGAACAATGAACTATTTGAACCATTACTAGGACTTTTCCAGTCAGCTGTATCTTTCACTTTCAACTTACCTCCTGCATTAAAAACTCCTCCTAATTTTTGTCCCAATATACCCCAATCACTTTCTGAAGGAACATGCCAACCAACAGGACATACGTTTCTATTTCCATTCATTTCTTTATTCACTACATTCCAATTATAAAGTTTACCATGTTTGGCATTATTTGATTCTTTATTATCATAATAACACCATCCAGCAGTATCCGTATATCTCCACTCTTCATCAGCTTCTATATTTTTTATTGCTTTACCATCATTGTACTTGGTTACTTTCAGATTTTCAGCCATCCATTGCTGACTTCCAATAATTACTGTTTGGTATGTATTCCCATCAATATCTTTAATAGGCACCCCTAATTTTCCATCTGTTGCAGTGTTGCTAGATGGTGAATTTGTTGACTCTTTCTTACAGGAAAAGATTGCTGTTGACAGCGCTAATAGTAAAACAATTTTTCTCATTTTATTTTTTTATTTCAAATATACGTAAATGGAATAGGTATACTATAAACAACTTATTTTTTGGTTAGTAAATTATTAATTGGTAACAATTTACAAATAATACAACGCACACTCTAAATACATATCAAAGATTATATACAATGAAGGTCATAACACCAGCGATGTTACTTTTTTAATCTATTGTGACTTGACATACTCTTTTCGAATCGAAGCCATTTATTACTAGAAATAATCAAACCTAGGAATATCCAAATTGCTTCTATTATTAGATTGTTTATTATCATTTTTAAGGGCGATTAGCGCCGAACTCCAAAATTAAGACTATCCTTTCTGTGAAACACTAAACTCCTTTAACCTCACAGGTTTTATACTTATGGAAAAATATTTTATCCGAGATTAGTATAATAAAAGATTTAAAATCAATTTTTTACATGGAAAAAGTTGAACTATTTTTTTTTTAAATTTCGGTGCTCAACAAAAAATATAAAACATGAAATCATTTTTTAGCTTACTGTCGTTGCTTTTACTCATTAATTCTCTACATGCTCAAATTAATACCAATCGTTTTTTAATTTCTGGAAAATTAAGTGGAGGAATGATCCAAAAAGATTTTTATACAACCTATGGTTTATCAGCAGAATACTTGATTAAAAATAAATTTGGATTAGTATATAACCTCGATGCAATTTCTTCTAATAAGACATTTAGTCTACATAATACTATGGGAATAACTGGTGGTGCCCTGCTTATTTATGATGGTTTTTTAAGTATTACAGATAATGATCCTAAGACAACTCCTGATTTTGGACTAATTGGAGGTATCATCTGTTTGATTATTCCGGATGGGATTTCATATCATCAGCCTATTGGTTATCGTTGGGATATTTCTCCTTATGCGAATTTATTAGGTGTTGATTTTGTGTACAATTCTTCAAAACAATTCGAGAATATTCGATATGCTTGTTCTTTTGGAACAAAATTTTCTTACTTATTTAAAGACAATTTGTTTTATGCTTTTTATGTTGAAACCAGAAAATCTGGAATCCAACCATGGAGTTTAGGTATTGGTGCAGGGCTAGGTTTTACAATCAAACACAAAGAAGAATCTGTACAAAATAAAACAGAGAAAAAAACAAACTAAGTATTTTCTTTTAATCATTTAGGATTATTTCGGTGCCAAAAAGTGTATTTATTAGAACTTTTGGCACCAAAATCAATACCTCACAGGTCTCAACCGTTTCCCTACAATTGCATTTGCATATTTTTGATCCAATTCATTTGACCATCCGATGGTGTATTTTGTAAAAGGACTGATTTCAAGGGATTCCAACCGGCGATAAGCAAAAGCCATGACTTCATTCGGG
>Ga0172373_10000045_pt1 | contig 169158 bp, 141 predicted proteins | sample Lak10m_2_FD_114546 | JGI IMG/M metagenome (GOLD analysis project Ga0172373, IMG submission 114546) | Freshwater microbial communities from Kabuno Bay, South-Kivu, Congo - kab_092012_10m | ecosystem: Environmental > Aquatic > Freshwater > Lake | place: Democratic Republic of the Congo... | reverse complement strand
TTCGTGGCAGGCGGTTTTTTTTAACCTTAACTGGTTCCATGATTCGACAATTGCCCTCGACGGAGGTTGGAGCATGAATTATGGCGATGATGGTCCGGTCGGTGTTTTTAAGATTGACCGGAATGGCAATTTCCTTGATTCGGTCAATATCCAGAAGACAATATATTGTTTTGTCGATGCTTTGGTTGACAGCGACAATAAACTTTTACTCTTACATGGAAAACCTAGCGGTGCGAAGTGGCATACCTATGTCTGGAAACTAAACTCCAACCTTGAGTTTGACACATTATATACCCAGCCGCTTGTTTACGACAGTCTCTGCTCTCATGCAATCGCCTCAGATACGATACCTCTGGATTGTGTGATAGTTGGTCTTGATGAACCCTTTAAGAATCCCGAGACAGGGAGGCTCAAGGTCTATCCTAATCCGGCGCAGGATATACTTCACATCGTTATTCCTGATAAGCTTAAGCGACAGGATAACAATCCGGTTTTCAACCTGACCACGGTTTACCACCAATGGGGCTCGGCTACCGTCGAAATCTACGACCTGTTCGGGAGGAAAATGTTCTCAAAAAAAGTATTACAAGCAGATAAAGAACTTGAAATCGATGTTTCAGCCTGGCCAAGAGGGATGTTCGTTGTCAGGCTGGTGTATAACAATCAGACAGTAGGGAGCGAGAAAGTAATTATTCAATAATTTTCACTTTATCTCCAATTCGCCATTTTTTTACCATGACCCCGGAGCGGGTGCGGGTGTGATTAAGAAATCACAATCATTAAAGGCTTTCTAAAAGTATTCTATTAACCGGTTTAAGCATTAAAAATCAAGATGAAAGCAGATCCCTTGCTGGTAGCATATTTAATGAAAATTATTTATTTGACAATAGCCAATCAAGGGCATTGTCAATAACTGAGAATGTTTTGTGATGAAAGTTCTCTATCTTAACAGCTGTGTTAAACATATCAGAAAAAGCAGTTTCATATGGACTATCATGGACTGCAGCTAAAAAGACAGAATCAAACTTATTTATATTTTCAATAATTGGCGATTTCAATTGCCTGATATCTTCTTAAACTAAAAATTGCTTTCATCTATGTCTTTTTGAAGGTAAAGGGTCATTGTTATATGATATGCTGTAAAAATCCGGACGCCGGTCTTTGATTACATCATTATATTTATTGATCATTTTATTGTCTGCCTGTTTTTCATCAATTTCTATTACCGAAACATGGGGTTTATCTATCGGAGCAAAAGAAAGAATTTTGCCGTCAATCCCTGTAATTTGACTGGCACCGGTAAAAGTGAAATTATCTTCGTCTCTTTGTTCATTGCCTATTCTGTTTGCAGTGATGGCAAATATCCTGTTTTCCAAACAACGGGTGACCATCGCACTTTGACAATACGGCATAACCAAATTTGAGGGGTGAGCGAGCACCTGCATACCTTGAAGCGCCAAAGTTCTGCAGACCTCCGGGAACATCCAGTCGAAACAAATCATGGTGCCGATCTTTACACCGTCAATATTATAAACTTTTAATGGTTTATCTCCAGGCGAAAACCAAAGCTTTTCTTTATTGAATAGGTGGGTTTTTCGGTAAGTATCAATCACTTTCCCACTAGAAACAATGAGCAAAGAATTATACGCTTTATCTTTATCCATTTCGATAAATCCACCGACCATTGTTGCACCGGTTGATTTAGAAAGTTCCTTAAGAAAACCGGCGGTCAGGCCATGATTTGTCTCGGCCATTTCTTTAGCTTCCTCCCTGGAAGTAAATGTATAGCCGGCCGCAAATAGCTCCGGCAATACCAAAAGGTCTGCCTTTACTCCATCAAGAAGCGACCGAACCCCATCAAAATTTTTTTCTTTAACTCCGAATACCGGGTTGTTTTGTACATATCCGACTTTCATAGATTTTTATGACATTTCAAATAACGGTTCTACGCTATGTACCGTGTCCCGGAGGGTATGGCATATAGCAGTTGTTAAACTCTTGTGTCATTATTCTTTTTTTGCATAACCAATATAAGCTATTTTGGTATTTTTTCCAATTCTGGTTTTAATATTACGATTTTCAAAACCGGCAAACAAAATCCCTTTTGTTTCTACATTTTCAAAACCATGTTTTTTCAACAATTGAGAAAGTTCCATAGGTTTAATAAACTTTTTCCAATCATGTACTACGTAGTTTTTTTCAGTAATATTTAGTGATTTATACTGCCTCCTTAAAATCCTATCAACAATCCAGAGTGCGATAATTTTGGAAAAAAATTTCTGTTGATTGTATCATAACAGAAAATGTCTTCTTTTTTAAGTATCTGTGAAACTTCACTTATAACTTTATCAGGATTATCAACATGTTCAAGGCAATCTGCACATATCACAACATCAAATATATTATCAATTGTTGGAATATTTTCGGCAGAACCAATCTTATATTCAATGAGCAAATTATTTTTTATGCATGCTCACTTGCTATTTTAATAGCATTTCCCGAAATATCAACTCCGGTTACTTTAACTTCATTCTTAGCAAATTCTTCAGATATAAGTTCCCCGCCACAACCTAAATCCAAAATTTTTAAATCTTTTAATTTGCCAATTTTTTCCTTAAAATAGTTAAATTTAACAGGAACCATTTTCAGGAGTGAATGTTTTGGGTGTCCACCAATCCATTTGATTATATATTTCCAAGCTTTCTTTCATTTTTCAATTATCTGCTTAAAAACATATCTTAATGCCATGAAAAGTATGCAATACTACTAATGCTAAAAAAAATAAAATTACAGATTTATAATGAGGTTATGAAGATCCTGAAAAAATGTGTATGCGAATGTGTTGAGATTTGTCTGTATCGTCATTGTACTATGAGTTTCCCTGATGAAATAAATTGTTTGTTATCTGTCACCAGATAAAAATACATACCACTGGGCAACTCGTTTTTTGAAATTTCAGTTTTCTGATTTCTAATTTCATAATTTCTTACTTCCCTGCCATACAAATCGTAAATCTTTAATTCGCAATTCTGATTTATCCAGTTTATAATTTCCAATGTAGTTGTTTCGTTGAATGGGTTAGGATAAATATTTACATAATTCTTTTGTAAAATATTGTTCTCAATTCCTACTGGATTTTGGGGATAATAGAAAGCACCCATATCTAATCTTGTTCCGTCAGGGTCTTGGTCTGCAGTATCTGTAATCCATGTTTGTTCATTATTATTTAAGTCGGGATTGCCGGTATCAATACATGGTGAGGTTGAGGTGAGGTGAAAATCTCCGCCATTTTTGTTTACAAATAACGGGTTGGCAACAAATGAATTTATATCATTTCCTCCGGTAAGCGTTTGAAAATCATGTAAAGTTAAAGAACTTGTGTCAGCAGGAATTTTAACGTAAAAAAGTGTATCATTGCTGTTTCGGTAATAATTATTATAGTTTGATATAATATCGCCGTTAGTATAATTTCGAAGTCCGATATAAAATGAGGGTTTATTTGGTTTGGCAAAGAAAATATTATTTTCAATAAAAATATTATCAAACACAAATGAACTATCAACTATTTGATCGGCGCCAATGTCATCGCAAATACTCATCTCATCACATACATTCATGAAGGTAGTATTATTAAAAACTTTACAATTTTTGCTACGATGAATCCTGATTCCGGAACCTTGATTTGCAAAAGATAAATTGTTTTTAAAATAACATCCACCATTCAGACCATCTGCAGACTCATCAAATATAAATCCGTTTCCATCTGTATTAAATGATGACGAATCTGTATTATGATGAGAACTATTTCCAAAAACATATATACTTGGACTTGTTACTCTGTAAATAGAAATTCCTGATGACCAACCAAGCCAGGCGCCATTGTATGCTGCTTCATTATTTGTAATCCAGATATTGCTGTTAGACCAGTTTGCACAAATACCGGTTCTGCCATTATGATGGCTATAATTGTTGTCAATTACAATATGATTACATGCATGAACTTGTATTCCTTCTAATGCAAATGAATCAACTTCAAAACCTTGTATTTTAATAAAAGCATTATCTTTAATTAAAATCCCTTTCCCTTTAGTAATATTCCATGATGAATACATATTAGGGCTGCTTACAGAATCTTCCAGAAATACATAAAGCATGTGTAAAGAATCCGATACAAAGCTTGAACCGGGATGTAATTGATGTAGATGCCAAATACCCGTTATCACACTCTCTGAAGTGGGCATACGCTGACCATTTCGATATGCTTCAACATAGCCGACTTTATTACCTCGTAACGGTCGTTTCCATACATTTGTTAACGATGTGTCGTAATTATACCAGAATGTATCAGTATCCAATTGCCATGTTGAATCAGGTAAAGCAACCGAATCCAAAGGTGTATAGCCGAATATTTTTGCGCCAAAAAGTGAATCCGAACGAAAGGTAATAAAACTGTCAGGTGCATTGCCTGAATTATGCGGAATTAATGATTCGTTATAAACTCCGGATATTACAACAACCGTATCGCCTGCCCGGGGAATAATCGTATCACTGCCCACTTGAGCATACATGCAGGCACGTTTCAGCGTTTTCCATGCAGAATCGGGGCTTGTACCGGAATTATAATCGCTGGCTGTGCCGCTACTGCCATTAACATAATAAACGTTTTGTGAATAAATACTAAATGTAATAATAGAAAAAATCACAACTGCCGAAAAGAAACTATAAGTTTTCATTTCATTTTTTATTTGTGATTGTTTTTTCGTTTATACAATTAATACACATAATCTGTTTTTTACCCTAATAATTCTCCCCATCCCTATGTGCAAAGGACGGTTTTCTTACTTACACCGGGGGACTCAATTTATCGCCCTGCCAAAATTTGCAGCGTAAAAAAAGAAAGAATTAATTTGGAATTTAGATATTATCCCCGCTTTAATATTATCTGATCTCCTCAATTTTCCCAATAATCCCCGACAGCGCCTCACTCAGCTTTGCTTCAGGAGTAATGATGTTAAAGTCACCCCAGAAAGCATCATTACCGTTGTATGGTTGATCTGAAAATACAATACCGGTCTTCAGTATTTCCTGTTTCGGAAATTTTACAACACTGGAAGTATCAATATTACAGGTGGCGAATTCAAGGAAGGTATTAAAATGATCGGAGGATAAGTGATGCCTTAATCGTGTTGTTAGCTGTATATCACAGCGCGCATGTTTGAGGTAATACCTGCCGTTGAATGGCATATAGCTGACGGAATAATTTATCTTTTTGAGTTTAACGATCAGCCTGTGGCTTTTCTTTAGCACGAGGTCTTCAGCTGCCATATCGAGGTAAGCCGGATTTATTTCGAAATCAGCGCCAAGTATAGCAAAAGCCTCTTTCTCAATGTAAACTGTTCCGGTATACAAAGCTTTTTCCAGGTCGGCATTTTGCACAAAAGTAATCGCATAGGCATCCTTGTCATTATAAGATACCAGGTTGGTATAACGGTATGTATATTCGATAGGCGGTGTTTGGTCAAGAAACCCCGGAATACATTTTACAATATCAAGCTGCAGTGCTGATTGCACGCCGGCTTTAAGTTTCAGGAAAACAGTATCGGGAGGATTTGAATCCTGAATTTTTCTCGACTTAAGCAGTTTCACCTGGTCGAAATGCCCGCTAACATCATACGGTGATTTATATACTTTAAAAACGGCTTCCGAATAACTGGTATATTTATTGTTTTTCTGCACCCCTTCGCGATAAAAAGTGGTCAGGTAAACAGGATTTACAGCGTAGTTCACCTTTCGCTTTTCCATTGCCTTCTCAAGAATTAAATTCGGATCTATATAGCGGATGATAACTTCCTGGATGGAAATAATCCGGCGTTCAAGGTAGAAATCAACCTGCTGGTCGTTGAGCAATTGAACCGGAATTTGCTGACTCAAATACCCCAGATGCGACACAACCAGGGAGGTTCCAATCAGTGAAGCCGGGATTTTGAGCAAAAAAAAACCGTCGTAATTTGTAACGGTCCCAATATTTTCCTCCGCGATTCCTACGGTGGCATAGGGTATTGCTGTTTTGTTTTCGTTATCGTAAATATGCCCCCTGATTATTACATTCTCGATTATTTCCATGGACGGGAAAGCAGGTTGTATCGTATTTACAGGATGTGCATCATTTTTCGCTTTATAAATCAGTATATGCTTCCCAAGTACCTTGTATGCAAGTTCGGGATTTGAAAGTAAATTATCGAGCACTTTATTCAGCGGCTGATGATCGGCATACACCTTAACACGTTTATCGCTTTCAAGGGTTTCGCTGTCATAAATAAAAAAGCAGTCCGCATTCTGCGATATCAGGTTCAATGCTTCGTAAAGCGTTGTTTTTTGCTTAGGTATGCAGATGGTTTTTTCAAGAAGTGATACCTGTCCGAAAGTCGTATTAAACAAAAACAGGATATAACCTGTACTGAAAATACAGGCTTTAAGAAAGCGATGCCAAAAGTGGTATCCGCACAACTTAATTCCGCTTTGCGCCTTCCCTGTTTTCGGAAAATACAACAGCCCCATTGATGGTTTGGCTTTTCAGGTTTAAGGTCACACAAATAAGCTCGGTCATTGTTTCTGCAGTTTCGTTATGGAAAGTAACTGTCAGCTTATGTTTTCCGATTTCATTATCTGCTAACACAAAGGTAGTATTGAAATTCCGATTCAGTACATGAATAATATTCTGAAGCGTTTCATCCTTAAAATGCATGCGCTGTTTATACCAGGAAGTGGCTTCGTTTGCAATATGTTTTGACTTCACTAGGCTGTTTTTAACGGTTGATATCTTTTCGCCAGCCATAACCATTTCGCTGTTTGAAGGATCTGTCTTCAAAGTTACTTTTACTTTTCCCCGGTCGACAAAGAGCTCAAAGCCATCACCATTTTGTGTTTTCACATTAAAAGCCGTTCCAAGAACCTGTATCAGGACTTCATCCGTTTCAATGATAAAGGGTCTGCCGGGATTGGATGCAATATCGAAAAAAGCTTCCCCTTTCAATTCAACATTGCGCGATCCTGATTTAAATTCCACCGGAAAAGATAACAATGAATTCTCCGCGATATAAATTACCGAACCGTCGTCAAGGGTTTTAATAAGGGTGCTTGCCCCATTGCCGTTATTGAGCTGAACCATTTCAGTTGTATGCTTGCGGCCGGTAATTATATAAACAACAGCGACGATACCAAGAAAGATCAATACGACCGCAGCGATTCTAAAAAGATTGTGCATTAACCGGCTATTTTCAGCAGCGCTCTGCCCGGGAATCAATTTTTCATCCCGAAGGCGATCATGCAGCTTATCCCAGGCCTTGTGGATATCAGGAGATTTGGAATCTTTAAATCCTTTCATGTCCGACCATTGTTTTTTTAGTTTTTCAATACTGGCTTTATGCTCTTCCGAAACAAAAATTTCCTCTTCAAAAGCGAGAGACTCCGCTTTGCTCATTTCGTCTCCCAGATATTTTGCAAGTTTTTCAGCGCTTTCCCGCCTGTCATCATCTTTTTTCATGTCGCTCCTTCCTTAGTGTATTCTTTCAATGTTTCCCTGAACATCTGAAGTGCCTTTCCCATATCTGCTTCAACGGTTTTCACTGAGATGGACAAGATCATGGCAATTTCACGATATTTCATCCCTTCAAACCGATTCATCCGGAAAATACGGGAGCAGCGCTCCGGCATTTTCTTTAAGGTGTGGTTTATTAAATTGCCTAAGTCGCTCAACTCTATATCCGGTTGCCAAGGGTCATGCATCCCATTCCGGAATTCGTTGTATACCCGTTCTGCATAGGTTTTCCTAATAGCCAGGTGTTCGAGGTAATGCAGTGCATTATTTTGAATTGATTTGTACAGGTATGCGTTCAGGGACAACTTCGGACTGAAGGATTCCCTGTTCTTCCAAAAATGATAGAAAAACTCCTGAACTAAATCTTCGGCTGTATCCATATCATTCAGGATTTTATCTGCATGATGGCACAATGGCCCGTAGTATCTCTTAAAAAACCGTTCAAATTCCCTGATGTCGCCATCCTGTATTTTTTTTTGTATGTATAAATCAGTAAGGTTCATAGGGATGGACATTCTTATTTCTTCATGCCTTTAGAAAGTTTTTTTATGGCATTTTCGATGGAATTTTCCGGTTCAATGATATTGTTTTCACCCCAGAAATCAATATCGGTTAAATCCTGGACTTTCTCGCTAAATATCATGTTCGACTTGAAAACTTCCGGATTTGCGAATTTAACGATATTATCCGATCGCCTGTCTGTAATGGCTAACTCCGACATTACGGTATAATGATTTTTGAAGAGTCGTCTTTTCCAGTCGCAGCGGAATTTCAGATCGACGCGTACATAACTCAGGAAGTATTTGCCGTTTTGTTCTTTATAGGTTACCAGGTAATTGGTTGATTCCGGCTTAAATTTCAATCCCATGGGTTTTTTCTGAATAAAGGTTTGGGAAGCCTTGTTTTCATCCCGGAGGTCAAGGTTGAACTCAGCCCGGGTAATCGCCATGTTATCTTGCGCGATGTATAGCTTGCCAAAATAAAGCGGATCTTCTTTAACTGTAATCGGTGAGAAGGCAATTACCCAGTTGAGTTTATTGTCGATATTTACCACCGGCTCGAATTCAAACTGATAATTATCAAGGTTATCCAAAGCGATGCTGAGGTCGGTATTTTTGACAATATCGAGCAGCATCGAAACATTTGGACCCCCTTGCAGTTGAACCATAAGGGTATCGGCTTTTTTCACATTAGAACCCTTGCGGCCCTTGTAAATTTTCACCTGGTCGTCCTGCCTGGTTGTATAGGGCGCTTTATAAATATCGACGACAGCTTCGGAAATTGAAAGATAATCGCGACGCTGCCTGATGGCCTCACGATAGAAACCGGTCATCATGTTAGGTACTTCGCTGTAATTTTTTCCGATATTCTTGATAGCTATTTCCACTACACCGCGGGCATCTCCAGGCACAATAGACATTTCTTTCAACTGGATCGGACGGATGTCAAGATAGAATGTTTTGTCTTTCCCGACCGCATCGCTGATCTTGAACTTTGCAGTTGAATAACTCAAGTGCGAAACTTCGAAGTATTCGGCATTGAGCGAGGTATTTACTTTCAGGGTGAATTCACCGTCGGAGTTTGACACTGTTCCTATGTTCGTATTGGGAACAGTAATTGTGGCGTAGATAATTTTCTCGCCGGTTTTGGAGTCCTTCAGCTGTCCATTGACAGTGATAAATGTATTTTGTGATAAAGTTGTACCATATATGGCAAAAAGCAGAAATAATATGCCTATACGGATCAGAATCTTCCTGAATGTTTTCATGGTTGATGGTTTTAGAGGTTCTCTGTTTTTGATGGATTACATCTATAAGATACCCCAGGATGAAAATACCCTATGAAATATCCATACAAACATCGTTCATGCAAACCGCGGATGATAATAATGGATATTCCAATTGACCAATGAACAGGTCAGACATTTGACCACAAAAAAATTACGATTGTAAGGTTATATTATTTCACTTTTTGACAATCTTCACCATCTCCCTCTTTTCTCCTGCCTGTAGTATCACCAAATAAACCCCTGAAGGTTCGTTTAAAAGTGAAAAACGACACCTGTACTCTTCTATAAGGTGTTTTTGAAATAGTATATCACCAAATATGTTATAAACAGTGATATTACCATCCATTATTTTTTCCAATATTACCACATCTACAAAATCTTCTGTTGGATTAGGGAAAGCAGTAATAAGAAGTTTCTTATCTTTTTCTTGTAAACTGGTGACATTTTCATATTGATCACTGGCAATAAAGGGTGCTAACATTGTTCCACAGAAGTTTTCATTTGTCGTTATGTAACCATGAAAATAGCCGCCAGTATTTATTTTTGCTCCATTCATTATTGATATTTTATTACCTGATACAATGGAAACACTTCCTTCGTTTTCGACGACAAATAGGTTATTATTTCCACCAAGAACAACGGTATTAAAGGCATTGTAACAATAATTATCACCTGGATAAATGATAGTATTAGTAACGGCAAGATTAGAATCAATAACACCAAATTCATTAAATTCAGTTAAACCTCCACCATAAGAACCAATCCATTTATTCCCAATTTCATCAATAGTTATTGCAGTTGTCATGTTACTGCCTAAAGGTGAGTTACCTGAATTAAAAGAAGTCCATTGAACACCATCAAAAGAAATAAGACCCATATAATATCCAGCAAACCAAAGCTTTCCACTTGATTCCTGAGTAATTCCGTTACATTGAAATACATTTGAATAGTGATACCAGTTAGTTCCATCAAAGCGGGAGGTGATTTGACATAAACCTCCGGCAACCCATAAATCATTATTACTATCAAAAAACAAATCTTTTGAAGCTTGGGATCCGGGTCCATTAGGACCGGGTGTATAAATTTCCCAATTAGAACCATCCTTTACAACAATTTCACCATTATATTTAAATCCCATCCATATCCTATTTAAACTATCAATGGCCAAGCATGTAACTTCGTTACATGGCATACCGGAATTGTAAGTATTAAAGACTTCCCATTTGTCTCCTTCCAAAAATGCCAAACCATACATCGTTCCGAACCATTTATTGTTTTGGTTATCAATAACAACAGCATTAACGATATCATTAGGTAGTGGACTATTAAATGTATTAAATAAAGTTATATTTTCATTCGAAATTTTGTTTATCCCACGTTCCGTTGCAAGCCATATGTTGCCTGAACTATCCTCAGCTATATCCAATACGCCAGGTCCGCCACGATCAGGATATAAGATGCTATCTGTAAGAGGATAATGAATAAACTGTAAACAATTGAATTTCGCAGCTCCCTTGCTTTCTGTACCTACCCATTTGTTTCCATGTGAATCAATAAAAACTGACCACATTCTGTCTTCAGGTATACTAGAATTTCCGATTGTCACTTTATTCCAAATTGGTGGATTAAATTTGTAGATACTTTCGGTTAAGGTACCGATCCATTTATTATTATTCTGATCAATATAGATATCCATTATCCCACCAGTTCGTGGGTAAGTCAATACACTTGTATCATTGACTTTGAAAAGAGCATCTCCATTTGTGCATCCTACCCATTTATTGCCCTGATTATCAATCGCAATAGCATCGACATAATATCCGTTAGCTAAACCATATGTTGTAAATACTGTATCATTGAATTTGACAAGTCCCCCCATTTGTGTTCCGATCCATTTGACATTCGATTCATCAATAACAATCTCACTCACAGCTACTCCAGGCAACCCAGTACTTCCATCGTAGACTGTCCAGTTTATCCGGTCAAACTTCACTAAAGCTCCGGTTGTTCCTGCCCAAATATTGTTATCATTGTCAATAGTCAGGCACCAGATATAGTTATTGGGCAATCCTGAATTTGATGTATTGTACACAGTCCATGAAGTTCCATCAAAACTCTGAATTCCGCCATTCCAAGATCCTATCCATACAATATTATTACTGTCAACTGCAATATCTTGTATTTCAAAATCCGGTGTAGGAGTCTGAAATGTTGTCCAATTACTACCGTCGAATTTGACAAGTTTACCTTCGTACATTCCAATCCACTTATTTCCATTTTTATCAATTGCAACTGCTCGCCCATCATTTGCTGATATTCCCGAATTGGCATGATTGTAATTTATATTTTCACCTGTCAAAACATTGTACTTATTTAATCCTCCTCCTGTAATCCAAAGGAAATTTCCTTCCGGCACAATTCGCCGTGCCATAGATCCACAGGTAAAATTCTTCCATTGAATATTTTGACTTATTACCATCATTGGTAAAAGAACTATTAATATCAGCAAAATCAAATTTTTCATATGCCAGATTTTATATTTCTAAACATGTTATACAGATAAATTAATACTTATTACTTCCTTTCTTCATAAATTTTAACAATATTGGTCTCATTAATACTGTAATTTCTTATAGGCTGTGAGCCAGGCTAATTACAAATTATCCTATGCTTCGAGCGGCATTGCAAATGCCCAGCAGGGACTATTTAAAAATTACTTCAAATAGTTATGAAATGATCCTCTAAGTCACTTTAGTGAACAAGTTTATGAAAAAATGTCCAAAATTGACCGAAAATGTTCTGCATGGCGTTTTTTTGTACTTCCATTATTATCTATATTTACATCCCAGGATAATATAGGTTTATGATTAGAAACCTTTTATCATCCATATTGCTGATTACCGCTTTTACTTCATTCGCTCAAACTGCTGATACCGGTTATAAAGCGGTTGTAGACTTTAGGCCGGCGGTGGGAGCCTTGGGCGTGTTTGGAGGAAGATTTCAATGTTTAATACTGGACCTGCAGGTCATCTCTTCACAGAAATTCTGGATTTTAAAACCTATGGGGGGAGTCATAGCCAACGCGTATGGCGACGTTTATATCTATGCAGGGATCAATATCCCGTTTAAGCTTGCTTCGTTCCTGGAACTCGGCGTGAGTTTGGCCCCTGGCTTGTATTTCACCGATCAGGGAGTTGATCTAGGTTCCCCGCTTGAATTTCGTACTACCGTCAATCTTAATTATGTGTTCCCGAAAAAAATTGCAATCGGAGTGGAATTCTCCCATATCTCCAATGCGGGTATAGGTTATCAAAATCCCGGAATTGAAACCCTTTCCATATATTTCAGGTTCCCGACTATTTTCTCCCGGAAAACCAAAAATTCTCCCTGATCATTCGTACCTCAATGCATCGATCGGATTAAGCCGGGCTGCTTTACGGGCAGGATACCAGCCGAAGAAAATACCGATCGCCGAGGAGAAAACAAACGACATAAATATGGACTGTACGGTAATGGTGACCGGCCAGCTCATAAGGTTCGCGACAATCTGGGACACGAACATTCCGAGTCCGATCCCTATCAGGCCGCCGATCAGGCTGATCAGCAATGCTTCGATCAGAAATTGTAAAAGAACATCCCTCCCCCTTGCCCCGACACTCATGCGAATGCCTATCTCCCTGGTTCGTTCCGTCACCGAAACCAGCATAATATTCATAATCCCGATACCGCCAACCAGCAAAGAGATGCTTGCAATGCTTGCCAGGAGTATGGTCATGATACGCGACGTGGCAGTGGCCGTATTCGCAATGTCGGATTGTGTGCGGATCGTAAAATCAGGATCTTCGGAAGGCCCCAGCCTGTGCCGGGTTTTAAGGACTTCCGTGATTTCCTCTGTCGCCTGTGGGATCAAAGCTTCACTCTTTGCTGAAGCCAACATGCTTTGAATATAGGTAATCGTCAGCATCCTTTTTTGAACGGTCGAAAAAGGGGCAAGTACAATATCATCCTGGTCCTGGCCAAATGCGTTTTGACCTTTCTTTTCTATGATTCCAAGGATTTTAAACGGGATCTTATTGATCCGGATGTAACGTCCTACGGCATCGGCATTTTCACCGAATAAATTGGTTACAACCGTTTGACCGGCAACACAAACTTTTGCAGCGCTCCGGTCATCATTCATTGTAAAACAATTACCGCTTTCAATTTTCAAATTACGTATGTCGAAATATTCCGGGTAAACACCGAAAACGGAGGTCCTCCAGTTGGAAGATCCGACAACCATCTGTCCGCTGGTTCTTACCTGGGGTGTAAGATACATGATGGATGGACAGCGTTCGGCCACTGCTTTGGCATCATCCAGCGTCATCCTCTGGGAAGTGCCTGCCTCCATTCTGACGCCACCCGTGCTGCTTGCCGATGGCCATATCATCATGACATTGGTGCCAAGAGATGATATTTGCGACTGGATGCTTTCACGTGATCCCTGGCCGATAGCAAGCATGGTGATGACTGAGGCCACGCCGATGATGATTCCGAGCATCGTAAGGAAAGTCCGCATTTTGTTTTTCGCCAGGGATCTTATGGCCGCCTTTAACAGGTTTTTTACTTTCATAAATCATCCTCCATGTTTGTAACCGGCATCAGGGCTAGTTCTTCTTTTGCATTGCGGGGCTTTTCATTTTCAACCGACCGGATGATCCTACCGTCACGAAATGTCACATTCCGTTTCGTGAAGGTTGCAATATCGGATTCATGCGTAACAATAACAATTGTAATTCCCCGCTTGTTCAGATCCTGAAAAATAGCCATTACCTCCAGGCTTGTCCGGGTATCGAGATTCCCGGTCGGTTCATCTGCTAAAATCACAACCGGGTCATTGACAAGTGACCTGGCTATGGCAACACGTTGTTGTTCTCCACCGGAGAGTTGATTTGGCAAATGTTCTGAACGATCCGATAAACCTACATCTTCCAGCGCTTTTATCGATCGCTCCTGCATCTCCCTGGAAGAAACTTTATGATTATACATGAGAGGAAGCTCAACATTTTCCAGTGCAGTCGTACGCGCAAGCAGATTGAATGACTGAAAAACGAAGCCGATTTTTTTATTCCGCAAAGTAGCCAGCTGGTCCTTTGTAAGGCTTCTGATATCAACGCCATCCAGTAAATAATTTCCGCGCGTCGGCACATCGAGGCAACCAATGATATTCATGAAGGTGGATTTCCCGGAACCGCTCTTTCCCATGATTGCAACAAAATCCCCTTTGTGAATATCTAGGTTTACGCCCCTCAGGGCATGAACCTCCACATCTCCCATTTTATAAATTTTGACCAGGTTTTTAACCGAAATGATCGTTTCACTCATCTTAATGTCCTCCTCTTGGTCCGTGCTGTCCCTGCGGCGCAAATGGGTTTTGCTGCTGTGTTGATTTGTTGTTCTGAGCCAGGGAACTGCCTGTAATTACCTCATCGCCTTCACTGATCTTTCCTTTTATCTCTGTGAAGGAACCGTCGGAAAGACCGATAATGACCCGCCTAGGCGTGATCGTTTCACCCTCTTTGATCCAGATCATGCCAAAATTCGGCCGTCCCTGACCTTTGACCAGACCTTCATGATTAAATCCCTGAACATGTCCACCGGGCCCTTCTCTCATACCTGACCTGGCAGAGCTACCCTGTCTATCTTGGCTGCCTTCTCCGCCTTGTCTGTTCCACCCACCCTGGCCCTGTTGCAATGAGTCAGGCATATTTTTTTTCAATTTAGTAAGATATTCCTTGGGCGGATTGAACTTCAGGGCACTGGCAGGAACTTTAAGTATATCTTTTGCCTCCTTGATCATTACGGTGATATTGGCAGTCATCCCCGGTAAAAGTTTAAGATCAGGATTTGGTACATCAACAATTACCGTATAATTTACAACATTTTGGGTTACAACCGGTTGAAGCCTTACCTGCATGACAGTCCCGGTAAAAGTCTGTTCATCATAAGCATCTACTGTAAATGAAACGTCCTGCCCTACCAGTATCTTGCCAATATCTGCTTCATCGATACTGGCTTGTACCTGCATTTTAGTAAGGTCATTGGCGATTGTAAATAATGTGGGTGTGTTAAAGCTTGCTGCGACGGTCTGCCCTACATCAACGGCCCGCGAAACGACGACACCCGAAATCGGAGCCTTAATGGTAGCATAACGAAGATTGATTTTTGCCCGGTTTAGCGATGCCAGCGCAGAACTGGCATTGGTTACGGCAGTCTCATAGGTGGTCAGGGCTAGATCATAGTCTGCCTGAGCCATTACTTTTTGGTCAAACAGTTGTTTTGTCCGGTCATAATCGCGCTTTGCTTGATTTACCTGGATTTGTGCGCGTTTAAAGGAAGCATTGGCATCATCGACTGCCTGGGCGAGATAGGTGGTATCCAAAACTGCGATCACTTCCCCTTCCCTTACAACGGAATTAAAATCCGCATAGATTTTATTTATGATACCCGAAACTTGTGTCCCCACCTGAACGGTTGTAACTGCACCAAGTGTCCCACTGGCTTTGACGGTTACCTGTATATCTCCTTTTTCAACCTTTGCAGTTTTCCAAACGATGGCCTCTGCCTCCCTCTCTCTTAAAATAAACCATGCTGCGAGTGCGATAATCACAACGGCAACAATTAAAATAATCCAATATGCCTTTTTCATTTCTTAAGAATTTTGATGTGCTTTTTCTTTATTAAAATTGAATAGCTTTACCCTGATAAAAATCCAGAATCTTTGATTTGAAAATATAATCATACTTTGCCTGGATCAAGTTTGAAAGAGCCAGGTTGTAATTATTTTTCTGAATCAAAAAATCCGTAGCGCTCATAACTCCAACATTGAATTTTTTCTCTGAATTCAGGTAAACGGAAGTAACGGCAGCCAGTTGTTCTTTCGTTGCCTCATATTTTTTAGCTGCTCCTTTTAAATCAACATAGGTTTGTTCAATAGTTTTACGGAGTTGGGTTTGGGTAAGCTGTTCATTTAATTGGGCATTCAGGGCGGTAATTTTAGCTTGATCAATCCTGCTTTTAATGGAACGGTTCGAATAAATGGGGATGGAAAGACCTAAAGTGAATGATTGTCCGAGATTGTCCCATATTTGTTCGTAAAATGGATAATTCTCCGGGTTTACGCTACTTCCTTTGGTCCTGCTTGAAGCATAATTGGTACTGGCATTGGCATTCAGGTTCAGGCTCGGCCATCTTGCCCCGTTAGAGATTTTAATGCCCATCTGGGCACTGCTGCTTTGTAATGCCGCCGATTCGATTTCCGGCCTGATTTGCAGGGCCCTCTTGTAAATATCTTCGTTACTCTGAACAAGGGAACCGGCAGGTTCAGTTATTTCCGGGACAACGACATCAAAATCCCGTGCAATCGGTATATACATCAGTTGCATTAAGGTCACCTTCGCCATATCGAGTTGGTTTTCGGCAGTAATAATCGCAAGATTATCTGTCGCCAACTGTGACTTGATTTGAAGAAGATCGCTTTCGGGGGATTTACCGGCGTTATACATCTTTTCGGTCCGGTCGACCTGGGCGGCGGTTGCAGACGCCTGGCTCCTGGCAGTTTCAAGTATTTCTTTGGCAAACAGCACCTGAAGATACCCGGTAGTAATACTCAGAATTACATCGCTCTTGGCTTTTTCAATATCCAACTGGCCGGCTTTTACATTAAGAACTATCTGGCGAATGGTGTTGGCATTCTGCAATCCGTTAAAGAGATTCCACGATCCATTGACCCCAAACCTCGTGGAATTATACCCTTGCGTTACGTATTGATTGGTCGTGGGATTGATGGTCGTACCAATGCTGAACCCTTCGCTTGCACTTGCGTTAACGTTGGGTATCCTGTTCGCCTTTACCTGTTCCAGGTTTATCTTATTTGATTCATTAGCCAGCTGTACCTGGTTAACATTAATATTCTTTTGTAAAGCAGTATCAATACATTGCCGGAAAGTCCATGCTTTTGATTGTGCCATTGAAACTCCATGGTACAATAAAAGAAAAAATAAAATCAATATTCTTATTATCATTCTCATCTCACTCTATGATTTTATTGTTATTGATAATTTTAAGAAATTGTTCCCCATAATGTTCGCTGATAGGAATTTGTTTACCCTTAATGCTTAGCATATTTTTCTGGATGAAATCGACCTTGTTAATGGAAACGATATAGCTCCGGTGAACCCTGAAGAAATCCGCCGACGGAAGTTTTTCTTCCATCGATTTCATACTCATTTGCGTCAGAACCGGACTGCCTCCTGCATATATTTTTACATAATCTCCTAACCCTTCAATATATTCGATTTCCTTTAGATCAATTTTAACAAGTTTATACTCGGAGCGGACAAAAAGAAAGTTTGAAGAGGCAACAGGCTCTTTTTGATTTTCCGATTGTAAAAACTTTTCTTTAAGATCAAGATATTCGCGGGCTTTGTTGACCGATTTAAGAAACCGCTCAAAGGTGTATGGCTTTAATAAGTAGTCCATTATATCCAGATCATATCCTTCAATGGCATAATTTGAAAAAGCGGTCGTAAAAATTACAATGGGCTTTTTCTGTAAACTTTTTAATAGCTGTATCCCGCTAAGATCCGGCATCTGAATATCCAGGAATAAAAGATCAACCTGCTGTTGTCGTAAAATTTCTACCGCTTCAAAGGCACTTTGACATTTTTTTACCAATTCCAGAAACGGAACTTTCCGGATATTGTCCTCGAGCAGGTCAAGGGCAAGCATCTCGTCGTCAACGGCCAGGCATCGTATCATGATAAAAATTGGATTTTCAATTCAACAATATACTGTTCTCCATCGTCCTTTATCGAAATTTTATGTTTCCCCGGATAAAGCAATTCAAGCCTTCGGATCACATTTTTTAATCCTATCCCCGACTCCTGAGGAACCATTTCTTGGATGTTTTTGATAACTTTATTTTCGATCCTGAAAAAAAGCATATTTATTTCCGCTTTTAGAAGGATGTTTATTTCCGAATTTTCAAGATAGCTTACTCCGTGTTTGAAGGCATTTTCAACAAATGGGATCAATAGTAGCGGTTCTAGCATTATTGTATTTGTCCGGCCTTCGATGGTAAAGTTAATTTTAACCTGGTCCGAGATCCTTAACCGTTGCAATTCAATATAATTTTGAAGATACTCGATCTCTTTTTCCAGGTCGACCTTTTCATTTTTTGAATCCTGGAGCATATACCGCATGATCTGGGAGAGTTTGACGATGGCATTCTCCGTATCATCCGACTTCTTCCTGGCCAGGGAACAAATATTATTCAGGATGTTAAAAAGGAAATGCGGATTGATTTGCGACTTCAGAAAGGCCAGTTCAGAAGACAGTTTTTCTGCTTCCATCTCTTTTTTTTGCCGTTCGGCAATAAACCATTCACTTGTGATTTTAATACTTGAACTTACGGCAAAAGCAACAAGAGCCGGTGTGAGCGGAACAAGGGCGAACCGTCCAAAGAAATGATGATGATGAGGCCGGGGGTTGATTACGGTTTCTAAAAAATAAAAATAGGTTTCCGACAATAAAATGATAACCCCTAATCCTGCCACCAGGAAAAGTATGTATAAGACGATCTTTTTTTGAAACAGCAGTTTGGGTATTAAAAAAAAATAGTTGAAGTAAAAGTAACCCGCAATCAAAAATAAGAGAAACCAACCCATCTGAACAAACCGGATTTTGCCTTCCTCCGATTCAATAAAAACAAGGGGTAAAAACATAAAGGCCAGCCAAATGACAATATGAATTCCGATGTTGAACGATTTTGAATAATGGCCTGACGATTTTTGCATTTATTTTCGATTTTGTCACAAAAATATTTAAAACTTGACTCTCTGGATGATAAAATAGACGGAGGTGTTGTTTTTGTCGGTTAATATGATTTTTTCACCGATCTGTAAAATAATTTTCATGGATTAATTGTTATATTTGTTTGCTATGCTACACCAGAAACTACAACAACGGTTAATCCAAAAGCTGTCTCCACAACAGGTTCTCGTAATGCGCTTGTTACAGGAACCGATTCTTTCTCTTGAGCAAAGAATTAAACAGGAGATCGAAGAGAATCCTGCCCTTGAAGAGGTCGATCAGGAAGAACCTGATCAGGAGACCATCATGGAAGATTCTACACTGGATTCCATTGATTCTGATGAAGATGAATTCCGTGAAGAACAGGAAAAGGTTGAATCGGCCGAAGATGAATTCACTTTTGAAGATTATGTCGACGAAGATGACATACCGGGTTATAAACTTACTACTGAGAATAGAAGACCCAACGAGGAAAACAGGGAATTTCCCGTTGTCTCCGGTATCAGTTACCAGGATTTTCTCCTGTCACAGATCGGAATGCATAAATTCTCCGATATCCAGTACATCATTGCTGTTACCATTATCGGGAACCTCGATGACGCCGGTTACCTTCGCCGTGAAATCCCTGCTCTGGCCGATGACCTTGCATTCAATCAGAATATAGAAGTCACACATAAGGAAATCCTTGATGTGCTGAAAATTATCCAGGGATTTGATCCACCCGGGATTGCCGCCCGGAATCTTCAGGAATGCCTGCTGATTCAGCTTCAGCATAAAACCGACAGATCGTATACGACCGACCTGGCAGAGATTATCATTAACTACTATTTTGATGAGTTCAGCAAAAAACATTATGAAAAAATCATACAGAAAGGGACCATCTCGGAGGATGAACTTAAGGAGGCTATTGAGGAGATCCAAAAACTAAATCCCAAACCGGGGACCACGATTTCTGAGGTTTCCCGTGATAATCAATATATTGTTCCTGATTTCATTATTACAAACAATGACGGGATACTGGAACTCACCCTGAATTCCCGGAATACCCCGGAATTAAACCTTAACCGCAATTATATCAATATGTTGAAAGAATATAGCAGCGGGAATCGAAAAGCCAATGCCTCTGATAAAGCTGCACTTACTTTTATCAAGCAGAAACTGGAAGCGGCTAAAGGTTTCATTGAAGGGATTAAACAACGGCAGGAAACATTATATATTACAATGAACTCCATAATGGATTATCAACAGGAATATTTCCTTACAGGAGACGAAACAAAGCTTCATCCCATGATCCTGAAAGACATTGCAAATATTGTAGGAATGGATATTTCTACAATTTCACGGGTGGCTAATAGCAAATATGTTCAAACTCCGTTTGGAACTTTCCTTCTGAAGAGCTTTTTCTCAGAATCCATGCAAAATACAAAGGGGGAAGAAATCTCAACTAGGGAGATAAAAAAAATCCTGTCTGACACGATTGACGGGGAAGATAAAAATGCACCTCTGACCGATGACGAATTAATGGATGTTTTAAAAGTAAAAGGATATAATATTGCCCGCCGGACTATTGCCAAGTACCGGAAACAATTAAAAATACCGGTAGCCCGGCTCCGAAAGGAATTATAATCCCTTCAGCTTTTACCTTATGCAGGAAAAAATTGCCAAAATCCTTTCAACTATTTTTCACCCTTTGTTTTTCCCTCTCTATATTCTGCTTATCCTTATGATCCATAAGTCACACCTGTATGTTGAAATACCTCTTTATTATACGCTATTATTATCGGGGATCGTTATTCTTACAACCGTTTTGTTTCCCTTATTGATCACCTATCTTCTTTATCGGAAACAGATTATTTCTTCCTTCCTTCTACCGGTCAAAGAAGAACGTATTTATCCAATTCTCTGTGTGGCTGCATTTTACTATTTTACTTATTATCTCCTTAAAGGGGTCCTAATCACCGGCTTCTTTGGGTTTTATATGCTTGGAGCGACATTACTGGCAATTTTTGCCCTTCTCACAAATTTTTACTCCAAAATTAGCTTGCATATGATTGGTACGGGTGCTTTTACCGGACTCTTTTTGGGAATTACAATCCGTTTCGGCATCAATTTTTTACCTTTTATTTTGGTTGGAATTTTATTATCCGGTTTGATCGGATTTGCGAGGTTGATAATACAATCTCATAAACCAGTTGAAATCTATTCTGGTTTCCTTATGGGTCTTTTTACAATGATTTTACTGATAATCCTGGTTTGATCAGAATGGCATCAGGAGGAACCCTACAGAAATGGGTATGATCCCGGGCCCTTTGTCTTTGCTGAAAATCCTTGAGAGAGAGTAGTATGCTGTGAGATGAAACCATTTATATCCGATACGTAATGTAGGACCATAACTGAATTTTTCAAGGTACTTAACGTCCCGGAAATTGACCCTGAGCTTGTCGGAAGTGTTAAAAAGATAATCATCCCCAACCCATTTTGTATGTGCCGGGAACATATAACCTACCTTGAATCCGATGCTGACAGCAAATTTATATTTGGTTTTGAAGCGAAATTCGATGGGAAGCTCAAGGTAAGGAAACACAATTTTGCTTCGCTGATAACTAATTGAATCCGGTATTTTTACTAATTGAATGGAATCGTTGTACCCTTTAACCTGGAAGTTACCGTAGAGATTCTGGACCCGTAAACCTAATCCGACAGAGAAGCCAAAATTACTTTTCCCAAAGGGTATGTTGTATGTGGCAAATACGTCTACCCCCTGGTTGATGGTCCTCGTTTTGATATCGGATGGAACATTCAGCCAGATATCGGTAAACATACCGGCAGCGATACTGATGCGTTTTTTATTGGCCTCGTTTAACACCTGGGCATTCCCTTTGACAGGAACAAGTTGAACGAGGCATAAAAAAATTAAAAATGTCACATAAAAAAGACGGTTCCTGTATCTCATATAAAATCTGTTAATCCTTACAAATGTAACGTTTTTTCCACCCAGGGATTGTTCAGTCCCATAATTTTTCCGGATAGACTCCTTCTTTAATCAGCCGGCGAATACTCTTTACAACGATTTCCCGATCTTCTTTATAGGTCATTCCAAACCATTTCTCGCGACAACTTAATACCTTAACAGTTGCTTTACCATCTTTTATCAGTTCGTTAACGACACTGGGAATGAAAAATTCCGCTTTTAAGTTTTCAATATTTTTCTTCAGAAAAACATCAAAACCTGTTTTCAAATATCCAAAGAAGGAAGGGGTAAACCCCCAGAAATTCATGGAGACAATGGAATTCCCGGGAATAGTGATAAATCCGTTTTCTTCATCTTTATAGGCAATTTCCGATTTAAGACGCTCAATATGGATCCTCTCAACAACATCAACCAAATAGGAATTGGCATCGGAATGGCAAATACCGCGCGAAACATATCCATGATCCGACACGGTATTTTCAAGCGTGTACCCGATCATACAATAGTCATTGCTTTTTGATTTTGTCCATTTCTGATAATATGCCACAAGGGCTTGATAGGCTCCCCGGCCATAAAAATCATCAGAATTTATTACTGCAAAGGGGCCGTCAATCTTTCCTGCCGCCATCAGAAGGGCATGCCCTGTACCCCAGGGTTTCTGCCGGTCATCGGGGACCAGGATACCATCCGGGACCATCCATAGTTCCTGGAAAACATAATCTATTTCAACCTGGTCCTGAAGCTTTTCGATAAAGATCTCTTTGAAATCCTGTTCAATGCTTTCCTTAATGATGAATATTACCTTCCCAAAACCGGAACGAACAGCATCATAAATTGAATAATCTATAATCGTTTCGCCATGAGGGCCGATCTTATCAAGTTGCTTAATTCCTCCATACCTGCTGCCTATCCCGGCAGCAAGAATTACCAATGTTGGTTTCATCTGTTTTTTTTTGTTAATTCCATGATCGGATCTTATGTCCCCGGTATGCGTAATAAAAAATAACAAAATAACAGGGAAAAGCAATCCAGTAAGCCTGCTGCATTGACCATATATCAGAAAGATATCCCCATATCAGGGGAAGTATGGCTCCTCCCGCTATTCCCATAATCAATAAGGCTGAACCGGTTTTTATAAATTTTCCAAGATTGTGGATCGCCAAAGGCCAAACTGCAGGCCAAACCAAGGCATTGGCCAATCCAAGCATCCCGACAAATAATATTGTATATGGAAGTACAAGATTAACTTTTTTTAATGTCATTAAATCAATAAAGGCAAACCCGAAGTGGGCATTGGCCGGCACAAGGGTTATCAATATCGTAAAAAATAGCCCAAGGATCCCACAACAGGTAAGCGCTGTTCTCTGTGAGATGACCTTTGGAATCAACAGGATGCCTAAGATATAACCCAATACCATTGCAACCAGAACAAGTGAAGTAAAGTTTTTGGCCGATTCAAGCGGGACACCAATCGAAAGTCCGTAACGGATGATGGTATCCCCGGCAATTACCTCAACGCCGACATAGAAAAAAAGTGTTACGACACCAAGGATGAGTTGGGGAAACTGGAATATGGAAGATTTTGAGGAAGTATTGTCAGATTCAATCTCTGGGTTTTGTTCGGTCTCAATTTCAGGTAAAGGGGCTCTGCGGATAAACAAACCCAGAATAAACAAAATTGAAGTTATGACGGCATATGGGCCTATGACCCGTCTGGCAAGACCATCAAGAGCTGCTACCCGTTCATCCCGGCCAAGATTTTCCAGACTTTTAAGAAAAGAATCCCCATCGTAGAGGATAAAATAAGCAAGGATTAGGGGAGCGATTGCCCCTGCCAGTTTATTGCAGATTCCCATAATGCTGATCCGCCGGGCTGCACTTTCCTGCGGACCGATGATGGTAATGTACGGATTGGAGGCCGTCTGCAAAATAGCAAGACCCGTCCCCAGAACAAAAAGCCCAAACAGGAAGATGCCGTATGTGCGCAAGATAGCGGCCGGAATGAACAAAAGGGTCCCTAATGCCATTACCCAAAGTCCAACCATCATCCCATTTTTAAAACCGGTTTTTTTCAGCACCCACGAAGAGGGTAATGCCATAACGGTATACGAAATATAAAAGGCAAACGCTACAAACAGCGATTGAAAATTTGATAACTCGCAAGCTATCTTCAGATAAGGGATCAGGATTCCATTAAGCCATGTAACAAAACCAAAAATGAAAAAAAATACACCGATAATGGTAATAGATAAAAAGTAATTTCCTTTTTGGGAAATGAATACGGATGGATTGGAATTGGTCATATTGGAAATTATGAACAGGCAATGTTATTCCCGGCAAAAATAAAGGAATTTTACAATTTTTCATTTGTCAATCCATTATTTATAATACATTTGTATTGAACACATTTGAACCTGATAATGCCTATTTTCAGGGTGGTGGGAACAATATATCAATACGGGGTCAATGGAATAATCATCAATATCACGCATAATTTAGTTTATGGAAAATGTACTCGAAAAATTTAATATTCTGATTGTCGACGACCGAAAAGAAAATTTAGTCACGCTGGAAAGTATAATTCTTAGTTCGGAGTTGAATATTATTAAAGCGTTGTCTGGGAACGAAGCGCTCAGCTTAATGCTGGAACATGAAATTTCATTGGTCTTGTTAGACGTCAATATGCCTGGTATGGATGGTTTCGAGACAGCAGAGTTGATGAGGGGGAGTGAACGTACAAAAAGTATTCCGATTATCTTTATTACCGCCACCTACCGGCAGCCTAAACAAATTTTCAGGGGGTATGAAACAGGTGCTGTTGACTATCTGTATAAGCCATTAGATCGTAAAATTTTACAAAATAAGATAAAAGCTTATATTGACTTCTTCAAGCAAAAGCATGCCCTGCAGGTTACTACCAAACAATTGCAGCGAACAATTGAGGAACTTGACAATGCAAAACGCATAGCGGAAGAAGCGACGCTTGCCAAAAGTTCATTTCTGGCAAACATGAGCCATGAAATCAGGACTCCACTGAATGGTATCATCGGGATGACCGATCTGATTCTTATGGATTCTAACCTTCAGGAGAGTTATCATGAACAATTATTGGATATAAAACAAAGCAGTGAGTCATTATTGGAAATTATCAATGAAATCCTTGATATTTCAAAGATCGAAGCGGATAAACTTGAACTTGAAAATATTGAATTTAGCCTTCGTGATATGCTGGAAAAAGTGGTTCGCCTCTTTTCTGTAAAGACATTTCAAAAAAAGCTTGAATTTCTTTTTTTACATCCAGCCGATATTCCGGATTTTGTCGTCGGAGATCCCACTCGGATACGCCAGATCCTGATAAATCTGATTGGAAACGCTATTAAATTCACGGGTGAAGGAAAAATTACTCTTTCTCTTTCGGTCAAATCGTTGGATAAAACGAATATCACAATCGAATTTATGGTAAAAGATACCGGTATCGGTATTCCAAAAGATAAGATTGATATCCTGTTTGAATCTTATCGCCAGGCAAGTCCTGCCACCGCCCGGACCTATGGGGGGACAGGGCTCGGATTAACCATTTCCAAAAGACTGGTAGAGCTGATGGGAGGAAAAATTGGTGTTGAAAGTAAGGTTGGAAAAGGAAGTAAGTTTTTCTTTTCTATTCCAATGAAAACAGGCCGGCCAGCCCAGGAATCATGGCAACTGGACTTACCCAGAACAATTAAAAAGATACAGGTTCTTATTATTGATTCGCAGAAGGAACATAATCGCCAGATGGCAGAATTTTTCCATGCATGGAATGTACCTGCAGATATTGTTACTTCAGTTGACGATGCTATTAATATGATGGAAAAACCCGGCGCTAAAAAATATAATATCCTCTTTATTGATCAATCGCTTCATACGGATGGCGGGGAGCCAGCACATTTGAAGATCCGTAAAATTTTACCGCCCGGGACCCAACCGGAATATGTGGTAATGACCAATAATAAATCCATTCATGCAATTAATAAAATTCAATCTGCCGGTATCCATTGGTACCTTTTTAAACCCATCATCCAAAAGGAGTTACGAAATATCATCTATAGAATATTCTCCGCCGATAATGAAATTCACTTCACCGGCCAATTTGAAATTAAAGAATTGGTTGATAAAAAACCATCCCGTAAGCTTCGAATCCTTTTGGCAGAAGACCAGATTATCAACCAGAAAATAATTGTACAGCTGCTTAGCAAGAAGGGATGGGAGGTAATAACAGCGAAAAATGGAGTGGAGGCCTTGCAGAAAGCGCATGAAAGCCGGTTTGACCTGATCCTGATGGATCTTATGATGCCTGAAATGAATGGATTTGATGCGACAAGAGAAATCCGGAAAGAGGCTTATGGCAAGAATTTTAAAACCCCGATCGTTGCTCTGACTGCAAACGCCATGAAAGGGGATCGGGAAAAGTGTATTGAAGCAGGAATGGATGATTATATTTCGAAGCCCATTCATCTTGAAGATGTTTTCCAGATTATTGAAAAACACTGTTACAAATAATCTTAAGATCAATTATGTTCAAGCAAACATGGACAAATATCAAAAGGTCAATAACGGAGTTTGATTTCCGGAGTCTTAAAAGAATGGGCATCGGGAAAACCCTTCTGCTCTGGTTTTTATTGATCTCTTTGACACCGCTCGCAACCCTTAGCTTTATCAATTTCCTCTACTATTACCGCGGATTAAATATCCTTGCAAAAAAATCACTTTTTACGACTTCGCAATTGCGCGTCAACAATTTGAATTCCTATTTTCAGGAGCTAACCGATTACCTTGATAAGATGGCAGGGAATAAATTGGCTTTACCTGTTTTCGAAAAAATTTCCTCTGATTTCTATAATGAAAGTGCATCAAAACTGAATTATTTATCATCTGAAAAATATGATGCCATCAGCAAAGAACTTCGGATAACGATCGAACAAACCTGGCTTCCCGAAGGTGTTATTAACCTGTATTTTGTTAATGCAGAAGGTAAGATTCTCTTTGAATTAAACACCGGAACGGATCTTGGTTCAGGACTTTTTCAACAGCCGTTCTCTTCAACACAATTCAGTAAAACCTGTAAAAAAATTTTAAATACTGGAAAGCAACTCTTTTCTGATCTTGAGTTCTATACTTACCCAAATAATGAACCTACCGGATTTCTTGGCCAGCCTCTTTATAATTCCAAAGGAGAGAAAATTGGGGTTTTGGCGCTTCAGATTTCTACGGAGAAAATCGATAAAATTGCCCAATACGGTATCGGTTTCGGGAATACCGGTAAGGTATATATTGTTGGATTGGATTTGAAACTTCGTTCGGCAAGCAAGATGAAAGATCAAACTGAGGCTTTGAAAGAATCTGAAGAAAATGATAAAACAAGAACCTGGCAAAGTGCTATTGCAAATAATATAACCCTATCCCCCGATGGTAAACCAATCGTTGAGGAGGCAAGCAGTTATCATAATTCAAAAGGTGTTGTAGTAATCGGATTATACAGGAATATACCTATAATTGAAAAATTAGGTGTAAACTGGGCACTGGTTGAAGAGATCGACCAGGTGGAAGCTCACGCTGTTGCACGGGAATTATCTTCATTTGCAAAAACTTCCCTTATTCTGACTATAATAATAGTTCTTTTAATCTCAACTCTTGTTACACGAAGATTTGTTCTGCCAATTAAAAAGATTTCCGGATGGGCAAAACAGGTTGCCCATGGTGAATTGATCAGTAGGGATATTCAGGTTGCCGATAACGAAGTGGGAGAGATGAAAGATACTTTCAATTGGCTCGTCAAATCCTTACAATCTTTTGCTGAGGTTAGTCAATCAGTCGCATTAGGTGATTATAGCAAGTCGGTTATCGTCCGAAGCGAAAAGGATACTCTTGCAATATCAATGAACCTGATGGTTGAAAGTTTTAAAAACGTTGTAAAACAGGCCAAATCGATAGCAAGTGGCGATTATTCAACAAATATAATGCCCAGAAGCGATAAGGATACACTGGGGCTTGCATTATATGAGATGACTAAGCGGCTACGCGAGGCATCCATAGAAATCATGAACCAGGATTGGTTAAAAACCGGCATGAATGAACTTGCAATAAAAATAAGCGGGGAAAAAAGTATCAGGGATCTGACCGCAGAGGTGATTACTTTTCTTGCCCATTACCTGGATGCACAAATTGGAATGGTTTATGTGATCGAAAACAGTGACAAATTGCGCTTTACCGCTGCTTTTGCTTATAGCGGAGAAGAACAAATGCCGGATACTATTGCCATCGGTGAAGGTCTAATTGGCCAGGTTGCCAAAGAACGTAAAAAACTGACTTTTTTCTCTTCCGACCACTCCCTGCCCTGGGTTAATATTGGCCCCGATAAGGTCAAACCACATCACTTCATTATTTCACCTATAATTTACGAGGGACAAATACTTGGGGTGCTTGAACTCGGGTCCTTTCAGGCATTTGATGATCTCAAACAACATTTTATTGATTTGTCGCTGGAAAATATTTCAGTGGCAATAACAACGGCCCGTTCCCGTGAAAAGGTCCAGGAACTGCTTGTAAAAACACAGGATCAGGCAAGAGAACTTGCCATGCAAAAAGAAGAACTCGGACAGATCAACCAGGAGCTTGAAGAACAAACCAAGGCGCTGAAACTCTCTGAGGAAAGTCTTCAGCACCAGCAGGAAGAGCTCAGGGTCATCAACGAGGAGTTGGAAGAACGCACCAAAGCACTTGAACTCCAACGCGATGATACCCGAAGGAAGAATGAAGCGCTTGAACGAGCCCAGCTTGAGATCCGTCAGAAAGCCGAAGCCCTGGAAATCGCCAGCCGTTATAAATCTGAATTTCTCGCAACCATGTCGCATGAACTTCGGACGCCATTGAACAGCATTTTGGTACTATCCGAATTGCTCGCCACCAACAAAAAAGGTATTATGACATCGGAAGAGGTCGAGTTTGCGAATGTCATTCATAGCTCCGGAAAAGATCTCCTTGATCTAATCAACGATATCCTTGACTTATCGAAAGTAGAAGCCGGGAAAGTGGAGATTGATGTTGAGCAAATAAATCTTGAAGAAATTGAAAGCTTTATTATCCGGACATTTTCTCCGCTGACAAATAATAAGGGGATCTCGCTTACTACAAATCTGGAAGCAAATCTTCCGGAATCAATCGAAACGGATCCACAAAGGCTTTTTCAGATTGTTAAAAACCTCATGTCGAATGCTATTAAATTTACGGAGAAGGGTGGTGTCTCGATGAGAATTTTCAGGCCTGATAATACGATCCATTTTAATCAGCCGGAATTAACTGTAGAAAATACTATTGGAATAGAAGTTTCCGACACAGGAATTGGCATTCCCGAAGAGAAAGTAAAAGTTATCTTTGATGCCTTTCATCAGGCAGATGGAACCATCAGCCGGAAATTTGGTGGTACCGGTCTTGGATTGACCATCTCACGGAGTTTATCTCGGATGTTAGGTGGTGAAATTCATGTCGACAGTAAAGTTGAAGAAGGCTCAACTTTTATCCTGTTCATTCCGATTAAATTCCAGAAAACTGCAAAACCGGCTGAAAAACCACAAGAGATCAAGACTCCAGTCAAATCCAAAGAAATCACTGAAAGACCTGTAAAAGATTTTTTTGATGCCTCTTCAATTAGCGTAAGTCCGCCGCACGAAATCGAACAATCAATATCCGTGTCAAGTTTTTTGACAGATACTATTTTCGAAAATAAAAAAATCCTTATCGTTGATGATGATATGCGAAATGTTTATGTTCTCTCAAAAATCCTTGAAGAACGGAAAGTAAATATTCTTATCGGAAGAAATGGACGGGAAGGCATTGATAAGGTGAAAAAGAATCCGGATCTCAACCTGGTCCTGATGGATATCATGATGCCGGAGATCGATGGTTATACGGCCATTCGTGAAATAAGGGCAGATAAACGATTCTCTCAGTTACCCATTATTGCTTTGACTGCCAAGGCAATGAAAGGCGACCGGGAAAAGTGTATTGAAGCAGGTGCCAATGATTATCTTTCCAAACCCGTAAACACTGAGAAATTACTTAACCTTCTCAGGGTTTGGTTACAAAAATAACCGGGAGAACTTAAAAGCTATTTTTCTTCCTCAGAATCCGTCTGCATAAGTGATGTATCGTCGGTAGCGGCATTCTGAAAAAGCTTTTTATGTTTTACCAAATTACCCTCCACAATAAAGATGACTGTTTCGGCAATGTTGGTTGAATAGGCTGCTAATCTTTCTATTGTTGTCAGAATAAGAATTAACTGGGTAGCTACTACTATTACTTCCGTTTTATGCATCATCTCTTCGATGATCCCGGCCGATACTGCTTGAACTTTTTCCTCAATCGAATGTGCAAGATCGAATATATCTTTCACAAAGGTAGTGTTCCGACTGTTCAGTATGGTGATCACATCGTTGACAATACTATCTACCATTCTGACCACTTCATCGATATGCAATTCTGTCAGCACTTCCCTGTACTCGCTTACACTTTCCACCTTGGATGCAATGCTTACGGCATGATCGCCCATGCGTTCCAGGTCGTTGTTCATTTTAAGCGCCGACATGATCAGCCGCAAGTCGGAAGCAACGGGTTGGGTAAGGGCAAAAATTCGCTGGCACAGTTTGTCAATCTTCACATCCAATTTATCCACCATATGGTCGTTGTTGATGATTTGATGCGCCAGTTCAATGTCCCCGTTAAGTAATGCCATAAGGCTGTTGTGTACCTGTTCGGCGACAAGATTGCCCATCTTGAGGATGCGCTTATTTAATTTTTCAAGTTCAAGTTCAAAGTGCCGTTCCATACTTATTCTTTTTTATGGAGTTAAATATTAATAAGGATCATCCGAATCGTCCAGTGATATAATCTTCCGTTTGCTTTTTATCCGGTGAAGTGAAAATCTTTTTCGTCTTACCGTATTCTATAAGTTCACCAAGATAAAAAAATGCTGTCAGATCACTAACACGCGCTGCCTGCTGCATATTGTGGGTGACAATAACAATGGTATAGTTTTTTTTAAGCTCGAAGATCAACTCTTCAATCTTGGCGGTCGAAATGGGATCAAGTGCACTGGCAGGCTCGTCCATCAGGATAATTTCCGGGTTGACTGCCAACGCCCTTGCAATGCACATTCGTTGCTGCTGACCTCCCGAAAGGCCCATGGCTGAATCATGCAGTCGATCTTTTACCTCTTCCCAGATAAATGCTTTTTTTAATGAAGTTTCGACAATCTCATTCAGCTTTTTCCTGTCTCTGATTCCATTGATCCTGGGCCCATAGGCTACATTTTCAAAAATCGACTTGGTAAAGGGATTTGACTTTTGAAAAACCATCCCGATTTTTTTTCGCAAATTTACCACATCTATTTGCTTCTCGTAAATATTGAGGGAATCCACCAGAACCTCCCCCTTGATCCTCACATTGGGAATCAGATCGTTCATCCTGTTAAGGGAACGGAGGAAAGTGGATTTACCGCAGCCAGAAGGACCAATGAAAGCAGTAACCTCATTCCCGGGAATTTCAATGTTGATAGAATTTAATGCCATCTTTTCCCCGTAAAAAAGAGTCAAATCACGTATTTTTATTTTAGCTTCTTTCATTTTTCAGATTCCTTCATTGATTATTTTGCTTTCCTGCGTAATCGTGAACGGATAATGACAGCCGTTAAATTTAACATAAACGTAAGCATCAACAGGACAAGTGTAGTCGCAAACTGGATGGGTAGCGTTTGGTCTACATTGGCTGATTGGGTTGCCATGATGTAAATGTGATAACCCAGGTTCATGAATTGGTCGCTTAAGGATGTGGGTAAGGAAGCGAGGTAATAGGCAGCCCCGGTAAAAAGGATAGGAGCAACTTCTCCTGCTCCACGGCTTATGGCCAGGATAGTCCCAGTCATGATCCCCGAACGGGATCCGGGAATTACAATCCTTCGGATGGTTTCCCATTTCGTGGCTCCCAATGCAAGACTTGCTTCACGCATTTCACGCGGGACAGCGCGAATCGCCTCTTCCACCGACACAATAACAACCGGCAAGGTGAGCAGCGCCATGGTCAGGCTGGCCCATAAAATATTAGGTTGTCCCCATTTCAACTGACCTCCGAGAAATACCGAGTCCATCTCTCCTCCCACAAATTTTATAAAAAACCCGAGTCCGAATAATCCGAATATGATCGAAGGTACTGTGGCTAATGTTCTTACGGCAAAGCGGATGGTTTGTGCCAGAATTGATTTTTCACTGGCATATTCCGTCAGGTAGATGGCAGTAATTGTACCAAACGGAACAGCAGCCACCGACATGATCAGGACAAGCAACGCAGTTCCATATATAGCCGGGAAAATCCCCCCTTTCATCATTCCATCCTGAGGAAAGGAGGTGAGAAATTTCCAGGAAAAAGTATCTTTTCCTCCAATGACAATGACAACCAGTAAGATGATGATAACGGCAATGATCAGGAAAGCAGAGAACGCAGTAGTTCCGATAAATAATGTCCCGGTAATTCTTGTTTTTCTGTTCATGACTATTTCCCCTGAAAACGTTTGACCAATCTACCTTTTACATAAAATTCAGCCAATGCGTTAAGACCAAAAGTAAAAATAAAGAGCAGGGAGCCGATCAGGAACAAAACGCTGTAATGAGTGTCGCCGAATACTACTTCTGCCATCTCCGCACCTATGGTAGCAGCCAGGGTGCGAACTGATTCGAAAGGATTCACAGAAATCATAGCGGCATTTCCGGTAGCCATAAGGGCAATCATGGTCTCACCGAAAATGCGGCCAATTCCAAGAAGGATCGCTGCAAATATTCCCGGTGTGGCAGCCGGAAGTGTTACAAATAAGGCAGTCTGCCAACGCGATGCACCCAGTGCGAGACTAGCCTCAGTATAAGAACGTGGCACTGCCGTGAGGGCATCCTCCGTTATCGTGTAAATGATTGGGATCGCCGCCAATGCCATTGCCACTCCTCCGACAAAGGCATTCAGACGTGTATCATAACCAAAGATGTTCTGAAAAAAAGAGGCCATGACCATCAGGGCAAAAAAACCGATGACCACCGATGGAAAACCTGCCAGTAATTCTATTGCCGGTTTGATGATTTCCCTCAGCCAGTAAGGCGCAAAGGAAGCTGAAAACAGGGCAGCAAGGATGGCTATCGGGGCGGCAAACAAAATGGCCAGTAAAGTGATTTTCAGCGTTCCCACCAAAAGCGGAATCAGTCCATACCTGGGCCGGTCCGATACCGGAAACCATTCTTTTCCTATGAGATTTTTCATAGTCGCTTCATCGGCTTCATGAACAACAGTATCCTCGACTTTTGCCTGGTTTTCTATCATCATAGTGTCCTTCGTAGTTACACCATACTGTTCCTGCCCTGAAGCATTGGTCGGTCCCTTAGGATCTTCACCCCTATATTGCTCTTGTTTCTGAACCGTTTCAACTTTTGTAGTGTCCTTCTTTGAACTGAAAATTGGCAAAGTTTCACGAAAAACAAAGAAAAAGATCAGAATAATGATGGTGATGGAAAGAAAAGCCACCCCCGTTATAATCTTCTCAGAAAGGAATTCCGACAACCGGAATTTCTTTTGTAACGACTCTTTTGTAAATACAAAACCTTTGTTCGCAACCGGATTATCCATTATTTTTTTTTAACGATGAAAGGCAACGTTTTTTCAAATGCTGCCAGTCACCGATTGTTACACCTAACTAACAATAACTATTTAACAGGGAAATATCCTATTTCAGTTACAAGTTTCTGCCCTTCCGCACCGAGAATCCAGTCAATATAAGACTTGATCTCTCCCGTGGGCCTGTTACGCAGGTACATATATAAATAACGGGAAATCGGGTACTGGCCTGCTTTGATGGTTTCTGCAGTAGCCATATAAGCCGTACTTTTATCGTCTTTTTTTACTGCACAATGCTTCACTCCTGAGGCATAGGCAGCGCCACCGTAACCTATTCCGAATTTATCTTTCGATACTGCATTAACGACGGCGGCAGTCCCGGGTAATGTCTGGCAACTTGCTGCATAATCCGTTTTGACTACATTTTCTTTAAAGAAAACATACGTTCCGGAGCTGTTTTCACGGCCATACAGTTTGATCTCAGCATCCGGTCCTCCGACTTCTTTCCAGTTACGGGTTTTCCCTGAGAATATGTTACTCAGTTGCTTTAAGGTTAATTCTTTCACTGGGTTTGATTCATTCAGGAATATTGTAACACCATCCTTTGCACAAGGAATTTCAACTCCTAAAGAAGCATAACGGTCCTTCAATTTGTCCATTTCGGATTGTTTCATTGAACGGCTGGCATTACAAATATCGGTAGCCCCGTTTATGAGTGCGGAAATACCTACTCCTGATCCCCCGCCGGTAACCTGTATGACCGATTCGGGATGGGATTTCATATAGACTTCTGCCCATTTCTGGGCGAGAATGACCATAGTATCTGAACCTTTCACGGTAATTTTCTTTGGGGCAGGCATGAATGCCAAGCCTGTCAGGGTAATCAATAGGATCACCGTCCATCCCGTAATTTTTTTAAACTTTTTCATATATCTTATTTTTTAACTTTTTAATTTTCAAAACTTTATGCACATTAAATTAAAATTTCACCTGGATCCTGAAGGTCAAAGTATTTTGAGGAAAAACAGTACTGTAATCCAGGACACCGGGTTCACCATTGACCGTATAGTTTTGGGTCACATTCCCTACCCCCTTATCATTTTGTGCAACTTTTTCATTCATAGGGATTTCATAAGCCAGCATAAACTTGATGTTATCATCAAAGAAATAGGTCCAGGCAAGGGTAAGGGTTCCATAAGCTATATCCGGAATTCCACTTTTTAAACTGTTGCTTACGATCGTTCTTGTTTGATTGTTGGTGTTTATCACAGGATCTGTTCCGGCATATTGTTTTTCATTTTTAACTACATCTGCAACTTTGGCATCCCACTTTGCCACTCCTATCTGGTCAGCTGATAATTTGATGTTTGGATCATAATAATCCCAGCGGACAGCAAATTGATTGCGTTTGCCAATATTTTTAATTAAGTACACATAGTATCCCATAAAGTTCCGCTCAATGCTGGGCGACATCTGGGTTGTAACTGTTTTAAGATTGGCCAGGGTCAAAGTATCACCTGCTGCATTCAGGGCTGATGAGTTGGAATTTACCGTATAGGGATCGGAAATAAAGCCCGGATAGGCATTTTTGCCAAAGAGATATTCACCTTTTAGGGTAAGGCCGCCCCACAGATCAAAATACAATTGTGCTTCGGCACCAATCCACCTCTTTTTTAGCGCATCACCAATACTTACGCTCTTATTATAAGTATAATCGGAATTTAACACATCGGTTGAATTCGATTTAATAAACCCATAGTAGCCGTGAGCACCGATATTAAGCGCACCCCAACTACCTAACTTTAAACCATAGGTTACGCGTGCCATGATATCTTTATACTTGTCAAAATCTTTATTGGTCGGGTTGACATTCAGATTATTCCATTTTTGTGTAGCAGGATCATAAACCTTTGTATTGATCGTCATCCCGTCATTTCCGTTAAATACCGCCAATTGTACTTTTATGGGAACTTTTGGTGGTGCAATTTCCAGTTTTGCCCCGATGGCGCGTTCGCCGGGATAAAGAGCACGGATCACCGCAGAGCGCTCCGGGACTTCCCGGTTGCTTGAGGAATATTCGACCTCGTAATTGGGACGGTTAAACTGACCAGCCCATAATGAGAAGGTCTTTAACCACGGTTCGTTAACCTGTGCATAAGCATCCTTTAAGGTGATACTCCCGGGAACAAAGTCCGGTTGTAATACAAAAACAACTCCATTGATTGGCTCATATTGGAATTTTATTCTTACCCTACGAAGCATAAATGTATTGTATGGATAAGTAGATGGATTTTCAAAACGCTGGTACTGAGCCTGTATATAACCCGACAACTTGATCTTGGTAAGTTTTGCCAGGTCGCTTTCGGCCGTTGCAATTCTTTCTTCAACTCCGCCGATCCTGTCACGCAAGGTAATTACCTCTTCTTTTAAGGTATCCTGCTTTGACTGTGCAAAGGATCTGTTTGTATTCAGGATCATTGGAACCATTAATCCAATCGTTAACAATAAAATGGTAATTCGTTTCATAATCTTAAGTTTTAATTTTGCCGCAAAGGTATTTCACACCCAAAAGGGCAATGTTAACTTAAGATTACCATTGTATTAAATAATTGTTAAGGGAAAGAGATAGTTGCCTGATTATTTGGCTCTTAAGAAAGAAATCATAAACGTTGTATCGGATTCGTTGATGATAGTTATTTCTCCTTCGATCTGTTTTACAAGAATCTGAACGACTTGAAGACCCATAGTTTTACATTTTTCGAAGTTGAAATCTTTGGGTAATCCTATTCCGTTATCTCGTACCGTTAAGTATAATACAGAAGTATTTGCCTGTTCTTTTAGCCCGATCCAGATTGTTCCCGGTTGGTCATTGGGAAAGGCATGTTTATAGGCATTACTGAGAATTTCATTAATAATCAAACCAAGGGGTATTGCGGTTTCAATATCCATGGTAATATTCTGAACATCGAAATTCAACTGGATATCCCGCCGATTGAACGTTCCGGTTATTACCGAGGTAAGCGACCGAATATAATCGGAAAAGGAAATGTTTTCAAAATCTTTGGAACGGTAAAGCATCTCATGAACCAAGGCCATGGTGCGGATCCTCAGCTGAAGATCCGTTAATGATTGTATAAGTTCAGGCGTTTTTGTCTGATCTTTCTGCATATTAATAAGACTGACCAGGATTGCAAAGTTGTTTTTTACCCGGTGATGAATTTCCTTAAGCAGATTTTCTTTTTGCTTCGTTCCCTCCATGATTTCCATTTCTTTAATTTTTCGTTCCTGAATATCCCTTGTTACTCCAACTATCTCTTCCAGCTCTCCGGTGTTTTTATCGAATACCGGATTCAGCATGTTTTCGACCCAAAATATTTCGCCATTCTTTTTTTGAGCAAGATAAATAAATTGCTTGGATGTTTTTTCTACGACCATTTCCCGGAACCGCTGTTTAGCGTAATCAAAAAAGTCGGGATGAACAAGGTCAAATGTTGATTTATTAAGGATCTCTTCCGGTGTATAGCCATAAACCCTTACCGATGCAGGAGAGGCATAAATGCGTTTCATTTTTTTATCAAACCTTGTTATAAAATCGATTGAATTTTCAGCTAAAAAACGATATTGCCGTTCCTGCTTCCTTATTTGTTTGTTAGCTGCTTCAAGATCATTCATCTCATTCCACATCCTACCATGAATCTTTTGGATTTCTCTTTTCGCTTTGACATTCCGAACATACTGGACTAAAGAAAAAATGATCATAATCAATGCAAAGGTTAAAATGACCTCAAGGAAAATAATTTGAATGCGTTGATTTTTTAAGCTGAGAGATTGAATCTCGTTTTCGCTGACAAGGATTGCATTTCCTTCTTCGATACTTTTAATGCGTTGGTTCCCCTCCAAAATGGCGATATCTCCCCTGTTCTTATCAATGATGATGCTATCACCGATTTCTATAAATTTTTGATAGTAAAACAGGGTGTTTTTAAAATCATTCCTGGAGTTAAAATATTTGTATAGCACCCGGTATCCGTTTTCAATAAGGTACGTCCGGTTGTTAGCTTTAGCCATTTTCAATCCTTCTTTCATGAAAACCCATGCTGAATCGATTTTATTTAAAAAGAAATAATCACCGGCAACATTAATGAGCGAACTGTTATAGTTCTCTATTTGACCCATTTCCTTGCGTAAAGACAATGCCATTAAATTAAAGGTGATCGCTTTTTTATAGAGTTTTTTCTGATCATAGGCATGAGCAATACGGGTGTAAATTGTACCCAGTTGTTTCAAGATTAAAGGTTCCTTAAGATTTAAAAATTGGGTATAAAACTCAATTGCATCATCATACCTGCCCTGATCCAGATAGATACTTCCTATATAATTATAAATGCTCAAGACCGATTCTTTGTTCCCTGTCTTTTGTAAAACCACTAAAGCTTGTTTATACTGATCCAGCGCCTTTTCGGGGTTACCTGTTTTTTGTTCGATCTTACCAATTTCAAGAAGAAAAATACCAACCCAGGTCAATTTATGCCAGGAACGCGCCAAAGCAAGACCCTTTTGAAAATAGGTCATTGCATTATTATAATCTCTTAAAAATCCAGATAATGATCCGATCGCACGGTATGCGCATAGCATTCCTTCCTGGTCGTTTAAATTTGTGTACAACTGTTGAGATCCCAAATAACATTCAATAGAAAGAAGATATTTTTTTTGTCTGATAAAATAATCACCGATCTTCATCCGGGAATCAGCCTTCCCTTTAAGATAATTTAGTTGTATCGATTCTTTCAAGGCATCGTAAGCGAAAAGGAAACCTAAAGATGGAGCCGTGTCGGAAACTATTTTAGATAATTGAAGCAAAATTTCAATCTTCTGGTTTCCTTTAGCAATTTTTTTTAAAAGTCTCAGGCTGTCATAGTCTGTTAATCCTTCACACTGGCCTTCGAAAGGCAGAAGAAAAATGATGGGTATAATTAATAAATAGAAAAAACCTTTGTTCATCTTGTAAAAATCGCAGAAAGTCAAAAGTAATAAAAACCAATCATCTTCGGAGAGGTTCTTCAATTTATTGCCACAGTGTTTCACTGCGCATCGGGTCGAGTCAAAAATCAGTTAGTTGTAATTAAAATCGTTTTAAGAAGCACTTCTAATTCAGGAAAGATTATTTCTTGCAAGACGTTGCTTTCTCCCATAATCTGAACACTTAATCTTTTCATAAATGGAAATTTCTTCTGTCCTGTTTTAGTCTTTTTCTTAAGAAATATTTCAATTGATGCAAGGAAAATTTGTTTGTCATGCCATTCCCCTATATGAACTTCAATTTTTGTCAAATCCTTTAATATCGCATTAAGTTTCTCATCATTTTTAATGGTTTTGGCTAATGCTGCAATAGCCCCAATTGCCTTAAGGTTTTGCCTTATTTTATGAAGGTATTCTGGAGAATTTTTTTCACGTAAAATTTTCCATGTTTTTCGTGCTTTTTTCAGAATAAATTGGTAAGCAACAGTATTAAATTTTTTTTGACCAATTTTTTCTCCTAATTTCTTGATTACAATTTCTGATTTTTTAAGATTTCTTTCTTCAAACATCTGTACGATAGAAAGGAATTGTCTCGTAAATCTCGTTTCTTCCGATTTTAAGAAACGCCTGTAGAGAACAGTTTCTGGATTATCTTTATGGTAATGACTTAAAAGAATGCCGTTTACTTGAATTTCCCTTATTTTTCCAGTGATGTTAAATAGTTTTTTAAAAAAATAATAGTGATCATCCTTTTGAAAAAGATCAGGTAAAATCATTTCGAAAAGCCGGAAAAGCGCGATAATTTTTTTTACATCAACTCGTGCCTTATGAATATCTTCATTATCGCCTGTAATGCTTGCTTTATAAAGATTTGCTAAAAAAGATGTAGATCGTTTTCGGTAGAACCGGAAAATAAATTCACCCGTCTCTTTTTTATTCATTTTTTATATTATTGTCTCCCGTATTTGTATTGGGAATTTCCGGATAGGTGTTCAGAAGTTCAGACTTGAAACTTTTTAGTGCTTTGTTCCATTCTTTTAAAAGACGGATGCCATCCATGGCCAGTTTTTCTTTTCTTGCTTTTGAAACGTGGACATTCAGCATGTCTTTTATGATGGTATTCCGCTGATTTTTCCAATTACGGGTTTTGTCAATCAGTCGTACCTCAAAATAATTCCTGAACCGTTGGTGTTTCCCCGTGATATGTATATGCTTAACTCTTTTTATACATTGCTCCAGAGTAAATCCAGCCCCAGGTCTTTGATTATTGATTCTTTCAAGTAAGGATTTCAATCGTTTTTCTAAAATTTCAGAAATAAGCCATGACGCTTCTAAGTAAAATTGGTTTTTCAATGCAAGCCCGGCTTTTGTAGTCATGTACTTTATTTTTGTCGTCTTTTTAATTTGCTTTTTCTTTTTCATTTCCCTATTTATTTGATTTGCAGGTAAAAAAATATTATTATTCCCTTATTCTTTTGCTCATTTAATCCGGAAGGTTCATGAATGTTTGATCATGGTTAACAAGATTAAAATAACTTTCTGGTAAAGTTAATCCGAAATAATGGTTTCGTAATCATTGGTTAACATTTATTTAACCGGCTAAACATACTTTTGCAATTGAATTACAAAACCTTCTATTAGTAAGCATAATTCTTGGCAGTCATAACGACTCCATCCATGATGGGGAAATAGGAATCGCTGAATTGACAGGTAGTGATTTTCATAAATCAGGATTTAAATACAAAGATTTAATCCTGATTTATAAAGTAATCTGATTTAACGATTTGTTAACGAAGATTTAATATTGATGAAACACAGAATTATGCCATCTTAATCAGGATCGTCTTGATGATATCCGATACATCTTCAGCGGTATCGACACTCTTTTCCAGCGTGGCAAAAATTTCTTTGTTTTTTATCAGTTCTATGGTATCTTTTTCCTCCTCAAAAAGCTGTGAAATACCACCATGATAAAGATCGTCAGCTTTGTTTTCAAGGGTATTCAGGTTTATGCAGGCCTGTACAATTTTGTCTTTATTTTTGCCGGCATCTTTGAGATGGATTAAGGAAAATTCAATCTCTTTTGCAGCCTGAAAAATTAATTCGGCAAATTCAACAAATGCGGGATTAATTTTTTTGGGTTTGTACAACTGAATACGCTGACTCGTTCCATTTATATAATCAGTCACATCGTCCATTGAAGAAGCCATTGTCTGGATATCTTCCCGGTCAAATGGGGTAATAAAAGATTTGTTGAGTTGCTTATAAATCTGGTGTGTCAATTCATCTCCTTCATGTTCAACTGCTTTTATCTGTTTGATAATTGGTTCACGTTGTTCAATTGCATCAGTTGCCATAAGTTGTTTAAGAAGTTCCGATGCCTTGATGAGGATCTTTGCATCCTGCTCAAACAAAGGGAAAAAAGAAGTGTCCTTGGGGACAAATAACTTCAATAAGAAATCCACTTTCATATCATCTGATTTTAATTTTTTAATTCATCGTCACAGAATCCAATTTAATAAGAAAAAAATGAGCGCACTAATCATGGCCGACACAGGAATCGTGAGAATCCATGACCAGAATATTTTTGTGGTGACTCCCCATTTAACCGCTGAGACTCCCTTTCGGGCACCGACACCAATTATAGCCCCGGTAATAGTATGTGTTGTGCTCACCGGTATTCCCAATTCGGTTGCTCCGAAAAGTGTTATTGAACCTGCTGTTTCAGCACAAACACCTTCAAATGGTTTCAACTTGGTAATTTTTTGACCCATAGTTTTAACAATTCGCCACCCTCCAAACAAAGTCCCAAAAGCAATTGCAGTATAACACGCGAGAACGATCCAGCCAGAAATAGGATCATTCTTGGTCGTATGTCCAGTCACAATAAGAGCTACCCATATGATACCCATTGATTTTTGAGCGTCATTTCCTCCGTGACCCAGACTGAATGCCGAAGCCGAGAATAACTGGATTCTCCGAAAATATTTATCAACTTTAGAAGGTGTAAGTTTGCGGCAAAGGTATAGCACGATTGCAGAAATCGTAAAAGAAATAACCATCCCCATCAGGGGAGCTATAACAATAAAAGAAACGATTTTAAGGACGCCGGAAATGACAACGGATCCAACTCCTGCCTTAGCAATGGCTGCTCCTACTAAACCACCAACCAGGGTATGCGAAGAACTTGAGGGAAAACCCCACCACCATGTAAGCAAATTCCATGCTATTGCAGCGAATAAAGCTGCTGCAATAACATTCAGATTGATGACATCCGGATTTACCACACCTTTTCCGATGGTCGATGCTACTTTTAAATGAAAAATAAAATAGGCAAGGAAATTGAAAAATGCTGCAAATATAACAGCAGTAAAGGGTGAAAGTACTTTGGTTGACACGATTGTGGCAATCGAGTTTGCCGAATCATGAAATCCGTTTATGAAATCAAAAACCAAAACTAAACCAACAACGATGTATAAAAATTCCATTAAAAAGATTATAAATACAAGAGAGCAAAACTACATAATTTTCTTTATTTCCGGGATTAAGATAGAAAATATGTTGATAAATTTTTTAACCTTAAATCGTTTGGGTAAACCTGGTTATTTAAATAACGAAAATGAAAAGATGGGATCAAAATTTAATGAATTATTTCCGGCAATGCCTCCGAATTCTTTCCCTAGTGGCGTTTTTATGGTATTTTTGTTAATATGAAAATTAATCCTGTGGAAATTACCCGGACTTTTGATATTCTTGACAGGTACAAAGAGCACTACTTTAACAAAGAAGATGTCTTTGTATGTAAGAGAGATGGTGTGTGGAAAAAATTCAGCACTGCCGACTATATTAATTATTCCAATTGGTTCAGCCTCGGTTTAATACAACTTGGACTGCAAAAAGGTGATAAAATTGCATCCATTAGCAGCAACATGCCGGAGTGGAATTTTATTGATATCGGTATGGCACAAATTGGGGTAGTGCACGTTCCGATCTTTCCTACTATTCATAGAAAAGAGTTTGAACATATAATCAGTCACTCTGAAGCCAAGTACCTTTTTATTTCCGATAAAACCTTATATCAAAAATTTGAACCCTATACAAAATCCCAGGCAATCCTGAAGGAGATTTATGTTTTTAATGAAATTGAAGGTGTTCATAATTGGATGGAAATCGTTGAGCTGGGTAGGAGAAATGAAGACTCTTTCGAAACCAAATTGCAAAAGATAAAAAGTGATATTGTTCCACCTGATGTCGCTGTATTGATTTATACAAGCGGAACCACCGATGAATCCAAGGGAGTTTTGCTTTCCCATAAAAACCTGGTTTCAAATTTCATTGCCGCTTCCACTATATTTAACCTTGATCCCGGGTTTCGCTATTTGAGTATTTTACCTCTTTGTCATGTTGGTGGCAGGTTAGGCAATTACCAGACACAGTATTGCGGTTCCAGTATTTACTATGCGGAAAATATGAATGCTATTGCTTCCAACATGAAAGAAATACAACCCGAAGGTTTTGATGCTGTACCGCGAATACTCGAGAAGATCCTTTCTTCAATTATTGCCAGGGGGCAAAAGCTGACAGGCTTTAAGAAAAAAGTCTTTTTCTGGGCAATTGATCTGGGTAAAAAATTCAACGACAACACCCGTAATTCGTTCTGGTATAACATAAAACTTTCGATTGCTGACAGGCTGGTCTTCAGTAAATGGAGGAGGGCAATTGGAGGCAGAATTAAAATTGTAGGATGTGGCGGCGCCTCCCTTCAGCCCCAGGTGGAAAAAATATTCTGGGCAGCAGGGGTAAAAATCATTAACATGTATGGGCTCACCGAAACTTCCCCGATCATTACAATCAACAGACAGGAGAACCCCGATATAATGCTTGGATCTGTGGGATGCCTGATCAAAGATTGTGAACTTAAAATTGCCGACGATGGTGAAATTCTTTGCAAAGGCCCTAATATTATGGTTGAATATTACAAAGATAAAAATGCTACCGCTGCAACTTTTGATAAAGATGGATGGTTTTTGACAGGCGACATCGGTTTCATTAAAAACGATAAATTCTTAATAATAACCGACAGGAAAAAAGAGATGTTCAAACTGGCTAACGGTAAATTCATTGCTCCCCAGTTGATGGAAAATAAATTGAAAGAGTCGATATACTTCGATCAGGCATTTGTCGTTGGTAATGGTCAGAAATTTGTCGGGGCAATCTTATCTCCAAACTTTGAAAATCTTAAGGCCTGGTGTGAAACCAGAAATATCCTGGTTCAACCCCCTGAATTGTTGATAAAATCATCGGAAGTCATTAGCTATTATACAGAGATCGTTGATACTTTGAATAAGGAATTATTAGATTACCAACGAATAAAAAAAATTCTTTTGGTTTGTGATGAATGGTCGACAGTGACCGGAGAATTATCACATACACTTAAACTCAGACGGAAATATTTATACCAGAAATATCAGCATCTTATTTCACAGATTTATAACCAAATTATTTGATCCTCCATGCCCGAACGATTTGATGTCATTATAATTGGTGGCGGCCTAGCCGGTCTTGTTTGCGGGGCAAAATTATCACACGAAGGGATGAAGATCCTGCTCCTGGAGCAACATAATGTGCCGGGGGGATGTGCAACTACTTTCAGGCATAAAGATTTTAATATTGAAGTCGGGCTTCATGAAATGGACGGATTTAATGGTGGAAATCTTAAAAATAAGATTTTCAGGGAACTTAATGTTTTTGATCACATTGATTTTATTCCGACCGGAATTTTTTACCGGTTTGTCCACCTTGATACCGACCTCACAGTCCCACATGATCCTAAGAAAGCCATTGACCTTTTTATGGCAAAATTTCCGGACCAGGTCAAGGGTATTAGTATTTATTTTGACCGTCTGATCAATCACCGGAAATACCGTTCAAAAGAAACATCGCAAATAAGTTTGGGTGCCTTCCTTGATTCTATTATTTCGGATGAAGAACTAAAATTAGCCCTTACCGGAAATTTGATGGCTTATTCCGATGACCCTTATAACATTACCCTTGATTATTTTGCACAAGCACAAGGAACTTTTCATCTTTCTTCCGGAGTATTCATCAAAAAAGGCTCTCAGCAACTTTCCAATTACCTGATGAATTATATTGTGAACCATGGCGGAACTGTAAAACTGAAGCACCAGGCTGATAAAATCATTACCAGGAACAACCGGGCTATTGGTATAGAATATCATGCTGTATCTGATTCATCCGTTAAAATTTTTGCCGGGTCCGATTATGTTGTCGCTAATACTTCTGTTTTGAATGTGGTGGATGAAATGATTTCCTATCCCGAAATGAAAAAACATTATGAGGAATATGAAATCGGACCTTCAATGTTTACCCTGTACCTGTGTTTTAATACTCCCTTAAAAAATCTGGGTAATCCAGCATATTGTACCTGTTTCTTACCGGATGAAACAAAAAATCTTAGCGATGTTGCAAGAACAAACCACCAGGGATTTGAAAATAAATATTTTGTCTTGACCGATTATAGCCACATCGATTCCGGTCTTGCCACCGATGGAAAAAGTGTCGCAGTTGTTGTTTGTACGGATTATGCTACCCACTGGAAAAATCTTTCGAAAGATGACTATCTGAAAGAAAAGAAACGGGTGTCCCAACTGTTAATAGATCGTCTGGATCGGTATTTACCTGGTGTCGTAAAAAATATTGAGTATTTTGATTCTTTTACTCCACTGACCATAGAGCGCTATACCTCAAATCCTGGCGGAGCTATTTATGGGTTTGCTCAAACTCCGGGGAAAAAGAAAAATATTAGCATTTCTAAGTACATTAATAATCTATTTTTAGCATCTGCATGGGACAAATTCGGAGGAGGCTTTTCTGCCGTTATTTACTCTGGTTATTTCACAAGTATTGATATTCTAAGACACGGAAGGGGATCGAAACAAAAAAAAGAATAAATGTCGAAACGCCTCGAATTTATCATTGTTTTCCTTCTGGTGCAATTATTCAGGTTTGTTCCCTTTTTTATTCTTTATTTGATTTCATGGGCTGCATATATCCTTGTTTATTATCTCTGGGGATATCGCAAGAAAATTGTTTTTACTAATCTTACGAATTCTTTCCCTGAGAAGTCTCCTAATGAAATAAAACAAATCGCCAAGTTGTTTTATCTAAATTTTTGTGATGTTCTTGCCGAAATAGTCAAGGGTCAGACAATGAGTGAGCATGCTCTGATCAAACGTTTCCGGGTTTTAAATCCTCACCTTTTAAACGACTTATATATCCAGAATAAAAGTGTCATTTCGATAGGTGCTCATTATGCAAACTCGGAATGGGGGAAAATTCTTGGCAAGCAGTCATTACACCCCATGATAATTATTTACAGTCCATTCATGAATAAATATCTTGACAATTTTAACAATCGTGACCGGGTTAAGTTTGGTATGAAGTTAATTCCATTTGCAAAGACGTTACGCGTATTTCATGAATTGAAAGGCAAACCTCATTGTTTTATCATGGGGGTAGATCAACGCCCTTTTGATCGAAAAAACGCGATATGGCTTACTTTCCTGAACCAGGAAACTCCCTGTCATAAGGGGTATGAACAAATTGCCCGGAAATTCGATATACCGGTTGTATATTCCGAAATTCAAAGGATTAAAAGAGGTTTCTATACCCTTGAGTATATCCTGTTGTGTGAAGAGCCGTCAAAAGTTGAAGAAGGATTTATCGTTAAGCAATTTATGAAAACCCTGGAGGAGATTATCAGGAAGAAGCCTGAAGATTGGCTTTGGAGTCATAATCGCTGGAATTACAGAAAAGCAGAGGATTCTTAATCGTTAAAGACTGACCATCTTAATATTTGTAAACCAAGATAATCTTAAATAAGTGAGTATGAAAAACACAGTTTTATTTATAGTCTTTGTCTATACTTTGGTATGGACCTTGACTTCTTCAACGGTTGGGCAGACCTATAATCTCAAAGATATTCCTGTTCTTGACCTAAAAGTTAAAACAGGTGTCCTGGAAAACGGGTTGCACTATTATATACGGTCAAATAAACTTCCTGAAAGAAGATGTGAGTTTTATATCGCCAATAATGTTGGCGCCATTGAGGAAGAAGATGATCAGAATGGTTTGGCCCACTTTACTGAACATATGGCTTTTAATGGAACAAAGAATTTTCCTAAAAAAGGGATTCTCGATTACCTGGCAACTATCGGAGTAAAATTCGGGACAAATGTAAATGCCAGTACAGGGATAGCGCAAACTGTTTATAACCTTTCAAATGTTCCCCTGTCACGGGAAGGTGTCATAGATACTGCCTTATTAATCCTTCACGATTGGGCCCACTACGTGTCTTTCGTTCCAGAAGAGGTCGACCTTGAGCGGGGCGTAATCAGAGAAGAATGGCGCATGTATGGCTCAGCAAACGAACGTATGGATAATGAACTGGCGCCAATAATTTATAAAGGATCAAAATATGCCAAACGAAATGTTATCGGGGATACTGCTGTCATTAACCACTTTGCATACAAAACTTTGACCGACTTTTATAACAAGTGGTACCGGCCCGATCTGCAGGCAATAATTATTGTCGGCGATTTTGACGAAAATGTTATGGAAACCAAGATCAAAAATCTCTTTGGTCCCATCCCTAAAGAACAACATCCTTCACCGAAAGAAGTTTATGCTCTGCCTGATAATACAGAACCACTGATTGGAACTGCGACTGACAAGGAAGCCACCTCAACCTCAGTGGATGTACGTTTTAAGCACGATGCCATAAAAGACAGTGACAAGAATTTAAATTATATGCGGCTCCAGATTATCAGGAGCTTAATAAATAATATGTTCGGACAACGGATGAATGAGATTTCCCGTACCGAAAATCCACCATTCATCTCAGCATTCAGCTATTACGGCAGCTTCACCAAAACAAAAGATGCCTTCACCGGAACAGCCACTGCTGCCAACAATGAAGCGATCAGAGCCCTTACTGCTCTTCTTACTGAGATGGAACGGTTGAAACTATATGGTTTTACCCCCGGGGAGTTCGAACGCGCTAAGGCAAACGTCATGCGAAATTATGAGTCCCGATATATGGATCGCGATAAAAGAAAAAACCGGGAACTTGTTTATCCAAACATTTCCTATTTCCTGTCCAGTAATCCAAATCCGGGAATCGAGTTCGAATACCAATTTGCAAAGACAGAAATTCCAAGAATAACTCTCGAAGAAATAAATTCGGAAGCAAAAAAATATGTCCGGGATGACAATGAAATTATAACCGTTACTGGTCCCGAAAAGGCTGGAATAACCATCCCAACCATCCAGGAAATCCAAAAAGTTATTACTACATATAAATCGGCTAAAATTAGTCCATATGTCGACAATATGGCCGGGAAAAAGCTCATTGAAAAAGATCCTGTTCCTGGTAACATTGTAAAAACATCGGCTAACCAAATCTTAGGAACCACAGAATGGGTTCTCTCCAACGGAATGAAAATCATTTTCAAACCTACCGATATAAAGGAGGATGAGCTGATAATTAAGGGATATAGTCCGGGAGGGCAATCCCTGCTTAATGATGATGAAGTTATTGCCGCCGGAATTATTGGTTCTGCAGTAGATCAGATGGGAGTAAGCAGCTTCTCCCGTACCGATCTGAATAAACTTCTGGCCGGTAAGCGGATTAATGTTAACTTGTATATCATGCGGGATCAGGATGTGATCAATGTACGGACTTCTCCCAAAGATCTTGAAACTGCTCTCCAACTGATAAACCTCTATTATACAAAGCCTCGCTGGAATGAAACGGATTATAAGACCTGGATGGACAAGATGAAAGCAATTTATATCAATGCAGAATCAGAACCCCGTAAAGCATTCAGTGATACTATCAGTGTAATGATGACAGATCACAATCGACGGACAGTTCCTATGACATATAAATTGCTTGATGCAATTACTTTTGAAAAGCTAAAATCTATCTATTCTAAGCGATTTTCTGATCCGGGAAATTTTGCTTTCCAGTTTGTCGGCAAAATCAATCCTGAAGAAGTGAAACCAATTTTCGAAAAATATCTTGCTTCGCTACCTGCTCAAAACAGAAGTGATGTCTATAAAGATGATGGGATCCGCCCGCCCATTGGCCATTTGATCAATGATTTCAAACGTGAAAACAAAACTCCCCGGACATCTGTTTTTGTGGACTTTAATGGAACTTGTAACTATACACCGAATGACAGGTTGTACGGCGCTGCCATAAGGCATATTCTTGAATTGCGTTACATTGAATCAATCCGGGAAGATGAGGGGGGTACTTACAGTGTAAGAATTTCTTATAATATTGATAAAAATCCTGTTCCCGGTTTTATGATGAATGTCATGTTTGACACCGATCCGGCAAAAGCAGATAAACTGGTGGGAATTGTCCATCGTGAAGTAGAAAATATGGTTGAAAAAGGTCCCTCCGAAACCGATCTTCAAAAAGCAAAGGAGTATTTTATCAAACAACGACAGGAAGACATGAAAGAAAATTACTGGTGGAATAACATTCTTGTCGATTATTATTTATATAATATGGATTTCCTTACTGCTTACGAGAACATGGTCAAAGCGTTGGATGTTAAATCAATCCACGATTATGCAAAAAAGGTTCTTACCCAGGGGAACATCATTGAGGTAATTATGAGGCCTTAGGTATTTATTCAGGACAGAGTGTTATCAGATTATTTTGTCTCTACGCGACTCTTAATCCCCCTGATTATTTTTAAAGGAGTTTCGGTGATAACCATATTATAAAGCCAGGCCGGAACACTTCCTGCAGGATCTACGAATCCCTCGAGGATGACATAAATATTTCCTTTATCCATAGGTTGGATGATCCACTTTTGCCAATAATTTTTAATCCGGATTAAATCTGGTTTTTCAGGAATTACATCTGGTAGGGGAACAGAATATATAACACGTTGACCCGTGACAGGATCGGTAGTGATTTTTGCCTCAACGCATAAATCCCTGTCGGTGAAAGGCCAAGGAACATCGTAAACAAGATAATATTTGATATTCTTATCCTCCTCATACGAAAGGACATTTATTTCACGTAAGTTCTTATCCCACCAGTCGACATTTTTTACATTCCCTATCAGATTACAAACTTTGGCCATCTGAGTATGAAAAGTTACTTCCCCTCTAAAGGATTTTAAAGAAGTGTTAGCCTCCTTTCGGGTATAAATTTTTATTCCGTCTTTCTCCTTGATGAAGTCCCACTTTTGACCAATAAGATCCTCAAGAATAAATAGTTGGAATAAAACAATTAAGAAGTTCGTTAAGTTTTTATGATACATTGAATAACTTTATTTTGCAAAATAACAGAAAACTTATCACATAGTTCAATGTATTTATATTAAAAAACCCGGGGAACTTGGAATTCCCAAAATCAACCAGTTTGCTTACAAAATGAAAATTGACCCGATCTTTCGAAATATAACCCTAATTTATTTCTATATCGTTCGCCTTGCAAATCTGAAGAATTAGCTTCCGAATCTGCTTATTGATTTGTGCAGTTTTATTACTTTTGGCTCAAAAATCAGATCGATGAATCAAAGGATCAAATACTCCGTGTTGGTCATTGTCCTGTTGGGAATTATTTTAATAGTATTCCGGATACTTACTCCCCCTTATAAAATCATATCATGGGATGTTTTCGGGTACTATTTGTACCTCCCCGCAAAATTCATTTATCACAATCTCTCTCTAACTGACCAGTCATGGCTGAAAGTACTTTTTGATAAATACGAAATCACAACCACCCTATATCAAGCTGTACAGCTTCCGAATGGCAACTGGATTATGAAATATTCCATGGGCCTTGCTATCCTTTATACACCTTTTTTCTTTATCGCACACATGATTGCTTCTCTGACAGGAAATCCTGCTGATGGCCTTTCGTTACCCTACCAATACACGTTAGCTGCCGGCGGAATACTGTTTGCCCTGATCGGTTTAGTATATTTCAGAAAAGTTCTCAGCCATTTCTTCAGCGAACGAACTACAATCATCCTGCTTATCATTATTTTCGCTGGAACAAATTATTTTCAGCTTACTGCTTTTGACGGTACTCTCCTTTCACATAATTTTCTTTTCACCCTCTATGCCATGCTAATATGGTTTACTATCCGGTGGCACGAAAATCCGAAATATCTCACCGTGATAAAAATCGGTAGTTTATGTGGTTTAATGATCTTAATCCGTCCAACAGAAGTAGTCTGTCTGCTCATACCCATTATCTGGAATATATACAACAAAGACACATTTCTTCAAAAATATTTTTTAGTCCGTAAACATTTTTTTCATCTGATTATAGCAGGTTTGGCGATATTGATAATTTTTCTGCCACAGATCATTTATTGGAAAATAATATCCGGACAATTTTTTTATTATTCATATACTAATCCTGGCGAGGGATTCGAGTTTGTAAGGCCATATATCTTAAAGTTTCTATTCAGTTTCCGCAAAGGCTGGTTTATTTACACTCCTGTCATGGTTTTTGCGATAATAGGCTTTTACAATCTCTATAAGAATAACCGGAAAATTTTCCCGGCGGTATTTTTGGTTTTCATCATCAGCCTCTATTTGATATCTAGTTGGAGTTGCTGGTGGTATGCGGGCGGAAGTTTCAGCTCAAGGTCTTTAGTTCCGATTTATACATTATTGGCTTTACCTATGGGCTATTTTATTGAAGATATTTTAAGAAAAAAGAAACTATTATTTATCTTGGGAATTATTGTAGTTTTTCTGATCACCCTGAATTTGTTTCAAACATGGCAGTTTGAAAAAGGTATCCTTTCGAAAGAGCGTATGACCCGCGCATATTATTTTGCGGTGTTTGGCAAGACATCCGTTAATAAGAAAGATTTAAAACTTCTTTTAGTTGACCGGTCAGCCGATATTGTTGAATCTTTCAATAATGAAAGCAATTACATCAAAAGAACCTTGTGCTCATTTACGTTTGATGATCAGAAAGATTCGGTTATCATCAGTCATACAGGTAAAGGTTCTCAAAAACTAAACGGCAGTTACCCTTATTCTGCCGGTCCTGATATTATGTTCAAAGACATTACGTCAAAAGATCATGCATGGATACGTGCTGGTGTGTGGATCTACATTCCGGAAACCTATTCGGAAGAATTGCCCTTACTGGTAATCACCTTCCATCATAAGGGAGAAGCATACAAATACAGGACTGTTGAAATTCCTAAGGACAGCTTGATCAAAGGGCAATGGAAATATTTAACGGCAGATTACCTTACACCGGAAGTGAGATCGCCGGAAGATAACTTAAAGGTTTACATATGGCACCGCGGACAACAGGACATATGGATTGATGATCTGGTTGTGGATATTTTTGAACCGAAATGATATATAATGAGACGGAATTAATTTTCCATTCGTAAAATTGTAACCTCCCTGTAAAAATCAACACATATTTAGCTTGTGAATTTTGTAAATCAGTTCAAATCAATAATCAAATCCAGGGAAGTCCCATATTACCTGATTCTTTGTACTTTAATCTGGATTTATTGTTGGTTGCGCGCCCTCTGGGTACCCATGGCCCATGATGAAATCGCTACTTTTCACTATTATGTTCAAACTGCAAGATTCATTCCGTTCTTTTCGCATGAAGATATGAACAATCATGTGATCAATTCTGCACTCTCTTCTTTGTTCACTTACATTTTTGGATTATCCCCTTTGGTTCTTCGGCTGGCCAATCTTCTTTTTTTTCCACTGTTTTGTTTTTTTATCTGGAAATTGGCCATCCAGTTTAAGACTAAGCTGATCCGGTGGTGGTTTATTATCTCTCTATTCCTTGTTCAGGGATTCATTGAGTTTTTCAGCCTTTCACGAGGTTATGGCATGTCAATGGCCCTGCTTGCGGTCATGCTTTTTTATCTTACCCGGGTTAATACCCCGTTTTCTTTCCGGAAGCTATATCTAACGTTTTTTTGGGGATTCTTTTCGACCCTGGCAAATCTTTCATTGATTTACACTTTTTTACTAGTCATCGGATGGCTTTATTTACTTCTCTTTAAACAACTGAAAAAATACCCCATTCGAATAATCACTCAAAATATTTTACTCTTTTCATTTTTATCCTTTCTCGCGGTTTTTCTTTTTGCAGCCATATCTTATAAAGGAACGCAGATGGGACCTCTGTTTACCGGGAACTCAGGAGGATTCTTCACTATCACATTGGCCAGTCTTATGAAAATTTTCCTTCCGGTTAAAATCATTTTCTTTCAGGAATTCTTGGTTTTTCTTTTTTTTCTCCTGGCCGGATTTAACCTTTTCCTGATAATACAACAAAAAACGATCTTCCTTCAACCGGTTTTATTTTTTTATCTCTTATTAGGGAATCTGGTCGCCTATTGGCTTATGAACAAGCTTTTTCAGGTCAATTACCCTGAGAACAGGTGGGCAATTTATTGGTTACCATTGTTCATTTTAGCCTTAGGTCAAGCCATAGATAACAGACTCATCAGTACCGGGAAAAAAGTTTGGCTGATCTTTTTAATCCCTTTATTGATTTTCCCTGTCATGTTCCCTGCGTTCATAAATTTTTCGCACACCGAATCTTATATTGAGGATCCGATTCCACAAAGTTTTTACGACCGGGTCAAAGCAGCACATATCAAGGGCGATTACCCACCAACAGTAGGGGGACATCGTCTAAGACATTTTTGTTGGTCTTTCATGGATTTCCGGAACGGCGGGACAGAAAGCATGGTTAATTGGGAGAGTTATCCGGATAGTATTGCTGATTTTCAAATCATTGACGGAAAGGATATGAATTTTTTCCATAAAAATTATACCGTAGTCGATTATTATCCACTCAATGATCGTTATCTGCTTAAACGCCTTAAACCGGTCGGTAAAAAGGTCTTGGTCGCCCTTCCTGATCATAAAACGGTAATGGAGACTCAAGAAGAATACATTGTGCTTTTTCAGTCACCTGTGGATTCCCTTTCAGGTGCGAACCTTTATGTTGGATTTGAAGGCGATTTTCTCAGTACATCAATTCCCTTTGAAGCCTGGATAGTAGTAGTTGTAAATGATGCCAACAAAAACACTATCGAATACATCCATTTTACATTAAACTGGCAAAGGCCATACTGGAATGAGACAAGTTCACACATTAAAAATGGGCTCATCATCCCGATGCTTCCACGTGAATCAAAAATGTTATCCCTTTATTTGTGGAATATGAAAAAAGTCCCCTGCTCAATAAAAAACTTTCATTGCACACTTTTCCGGTATGTTTACTGATTCTTTCATCTGGCAACAGACTGAAACCGTATAGGACTTCCTTATATTGGTTGGTATGTGGGCCCACCAGGACTTGATTTTTTGTATTTATATTGTACATCAGTACTTTATTAAAATTTGTGTGGTGAATGTCTAAGTATTTCCGCTTCACTTCTCCCTGCAAAACATTTCTTTTTAATACAAAGTAAAATAACCTAAAGTCAGCAAAACCAATCAGTTATTTTTGTTGTATATTTGTATAATATAAAACCAACCTCCATGAAACAATTTTACGGACTTTTCATGGCTCTTTTTATGGTTTTGACTCCCATGGAGTCTTTCACACAGAACAGCCTTGAGCGCAAGATCATTAATCCCCTCGGACTTCCTTTCATTGAAACATGGGATCAGGGAACTTTTACTAATAATGACTGGATTTTAAAACCGGCAAATTCGAACTGGGCTATCAGCACTGATGTCGGCAATCCCCGACCGTCAGCTGACTTCACCTCTGATTCGATCCGGAAGGATTATTCCTTCTCTATTGAGACTCCCTTGCTTTATTCATGGTTCAACACCTGTGCAGAAATCTGGTTCGATTTTGATTATAAACTGATAAGCCTCAACAATACCGGCGCAGAAAAACTCTTTGTGGATATTTACTGTGAAGGTGTATGGTCTATCCGTGAACGATTTGCGAATACAGAGGATAAGGATTGGACACCTATGCATTTGTATGTTGCTGATGCCAGCGTCTTGCCTATAAAGATACGTTTCCGTGCCGAAGGAGCCAACTCGGCTGACATCCTTCATTGGTATATCGACAACATAAAAATCTACCTTAAGTACAATCCGCCTATTGATCTTACTGTACAAGATAAAGCCGATCGACAGGTAACACTAACCTGGCGTACTCCCGAATGCGGAACAGAAGATCCTGGATCATTTTGGATACATTGGGATAATGGTGTAAATTACGATGCAATTGGTTCATGCCCTACCTGTTGTTTTCTGATCGCTGCGCGTTGGGATACTTCGCAGATAAAAGCGCTTGATGGGGGTGCAGTGACAAAGATCGCTTTCTTCCCCTATATCCAAGGAGAAGCTAACTACAATGTATGTGTATTTAGAGGGCCGGAGGGCGACAGCCTTCTCGTAAACCAACCGGTTCCGTCTCCAATATTTGGTGAATGGAACATCGTCGAGCTTACCAACCCTGTAACTATTGATATAACCCAAGATCTCTGGATAGGTTGCATTGTTGAATTAATAAGCGGATTCCCTTTGGGATGCGATGCAGGACCTGCAATGGTTGGTTATGGGTTCTTAGCTAACGTCGGAGCAGGATGGGAAGATTTCAGCGCTTATTTTGATTATAACTGGAATATTGAAGGTTTTATTGAACCTGCAAGGGGTAAGGGTGCCAAACGTCAGGCAATCAGGCGGTCTCCATGCAATGGATCGGGGACCCTTTCAGCCAGCCCTGTTCCTGTTCAGATAAAATCCGGAATACCGCGACCTGCCACATTGGCCACTACCTCATCATTGAAAGGTTACAATATATACCGCAGCGAGGATGATAAAGTAACCTATCGAAAGCTGAATGTTAGTTTAATTACCGACACTAATTATATTGATATAGTTCCCGGTTACCAGGGATATTTTTATAAGGTGACCGCGGTATTCCAGCCATTAGGATCGATAACCTTGGAGTCAGATTCATCGAACATCGTGTGTGAGTATTTTTTAGGCGTAGACGACAATATGAATAATGGTAAGATATCGATCCATCCGAATCCGGCAAGTGATAATGTTATTGTCAGAAGCGATTTTCCTATCTCAGGAATAGAATTATTCAATTATACAGGTCAACGGGTTTTTGCAAGGCAGAAGATATACGAGAAAACCTTTATGGTAAATGTTTCAGCGCTTGAACCGGGCTTATATCTTATCAGGACCACAATTGAGAAGGAGATTTCGGTTACCAGGATCACCGTTGCCCGTTAATAGCCTTACTTTTTCTCAATAAATTAATAGTGCAACAGCAAGGTCAGGACAAGTTCATGTTCTGTTATAAATTCCTTTTATGATTTTGTGGGCCCACCAGGACTTGAACCTGGGACCAATAGATTATGAGTCTACTGCTCTAACCGTCTGAGCTATGGGCCCTGATCAATTGAAATCCTTATTTAATAAGAGAGATCGCTTACAAAAGAGCGCAAAAGTAAGGAAATTTTTGCATTTTTGCAAGACCAAAAACGCTTCAAAACATATCTTTAATGGTCCGGCTGATTCTCAGAATTTCTAATAACAAGTTGATTAAAAATATAATTTTCGATTTTGGTGGAGTAATTTGCGACCTTGATATTAAAAGAACGGAGAAAAAATTCTTTGAAATGGGTTTAAAAAGTTTTGACACTGATTATTCAGTTTCAGAACGGGATGACCTGTTTCGAAAACTTGAGAGCGGGAGATTGCCTGTGCAGGAATTCCATGACTTATTGAGACATTTTTTTACCCGGCCGGTTACAGATAATGAAATTGATGAGGCATGGAATGCTTTGTTATTGGAGATCCCGGTAAAACGAGTTCAACTACTGGAAGAGATCCGGAAATGGTACCGGATTTTTATTCTCAGTAACTCAAATGAAATACATTATCAAAAATATCTTTCTGATTTCAGGATAAATTTTGGTTATCAGGATTTTGATAAACTTTTTGAAAAATCCTATTTCTCTTTCCAGATTCATTTACAGAAGCCCGGCAGGGAAGTATTTGAGTATGTTTTGAAAACAAGTGGACTGAAACCTTCTGAAACCTTATTCATTGATGATTCCATTCAACATGTGGAAGGAGCAAACAAAACAGGGATTATAGGATATCATTTGAAAACAAAGGAAGGCGAGCAGATTACCGATCTATTTGAATCAGTTTGAATAGCTTAAATTCGGTTCGTCCCTTGACTTTCTCCTAAAAAAGCATTACCTTTGCGGCCCTTTTTAACCGCAAGGATCCATGAAGTTATCTCAATTTCGTTTTCATTTACCCCCAGAACTTATTGCTGACCACCCCCCTAAACACAGGGATGATGTTCATATGATGGTGCTCGACAGGAGGACTCAAACTATCGAACATGCCCAATTTAAAGACATTCTTAATTATTTTGGTGACGGGGATGTTTTCATTATCAATAACACAAAGGTTTTCCCGGCACGTCTTTATGGTGAAAAGGAGAAGACCGGAGCTAAAATTGAGGTTTTTCTTCTTCGGGAATTGAACCGGGAATCACGACTTTGGGATGTACTTGTTGATCCCGCCCGAAAGATCAGGATTGGAAATAAGCTATATTTTGGTGATGATGATTCGTTGGTTGCTGAAGTAATTGACAATACTACTTCCAGGGGAAGAACAATTCGTTTTTTGTTTGATGGCCCGTACGAAGAATTTAAAAAGACTATTCAGCGACTTGGCCAAACCCCGCTTCCAAAAATTCACAACCGTCCTGTAACTCCGGAAGATGATGAGCGGTATCAAACAATTTTTGCAAAACATGAAGGAGCTGTTGCTGCTCCTACTGCAGGATTACATTTTACCAGAGAGATCATGAAACGCCTTGAACTTCAGGGTGTAAATTTTGCAGAAATAACCTTGCACCTGGGACTTGGAAATTTCCGTACCATAGATGTTGAGGATCTTACCAAACATAAGATGGACTCGGAGGAGGTTATCATTGAACATGAAACTGCCGAAATTGTAAATCGGGCTAAAGCCGAACGTAAAAAGGTAGTGGCTGTCGGTACCACTTCTATGAAAGCCATTGAGTCGTCCGTTACCATTTCAGGGATGCTTAAGCCTTATAAAGGCTGGACAAACCGTTTTATCTTTCCTCCTTACGAATTCAGCATTGCAAATGCCATGATTACTAATTTGCATCTGCCCCAGTCACCCATGATGATGCTGGTAGCTGCCTTTGCCGGGTACGATTTTCTTATGAAGGCTTATGAAATTGCCGTTGAGAAGAAATACAAGTTCTTTACTTACGGCAATCCGATGCTTATCATTTAACAATTACCTTCTTTTTGAAAAGATCAGCCATTATCGTAGCCGGTGGATCGGGCACCCGGATGAATTCCAGTATTCCCAAACAATTTTTATTACTTGCCGGTCGTCCGATCTTATTGCATTGTCTTAACGCTTTTAATGAAGCTGATCCTCAAATAGAAATAGTCATTGCTTTGCCTGAAACATTTATTGAGGAATGGAAAAGACTTTGCAGTGTGCATGGTGTGAAAGTTAAACACAAGGTTGTCGCCGGTGGAGAAACCCGTTTCCAGTCTGTTAAAAATGCTCTTTCTTTGATTCCTGATAAATGTTTTGTGGCCGTTCATGATGGAGTCAGGCCTCTGGTTACTCCTGAGTTGATCAACATTTGTTATGACGCTGCTGCCTTGATGGGGAATGCAGTGCCTGTTATTCCCGTGAATGATTCTTTACGTTCTGTGGATGGTTCTGAAAACCGGCCGGAAGAAAGAAGACGGATCCGTATAGTTCAGACACCCCAAGTCTTCAAAGCAATGAATCTTATAAAAGCTTATGAACAAACCTATGATATTACTTTCACCGATGATGCCACTGTAATAGAACGAATGGGGGAAAAAATCCATCTGATACCGGGGAATCCAGGAAATTTAAAAATAACTTGTCTCGATGATATTCGAATTGCCGAAAGTTTGCTGTTGGCAAATAAATGATTAGCGTTTAATGATACGGCCTTTCCAGCGATAGGGAAGAAAATTTCCCAATAATCCAAGTATTGATACATAGATCCACTGGAAAAGCTGGGCCGGAAAATAATAATTTAATAAGTGCTTTTTATTAAAAAATTCTGACATTCTTAAGACCAAGGAATATTCTGCCAGAATCTTCGCGAACCATAAAGCAAGTGATACCCCGATCAGGTGTGGATCAAAAAATCCAATAAATATTCCGGCAAATAAGATGAAATGTACCAACCATGTATAAATCGATAAAAAGATAAGCCAACCATTTGAATACCCGTGACTTTTGGAGATCCACCTGATACGCTGATGTAATAACCCACTCCAAGATTGTTCTGCCTGAGTATACGTTATAGCCTTGGGATTCCCTAAAAACATAACCGTCTTCTTCCCAAAAACTTTAATGAATTTTGATAGAAGAAACATGTCATCTCCTGACGTATATTGATAATTATCATGATACCCTCCTGTCTTTATAAATGCTTCTTTCCTGAATGCCATATTTGCACCGTTGCACATCAGGGGTAACTTTAACCAAGCTGCACCGGCGGTAACTCCCATTAATCCCATGAATTCAAGGGATTGTATTTTTTGTAAAAAGTTTTTCTCCTGTTGGAAAGCGACGGGGCCAAGGATCATTTGAGGTTCATGAACGACAAAGAAATTCACAATGGAAGAGATCCAGGTATTTTCATGGGTTGTATCGGCATCTGTTGTTATGATTAGCTCCCCGGTTGCCATATTGATCGCCCTTGATAATGCCTTTTTTTTTCCTATTTCTTTGGGAACGAATCCCTTCAGAGACACAATGGATACCGGGAATTCCGGGTACTGTTTAATAAATGCATGAACCAATTCACAAGTATTATCTTCCGAAAAATCATCTGTCACTATTATTTCAAACAGGTTTCGTGGATATTCTTGGTTAATCAAATCATTAAGACAAGGAAGAATGGTTAAGGTTTCGTTTCGCGTTGGGATAATTATGGAAACTTTGGTAGAATGATTTTGAACTGGATCGACCTTCTGCTTTAATATCTGACGAAGACCAAAAGTGAATAAAAAAATCAGTACTATATACCCGGCTGTCAGGAAAAATGATAATACTATGTATCCTTCGAAAAATCCCATTATTTGGTCTCTATTGGTGATGGTTTTCTGAAAAATTGAAGACGAAAAACAAAGAAGGTTCCAACCAGGGCGGGAATTCCAAGGTTTATTATCCATAAAAGTGTAGCGGCGGAGAATATACCCAGGCTGAATTCTGCAGAGGTGGGATAAAATCTTGAAAGATAGATCCCGAAAAAATATAATGCAACCGAACCCCGGATTCCCAATTCAGTTACAGCAACTGTCGGTATCACAGCCATAATAATATAGATCATTGAGATAAGCATTAGTGCGTTAAAGAATGGCACCGGAATACCAAATATCCTGAGAAGCAGGTAAAATTGTGACGAGAAAATGAGATACCGGAGAATGCTCAACAGGATGATAATTGAGACTTCCTGATTTTTATAAAAAGCTAAAACATGAAAATGTGCCTGGAATTTTTTAAAACTATTTCCGAATATTTTCTTTTTCGCTGTATTTAGGAAAGATACATTATACAGGGAACTCAGTAATAAAATATCAAAAAGTAAAATCAAAAAAATCATCCCATAATATAGGTATCCAGATGCATAAATGGCTCCCGGAAAATATTGTGGTAGAAAAATAATAAAGGCAATAGATCCTGTTACGATAGTCACTATTAACTGACACATACTCCCAAATATGGTCACGAGTATTCCTTCCACATGACTTGCAACCCGAAGGATGAATACCCGGCCGAAATACTCACCAATCCTGTTGGGTGTAAAAGAACTTACACTTACACCGGTTAATACTGCCTGAAAGGATTTGAAGAAATTAACCTGTTCTAATTTTCCGATCAGTAATTTCCATTTAAGGCTCTCTGCTGACCAGTTTGCGAGCATCAGGAAAAATACGACAATTACTTGAGTTATAAATCCAGGCTTTGAGAGATCATCTTCGATGAGTAAAATTATTCCGGATAGGTCGGTTTTGTAAAACACCTGTTTATAAATGAAAAGATAAGTAACGCCTAAAATTAACAACTGAATAAGCCGGTTAAGTATTTTATCTATTTTTGATGTATATTTCATTAAACTATGCCCAAGGAACGAGTTATTTTAGGAATTGACCCGGGAACAACAATCATGGGTTTTGGCATCATTTCCATAACAGGATCCCGGATGGAATTATTGGCCCTTGGCGTGCTAAAATTAAATAAATACGATGATCATTATTTCCGTTTAAAAATAATTTTTGAACGGACTCTATCCCTGATCGACCAGTATAAACCTGATGAACTTGCAATAGAGGCGCCTTTTTTTGGAAAAAATGTTCAATCCATGCTTAAGCTTGGGCGGGCACAGGGGGTGGCCATTGCAGCAGCTCTTTCAAGGTCGATACCCATATTTGAATATTCTCCCCGGAAGATCAAACAATCCATAACCGGAAAGGGAGGTGCCTCCAAAGAACAGGTCGCTTCTATGTTAAGGCGTATCCTGATTTTAAAAGAAACACCGGAAGCATTAGATGCAACAGATGGTTTAGCTGCAGCTGTCTGCCATTATTTTCAAAAGGGTAAGCCGGCTGAAAGTTCAAAATTCACAGGGTGGAAAGGTTTCCTTTCGGCAAATCCGGAAAGGATATCTTGATATCGTGATCAATTTCTCTGTTCTGATATTTCGCTTTTCACATTAGCTTCTGATAGACCATCCACCAACGATCTGGGATATCGTTGTTACATGCCGATTGATAATCGGTATAGGAACAGGGAACGAGATAATGCCGCTCATATTTTATTCTCTGTTCCATAGGAAGTGGTATTTCCATCCACCAGCGATCACTTTTTTTATTCTTAAAGAAGATAATTTCCTCTTTATGTTCGCTAATATTAACACGGTATTTTAAATAATCCTCCTCATTCCGGAAAGGAAAATCGTGAGCCCGGTTATAAAATCCGTCAATAAAATACCAAATCATTTGTGATACTAATTGGGCCGTTTGGCCCATCTTGTCAAACTTAGGATTGACTTCATAAAATCCGATGGATGTCAATTTATCGCTTAATCCAGCATATCGAACAATCTGACAGGCTTCTTCTCCATAAAATCCATTCGGGGTTGCATTACCGTTCCCCGGTGCATCGGAATTTCTGACCGCGGAAATATCAAAACTTAACAGATCGGCATTACGCACAATAGGCTCTACTTCTTCGAGATTCTGACGAACAATTCCAAGGCGATAGGTGTCAAAAAAGAGGTTCTTCATCAATTTAAGTGCATCCTGATCAATGAAATATGTCTGGTAGCCTATGTTTGCATAGTTGAAGAGGTAGTTCGGCTGATGAAGAATAATACTGCTGAGGTATGATTGGGAGGTCAATTCTTGTTCTGATTTACCAAGATCAAACATGGGATCAATGGCTACTATATTAATTATCTGCCCAAGACTTTGATATGCCTGGTAATTGGCATAGGTAAGATCCTGACTTCCGCCAACGATGATTGGAAGGACATTGTTACTGATCATTTCAGCTATGACCGAGCTTAATGCAAAGTAGGTATCAGAAATCGTGAATCCTTTTTTTATATTTCCAAGGTCTACCATTTTTATCGGGACAGGTCCGGGATAAAGTTGGTATAGATATTTCCTGATAGGATCCGGACCCATGGCACAACCTTCATTGTTTATTGCATTTCGGTCATCTTTTACTCCGATAAAAGCGAGATCGGCAAGTTGATAATCAGGGAAATCATTAGTATCTGAAAAGATCCTGACCATATTCCCTAAACGGGTTTGTCCTGGTGTCTCAACTACATATGGAAATTCATGCAGGTCGATTGGCTCAAAAAAATTAGCAATATCCATGGAACATTACTTTTTCTTTCTAAATTTCGATTTCGAAGGTTGCGTGTTTAAAATAATGGTTCTGCATGCTTCCAGGGATAATGAATGGGGATCGGTTCCCTTTGGAATCTTAAAATTTTGCTTTTTAAAATTAAGATAGGTCCCATACCTGCCATTTAGTATTAGTATTAACTCACCATTATCCTGAAACTCTTTTACTACTTTCTGGCTATCCTGGTGATTTTTTTCCAGAATTATTTCGATCGTACGTTCAAGCGTGACGGTTAGGGGATCATCTCCCTTAGGTAGTGAATAAAACTTCGATTTATACCGGATATACGGGCCAAATCGTCCGATAGAGACAATGATTTCTGAAGCATCATACTCTCCCAGTTTTCTAGGCAGTTTGAAGAGATCCAGCGCCTCTTCGAAGCTGATTGTATCAATACTTTGTCCCTTCTTCAAAGCTGCAAACTTGGGTTTTTGTTCAGAATCGGTATTACCTAATTGGACCATCGGGCCATAGCGTCCTATTTTGACAAACACCTTTTCCCCGGTTTGAGGATCAATACCCAACAATTTTTCCCCGCTGAACTTCTTAGTATTTTCCAGAGTTCCTTCTATCTGATTATGAAAAGGGAAATAAAAATCGCTGATCATTTGGTTCCATACAAGTTTTCCTTCGGCAATCTCATCAAATTCCTCTTCAACGGTGGCAGTAAAATTATAATCCAAAATGTTTGCGAAATGTTGTACTAAAAAACTGTTCACAAGATTTCCGATATCGGTGGGAAAAAGTTTCGCCTTTTCAAAACCAATATTTTCTGATACAAGTCCTTCTGTAATTTTTTGATTTTGGAGAGTCACAAGGGTGTAATTTCTTGTAAAACCAGGTCGGTCTTCTTTAACAACATAGCCTCTTTTCTGAATCGTAGAAATGATTGGGGCATAAGTTGAAGGTCTTCCAATTCCAAGTTCTTCAAGTTTCTTTACGAGCATTGCTTCCGTATATCTGATGGGTTGCTGGCTGAATTTTTCTTGAGCAGTTATCTTTTCAACTTCAATGTGATCGCCTTGGATTAGCGGAGGAAGAATTCCTTCTCTCCCCTCCTGATCGTCTTCATCGATTGATTCCATATAAACTTTCAGGAAACCATCAAATTTAATGATCTCGCCTTTAGCCTGAAATTCTTCTTTATTATTAGATATTCCAATTGTTACTATTGTCTTCTCCAATTCGGCATCCGCCATCTGAGAAGCTATGGTTCTTTTCCAGATTAATTCATAAAGGCGTTTTTGGGATTTGTCGCCTTCTATTATTTTGTTGTTCAAATAAGTAGGACGAATTGCTTCATGAGCTTCCTGTGCACCCTTGGTTTTCGTCTTATATTTTCGGGTTTTCACATATTCCGGACCATAGGAATTAATGATTTCCTTTTTTGCCAATGCCAATGCCATATCCGATAAATTTACGGAATCTGTTCGCATATAGGTAATCTTCCCGGATTCATAAAGCTCCTGGGCAATTCGCATGGTATTGGCAACGGAAAAGTTTAATTTGCGTGAGGCTTCCTGTTGAAGAGTAGAAGTGGTAAAAGGAGGAGCAGGCGTTTTTTTCGAAGGTTTAGTTTCTACATTATTAACGATATATTCGGCACTCTTACATTTTTCAAGAAATTCTATTGCCTCCTCTTTATTACGAAATCGTTTATTCAATTCTGCTTTAACTATGGAAATTTTTTTTCCATTTTTTACAACAAAATCGGCGACGATTCTGTAAGAAGATATGCTCTGGAAGTTTTTAATTTCTTCTTCGCGTTCTGCGATCAACCTTACGGCAACAGATTGCACCCGACCTGCCGAAAGAGATGGTTTTATTTTCTTCCAAAGCAGCGGTGACAATTCAAATCCAACCAACCTGTCAAGGACTCTCCTTGCTTGTTGTGCATCGACCAGATTTTTGTCGATCTCTCTGGGCTTTTCTATAGCTTCCAAGATAGCTGGTTTGGTGATTTCGTGAAATGCGATACGTTTAGTCTGCGCTGAATGAAGATCCAGGGCTTCAATGAGATGCCATGCGATTGCTTCTCCTTCACGGTCTTCATCAGAAGCGAGCCATATGATTTCAGAGTCTTTGGCCAGTTTTTTGAGTTCGGAAACGATCTTCTTTTTTTCAGGTGCGATGATATATTTTGGAATAAATCCCTTTTCAATATCAACACCTAAATCTTTTTTAGAAAGATCCACTACATGTCCCATGCATGATTTAACCAGAAAGTCCTTTCCAAGAAATCCTCCTATGGTTTTAGCTTTAGCAGGAGACTCAACAATAACAAGATTCTTACTCATTTAATTTACTTTTTTGGGTGTTTAGAATCCGGGTACAAAAGTAGCACAATAAACATTATCCTTACCTTTGTGGCCGTTTTTTCTGCTTAATTGGTTTTAAGGGGAAAAGGTAATACATCAACAATCTGAAAAAAAAGAATCAAATATATATTGAGACTTATGGCTGTCAGATGAATTTTTCGGATAGTGAGATTATTGCTTCAATTTTAGCGGAGAACGGGTATTCTTACTCCCGAAATCTGGCGGATGCAGATATTTTGTTAATCAACACTTGTTCTATCCGCGAAAATGCTGAACAAAAGGTAAGGCGAAGGTTACAATATTTTCATTCGCTCAAGAAGAAGAAACCCGATCTGGTAATTGGGTTGCTTGGATGTATGGCAGAACGATTAAAAACCGCATTAATTGAAGAGGAAAATCTCCTGGATTTGATTGCCGGACCTGATTCCTATCGTGATCTGCCAAAATTGCTGGAGCAAGTTGGTCCCGGTCATGCATCGGTGAATACTATTTTATCCCAGGAGGAAACCTATGCAGATATAACACCTGTTCGTCTTGATGTTAATGGAGTTTCTGGTTTTATCTCCATTATGCGCGGCTGCGAAAATTATTGTTCCTATTGTGTTGTACCTTCAACCCGCGGTCAGGAGAGAAGCCGTGATGTTAATTCCATCCTTCGCGAAATACAGGATCTCTTAAATAAGGGATACCGGGAGGTAACTTTACTGGGCCAAAATGTAAATTCTTACAGGTGGTTGGAGAATGGTACTATCATCACATTTGCTGACTTATTAAACCGCGTAGCCTCTATAAACCGCCTCATGCGTATCCGGTTTGCAACATCCCATCCCAAAGATTTATCGGATGAATTATTATTAACGATTGCTCAAAACTCAAATATCTGTAAAGCAATTCATCTTCCTGTCCAGTCGGGAAGTAATAAGGTTCTTGATCGGATGAACCGCAAATATACCAGGGAGCAATATTTGGAACGAATTGACACGGTCAGACAATATATCCCCGGATGTGCCATTTCAACCGATATCATTACAGGTTTCTGTGGCGAAACTGAGGAAGATCACCAACAAACTCTTTCCTTAATGAAAAATGTTGGTTTTGATTTTGCGTATATGTTCAAATACTCCGAACGTAACCAGACTTTGGCGGCCGAGACACTGGAAAATGATGTTCCTGATCCGGTGAAGGCACGACGTTTGCGTGAAGTGATCTCCCTCCAGCAAGAACTCTCATTGAAAAGTAATAAATCGGATGTGGGAAAAACTTTTGAAATATTAATTGAAGGGGAATCAAAACGGTCAAAAAATTATTTTTCTGGTAGAAATAGCCAAAATAAAGTTGTCATATTCCCAAAAACAAAATCAGAAGTTGGGCATTATGTAAATGTTAAGATTTTACGTTGTACTTCGGCAACTCTGCTTGGTGAGATGCCATAGCAAACTTCCTTTCGATGAGTTTCACCAATCCTGAAAAAAGTGTATTTTTGTTTCCTTAATCCTAAGCGATTATGAAAATATTTTTCGTTCTCTTGTTTAAAACAATTTTTCTTTTTGTCCTTTTTACTATAGTTTTATCTTCCTGCGTCTCCCAGAAAAAAATCAAATACCTTCAGAAAAAACAAGCTGGGGATACAACTTCTTTTTATTCAAATAAACGTTCTGTCGATTATAAAATTCAACCCAAGGATAATATTTATATCCGGATTTTCAGCCTCGATGAAAAAACTTTTATGTTTTTCAATAAACAGTCATCCGGTGGTGGATACAACGATTATGCAAACGATGCATCCATTTATCTAAACAGTTACAGTGTAACTAACGAGGGTTATATTGATTTCCCCATCGTTGGGAAAGTTTATGTTAAAGATCTAACGGTTGAACAGGTTAAAAATGTATTGCAACAACTGATCAATGAATACCTTAATGAAACCACAGTGGTTGTTAAGATGGTTAACTTTAATATTACAATTGTCGGGGAGGTTGCCAGGCCGGGACAATATAAGATTTACCAGGATGAGATTACTATCTTTGAAGCGTTTTCGATGGCCGGGGATCTGACCGACTTTGCTAACCGTAATAAAGTTGCCCTTATCCGTAGTACAAAAGGTGGCTCTAAAGTCTATTACCTGGATCTTACCAGTGATAAAATTTTAACTTCGGAATTTTATTATTTAATGCCTGATGATGTCATTTATGTTTCACCTCTTAAAATTAAACAATGGGGATTTTCTGCTTTCCCATATGCCGTTGTTTTTACTGCCATTTCCACCGCCTTGTTGTTAATAAATTACTTTAAACCTTAATTACATAAGCTTAACTGTGAACGAAAACATCAAAGATTTTACCCAACAGCAACAATCGGTGGATTACAAACTTATCCTCTTTAAATTCTACCGGTATTGGTATCTCTTTGCGGTAACAATTTTTTTTGCATTACTCTTTGCCTTTATCTTTAATAGGTATACAAAACCCATTTATGAGGTAAAGACTACAGTCCTTATTAAAGATAAATCGGAAAACAAAATGAATCCCCAGGATATTATTGGCCTAGGGTTGTTCAATAACATGCAGAACCTCCAGAATGAGATCGGGGTTCTTTCATCATATTCACTTACCTACAGAACTGTTGCAAAAATAGGATCTGAAGTCAGTTATTTTAACGAAGATAATTTCGTTAGCCGGGAATTATATCAGGAAAGTCCTTTTACCGTAATCTTTGATACCTCCTTTCCCCAACCAATCGGTTTAAGGTTCAACCTATCAATTCTCTCAAAAGATAAATTCCGGTTAACGGCAAAAGATGAAGAGATAACATTCTACAATTTCTCACAGAAACATCCGGTATCTAATAGAAAAGGAAATATTGCTATTGATGAAACTTTTTCTTTTGGACAGGAGGTTCAATCGAAAGATTATAGATTCCGGGTTCTTCTGAATAACAATTCTGATATTCAAAAGGATTTTAAAAAGTCGTTTTATTTTTCTTTTAAAGATTATGACGGACTTGTTAAAGAATTTAAATCTTTTAGTATTGAACCCATTAACAAGGAAGCTTCCATTGTGGAAATAAAACTTAAAGGAGGAAACATTGAGAAGTTGGTTGATTTTCTGAACATGCTCACCAAAGAGTATCTGGCAAAAGGACTGGAAAGAAAAAATATTGTTGCAAGCCGTACTATTGCTTTTATTGATAAAGAGTTGCAAGGTATTGCCGATTCTCTTAGTTCATCAGAAAAGGCGTTAATGGTTTTCCGGACCAATAAAGAGATCATGAATCTGGATGATGAAGCAAAAGCTGTATTTGATAAAATGATGGAACTTCAGGATGAAAAGGCGGCATTGATCATCAAATCAAAATACCTTCAGAACATGAAGGAATATATTGAAAAGAATCAGAAACTTGATGAACTTATTGTTCCAGCATCTATGGGTATTGATAATCCGGTACTGAACGATCTGACAATGCAGCTTACGAACTTATATATGAAACGGACGGAGAGTGCACAATACTCAAAAGAAAAGAACCCAAGTTTAAAATCAATCGATTTACAAATCACCACGACAAAGAATGCTCTTTATGAAAATGCTAAAAGTGCAATCAACTCAAACGAGATAGCGTTGAAAGAGGTCAATGACCGTGTTGCACAAATCAATGCCAGAATCAGTCAACTTCCTGAAACGCAACGTGTACTTTTTGGTATTGAGCGGAAATTTAAACTGACTGATGCGATTTATACTTACCTTTTACAAAAAAGATCCGAAGCTCAAATTACCCTGGCAGCTAATCTTTCCGACAACGAAGTTATTGATGAAGCCCGGGGTGGAGGACTTTCACCCGTATTTCCCAAGAAAACCCTGAATTATATTATTGCTTTTATTCTTGGCATAATTATACCGATTATGTATATTCTCGGAAAGGACTATTTCAACGATAAGGTTCTGGAACGTGAAGATGTGGAAAAAATAACAAAATTACCTATCATAGGTCATGTTATTCATAACGAGAAACCCGGCAAGGTAGTGGTCATTGATTCTCCCAAATCGACCATTGCAGAATCTTTCCGGTCGATCCGTACTAATTTACAATATTTACTCCAGGGGAAGGAAAAACAAACAATCCTTGTCACTTCAGATATGGTAAGTGCCGGAAAAACATTTATTTCCATTAACCTGGCTTCCATTTTTGCCTTGTATGGCAAAAAAACGTTGCTGATGGGATTTGACCTGCGTAAACCTAAAATTTTTCAGGACTTTGGCCTGACAAATAAGGATGGTATCAGTTCATTTCTTATTAACAAGAGTAAACTGGAGGATATAATCCAGCCATCAGGAATTGAAAACCTCGATGTCGTCATGTCTGGCCCTGTTCCTCCTAATCCTTCAGAACTTATCGCATCCGAAAGATGTACCGTTTTTTTTACCTTGCTGAAAGAGATATACGATTATATTATCATCGACACCCCACCAGTCGGATTAGTTACAGATGCTTTTTTGCTCATGAAATATACAGATGCTAATCTTTATCTCGTCCGACAAAATTATACGAACAAAAAGATATTTGCCTCGATAATACGAGATATGGAACAACGTAATATTCCGAACCTGGCCATTTTAATTAACGATGTCAAACTTAACCGTAATTCCTATGGTTATGGATACGGATACGGATATGGATACGGGTATGGTTATGGTTATGGTTACGGTTATGGTTACGGTTATGGTTATTATTCCGATGATAGAGTTACACAGAAAAAATCAATTCTCCATCGGCTTTTCAGCAAATCCTAAGATAAGTGGCGAAAGATTAGCATGAGCGAATATCAATTGACTCATCTCAAAGAACTGGAGTCCGAAGCAATTTATGTACTACGCGAAGTTGCAGCTCAATTCGAGCGACCCGTTCTTCTGTTTTCGGGAGGAAAAGATTCGATCGTTTTGGTTCATCTTTCCAGAAAAGCATTCTCCCCTGCAAGGTTTCCTTTCCCTTTGTTGCATATCGATACCGGTCATAATTTTATTGAGACCCTCGAATTCAGGGATGATCTCGTCCGAAAGTTTGATGCCCGTTTGATTGTAGGCTCTGTTCAAGCATCGATTGATGAAGGAAGAGTGGTTGAAGAAAAGGGTGTGAACGCAAGCCGTAATGTATTGCAAACCGTTACCTTGTTGGATACCATCGAAAAATTTAAGTTTGATGCCGCCATTGGCGGTGCACGTCGCGATGAGGAAAAGGCCCGGGCTAAAGAGCGGTTTTTCTCACATCGGGATGAGTATGGGCAATGGGATCCAAAAAATCAGCGTCCTGAACTTTGGTATTTGTTTAACGGAAAAAAACGGATGGGCGAACATTTCCGTGTTTTTCCAATAAGTAATTGGACCGAGATGGATGTTTGGCAATATATCCTGATGGAAAACATCGAACTCCCTACAATTTATTTTACCCACGAGCGGGATGTTTTCTTCCGTGATGGGGTCTGGCTGGCAGCTGCTCCCTTTATGAAGATGAAGCCAAAAGAAAAAATTGAACATCGCCGGGTACGGTGTCGTACTGTTGGTGATATTAGTTGTACGGGATTGTCCCTTTCCACTGCCGATAACCTGGAGGATATTATCCAGGAAATTGCCGCTACACGAATAACTGAACGTGGTGGCCGTTATGATGACAAACGTTCGGAAGCTGCAATGGAAGATCGTAAAAAAGAAGGCTACTTTTAAGTTTTAAGATCAATAGCATTTATGACAGACTCTTCTGGTGACCGGAAATTTTCAAGCAAGGCTTATTTGGGAATGGAGTTGTTACGCTTTACAACAGCGGGAAGTGTTGATGATGGAAAAAGCACCTTGATTGGCCGGCTCCTTTATGACAGTAAATCTATATTTGAAGATCAGCTGGATGCTGTCAAAAGGGCCAGTGTTCAAAAAGGGAGCGAACATATAAACCTGGCTCTCTTTACAGATGGGTTGCGTGCAGAACGCGAGCAGGGAATTACTATTGATGTTGCTTACAGGTACTTTGCCACACCTTGCAGAAAATTTATTATTGCCGATACCCCCGGACATATTCAATATACCCGTAATATGGTTACGGGCGCATCAACCGCTAATGCTGCCATTATCCTGATTGACGCCCGTAATGGCGTTATCGAACAAACACACCGTCATGCTTATCTTGCTTCACTGCTGGGAATTCCACACGTCATTGTTTGTATAAACAAAATGGATTTGGTAGACTTCAGACAAGAGGTTTTTGAAAAGATAAAAAATGATTTTACTTCCTTTGCGTCTAAGGTTTTTCCTGATAAAGATTTGCATTTTATTCCCATTAGTGCTTTACTTGGGGATAACGTTGTTATTATTTCCGCCAATATGGACTGGTATAATGAAGGTACCCTGCTGAATGTTCTCGAAACCATCCCAATTAATCAAGATCATGACCTGGTAAATCAAAGGTTTCCGGTACAGTATGTTATCCGTCCTGAAACAGATAAGCATCACGATTACAGGGGATATGCAGGGAGGGTCGCCGGGGGGATGTTTCATCCCGGTGATAAGGTGACTGTCTTACCTTCGGGTCTGATAACTGAAATTACTTCCATAGATATTTTTCAAGGTTCTTTAAATGTGGCATATCCTCCGATGTCAGTTACCTTGACATTAAAAGACGACATTGATATAAGCAGGGGAGATGTCATTGTGGGTATGGATCGACTGCCTCATATTAGTAATGATATTACCGCAATGATATGTTGGATGAATCCCAAACCTATCCAAATTAATGGTAAATATGCGTTAAAACATGCCACACAAGAGGTACGCAGTCTGGTCAGAGATATTGATTATGTTTTGAATATAAATACCCTTATGGAAGATTGGCAAAATAAAAGAATTGGTATGAACGATATTGCACGAGTTAAGCTTCAGACCATCAGACCATTGTTTTATGATCCGTACACCCAGAATCGCATTACAGGAAGCTTGATCCTTATCGATGAATCGACAAATGAAACGGTTGCAGCCGGCATGATCCTTTGAACTATTCGGTTTTTCACAATAAATTTTAAAAAAAATCGTTCCTAAGAAGTCACTAAATCCCAATTAGAGCTCTCTTCCCATGAAATATCCAAACAAATATCGTTTATACAAACTATGGATGATAATAATGGATTTTCCATCTGACTATAAATTTAAAATCATTAACAGATGAAACTGATTACTTTTTATTTTGCATTATTATTTTCATCCTCCGTCGTTATGCATCTTCATGCCCAGCAAATACCCATTGGGCAATGGCGTGATGAACTTCCTTATACACTTTGTAATTCCGTTACTGACGCTGATGATAGGATCTATTGTTCGACTCCCTATGCCGTTTTATCCGTTATCAAAGAAGATCATAGTGTAACTCGCATAACCAAGATTAATGGACTTTCTGACATTGGTATTAGTTGCATTAACTACAATAAAGCAAACCAGACTTTAGTCATCGCATACACTAATGCAAATATTGATCTGATAAAAAATAATATCATTATTAACATATCCGATATTAAAAGGAAAACTATCCTTGGGAATAAGACGATAAATTCCATTTATTTTATTGGAACAGATGCATTTTTGTCTTGTGGATTTGGTATTGTTGTTCTTGACCTTGATAAGGAAGAAATAAAAGATTCCTATTACATCGGAAAAGATGGAAGCCAGGTAAATGTTCTTGGACTTGTAAAAGATAATAATGATACGCTATTTGCCGCAACTGAAAAAGGAATCTACAAAGCATATTACAAAGATCCAAACCTGGTAAATTTTGCCAATTGGAGAAAAGATATTCGTATTGACACCAATGCAAAGTACAATACCATTACTTATTTTTCAGAAAAAGTCCTGGTTAATAAAAGAAAGACTTCTTCGGCGGATAGCTTATTTACATACGAAAACGGAGCATGGAAGAAATGGGATCAGGGCATTTATGATCCTGTGATAAAAGTTGAATCAAACTCTTCTTATTTAGTTATTTCCTATAGTAATTTTATAAGAATATATGATCCTGGATATTCTTTCATATCTCAAATTTATAATTATAATCCGGGTTGGCCGGTTCCACTTGATGCCGTTCCTGATAAAAATAATTTTGTATGGATTGGTGATACCTATTCAGGGTTGATTGCCTATGACATAAAACAGAATAATTTTGATCACTATAATCTAAGCGGGCCATTAACTTCAAAGGCTTTCAGCCTTACAACAAAAGATAATGATCTCTTTATTGCACCAGGTAGCCGTGACGGATCCTATGGCCCGATGTGGGTCACGGCACAGATCTATCAATTTGATAATACAAACTGGAACAATATCCAGGGATTAAATAATCCACCGTTGTATGGGTTTCATGATATTGTTACTGTTGCCGTTGATCCTTTCGACAGTAAAAGGATTTATGCAGGGAGTTGGGGCAGTGGATTATTGGAGTTTTATAATGGTTCATTCGTGATCCAATATAATGAGAAAAACAGCACCCTTCGTCATCATGGCCAATCCCCTGACAGCTCGGATATAAGGGTAGGTGGAACCGTTTTTGATTCAAATGGAAATCTTTGGGTCGTTAATACAGCAAATAATAATTGCCTGTCGATGAAGAAGGGAGACAGTTGGACCGGATTCAATATCCCGGCCGTGAATGATGGCGACCTGGGTCAACTTATGATCGATACCTACGGGCAAAAATGGATTCAGATGCGATACAATAACCTCAATCCTTATTCCATCCTTGTTTTTACCGACAATGGCACTCCCGATAACATCGGTGATGATAAGGCGAAAAAACTTAATTCAACTGTCGGCAATGGAAATATCCCCGGAAATACTGTTTTTGCAATGGCAACAGATAAAAATGGTGAAGTATGGGTTGGGACAGAAAAAGGAGTTGCTGTATTTTATTCTCCGGAAAATATTTTTACGGATCAGAATTTTGATGCCCAGCGAATTTTAGTCGAACAAGATGGATATGTTCAGTATCTTCTGGAAAATGAAACCGTTACTTCTATCGCTGTAGATGGTGCAAACCGCAAATGGATCGGGACAGACCGTGGTGGTGTTTTTTTATTTTCTGAGGATGGAACAAAACAAATTTATCATTTTACTGAAGAGAATAGTCCGCTTCTATCGAACCGGTTAACATCAATTGCCATCAATAACATTACCGGTGAAGTCTATTTCGCAACCGATAATGGAGTTATTTCATTTAAAAGTACTGCAACAGAAGGGGGAGATACATTTGAAAATGTATATGCCTATCCCAATCCTGTGCGAGAAGGATATGATGGATATATTGCTATCAAAGGATTAGTAAACAATGCTCAAGTAAAGATCACAGATATTAATGGGACTTTAGTTTATACTGCTAAAGCCGAGGGAGGACAAGCAATATGGGATGGCAAGAATTTCAGTGGAAGGCGGGCCCATACTGGTGTTTATCTTGTATTTGCAGCGACTGAAAATGGGTCAGAGAAGATCGTCACAAAAATCCTCATTATTAATTAATGCTTTATAAGGTCAAAGGCATTGTTCTTCATTCGGTCAAATATTCTGAAACCAGCGTAATAGTAAAAATATACACCGATTTATTTGGCCTTAAATCGTTTTTAATTAGAGGGATTCGATCAAAAAAATCAAAAATTAAATCGGGACTTTTTCAACCGCTCACTTTACTTGATCTTGTCATTTATCATAAAATAACGGCTTCTCTACAATCAATAAAAGAGGTTCACATCGCCTATCCTTTCAAATCTTTACCATTTGATATTAAAAAAAGTTCAATTGCTCTTTTTATTAATGAACTTCTATATAAATCAATTCGGGAAGAGGAAAAAAACCCGGAGCTTTTTAATTTTTTATGGAATTCCTGCATTCAACTGGATCGTTTTGATGGAAATATTAATTGTTTTCATCTCGTTTTTTCCATTCATTTAACCCACTTTCTGGGTATAATGCCTCAAAGAAACTATTCCGACAGCAGACAAATATTCAATGTTAAAGAAGGTCAATTTCAATCCAACATCCCAGAACATGCTTTATTTCTCGATTCCGAAAACAGTTTTACATTAAATACAATTATCTCTACCCCTTTAGAAATGGCATCGATCCTGAAAATAAGTCCTTCAAGCCGGGCCAGGTTATTATCGACCATCATTATCTATTTTCAATATCATCTGCAAGGATTCAGTGAGATGCAATCACATCATGTGTTACACAGCATTTTATCGTAATTCTTTATCTTTACCGAAATTTTATTTTTATGACCATTGGATTAAGTGAACAGGAATTAATTCGTAGAAATTCATTATCGGAATTAACCAAGCTTGGAATCAATCCTTTCCCTCCGGAATTGTTTCCGGTGAACATTACTGCTGCAGAAATTAAAAAGTTCACTCAAGAAAACCAGACTAACTACCGTGATGTGAGTATTGCCGGACGTATTATGACAAGACGTATTATGGGGGCCGCATCTTTTGTCGAAATACAGGACATGACCGGAAGGATTCAACTTTATATCAAAAGAGATGACATCTGTCCGGGAGAAGACAAGACTATGTACAATACGGTTTTCAAAAAGTTACTGGACATAGGAGATATCATTGGTGTTGGCGGTTTTGTCTTTATCACCCAGATGGGGGAGATTACCATTCATGTGAAATCCTTTACCTTGCTTTGCAAGTCCTTACGACCTTTACCTATTGTTAAGGAAACAGAGAATGCCGTTTTTGATGCCTTTACAGATCCTGAACTTCGCTATCGGCAGAGGTATCTTGACCTTATTGTAAACCCTCACATCAGAGAGGTATTTGCCAAAAGAACTCTATTAATGAACTCCCTGCGTGGATATCTGAATACCATGGGATACATTGAAGTTGAAACTCCAGTTCTTCAACCACTTTATGGAGGTGCTACTGCACGGCCTTTTAAAACTTATCATAATGCCTTGGATTCGACTTTATATCTTCGGATTGCAAACGAACTTTATCTGAAAAGGCTTATCGTTGGTGGATATAATGGTGTTTATGAATTTTCGAAGGATTTTAGAAATGAGGGGATGGATCGTTTCCATAATCCTGAATTTACCCAAATGGAACTTTATGTTGCATACAAAGATTATGAATGGATGATGGATCTGGTGGAGGAAATGGTTGAGAAGATTGCCATTGATCTCCATAGTACGACCCTCATCCGGGTGGGAGAAAATATGATTGATTTTAAAAGACCCTGGAAACGATTTACCATGTATGAGGCCATCCATCATTTTACCGGATTTGATATCGAAGGAAAATCGGAAGAAGAGTTAATTTCAGTGGCAAAACAGTTGGGGGTAGCCATTGATAAAACTATGGCCAAAGGCAAAATCATTGATCAAATATTTGGTGAAAAATGTGAACTTAATTTGATTCAACCAACTTTTATTACCGATTATCCTATTGAAATGTCCCCATTAGCCAAAAAACACCGGAGTAAAGAAGGACTGGTTGAACGATTCGAAGCAATCTGTAATGGGAAAGAGCTTTGTAACGCATTTTCAGAACTTAATGATCCTATTGATCAGCGGGAACGGTTTGAAGCACAACTCGAATTGGGAAAACGCGGAGATGATGAGTCAATGATTCTTGACGAAGATTTCTTAAGAGCTCTTGAGTTTGGAATGCCACCAACTGCAGGTCTGGGAATTGGTATTGACCGTTTAACTATGATTATGACTAATTCCACTTCAATTCAGGATGTTATTTTCTTCCCCCAGATGCGTCCGGAAAAGCGAATTAGCGAATAAGAATCATTCTCTTTGTTTGAACTTTATTATCCGTCGTCAGCCGATAAAAATAAACTCCGGATAATACTCTATTCCTGTCGTCATCGGTGCCATCCCAATAAAAGTCGTATGATCCGGATTGATAAACCTGTAAAGCTATTGTTTTAATTTTCAATCCACGAATATCAAAGACCTCTAAAGAAACCTTATTCTGCTTAGTAATTGTGACTGGGATGGTGGTTTGTAATGTAAATGGATTGGGATAATTATTTCCAAGGAATACTGTCTGGGTCTTATACTGAACTGAAGTAAATAAATCTGGATTAATCATTATGATGACCTGTTGTGTTCCTACACTTGAGAGAATGTCCAATGTGTCAACATAATATTGGGGCGATCCATCCGGGTAAACAGGTAAGGAGAGTTTAACATTTATTTCAACCGAGTCCCCAGGATTCATAAAATAGGGTAATGAACTAACCGACATTGAATCTACATACCATGGCCAATTCTCGCCATTTTGTTGAATGTAGTTAAGGCTGATACCATTTGATGTGTAATTATAAATATTTGTAATCTTTCCAAAAACAGCATCTTCGGTTGTAAGAAACCATAAAGTATCGGGAATGGCGCAAATATTTGTATAGATTGTTGTAAACTGGAAGGGATCAGCTAAGCCGATAAAAGGGGCATTGGCCCTTCTGTTTGATTCATCGGCGGCAAAAAGATAATATCTTATCGTGCTTCCCGCAGGTTGTTTTGGTATCATCCCTGAATAATGGTTTGCAGAAGTATTCAACATAGTAACAGGTAGATAAGGCCCATTATTTACGCTATAAAAAATAAGGACGGAGTCATTTATTACAGGTTGTGCACTGCAAGCAATGATGTCGGCGTTGATCGTGTAATTACTTTCACATGGCTGATTGCCCGAAATTGGAACATGGCGAATATATAATAAACCAACATCGGCAATTCCCATTATTCGGCAATGAATTGCATCAGTTGAAACCCATGGTTCAGAGGGCAAAGCGGTAAATCCATAAATTTCATAACCTGGCATTGCATTCTGATAAGCCGCCTTTGCACTATCATCCCAACTGGAATTCATAAATGGAACCAGAACTTTATTATTTAAAATCACTGAATTAGTATAGGGCTGGTCGTTGGGAGTCTTTACCCGGAATACTTTGAACGGGTAACCATAGGAACAAATCTGTCCGGCCCAAAAGGTTGCCTCATTTTCAATCAAGGTATAATTCGGGTGAGATGGGTTAACTTTTTTCAATAAAATTTTGTCGGGCGCTAGAAATTTACCCCAGCAGTCGATGTGCTTAATATATTCTGGGGGATTCAAATCCACCCTAAGATAATAATTATCTATACCCAGGTAATCATGAACTTTTTGTGAAATTTGTTCAGGTGAAAGAGATGGATTTTCGGTCGCGATTAGCGTTGTTGATGCAGAGATCCCCATTCCATCTGTCATATAGTTACCCCCAGTAGCAACAAGGTTCATCCCAAACCAAGGAATACTCAGCATCTCAGCGACTTTTTTTGGTATTTCATCGTCATTGGGTCTGGGTCTGTTGTACGGAAAATCAACAATACCGATCTGGTTATTGGTATCTGACTCAAACCAAGGACCATAATCCCTTGTCCAATAAGTGTCTGTCGGTGCAATAAGAAAATCGCAATGGCTGGTATCGACTCCATTTGCTACATATTGTTGGATTACAGTGTTTTTCTGAGTATTGTTTTTAACGATTGTAGTTACCGTAATATTTTTTGCCATCTCTTTTATCACTGATATCGGTATTCCGAACGGATACCTAATCAGCGCTCCTTGCACTTTATCAAATTCAGCGACGTTTCGTACGGGAGCCACCGGTGGCGGGGTTTCAACAAAACCTCGGCCAATTTCGTTCAGTCGCAACATTTCTCCCGGAGTAAGCCAGTGGGTTAACTTTTCAGGTTCAGTTTCCTCCGGGACCTGGGCAATTATAATATTCGTTATTGCTATGAGAAACAAAAGTAAAAAGTACCTATACTTCATGGTGACTGGTATTTATTCAGACAAAAGTAGTAAATCAAAGTCAACGAAATTCTCATTATTGGGCAAGCTTAGGAAATTTTTTTAAAATTCACGCGTTTGGGAATAACCTAACAAATTGTTTTATTAACATTGTTTTGTTAATCAAATAGAGTATCAAGAATTAAAAGTTCAAGAATAACTTTTATTTTTGTTGATCTTGATAAATGATTAATTTATAAACTGTTACTTCATGGAATTGAAAAAATTAACCCTCATCATATTCTTATTGCTCATTTTTCCTGTTTTTTTAATTGCTCAGGATACGATTCGCCAGGATACATTGTCAAAAAGGGGATTTGTTGAGGATGACCCCGTGGTAACCATGCTCGATAGCCTTGCGAACCTTAAGATATTCCACGATAGCGAATTTCCCAAGGCAAATCATTACCAGAACTGGATCGATTACACCGATGTTGAGATTCCAATTTTCCCGGATTCCATTTACCGCGAGCGTATTGCGTTAATGAATGATCAGTCACCTTTTGAATATGTCTATAATCTTGAAGTAAGGAAGTTCATTGAGTTGTATGCATTTAAGAAAAGAAGTTTGACCGCAAGGATACTTGGATTGTCACAAATTTATTTTCCCCTGTTTGAGGAACAGCTTGACAAGTATAATATGCCTCTGGAGTTAAAATATCTGGCAGTAATTGAGTCTGCGCTTAATCCCATAGCTAATTCCCGTGCAGGCGCCAAAGGTCTATGGCAATTTATGTATGGCACTGGAAAAGTATATGGTCTTAAGGTCAGTTCTTATGTTGACGACAGGTACGATCCTTTCAAAGCTACAAAAGCGGCTTGTGAACATTTGAGCGATTTATACAATATATATGGTAGCTGGTCTTTGGCGCTTGCTGCCTATAACTCAGGTGCAGGAAACGTAAACAAAGCAATAAGACGTTCCGGAGGGGTGAAGAATTTTTGGGCTATTCATAATTTTCTGCCACGCGAAACACGATCTTATGTGCCGGCTTTTATTGCGGCAAGTTATGTGTTGACTTATGCATCCGAACATAAAATCAACCCGGTAGATCCTGGAATTTTATATTATGAAGTGGATACTGTCACGGTTACGAAAGCTTTAACATTCGATCAAATTTCGGAGATGCTCAACATTCCAATAGAAGAAATTACATTTCTTAACCCTTCATTTAAACAAGGTGTAATTCCTGCTTCTCCTGACTATACCTATAAACTGCGTCTCCGGAAAAAATATATCGGAGATTTCATTAATAATGAATCTGCATTATATGCCTATAAAACTAAAAAGGGCATGGAAAGGGATTCTTTATTGGCTTTGATTTACAATAGTTACAGGGAAACCCAACAATATACTGTGAAAAGCGGGGAGTCTATATCCACTATTGCCAAAAAATTTGGCATGACTACTTCTGAATTGAAATCCTTAAATAATTTACGAAAAAATTATGTTAAACCCCGGCAAAAATTGCTTGTTTATATAAAACCATCTAAGGAAAAATCTTTCGAAACCATGACAGCTTCTGTTGTTTCTAAATCAACCGACAACAGGAAAGATACTTCTTCCGTGAGGGGTGGCGGGAAAGTTGGAAATGTTTCTCCGGTTAGTTCTGAGGATTTACCTAATTATCATATTGTAAAGAGTGGAGAGAGCCTGGGATTAATTGCTTCGAAATATCATTGCACCATCGACCAACTAAAGAAATGGAATAATCTAAACAGCGATAAGCTAATGATTGGACAAAAAATTAAAATTAATTCTTCTTCCAAACAAGAAATTTCCGGCATCAAACCAGATACGAGTACAAGTAAAAGTTCTAAAGCTTCCTCTTCCGGAACAAATAAAGGTAAAACATATACCATTCAGTCCGGTGATAATTTGTGGGAAATTGCCGATAAATTCGATGTAACTGTATCTCAAATAAAAGCCCTTAATAATCTTACCAATGCTAACCGGCTTAAACCAGGACAAAAAATAAAAATCCCTTAGAAAAATTTTATTAATTAAAAATTTTTATTTATTTTTGACCAATTAGTTGAACTCTTTGATTAATTTTTTTGGTTAAACCAAATGGTTAATTTAGAAAAAAACACTGAAGAAATTATCCTGAATGCCGCAAAAAAGGTGTTTCACCGAAAGGGATTTGAAGGTGCAAGAATGCAGGAAATAGCACAGGAAGCTGGTCTGAATAAATCTTTAATTCATTATTACTTCAGGACTAAAGACAAATTATTTCAGGGTGTATTTGAAAATGCTTTTACACAAATTTTTTCAAGGATAAATGATATTTTTCATTCAGAGTTCACTTTTATATCCAAAATTGAACTTTTTACAAATTATTATATTGCCTTTTTATCAGAAAATTCATATATCCCCTGGTTCTTCCTTAATTGTATGTATGAAAAGCCAGATCATTTGAAGGATTTTCTTGAGATAAAAAAATTTTCTCCCACTTCTCTTCTAAATGTAATCGAACAGCAGGTTAAAGCAGAATTTGGAGTGGAGGTCGATCCTTTGCAGGTATATGTAAATATACTTTCTTTGTGCGTTTTTCCAGTCTTAGCAAAACCTATCCTTCAAAATATTTTTAATCTTGATTCTAATCAATTAAACACTTTTTACGAGCAGCGAAAAAATGAAGTTCCCGGTTTAATAATTAATGGATTGAGAAAAAATGAAAAAATTACGAACTATACTAAGTAGACTTTTCAGGACTGCATTCGTTGGCCTCTGGTTGGTCATTTCAACTATTGTTTTCTGTCAGGATACCCTGACACTTGATTACTGCTTTCAACAAGCAGAAAAAAATTACCCCTTAAATAAGCAACTAGCGATGTTGAAAAACTCCAAGGAGCTGAAAATCAATAACCTTAATAAGAATTATTTGCCTCAGTTTAATGTTAATGCCAGTGCATCTATACAATCGGACGTAACTCAGGTGGCGATTGAATTACCTGTTGGTTTACCCGAACTTAGTATGCCAGTGATACCTAAGGATTGGTACAAACTGGCCGTCGATCTTAATCAAGTTATTTATGATGGAAATATAACGCATTATCAAAAGAAAGTTGAAGAATTCAGTCTTCAGGCAGATCAAAAAGGTGTTGAAATCGAACTATATAAAGTCAAAGACAGGATTAATCAAATTTTTTTTACTATTATCCTGCTTCAAAAAAACGAAGAAATTCTGAAAAGCAATCAACATCGAATTGAAACAAAGCTAAATGAAGTTCAATCGGGCATTCAGAATGGGGCAATCCTGGAAATGAATGCTGATTTGTTAAAGGCGGAAATAGTCAGGCTTGATCAGCAACTGATGGAGAACAGTTTGGATCGAAATACCTCTATAAAGATGCTTGCTGAGTTAATCTCGGTTTCAGTTCCCGAAAATTCAATACTTATTGTCCCTGAGGTATCGATCCCCAATTCTGATTTTGTAAACAAACGTCCGGAAAATGCTTTATTTGACATCCAGCGATCAAAAATAATGTTGATGAAAGAGATGGTGACTACTAAATGGAATCCGAAAATATTCGCGTATGGCCAGGCAGGTTACGGAAGGCCAAGTCTAAATATGCTTGATCCTGCTTTTAAACCATGGGTGTTGGTTGGAGCTAAATTCACATGGATTCCCCTGAACTGGAACCAAAACAAGAATGAAAAGAAAATCCTTGAAATCCAAAGCGATATCTTGAGAACCCAACAGGAAACTTTTGATAAAAACCTAAAGATTTCCGCCCAAAAGGACCTATCTGAAATATTGAAGTTGAATGAATTATTAGTCAATGATGAAGAAATTATTTTATTACGGATTAAGATTACAAAGGCAGCTTCCTCTCAACTTGATAATGGTGTTATCACTTCCAGTGATTATATCACACGGCTGAATGAAGAAACACAGGCAAGGCTCAGCAGGGAAATTCATAAAATACAATTAGTAAAATCTAAACTTTCGTATTTATATACTTTGGGAAAACTTTGATTATTAACTTTGAACTATTCAATACCAAAAAAACAGATGAAACTATTTTTATATTTAATTTCATTCGCTATTGTTGGGCTTGTCACTTCATGTGGAAATAAGATTGATAAGCCAGATGCTTATGGATCCTTTGAAGCAACAGAAGTAACAATATCATCAATGGCCAATGGCAGGATTCTTAAGTTCAATGTCGAAGAGGGTCAAATCCTTGATTCGAACCAATTTGTAGGTTATATTGATACTACTGACTTCTATCTTAAAAAGCTCCAGGCCCGAGAACAAAAAAATGCAACCGGTTCCCGGAAAGATGATTTGGCTGCCCAGATAGCTGTCCAAGAACAGAATCGCGACAATGTACTTATCGAAAAACGACGTGTTGACAAATTACTAAAAGACGGTGCGGCAACCCAAAAACAGATGGACGACATTACTGCTACTCTTAACATAATCGACAAGCAAATTGTTTCAATAAAAACTCAAAACAAGGGGATTGAAGATCAGATTGCTTCGATCGATCAACAAATAGCTCAGTTATGTGAATCCATTAAAAACGCTAAAATTATCAATCCCTTCAAAGGAACTGTACTTACAAAATATGCCGAAAACAATGAAGTAACAACCTTTGGTAAACCTCTTTATAAAATTGCTGATCTTCGTGAAGTCTTTTTACGTGTTTATGTGAGCGGCTCGCAATTGCCACACATCCGAATAGGTGATTCGGTGGAAGTAAGGTTTGACAGGGATCAAAAGACAAATTCAAAGACTGTTGGCTTTGTTTCGTGGATTTCACAAACTGCCGAATTTACCCCAAAAACGATCCAGACAAAAGAGGAACGAGTCAATTTAGTTTATGCTATTAAAATCCGAATTAAAAATGATGGCTCGCTGAAGATCGGGATGCCAGGTGAAATGAGATTATTGAATAAACCTGGAACCGGGAATTAAACCTGGCCAAAGTTTATAGTAAAAAATGTATCTCAATTATTAACCAAAACAGAAAAGCAATGAAAAAAATCGTTTCAACAATTATGATGTTAATAGTCATGGCAGCTTGGTCAGGCTTAAGTGTTATGGGTCAAGTTCATAAGGCAGACGATATCCTCGGAACCTGGTTGAATGAAGAAGCAACCGGAAAGATCCAGATCTATAAGGAAAAAAGCAAATATTTTGGGAAACTGGTCTGGTTAAAAGAACCAAATGATAAAGTTACCGGACTGGCCCGTACCGATAAGGAAAACCCTGATCTTAAGTTAAAAACGATTCCATTAATTGGATTGGTTAATCTTAAAAACTTTGTTTTTGATGGGGAAGAGGAGTGGGAAGATGGAACGATATATGACCCAAAAAATGGAAAAACTTACAAGTGTTATATTAAATTCGAAGCTTCGAACCGTTTAAAGATTCGTGGTTATATTGGTTTTTCCCTGCTGGGTAGAAATACTTATTGGACTAAAACTACACCACCACAATAGATTTTTTAAAACCTCCTTTATTCCGGATTTATAGCAATTCATAATGTCCTTTTCGGTAAAAGTTGAAAATCTTACTAAACGTTATGGTGAGACAATAGCTCTTAATGAAATCTCATTTGAGGTTTGCAAGAATGAACTTTTCGGGTTCATCGGCCCTGACGGGTCTGGAAAAACAACTTTATTCCGAATCCTTACTTCGCTTCTTATTCCAGATTCCGGGAGCGCCAGTGTGGAAGGATTTGACGTGGTGAAAGAGTATAAAAAAATCAGGAATATATGCGGATACATGCCTGGTAAATTTTCGTTGTACCAGGATTTAAGCGTTGAAGAGAATCTGAATTTTTTCGCTACTATTTTTGGTACAACGCTAAAGGATAATTATTCTTTAATAAAAGATATCTATAGTCAGATAGAACCTTTCAAAACCAGGAGGGCAGGGAATTTATCAGGAGGTATGAAGCAAAAGTTAGCTTTATCCTGTGCCCTTATCCATAAGCCATTAATTCTTTTTCTCGATGAACCCACAACGGGTGTTGATGCGGTTTCCCGCCTTGAATTCTGGGAAATGTTGAAAAGGTTGAAATCAAGCTATATTACCATTCTCGTATCAACTCCTTACATGGAGGAGGCAAGTTTATGTGACCGAGTGGCTCTCATACAAGCAGGAAGGATAATGCAGATCAGTAAACCGGAAGAAATAATCCAGGGTTACCCCTATCCCTTATATTCTGTTACATCCACTGATAAATACAAGTTATTAAACGATTTAAAGGTATTTCCAAAGATACACAGTGTATATTTATTCGGACAGACGATTCATATAGCAATCAAAGAGGATTCCATTGACCTCAAGGAATTATACGCTTACTTGGAGCTAAGGAATCACGACCGAATTGAAATCACTTCTATGAGGGCAACAATTGAGGATTGCTTTATGGAATTGATGCAACGTGAGAGATAATACCATTATATTATGACGGATTTCTCAGAAAATATAATCGAAGTACGTAATCTTGTTAAAAAATTTGGCTTGTTTATCGCCAATGATCACCTGACTTTTAATGTTAAGAAGGGGGAGATCTTTGGTTTTCTTGGTGCAAACGGAGCCGGGAAAACAACGGCAATTAAAATCCTTTGTGGATTGTGGTATCCAACTTCCGGGGATCTAAAGGTTGCCGGTTTTGATATTTATACTCAGCGGGAAAAAGTTAAAAAAAATATCGGGTATATGAGTCAACGGTTTTCATTATACGATGACCTGACTGTGTTCGAGAATATCCGATTTTATGGTGGAATCTATGGACTCAGCAAGAAGGAAATTGAATTCCGCGCCTTTGATCTCATGAAACGTCTCGATCTTGAAAGAGCCCGAAACAAGCTTATCCGTGATCTTCCACTTGGATGGAAACAAAAACTGGCATTTTCAGTTGCAATTTTACATAATCCTAAGATTGTCTTTCTTGATGAACCGACCGGGGGGGTGGATCCGATAGCGAGAAGGCAGTTTTGGAATATGATATATGAGACAGCCCGGAATGGGATTACCGTTTTTGTGACAACCCATTACATGGATGAAGCTGAATATTGTGACCGGGTTTCAATCATGGTTGATGGCAGGATTGCAACGCTTGATACCCCTGAAAATTTAAAAAAGAACTTTAGTGCATCCACAATGAATGATGTCTTTCTCAAACTAGCAAGAGTGAAAGTTTCGGATCCCATTTAAACTATTCAAACTGTAATATTAATGTCTTTTGCACAAAAATACAAGCCATCCGTCCGCAGACATGATTTGCTATTAATTGCCGGTTTTGCGTGGACTATTGCCGGGGGAATTTTATTTGGAAGGGGTTTGGCTTACTTGCTTCTGAATGGTCACTGGATTATATTTAGGCTGGTTGGAGGAGGGATTGTTGGTGCAATTTTTTACTTCCTGCTATTTGGCAAAATATCAAGAAAACATATTAAACGGATTTGGGGGTTGAATATTCCATATCCTTGTGCCTTTTCTTTTTTCAATATCAGAAGTTATTTTGTGATGGCGCTGATGATAACGGGGGGTATCCTATTACGGAAACTAAATGTAATAGATAAGGATTGGCTTTATAATTTTTTTATCACTATGGGAGTGCCTTTGCTTATTTCGGCTTCCCGATTTTTTTATTCCTGGGCAACCAATAAGGAAGTCAAATGAGACGGTTTTGGGGATTTGTCATAAAGGAGTTTTTTCACATTTTCAGGGATTATCGTTCCCTTTTAATCCTGTTTGGCATGCCGGCTGTTCAGTTAATACTTTTCGGATATGTTATTACTAATGAAATAAAGGATGCAAAAATTGCGATCTATGATCCCTCAAAAGATATTGTAACCAGAAAGATTACGGACAAACTTCTATCTTCAGGCTATTTTCTACTTGAAAGAAATCTCAAAAGCGTTTCTGAAGTTGATCTGGTTTTTCGTCATGGAAATGTAAAACTTGTTCTTATTTATGAGTCGGGGTTTGCAAACAAATTAGATAAATTCGGGAAAGCCCGGTTGCAGATCATAGGTGATGCTTCCGATCCCAACACCGCTAATATTCTGGTAAATTATGCAAGCGGGATTATCGCCAATTATCTGATTTCGATAAATTCAGAGAAAGTTCCCATGCAAATTATTCCGGAGGTTAGGATGATGTATAACGGGGAATTAAAGGGTGTTTATATGTTTGTTCCGGGATTAATGGCCATGTTACTTATGCTTATTTCCGCGTTGATGACCTCTTTATCGATAACCCGTGAAAAAGAGCTTGGGACAATGGAGCTACTGCTGGTATCCCCGTTAAGACCTGCCCAGATTATAATCGGGAAAGTATTTCCATATGTATTCCTTGCCTTTATTAATTCATGTATCATTCTGGTACTAGGGAACACTGTCTTTGGTGTCCCCGTTCAGGGAAGTATCATACTTTTATTACTTGAAAGTTTACTGTATATCTGTATGGCTTTGTCGCTTGGAATATTAATTTCAAGCGTTACCAGCAGCCAACAAATTGCGATGATGATTTCGCTTGTGGCCCTTATGTTACCTACCATTTTATTGAGTGGTTTTATTTTCCCGGTCGAGAACATGCCCTGGATATTGCAAGTGTTTTGTTACGCAATGCCACCAAAGTATTTTATCACGATCATAAAAAGTATCATGCTTAAAGGAACCGGAATTATATATGTTTGGCATGAAACCTCAGTGCTGGTCGGATTTACCATATTTTTTCTGATGCTAAGTGTTAAAAAGTTTAATGTGCGTTTATCCTAATGCGAACGGTTTTATTTATCATACAGAAAGAATTTCTTCAGGTTTTCCGGAACCGGTCCATGTTGCCGATTATTTTTATCGTTCCAATCGTTCAGCTAATTATTCTGGTTAATGCCGCTACTTTCGAAATGAAAAATGTTCGCATGTCAGTAGTCGATCTTGATCTTTCAACTACCTCAAGAAAATTGTCAGACAAATTCAGGGGATCTGCTTTTTTTAATATCCGTCATGCCTCATTTTCTTATCATGCTGCTGAAAATGAAATGAAGAAGGGCAACATTGATCTAATTTTAAATATTCCCGCAGGTTTCGAGAAGGATCTTATAAAAGAGAATCACGCCAAGATCCAGTTTATTATAAATGCAATTAATGGACAAACTGCCGGTCTGACAAATGCTTATTCAACTATGATTTTATTTGATTACAACAGGGAGTTCCTTATTGAAAATCTTAATCCTGCCCTTTTAGCCGGAATTCGAGGTATTCAAACAGATTATAGTTATTGGTTCAATCCAAAACTTAATTACAAAACTTATATGGTCCCCGGGATACTCGTTTTATTGGTAACTATAATCGGTTTACTTCTTTCGGGGATGAATATTGTCCGCGAAAAGGAGATAGGCACTATTGAACAAATCAATGTGACTCCAATTAAAAGAATTCAATTTATTACAGGGAAGCTCACTCCCTTTTGGATAATTGCTTTATTTGAACTGGCATTCGGATTAGGGATCGGGAAGTTATTATTCAATATACCCATTGAGGGAAGCTTGTGGCTTATATTCTTAAGTGCAGCGGTTTATCTTTTTGTAATTTTGTCATTTGGTTTATTGATTTCTACTGTTACTAATACCCAGCAACAGGCCATGCTTGTAGCGTTCTTTTTCATGGTTATATTTATCCTGATGAGTGGTCTTTTTACTTCAATTGAAAGTATGCCTGCTTGGGCACAGATGCTTGACCGGCTGAATCCACTGATGTATTTTATTATGATTATGCGAATGGTTTTACTTAAAGGTTCGGGGTTCACTGATATAAGTCGTTATTTCTGGCCACTTGTAATCTATGCCGTTTGCGCCGTAAGCCTTGCAATTTGGAGATACAGAAAAGTTGCCTGACCAAATATTGAATAGATCAAAAAAAATATTTCCTATTCTTCGATCCATCTTACTGGGTTTGATCCTCATTTTTATTGCCGTGATTTTTTCGCGTGATATTTTTTCACATGAAGAAGAAAAAAAGGATGCGATCCATCGTATTCGTAAGCGTGGATTTCTGGTTGCCTTGACTAATAAAAATACACTTAACTATTTTATTTATCGTGGGGTAACTATGGGGTACCAGTTTTCATTACTTGAATCATTTGCAAACTATCTTGGGGTATCATTACGGATCATATCCGACCCCGATATCTCAAAACAATTTTATTATCTAGAAAATAATGCAGCTGATATCATTGCGCTTAACCTTCCTGTAACCAGGGAAGGGAAAAAACGGGTTCATTTCTGTGAACCATTTGGTAAAACGCGACTGGTTCTTGTCCAGCGTAAAGCCGGATTTTACAAAAATAGTGGGTCTAAATTTATCACCTCCCTTAGTGACTTTCCAAGCGATAGTGTAACCGTATGTCAAAATGAATTTCTGGCATCTCTTTACAACTCTTTCGTAAAGTCAACTGGAAAGCGAGCTATACTTAAGGAGGTACAAGGTGTCAGCCAAGAAGATCTTATACGGCAAGTTTCGGAGGGAAAAATATCATATGCATTATGCGAGGAAGAAATCGTTTCAGTATCCAAACAATATTTTAGCAACATTGATGCCTCTGTGTTAATAGGATCACCTTATCATTTTGCATGGGGTGTGAATCATAATTCAGATTCTCTCCTCGCCATTATTAATATGTGGCTTGGAGAAAATAAAACAACCAAAGATATTGAGACTATTCATCATGAGTACTTCCATAATCAAAGGATTGTAGGTTTTTTTCGCAGTGAGTATTTTTCCGTTGTCAGTAATAAACTATCACCTTATGATGAGGATTTTCAAAATCTGAGCACTATAATCCATTGGGATTGGCGTCTTTTAGCATCCCTGGCATATGAAGAAACTAATTTTCAGCAAGGAAAGATTTCATCACGTAATGCAAGCGGACTGATGCAACTTATGCCTGATATTGCAATGAAGTATGGAATTGACAGTCTTTCCTCCTCTTTCCAGCAAATCGCTGCAGGGGTGAAATATCTAAAGCATCTTGATCATCTTCTTCCAAATGAAATCTCAAATCCTATTGAGCGGATTAATTTTGTTCTTGCCGCATATAATGTTGGGATCGGCAGAATTCTTCTGGCTCGGGAAAAGGCCACAAAATACGGAAGAGATCCAAACAAATGGAACGAAGGGGTGGACTATTATCTTCTCAGGAGATCAAAACATGAACCGACCCTTAAACCCGATACAACCTTATTTTTACCTGATTATAAAATGGAGGGGTTCGTCGATGATATCATAAACAGGTATTATAATTATCGAAATCTCATCAAATAAATTGAGCTTGATCATGCATGAAGAAAACACTTAAAAAGTGTTTGCTGAATTTTTGTGATCGATTTTATTTATTTTTATTTAGCATCTGATCCTGGAGAAAAAATTCACAGATCTCCTGTATTGATTTTTCTACAGGTGTGAATTCAAAATCAAGCGTTTTTATAATTTTTTCATTGGCATAGGCATAAATCTGGGCAGTTGTTGTGGCCATTTCCCTGGTAATTTCAGGTTTTGAACCAGTTAATAAACTTCTGATCCATTCAACCTTCCATGCGACTTTTGTCATCAACGGGGGTACATTTATATTTGGTGCAGGTCTGTTTAAGTGTTTAGCCATAAGTGAAAAAAGTTGTTCATACGATAGATTTTCAGCAGAAACAATGAATCGTTCTCCAAAGATATTCCTGTCCATTAATCTAACCATCACCTTGGATAAATCTCTGACATCAACATACCCGTTGACTCCTCGTGTATAGTATTTCAATCCCTGCCACACAAGCCTAAACAAACCTGAGTTATCCTCCCAAAAACCTGGTCCAAGTATTAATGATGGATTCACTATGACAGCATTCAACCCTTCTTCCATAGCACGCCATATTTCCCTTTCAGCACCATATTTACTTATTGCGTAAACGGAGTTTTTTCGTGACGGTTTCCAGAAAGTTTCTTCATCCGATAATCCATCGTTATCGGTCCTACCAAGTGTTGCCACCGAACTAACATAACAGAATTTTTCGACTTTAGCCTCGATTGCGCGGTTTACAAGATTTGAGGTTCCGTCAATATTGACTTTCAGCATTTCCTTATGGTCCTTTGGATAAAATGAAACGATCGCTCCAGCATGGTATATCTCAGTTACTCCTGATAAAGCTTCTTCAATGGAAAAGAAATCCAATAAGTCGGCATCTACCCATTCAATTTGGCCCATCAATTTATCCGGGTCTTCTACATAATAAGAAAACACCTTGCGAATTAACTGTATATTGCTGGAGTGGCGTTTGATAGCCCGGACTTGCTTTCCGGCTTTTGTAAGATCTAATAGTAAATGTGAACCGAGAAGGCCGGTTCCGCCAGTAACAAGGATCATAGGATCGGATTTTGAATTGCAAAGATATCAAACTTACACCGGCTGTTTTGAAATCTTGTGCATTTTAAGCATCTTTGCATGCGAATCAATCAACTTCGATTATTATGGTAAAAAGACACATTTTATTTGCAGTTCTTTTGTTGTTTTTTGCAATCGCCTGCAACCAAATTACAAAGGAGACCGCTCATCAAATTGCTTCCGACACAGGTAAGATTACTGTTGCAACTTTCCTTGCCAATGCACCGAATTGGATAAATAAAATTATCATGATTGAAGGTACTGTATCTCATACCTGCAAACATGGTGGAAAAAGGATGTTTCTTGTTGACGGCAATGATAGTGTCAGCGTGGAAATTACAACTGGCCCCGATATTGTTAAATTTGATGAAGCGCTGGTTGGAAGCAGGGTGAAAGTTTTTGGCATTCTTAAAGAGGAGAGAATTGATGAGAAATATCTATCTGAATGGGAGAATGAAATTAAAAAACCTCAGGCGAACCATGATGTTGGGGTTCATACCGGAGCTAAAGGTCATATGGATCAGACCGCCCAGGATGTACTTGATCAGATTGCCGCTTATCGCCAGGATCTGAAATCCAGCGGTAAAGATCATCTTTCTTTTTTTTCCATTGAAGCTGTAAAATTTGAAGAGCTGAATTAATGATACTGCGAAGGAAGTTACAACGCTGGAATAATTCGCTGCATCGTGATCTTGGTTATTTGTTCTTCGGAATGACCATAATATATTCTCTTTCAGGAGTCATCCTTAATCATTTTAAATCGGGTGATCTGAAGCATCCCGATTACAGCAAATCATACTGGGAGTTCGAGGTCGCACTTCCTCCTGGAGGAAAGGTAGACCAGGCTTATATAGACAATGTCCTGGTCGTCGCAGATGAGAAAGGAAATTATAAAAGTCATATATATTCCGACAGTTCTTTACGGATATATTTGACCACCGGATCAATAACCATTGACCTACATTCGGGTTCGGCATTTCAGGAAAAAAAGAAACCCCTTTATGTTATTAAGGAATTCAATCTTTTACACTATAACAACATAAAAAAACTCTACACCTGGTATTCTGATATTTACGCTGTTGCTTTAATTTTGCTTGCCCTGACCGGATTATTTATCTTACGGGGGAAAAACGGTATTTTGGGTCGGGGTGCCTGGCTTACAGTACTTGGAATTATTATTCCTGCACTTTTTTTGCTTTTTTATACCTGATATATACCTTCTTCCCCTATGTATGAATCTATCATCCTCGAAACTGTCAACATTAGTAAGGGTTTCGATGATATTGTCGCGATTAATACCCTCAATTTTGAAATCATAAAGGGGAGATATTCGGCTTTTTAGGATCTGATGGAGTTGATAGATAGAATTCTCCTAACTTTGTATCGCCTGTAATATCTTTCTGAGATGAAAGATAAAATCGATAGTTTAGTCTTATCATTTAAAAATAGACCCGCTGCTTTTGTAATCTATAAAATAGAAGATATGGTCGGGAAGAGGCATAAAATTGCTGATATCCCCCACAGGCACAATTACTATTCCGTTATTTGGTCTTTTTCAGCAACCGGGAAACACTATATCGATTTCAAAGAATATCCTATTCTTCCCAATCATATTTTTTTTGTTAGTCCAAAGCAGGTTCACCAGATATTTACTGATCCAGGTCCAACTGGAGTAATAATTCTCTTTACCCAGGAATTTCTCGTCAGTAACAGTATCAGGGAAGATTTTATTTCCAACCTGAAATTATTTCATGACAGCGGGGAGACTCCACCATTACCTTTGACAGATCAAATGGTTAATAATCTTCGCACTTTTTCCGATAAGATGATGGAGACGTTTCTATCTGTCCGTGAAATGAAAACTGAAACTATTGGAGCTTACCTAAAACTTTTCCTGATTGAATGTAATAGTCATTGTTCGCTGTTCCCGGGGAATAACACCCAAGGTATTGAAGTTGGGCGATCGATGGTGAGACGGTTTAAGAATCTTGTTGAAAATCATTATTTTGAATGGCATCAGGTGAAAAATTATGCAGCAGTATTAAATGTAACACCCAGCTATCTGAATGATGTAATTAAACTTGCTTTGAATGAATCGGCCAAGGACTATATTCAGAACAGATTGGTCCTTGAAACTAAGCGATTGATTCTATTTACTGAAAAAAGCAGTAAAGAAATAGGATATGATCTTGGATTTGAAGATCCTTCGCATTTCAGTAAATTTTTTAAAAACAATGCTGGTCTGTCAATTAATAAATTCAAAGAAATTCATGTCAGCCAGTAAATCCTCAATTTGTACCACACTCTCTTTCATTTTTCCATTTTTCAATCTATCTGGTCAATTTAATTTTGCATCGTTAATTATTTTAAAAAATGGAAACAATAGTTAAAACACATTGGGTCATTGATCCCAATCATACAGAGATAATGTTCAGGGTTAAACATCTGGTAATTGCAACTGTAACAGGTCGTTTTGATTCGTTCGAAGGAGCTGCCTATACTAATGGTGAGGATTTTTCAGGAGCTTCAATAGAGTTTTCGGCTGATGTAAAAAGTATCAACACCAACCAAACAGACCGGGATAATCATTTGAGATCTTCCGATTTTTTTGATGCACTTAACTTCCCGAAAATGATTTTTAGATCGACTTCTTTAACAAAAGTGAGCGATTCCAAATATAAAATGTCAGGGAATCTGACTATCCGGACAACAACAAAACCGATTGATCTTGATGTCGAATACAGTGGAATTGTCAAAGATCCTTTTGGAAATACGAAAGCCGGTTTCGAAATCAGCGGTAAAATAAACCGTAAAGAATATGGTCTTATGTGGCATGCAGTAACTGAAACAGGTGGTTTAGTTGCAGCCGATGAGGTTAAACTTCAAATTAATGTTGAACTAATGAAAGCATGAAAACGGTTTATCATAAGTCAAGTTCCCGTGGACATGCGAAGTATGGATGGCTGGATACCCATTATACCTTCAGCTTTGCCAACTATTATGACCCCGGGAGGGTGCACTTCGGATCGCTGAGGGTATTGAATGATGACTGGATTGACGGTGGCGGCGGGTTTGACCGGCATCCTCACGACAATATGGAAATAGTTACCATTGTTCAGGAAGGGGTGTTGGAACATCAGGACAGCATGGGACATAAAATCCAGATACATCCCAATGAAATCCAAATCATGTCGGCCGGTACCGGTGTTTTTCATTCAGAATACAACCCGGATCCTAAAATTCCCGTTAAACTTCTTCAGATATGGATTTTACCTAAAAAGAAAAACATAAAACCGAGATACGATCAGAAGGTGTTTGATCCAGCATTACGACATAACCAATGGCAACGGGTTGTTTCTCCTGATGAACACGGAACTCTGTTTATAAACCAGGAAACCTATTTTTCCCTGGTCTCACTCGATAAATCCGTAACCAAAGATTATCTTCTTAAAAGCGAAACGAATGGGATCTATGTTTTTCTACTGGACGGGGTGGTCGATATAAATGGGATTAACCTGGGCAACCGTGACGGTTTAGGAGTATGGGAAACTATGTCTGTTACAGTCGCCGCACAAACCAAATCGGAAATTCTTGTTATCGAAGTCTCGATGTGACCTGAAGACAGTCAGGTTTTTATTGTTATATTTCCTTTACTTTGTGCAATATTGTAAAAATAAAATTGCATGAAAGGTCTTATATCTCTTCTCACATTAGTTATTATTTATTCAGTAAAGGCTCAGCCCACGGGAAAGGAGGTTGTTCTTTGTGATTATGTTAATCCGTTTATCGGAACAAAAGAAATGGGTCACACTTTCCCGGGTGTCTGTGTTCCTTTCGGATTTGTTCAATTGAGTCCTGACACCGATACAATTCCTTATGAAAAAGACGGGAAATACAATCCTGAAGTTTACCGATACTGTGCAGGTTACCAGTATAATGATAAGACTATTGTAGGCTTCAGTCATACTCATTTCAACGGTACCGGTCATTCCGATCTGGGAGATTTTCTGATCGTTCCAACACTTGGTAAACTGCGGCTGAATCCGGGAACGGCCGATAACCCGGGGAGCGGTTACCGTTCGCGTTTCCGGCACGAAACAGAAATAGCATCACCAGGGTATTACAAGGTTCGACTCGATGATCCGGGCATTGAGGTGGAATTAACTGCAACTACCCGGTGCGGATTTCATCAATATACTTTCCCGGCAAGTGACAGTGCGCATATTATTCTCGATATGTTGCACGGGATTTATAATTATGATGGAAAGGTGCTATGGACATATGTTCACGTGGTAAACGACACCCTGATTACCGGCTATCGTCTCACAAGCGGCTGGGCACGGAACCGATATATGTATTTTGCTTTGAGTTTTTCAAAATCATTTAACAGTTATGGCTTCAAAAATGAGGACAAATCCGTTTACAGAGGTTTTTGGCGAAGGTTTGACCAATATAATAATTTTCCGGAGATGGCTGGAAAGAAGATCCGAATATATTTTGATTTTAAAACATTTGATGGAGAACAAATCAAGTTGAAAATCGGATTATCGGCGGTCAGTGAAGAGGGCGCCTTAAAAAACCTGCAGGCGGAAATCCCCCATTGGGATTTTGAGAGAACCCGCAAGGAAGCTGGAAATTTGTGGGAATCAGAACTCAGGAAAGTATTAATTGAAGGTCCGGTGGATTTGAAAACAAATTTTTACACCGCTTTGTATCATGCACTGATGTCGCCCGTGATTTACCAGGATGTTGATGGCAAATATCGTGGTGTTGATCAGAATATACACAGGGCAGAGAATTTTACTAACTATACCATATTTTCCCTTTGGGATACCTATCGGGCTTTACACCCTTTGCTGGTTTTGTTATATCCAGACCGTACGTCTGATATGATAAATTCGATGCTTGCCCATTTTGACCAAAGTCCTGAAAAGATGCTTCCGGTTTGGTCGCACCACGGAAACGAAAACTGGTGTATGATCGGTTATCACAGTGTTGCTGTTATAGCCGATGCCTATGTCAAAGGGGTCCGGGGTTTTGACGTTGAAAAAGCTTTTATGGCGTGTCAATCCACTGCAACTAACAAATATTATGAAGGAGTGGCTGATTATATTAATCATGGCTATGTTCCTTATGACAAAGTCACCAATTCAGCATCAGTTACACTGGAATATGCCTATGATGATTTTACCTTAGCACAGTTTGCGAAGGCAATCGGGAGTTCGAACGATTCGAATAGTCTTGTCAATATGTTTGCGTTAAATGAACTTCCCATTTTTCTGAAACGGTCACAGAACTATAGGAATATTTTTGATCCTTCGGTCGGGTTTATGAGGGCCAAAAAGGCAGATGGGGCTTGGAAAATTCCGTTTGATCCGCTGACTACACTCGGGCAAGGTTTTATTGAGGGTAATTCATGGAATTATTCTTTTTTCGTACCACAAGACATCCCTGGTTTGATCCGACTTATGGGTGGGGAAAGAAGATTTATTTCTCGCCTGGATTCTTTGTTTGCTATGCACCTAGACGATAAATATTTCAGCGAAACCGAGGACGTGACCCGTGTGGGTCTTATCGGAAATTATGCCCATGGTAACGAACCAAGCCATTACGTTGCTTATTTGTATAACTGGACATCCCAGTCTTTTAAAACTCAGGAACGGATTCACCAGATCGTCAATTCAATGTACAAGAACAAGCCCGACGGTTTGTGCGGAAATGATGATTGCGGGCAGATGAGTGCATGGTATGTGTTCAGCGTGCTTGGTTTTTATCCGGTTTGTCCGGGAAGCACTGAATATGCAATCGGAAGCCCTTGTGCAGAAAAGGCGTTCATCAGCCTTCCTGGAGGTAAGACCGTAACGATCACGGCTAATAACCTGAGCGAAAAAAATATTTATATCCAATCCTTGACATTCAACGGAAAGTCACTTGATCAACCGTTTATTACCCATTCCAGCCTGGTTGCGGGAGGAGTGTTGATTTTCAATATGGGACCGAAGCCGAAATAAAATAAGATCAAAGATAAATCATCTTACAGGCCGGAAACAATAAACAGTACCTTTGCATTAAGTACCTGAATAATTTGTTCGTTATTTACTTTTTAATAGATTAAGAACCTTAAATATCATTGATTATGAAACGATTACTCTCAATAACATTCCTATTATTGTTTACAGCCGGACTGTTTGCCCAGGAGCAAAAACACGTTGTTTTTTTGAAGGATAAAGACAACAATCCTTATTCCCTCTCCAATCCTATTGCCTTTCTCACCCAACGGTCACTTGATCGCCGCACAAAATCAAATATTCCCCTCGACATGAAAGATCTTCCCGTGACCCCCTCCTATGTCACCCAAATCGCGGCAACCGGAGCCATTGTGGTTTATTCGCTGAAATGGTTTAATGCAGTAGTCGTGAAAACAAATAATCCAACGGTATTGGCAGCTATCGCTGCGCTTCCGTTTGTTGATCATATTGACCAGGTTCTTCCAAAAATGCCTGTTCAGGTAACCGGAGAGTCGGGTGTAAAGCAGCTTGAAGGGATCCCGCCTTATACTATAACCAAACCCGTTTCCGTTGTTGCAAACAAATCAACCGGCATTTTCAATTATGGCCAGGCATATAACCAAACCCATATGATATCACTTGACGGCCTGCACGATCTTGGTTTTTCAGGCCAGGGTATGATGATTGCTATTCTTGATGCCGGATTTTATCATGTAGACCAGATTTCTGCTTTTGACAGCCTTTGGCTCAACGATCTAATCCTCGGAACCCGCGATTTCAATATCCCCGGGAACAATGTCTTTGGTGATGACATGAATTCACATGGCACCAGCGTTCTTTCCATAATGGGAGCCAATCTCCCGGGAGAAATGGTGGGAACAGCTCCTCATGCTTCTTTTTGGCTTATACGCACTGAAGTCGTTGAATATGAAGCGCTTATAGAGGAATATAACTGGGCCGGCGGCGCTGAATTTGCCGATAGTCTCGGTGCAGACGTCATTAATTCATCGCTTGGATATACCACATTCGATAATCCGGTTTACAACCATACCTATGCTGATATGAACGGCAATACCACTCCTGTAACACGGGCAGCCGACTTGGCTACGAGTCGCGGTATGATGGTGGTCAACAGTGCCGGAAATGAAGGAAATAGCTCATGGCATTATATTGGCGCTCCGGCTGATGGCGATAGTGTGTTTTCTATAGGAGCAGTAGATGCTTGGGGGTTTTATGCCTATTTCAGTTCAACCGGTCCAACTTATGACGGCCGGATTAAACCTGATGTTTCTGCCCAGGGCATGGGGACTACCGTAGTTAACGAATGGGGCGGGGTAGATCAGGGTAGTGGAACCTCTTTCTCTTCTCCTATCATAGCCGGTGCTATGGCTTGTTTGTGGCAATCAGCTTATTCGTTCTCGGCTCAGGAGCTTCGCGATGCGGTGAGGAGTACCGCCTCGAAAGCCACAACTCCGGATTCACTTTACGGATATGGAATTCCTAATATGATGAATGCCTTCCTTGTTCTCTCTGTTCCTATTACTTCGCCTGAGATTCAACAACATTATACACTTTTTCCCGTACCGTTCTCTGGTTCACCATGGATTAAAAGGAACCTGGATAAACCTGAACTGGCGAAGGTTGAAATTTTATCCCTTTCTGGGCAGTTGATTTGCACCCACAATCTCATTATGAACAATTCATCTACCGTTGAACTGAGTGAATTCGATGCGATCCCGCCGGGTCTCTATTTAATACGCATTATAGGTGAATCCGGTCAACAGGTGCTCAGGGCAGTGAAATTATAATGGTCTTTCCCTGAGGACAACCAACCCACCCAAAATAAAACCAGTGCTGCTCCCACCCCTGTTAATAAGGTGTGGTTCAATAATATATTATGGAATTTACGAAAAGTTTCTTTTAATCTATTTCATAAAACTTGACTATTAGAAATAAATGTAGTATTATTGCAAAATCATTTTAATATCACTTTGATAATGTTGTGTTTTGTCGCTGTAATATTCACTGCCATCGGGTTGTTGGTTATCAACCCGAATGAATCTGCCGTATTGATTCTTTTCGGAGATTATAAAGGAACCATTAAAAAAAATGGGGTTTTCTGGGTAAATCCTTTTTATGTAAAGAAGAAAATTTCATTGCATGCCCGAAATCTCAACCGGGATCCGATCAAAGTAAATGATAAGCTGGGAAATCCTATTATAATCGGATGTGTGTTGGTGAGATAACCTTACGTGCCGGGGGTGAAATGGTGGTTCTTTGTTCAGACAAGGATACGACGCCAGTGGCAAACACAGGCACACTGCATCAATAAGAATATGGGAAAAAAGAAGGTTTTTATGCTTCGGTTGGATCCGGTTGTTTATGAATCCCTGGAAAAATGGGCAGCGGATGAATTTCGTTCGGTGAACGGACAAATCGAATGGATCCTTGATATGAAACTTAAAGAGCATAAGCGGGCACTTTCCAAAAACCTGCCATTATCAAAGTAATCCATTTGGAGTTGATCACCTTTAATAAACAAGATGGTCCTTGCATTTGCCATGATTGGATCGGTCTTTTTTTTATTTTTGCTTAAAATTTTGATGGAATGAATTTTATCGAAGAGCTGCGCTGGAGGGATATGATTCATGATATGACCCCGGGAACTGATGAAGAGCTCGTAAAAGGGATGGTTTCTGCTTATATAGGTTTTGATCCAACATCCGATTCTCTTCATATCGGGAATCTCGCTTCACTCATGCTATTGGTTCATTTCCAGAAATCAGGTCATAAACCCATTATCCTGGTTGGTGGTGCTACTGGAATGATCGGCGATCCATCCGGGAAGTCTGAAGAACGAAATCTTTTAGATGAAACGGTACTTCGTTATAATCAAAACCGCATTCAAAAACAGTTGGAGAAATTCCTTGATTTTAATTGCGGATCTAATTCTGCCGAGGTAGTCAATAATTATGACTGGACCCGGGGATTCAGCTATCTTGAATTTCTCCGTGATGTTGGAAAGCATATCACGGTGAATTATATGGTTGCCAAGGATTCTGTAAAGAAACGTATGGATTCGGGTTCGGGTATTTCCTATACGGAATTCAGTTATCAATTAGTGCAGGGATATGATTTTTGCTGGTTATATGAGCATAAGAATGTAAAACTCCAGATGGGTGGATCCGATCAATGGGGAAACATAGTGACCGGTACCGAACTGATCCGGCGAAAACTTGGCGGAGACGCATATGCCCTTACATGTCCTTTGATCACAAAGGGTGACGGCGGAAAGTTTGGCAAGACAGAGGCAGGAAATGTCTGGCTCGATCCACAAAGAACCAGTCCTTATTTGTTTTACCAATTTTGGTTAAATGCATCAGATGAAGATGCAGTTCAGTATATTAAAAAATTCACATTATTTTCGAAAGAAGAGGTAGATTCAGTTCTTACCGAACATCACAAGGCTCCACATTTGCGGTTACTTCAGAAAGCCCTTGCGAAGGACATCACTGTCAGAGTACATTCAGAAGAAGATTATAAAGCAGCTTTGGAAGCTAGTGAAATACTATTTGGTAAGGGCACGAATGAAACTCTTCAGAAATTATCGGAAGAGATATTACTTTCCATTTTTGAGGGTGTCCCTCAATGCGAGATTGCAAAAAGCGAAATAGAGAAAAAAATAAATATTGTTGATTTTTTATCTGGACACACACACATATTTAATTCCAAAAGTGAAGCCCGCCGTATGCTGAAAGAAGGCGGAGTGCTGCTTAATAAACAAAAAGTAGGAGAAGATCTTCTGCTTAGTGAATCTTTCCTCCTTAACGGGAAATATATCCTCGTCCAGAAAGGGAAGAAAAACTATTTTCTGGTGAAGGCAGTTTAGTTTAATTTACAAATTGCTTAGCGTAATATTTCGCCGTCAATTTTTCACCGGTGGCTTTTTCTATCATCTCGTTCCAATACCAGCGGGAGCCGGGCATAAAGACTTTTTCCTTCAGGTAAGCCCCAACCTCCGGTTTACCAACAAAACTCTGGAATTTATAATCCTGTGATTTCAGGATGTTTCCTACGATGTAATAATAAAGTTGAGAAGCAAGGAGTTCTCCAAGCAGGTAATTATGATAATAGCAAGGATAGGTTGCAATGTGAATTTTGGTCGCCCAGTCGGGTTCATTTCTTCCGGCAGGACGTTTTAACAGCTGGTATTTTTCTACAAGATCCCACCATAATTTGTTAAGATCCTGGTCGGGATTTTTATACATCTCTTTTTCAAAACGGTACATTACTTGTGCCCAACGGCTGAAAACAAGTTGTTCCAGTCGTAGGTTTTTAAAGCAATTATCTGCAATTTTAAGTTTTTCTTCATCCGGTATTCCCATCATATCTCTGATCCATTGCGGATTCGATGAAAATCTGCCAAACATCATGGCAATGGCTTCAGTAGTAAATGTATGGGCGGGATCTCTCAGAATAAAAGGTAAATTTATATCGATATTTTTATCGTAAACGGCATGACCGAATTCATGGAGCATCGTATTCATCCAGATGGGATTCGGTTTGATATTGCACAAAACCCTGACATCACCTTCATTATCTATATCCGTACAAAAGGCGTGTTGATTTTTACCGGGTTTCTCAAAAAGATCGCTTTTTTTAAGCATATCGTCTATGGGTAATCCGATTCCGGCATAAAATTTTGAAGTGATATTTTCCAGGTTTTGATCTTTATAATATTTGTCGAGATCAAGATCATAAATCTTCGGGGCTTCCTGGAAAAACCGGTTCTGATAATTCCAGGGCATCAGTTCTTCTTTGCCTTTAAGATTATAATATTTTACAAAATAATTGTCGATCTCTCCCTTCGCCTGAGCAAATGCCCCTTTGGTCAGGCTATCCAGTTCGTCAAATAATTTACCAACTTCTTTCGGATCCTGGTCGCTCAATGTGAGACTCATTTCATGATAATTTCTGAAACCAAGATCCTTTGCCACTTCATTGCGTAATTTGACAAGCTTGATAACATCTTCGGCAACAATGCGACCAATTTTTTTCTGGGCTTCCCAAACCTCTTTTTGATATTTTACATCTTTGGAGGTGCGGAGAACTTCTTCCACATCGTTATCCGACAATTTTTTTTCCTTTATCTCCGTCCGGAAGTTCCCATACTTTTGCTCGATAACCGTTCCCATCCGCACCATTGTATTCAATTTTCCTGTATCGGCTTTCGCCATTAGGAAAGAGCGGTATAGAACATCCAGTTGCCGGTTCAACATACTGTCGCTTACCAAGCCGGATACTTTGATCTCCTCTAGTTTTTTTAACGATTCTTTATTGGAATAAAGCGCCATCATTTTCAGATTGAGCTCTTCCGCTTTTTTAAAATCTTCCGCTTTACCTGATATGGCTGCATCCCAGGATGCAAGTGTTACCTGTTTGTACAATGGAATTAATACAGAATCATGTATCCTGATGAAATTTATGAGTTCATTATTCATTTTTTCTTTTTTTGAAGTGCATCCGACCAGTAGTGAAATTGACATGGTCATTAATAATAAAGATTTCAGGGTCTTCATATTGTAAGGGTTTAAAGAAATTTACGATTTACGAATAATTTTAGATTTTTTGGTTATTCAATTGACCAGGTGGACTTTTCTTTCCCGTCTTTTACAATGATGTTAAGTTTCTGAAGCGTTTCCCTTATCCGGTCTGAGGTTTTCCAATCTTTATTTTCACGGGATGTCTGCCTGATCTGAAGGACAAGCTCCATTAAATCCTTTAAATACTTTGAACGATCGATTGGTTGTTCATCTTTCAAGCCAAGAATGTCAAAAACAAAAGTGTTGAAAGTTTGTTTTAATAATTCCAGGTCTACGGATGAAATTAATTCATTTTTATCCTTGATGGAATTGATCATTTTTACACCTTCAAAGAGATTTGCAATAACTATTGGGCTATTGAAATCATCATTCATTGCTTCATAGCAAGCTGTTTCTATCTTTTTTATCTTCGATTCCAATGGATTACTGCTCTGCATAACGGTTTGTAGTTTTTCTACTGTCTCCATTGCAGAGAAAAGTTTTTTTAAACCTTTCTCAGCCGCCTGTAGAGCTTCGTTTGAGAAATCAAGTGTGCTGCGATAGTGGGCCTGAAGGATGAAAAAACGAATTGTCATCGGGCTGTACTGCTGGGTAAGCGACGGATGTGATCCGGTGAAAAATTCATCAAGAGTGATAAAATTCCCGAGAGATTTACCCATTTTTTGTCCGTTGATGGTGACCATATTATTATGAAGCCAGTATTTCACCGACTCATGTCCCAGGGCAGCCTGGTTTTGGGCTATTTCCGATTCATGGTGGGGAAACAGAAGATCCATCCCCCCCCCGTGAATGTCGAAAAATTCACCAAGATATCTTTTTCCCATGGCTGAACATTCTATATGCCAGCCGGGAAACCCTTCACTCCAGGGCGAAGGCCATCGCATGATATGTTCCGGTTGTGCCTTTTTCCAAAGTGCAAAGTCGGCTTGATTACGTTTTTCATCCTGCCCTTCCAATTCACGTGTATTTGACAAGAGATCTTCCAGGACTCTTCCCGAAAGCTTCCCGTAATTATATTTTTTACTATATTTTTCTACATCAAAATATACTGATCCGTTAATAACGTATCCATAACCGGTATCGAGTATTTTCTTAATAAATTCCATTTGCTCGATCATGTGTCCGGATGCCCTGGGTTCAATACTTGGGCGTTTGACGTTCAAAAGGTCCATGAACAAGAAATAACGGTCGGCATAATATTGAGCAACCTCCATAGGTTCAAGTTGTTCAAGCCTGGCTTTTTTAGAAATTTTATCTTCTCCTTCATCGAGATCATGTTCCAGGTGTCCGACATCTGTGATATTTCTTACATACCTAACCTTATACCCCAAATGTTGTAGATAACGGAAGACAAGATCGAAATTCACTGCTGGGCGAGCATGGCCTAAGTGAGGATCGCCATAAACTGTCGGGCCACAGACATACATTCCCGTAAAGGGTGGATTTAATGGTTGAAATTTTTCCTTCTGCCGGGATAGTGTATTATATAGAAAAAGTCTTGATTCCATGGTTAAGTGATTCGCTCTTCAAAGGTAGAAATATTTTAAAGTTTTCTCTTATTGAATTACATTTACAGCTGAATTTTAATGCTTTGCATTTGATGAATAACCAGGAACCCGATAATTTTTCTCTTTGGATATGGATCATTGCCATCTTCAATGTGGCCTTTCATTTTGCTTTTTATAATACCCTCGGATTCCACCGTGATGAACTCCTCTATTTTTCCCTTGGCCAGCACCTTTCTGCAGGCTATGCTTCCGTTCCTCCATTTACCGGGTTTATAGCCTGGATCACGGTACACATTTTCGGATATTCACTTTTTGCGGCCCGGGTATTTCCAATGTTACTAAGTGGCATACTGGTTCTTTTATCCGCCGGGATAACACGGGAATTAAAAGGGAGAGCATATGCGCAGGTTCTTGTTGCAATCGGTGTTATGGTTGCGCCATTCAATCTCCGTGGTTTTTCACTTTTCCAGCCAGTTTGTTTCGACGTATTTTTCTGGGCATTCATCTTTTACCTGGTACTAAGATGGATCAACACTAAAGAAGATAAGTATATCTTGTTGTTGGGTCTTATCGCCGGTTTGGGATTGATGAACAAGTATCTTATCGCATTACAATTTTTTTGTTTATTCCTTGTATTTCTGTTTTCAACCTATAGGATAATTTTTACAAAAAGAGCTTTTTATTTAGCCATTTGTCTTGCTCTTCTTATCTTTCTCCCGAACATATTGTGGCAAATAAAATACGACCTACCGGTGATAACGCATATGCGTGCATTACATGATTACCAACTGGTGCATATAAACAGGATTGCGTTTTTTACTGATCAGTTTTTTATCGCGTCCATGGCTATGATTTTGATCATACCCGGGATAATTAATATGTGTTTTTCCAAAAACATGCGGATGTACCGGCCTGTTGTAATAGCAAGCCTGTTAGTAATTATTATTCTTGTTTTGTTGCGGGGAAAGAGTTATTACGCTGCAGGACTTTTTCCTCTCTGGTTTGCTGGAGGAGCAGTTTATTGGGAGAAATCAATCCATCGTATCTATTTGCGAATTTTCCTTCCGTTGATAATGATCCTGGTCACTATACCGATTGTCCCAATGGGTATGCCTGTGTTTAAACCGGAAAAGCTGGCGACCTATTTTGCCTGGGTCAAGGAAAATCTTGGTTTGGGAATGGTTCTCCGCTGGGAAACCGGCCGGTATTATCCCCTCCCCCAGGATTATGCCGATATGTTGGGATGGGATGAACTGGCGACTATTACTGCCAAAGCATATGCTAAGATTCCCGATAAGAAATCAGTTATGATTTATGCCGAAAACTACGGAGAAGCAGGGGCAGTTATGGTTCTAGGAAAAAAATATCACTTGCCTGACCCGGTTTGTTTTGCCGAAAGTTTTTATTACTGGTTTCCCAGGGAGTTGAAATATGAGATAACACATTTTATTTATATAAATGATAACCTCGGAGAAGATGTTAAAAATCTTTTTAGTGAATGCCAGGAGATAGGCAAGATTAAAAATCCACTGGCGCGGGAATTTGGAACGGGTGTATGGCTTTGTACAAAGCCCCGTTCAAGTTTCAACGAATTTTGGCGACAAAGGGTTCCGGAGGTTCGCAACCCCTTCGAATATTAAAATAAATTCTATTTTTGCGAAAAAATTCTAATAATGCGCTCGTAATGGAAAAGATACTCGTTATTGGATGTTCCGGACAAATTGGTTCCGAACTCACGCTCGAACTACGAAAAATTTATGGAAACTCCCAGGTTATTGCTACCGATATCCGTCCTGCCCATGCTGAGATCACAGAAAGCGGGCCTTTTGAGATTCTCGATGTAATGGATGCTTCGAAACTTCAGCTTATACTTGAACATGAAAAGATCACCCAGGTTTACCATCTTGCTGCCATACTTTCAGGAAATGCAGAAAAACGTCCCATGCCTTCCTGGGATATGAATATGTGTAGCTTGTTTAATGTCCTGGAACTGGCAAGGGAGTTGAAATTAAAAAAAATATTCTGGCCTAGCTCGATTGCAGTTTTCGGTCCTACTACTCCGCGATATGATACTCCTCAGTTTACCATTATGGAACCTAATACCGTTTACGGTATAAGTAAACTGGCCGGTGAAAGGTGGATTGAATATTATTTTAATAAATACGGAGTAGATACCCGCAGTTTGCGTTATCCCGGGCTCATCAGTTATAAGACTGAAGCCGGGGGAGGAACAACAGATTATGCGGTAGAGATATTTTATGAAGCAATCCAGCATCACAAATATGAATGTTTTCTTGGTCCCGACTCTGAATTACCTATGATGTTTATGCCCGATGCCATTAAAGCAACCATCGAAATTATGGAAGCTGATTCTTCCAAATTATCTTTACATTCGAGCTATAATGTTGCAGGTATTTGTTTCGATCCGAAAACCCTTGCGGCAGAAATCAAAAAGCATATGCCGGATTTCATGATCACATACAAACCCGACTTCCGTCAGGTTATTGCCGACTCATGGCCTGCGTGCATTGATGACAGTGTTGCCAGAAAGGACTGGGGACTCACCTATGAATATGACCTTGCCAGAATGACGGAAGTTATGCTTAAGGAAATCGGAAAGAAACTCTCGTAAATCAGATGTAATACCTTACCATCGGCCGGTTTATGGATGTTCTGTCTACAATTTTAAACCCAGCCCGTTCAAACGATTTGTACAGCCCTATCCATGCGAAGGAGTCAGGGAGTTTTTCCTGGGTTGGAATTGTAGGATAGGCTTCAATTATTTTAATTCCTTTTGTTTTGGCATAACTAATCACTCCTTTTAAAAGCTGGACTGAAATGCCGTATTTCCTGAATTCCTTATGGATAAACAAACAGGGGATTGACCATACCGGTTGATTATCAATTCTTTTATGTACCCTTGATTTACTCAATTTTATAAAATCTTCTCTGGGGGCAAAGGCACACCAGGCAATGGCCTGTCCTTCATAAGTTGCCAAAATGCCTGCTGGCTTTTTGTTCCACACCAATTCCTTCATGGCTATCTTATTGCTATCTTCAAATTTTCCTTCCTGAAAATCGGTTTTTGAAAGGCGATAATACATGCACCAGCAATTAGCGCATGCCCCCCTTGGCCCGAAAAGCTGTTCAAACTGGCTCCATGTCTTAGTAGTCAGTGGTTCAAATGTCAGTTCATTTAAAAAATCAGGATCCTCAGTGGTCTTATGTTTTTTCACTTTTATTTGAGATGTTGCATAGTAGGTCATGATAAGACAGATTCCAATTGGAATGCTTCTTTCATCCGTATCCCCTTTTCGGTTTCTTGTACAGTACAGCATTCCCTGTAAAGATCATGCTCGAAAAACAAGATATACTGGTTGACAGCCGCTTCTTTAAGGAAATTTTCTTTTTCTTGAAGAGTAAGCAATGGCCTGGTGTCAAAACTCATCACATAAGGGAGCGGAATATGCGCAGTGGAGGGCAATAGGTCGGCCATATAAACAATGGTTTTATCCTGATATTTTATAAACGGGATTACCTGGCCGTCGGTATGACCGTTAAATATGCGAACGGATATGTTTGGAAAAAGATCCATATCCTGTTCGATCAATTGTAATTTTCCCTTTTCCTTTATAGGAAGAATGTTTTCTTTCAATAAGGATGCTTTTTCACGGTTGTTTGGATTTATTGCCAATTCCCAATGGTTCCGACTCGTCCAATAAGTGGCATTTTTAAAGGTGGGAATATAGTCTGTTTTATCAGCGTTCCAGCAGATCGCTCCGCCGGCATGATCGAAATGAAGGTGAGAAAGAATTACGTCAGTTATCTCTTCAAAAGTAAATCCGGCATTCTTAAGAGATTTTTCGAGGGAATCTTCCCCATTCAGATAATAGTTGGAAAAGAATTTTTCAGATTGTTTAGTTCCGATCCCACAATCGATCAATATCCTGCGATCTCCGTCGATGATAAGAAGGCAGCGCATGGACCAATTACAAAGATTGTTTTCATCGCATGGATAGAGTTTACTCCAGATAACTTTCGGTACCACACCAAACATAGCGCCCCCATCAAGCTTCAGATTCCCAGTATTTATAGAGTATAATTTCATTTAAAACAAATGTTTGTATTTCACCATTTTACTATTTTACCATTTCACTATTTATATTCCTGTATTTCCATTTCACCCTTTAAAACCCGTAAGGCATTTGTCGCCATAGCATGGACTTCATTATCTCCTGCATATATAAATATCGGTGCGAATTTCTCTACATGGTCAATAATGTAACGTACTACAAACTGACTGTGAGCAAGATCTCCTGTGATCAGGATTGCATCAACATCTCCCTTAAGAACGGCAAACATTTCACCAATGCATTTTGAAACCTGGTAAGCCATTGCTTCCATAATTAGTTTGGCATGGGTATCGCCATCATGGATCCGATATTCGATTTCATTGATATCGGTCGTTCCCAGGTGTGAATTTATTCCTGCACAGTGTGTTAACAGGCATAGCATTTGATCGCGTGTTTTAAGACCGCTGAAACACATTTTTACGATATCACCCAGGGGTAGGGTGCCACTCCTGACCATTGAAAAGGGCCCGTCACCTTCAAATCCCTGGTTTACATCAATTACCCTGCCTTTCCTGTGCGCACCAACCGTGGTACCGTTACCCATATGTGCAATGATCAGGTTCATTTCTTCATATTTCCGTTTATGCGTTTCAGCATGCATCTTTCCAACAGCTTTTTGATTAAGGGCATGGAAGATTGATTTTCGTTGCAATTCCGGCGATCCGGTAATCCGGGCTACATCCTGAAGTTCATCCACTACCGTAGGATCTGCAATCATTGCTTTTGCTCCCGGGGCGTCTTTTAGGATAGCATCGGCTAATAAACCAGCAATATTGATGATATCTTCACCAACCGGACTATGTATCAGATCATGTTTTAACTGTTCATTCACCTCAAATACACCTGATTGTACCGGTTTTATTAATCCACCGCGAGAAATGACGATTTTTAATTCGGCTAAATCAAATTGATTTGAGGCCAGTTCTTTTATGATAATGTTTTTACGGAACGGAACTTGGTCATAGATCGTTTTAAAGGCAGAAAGTTCTTCATCAGAATGTCTTCGGTTGATCATATACAACAATTTATAATTTTGGTATACGGCGATTTGTGTCAAATTATCTTTTGGATTTACTACCAAAATATTAAATGTTGTCATAGATTTTCATTTAACGGTTTTACATATTACGACGATATTGACCACCTACTTCGAAAAGTGCTTCCGTGATTTGACCGATAGAGCAACATTTGGTTGCTTCCATCAGACTTTCAAAGATATTATGATTCCCGGTGGCCACTTTTTTAAGACTTTCTAAAAGCAGACTCGATTTTTCAGCATTTGTTTTGTGTAATTGATCCAGCATAGATATCTGGAATTTTTTCTCTTCTTCTGTTGCCCTGATAATCTCTCCCGGTACAATTGTTGGCGAACCTTTACTTGACAAGAAGGTGTTCACACCCATAATTGGTAATTTACCCGTGTGTTTCAGAGATTCGTAATACATCGATTCCTCCTGGATTTTATTACGTTGGTACATGGTTTCCATTGCTCCCAAGACCCCTCCCCGTTCAGAAATACGATCAAACTCAAGCAAAACGGCTTCTTCCACAAGATCGGTTAACTCTTCAATTATGAATGATCCCTGAAGGGGATTTTGGTTCTTTGCCGTACCAAGTTCATGGTTTATAATCATCTGAATGGCCATCGCCCGACGTACGGATTCTTCTGTCGGTGTTGTGATGGCTTCATCATAAGCATTGGTATGCAATGAGTTGCAATTATCATAAATTGCATACAATGCTTGGAGGGTGGTACGAATATCGTTAAAGTCTATTTCCTGAGCATGAAGTGACCGGCCTGAGGTTTGAATATGGTACTTTAACATCTGGGAACGGGAGTTGGCTTTGTATTTATATTTCAATGCCTTTGCCCAGATCAGGCGAGCAACCCGTCCGATGACGGAATATTCGGGATCCAGTCCGTTGGAGAAAAAGAAGGAGAAGTTGGGTGCGAATTTGTCTACATTCATTCCCCTCGAAATATAATACTCCAAATATGTAAATCCATTAGCCAGGGTGAAGGCCAATTGCGATATAGGATTCGCACCGGCTTCTGCAATATGATAACCTGAAATAGATACCGAATAGAAATTCCTGACGCTATGGTCGATAAAATATTCTTGGATGTCACCCATCATTTTCAAAGCAAAATCGGTTGAGAAAATGCAAGTGTTTTGTGCCTGGTCCTCTTTAAGGATATCGGCCTGAACCGTTCCTCTGATACGGCATAGCGTATCTTGTTTTATTTTTTCATAGATATCTTTTGGCAGGACCTGGTCGCCCGTGACACCCAGGAGCATTAATCCCAGGCCGTTATTCCCTTCCGGTAATTTCCCCTGATATTTTGGGTGGATGGTATTTTTTTTTCTGTAAATTGTCGTAATTTTTTTATTTACTTCCTCCTCCAGACCATTTTGTTTGATATATTTTTCGCATTGCTGATCAATAGCGGCATTCATAAAATAACCCACCATGGTCGGAGCAGGGCCATTGATGGTCATGGAAACCGAAGTATTGGGATTTAACAAATCGAACCCTGAGTATAGTTTTTTTGTATCGTCCAGGCAAGCAATGGAAACACCTGCATTACCGATCTTCCCATAGATGTCGGGTCGAAGTCCCGGATCAAATCCATACAGTGTTACGGAATCATATGCCGTTGAAAGCCTGACGAAAGGCATCCCTTTTGAAACATAATGGAATCGTTTGTTTGTCCGTTCAGGTCCGCCTTCTCCGGCAAACATACGGGTCGGATCTTCGCTTTCTCTTTTAAATGGGAAAACTCCTGCAGCGTAAGGAAATTCACCGGGAACATTTTCTTTCAGGTTCCATTTCAGAATTTCTCCCCAGGACTGGAATTTGGGTAATGAAATTTTGGGGATCTCAAGTTTGGAAAGGGATTCTATGTGTGTTTTAATTTTAATTTCTTTGTTCCTGACTTTATACGAATAAAATTCGTTTTTATAGGTTTTTACTTTATTTTCCCAATTTTTCAGAATTTCATAATTATCCGGATCGAGATCCTTTTTAATCTGATCAAAGACAAGGTCGAGCTCAAGTAACATTCCAGTATGGTCACATGCGACAGATTTTTCTTTTGTCGTTTGTTTTTCCGGTAATTGTCTTAATGTCTCAATAGTCTGGGCAATACCAAATAACCGCTGTGCAATTATTGATTGTTCTTCTATCCATTTATTATAGTTCTTGACTGTTTCTGCTATTTCGGCAAGGTATCGTGTTCTGGATGATGGGATTATAAAGATTTTCTCGGCTCTTTCATAATGTGCATGGTAATGGCTTGCATAACGAATAGATGTTTTTTCTTCAAGTTTAGATATTAGCGCTTTATAAAGCTTATTCACACCGGGATCATTAAATTGTGATGCCACCGTTCCAAAAACAGGCATTTTGTCAGCTTCAATCTGAAAAAGCTGGTGATTTCGTTGGTACTGTTTTTTTACATCCCGTAAAGCATCCTGTGCTCCATGTTTATCAAATTTGTTTATTACGATCAGGTCAGCAAAGTCGAGCATATCAATTTTTTCCAGCTGACTTGGGGCTCCAAAATCGGGAGTCATTACGTAAACTGTCATGTCGCTATGGTCGACAATTTCCGTATCGGATTGGCCAATGCCGGAAGTTTCAACCATGATCAGGTCAAAGCCGGCTCCTTTAAGGGTATTGATAGTATTCCTGATATATTTGGATAATACCCTGTTCGATTGACGTGTTGCCAAAGAACGCATAAAGATCCTTGGGCTAAAGATTGAGTTCATCCTGATTCGATCTCCCAACAAAGCACCGCCTGTTTTTCGTTTGGTCGGATCGATTGAAACGATGGCCATTGTTTTATCCGAGAAGTCGGTTAAATATCTTCTTACAATTTCATCAATCAGCGAAGACTTACCTGAACCTCCTGTCCCGGTTATCCCAAGAACCGGGATTTTATTGTTTTCGGCTTCTTTTTCAAATTTTTTAAAAAATGTCTTTGTTTCATCAGGAAAATTTTCGGCGGCAGAAATCAATGCTGCAATTTCCCTGAAATTTTTCTGCCGGATCTTTTCCAGGTTATATGTTTTTCTATTCCCAACCGGGAAATCACATTTCTGAAGAACATCATTTATCATCCCCTGAAGACTCATTACTCTTCCATCGTCGGGAGAATAGATGCGGGTTATGCCATAATTATGCAGTTCCAGGATTTCATGGGGAAGAATTACTCCTCCTCCTCCTCCAAAAATCTTAATATGACCGGAACCCTGTTCATGTAAAAGATCGAACATGTATTTGAAAAATTCCATATGACCTCCCTGGTAGGAGGTTATTGCAATCGCCTGCACATCTTCCTGGATCGCACAGTCGACAATTTCCTGCACAGCACGGTTGTGCCCGAGATGGATTACTTCAGCACCGCTGGCCTGAAGGATTCTTCGCATAATGTTGATTGCTGCATCATGTCCATCGAAAAGAGATGCCGCGGTTACTATTCGGATATGATTCAGGGGTCTATACGCTTCCGGACCTTGCATGGATAGTAATATATTATTCGTTCAATATTGCCCGGGAGATGATTATTTTTTGAATTTCGCTGGTGCCTTCGTATATTTGGGTAAGCTTTGCTTCACGCATGAGGCGTTCAACATGATATTCTTTAACATAACCATACCCGCCATGAATTTGAACAGCTTCAGTAGTTACATACATGGCAGTCTCAGCTGCCCAATATTTTGCAATGGCACTAGCAGTTCCATAGGGTTGGTTCTGATCTTTTAGCCAGGCAGCCTTAAGGCAAAAATAACGGGCTGCCTCAATTCGGATATGCATTTCGGCTAATTTAAAAGCAACCGATTGGTGGTTGGCTATTTCTGTTCCGAAGGCTTTTCTTTCCTTTGCATACTGAACTGACCGTTCGTAGGCTCCCTGGGCTATTCCGAGGGCTTGTGCGGCAATACCAATACGGCCTCCTTCGAGAGTTTTCATGGCAAATTTAAATCCAAATCCATCTTCTCCGATACGGTTTTCTTTGGGAACTTTCACGTCGTTGAACATTACCGAATGGGTGTCGGAACTGCGCATACCCATTTTATCTTCATGCGGACCAAGGGAAATTCCTTGGCTATGACGGTCCACAATAAGGGCATTAATTCCTTTATGTCCCTTTTCCGGATGTGTCTGGGCAATCAGAACATAGGTTGAAGCCGAGTTACCATTGGTTATCCAGTTTTTCACACCATTTACCAGGTAGTAATCTCCCTTATCTTCTGCGGTTGTCCTCTGGGATGTAGCATCCGACCCGGCATCCGGTTCAGAAAGGAGGAAGGCTCCGATTACGGATCCGCTGGCAAGAGGGCGCAAATATTTTTCTTTTTGCTCTTCCGTTCCAAATGCTTCAATCCCATAACAAACAAGCGAATTATTAACTGACATGATTACCGATACAGATGAGTCGATTTTCGAAAATTCTTCCATGGCCAGGACATAGGAAACCGTATCCATTCCTCCGCCGTCATACTTTGAATCAACAAGCATTCCAAGAAATCCCAGATCAGCAAGCGCCTTTACATGATGGGCAGGAAATTCAGCCTTAGCATCCCTTTCCAGGACATCCTTAATCAACTCCCGCTGGGCATAATCCCTGGCAGATTGTTGTATCATTTTCTGTTCTTCAGTAAATTCAAAGTTCATGTTTCTAGATTATAAGAAGCTGTTTTTAAAATACTTGTCTATTTTTAGTACAAATTTAACATTTAATTAGACTGTTCCAATCCAAAACCTCAAAAATATAAAGATACTGATCAATATTTTACTTTTTAATAGAGGTAAAAGAAAAAGTATGTTCGAATGTGGTGGGAAGAAAAGCTATTTTTTTCTGAAAACTATCATCAAATCACCTTTGGGGAAACTTTCGGATATAAGCATCTTTGTCGAATCGATTTTATTTATAGTGATGATGATCTTTTTATGTGTCACTGAATCCTTTACCATCACTTTATTCCCGTTGCTATTCATTTTCCAGGTTCCGACAAGTTTCCCCTTCCTGAATGAGATAATTGCAGTTTTATCGGGCTTGAAGTCCATTTCATTCTTCATATTTGACATGGTTGTCATTACCTTAGAGCTTCCATCCAATTTCGCTTCATTTCTGAACTCAATAAGGCTTGCTTTTTCATTTTCAATTGTATTGAGGGAATCTATACCGAGACGTAGTTTATTAGCAATTGTATAGTTTGTATCATCTGCATATTTCTTATTTATAATAAAGGATTTTGTTTTTTCTTTCGTCCAGTCGCCAATTATCAATTTTTCATTGATATGTGAGACTGAGCAAGACCAAAAAAATAAAATACTAATAAGTGATAAGAAAATCAGCGGAGATGTTTTCATTTTAATTTTTTATTATAAAACGTTTTAAAATTCTAGTTATTATAGTGTTTTGGTGACTTAATCGGTCGAAAGCGGATAATTAATTTTGGGGCAAAGGTATAGGAAATCTTTTTTCCTTTGCATTTTAAACCAGCCTGTGCAAGAGACGTGTTTTCTATAATAATATCATTTTTTAAAAAATATATAATCGATTTTTATTTTCCCCCAAACTAAAATTTGTTGAAAATGAAAAACTTAACTGCTATTTTTATGATTTTGATGCTTGTTTCGTCTTACACCCAAGCTCAAAGTAAAAAGTCTCCACTTTTTGGAATTACTTTTTCCGGTTATGTAAAGACAGATATCTATTTTGATAGTCGTCAAACTTATGGCATGCGTGAAAGTCAGTTTCTGCTGTATCCGGAAAATGAAAAGCTGGATGTTATCGGTGAAGACATCAATGCCAAGGCCAATTTTAATATACTGTCCATCCAGACCCGGTTTGCAGGTACTATTACCGGACCGGATGCGCTTGGGGCAAAGACTTCCGGATTTATCGAGGCTGAGTTCTTTGGAAATATCAATCCATCAATTAACACATTCCGTTTACGTCATGCCTGGGTTAAACTTTCCTGGCCAAGAACCGAGCTACTGGTCGGACAATGGTGGCATCCAATGTTTGTCCCTGAATGTTCTCCGGCAACTGTTTCTTTTAATACCGGAGCGCCTTTTGTTGTGTTTTCACGTAATCCCCAGATCAAGCTTACTCAATCATTCGGAAAGATTAACCTTTCAATTACTGCCCTAACCCAAGTGGATTTTGTCAGCGATGGCCCTTCTGGTCCAAATCCCAAATACCTGCGGAATTCAATTTTGCCCGAATTAGATTTCCAAGTTCAGTATGTTACCCGCAATGAACAAAGTGGGACTGAATTTATGATCGGAGCAGGCATTAATTATCTAATGCTGACTCCCCGTCTTTCATCCGATGTGATTGTAAAAAATGCTTATGATACGGTTATCAATAACCTTGTTTTTCATCAGGAGGCTGTGATCAACTCCTATAAAACAGATAGTAAATCAACTGGGTTTGCGGCAAATATTTACGCAAAGTATATACTACCAAATATCACATGTAAATTAGGTGGTGAATATGGTGATAACAATTATTCCTATACTATGGTCGGGGGCTATGCGGTCAAAAGCATCACTGATTCTGTTAAGGGGTTTATCGATTATGCCAATATTCGATCATTTGCTATCTGGGGTGAATTTCACACCAATGGAAAAAAATGGCAGCCCGGGATCTTCCTGGCTTACGGAAAAAATTTAGGCGCGGGCGAAACTATTATCGGACCTGCATATGCCCGTGGTAATAACATTGATTACCTTTATCGTGTATCACCACGGATTTTACTTAATGTTGGTAAATTCCGGTTTGCTACCGAATTGGAATATACTGTTGCAGCCTATGGAACTACAAGCGAGAAGGGAAATGTCTGTAATACAAAAGAAATCGGAAACTTCAGGGTGCTGATCGGTGTATATTATTTCTTTTGATAACTTTTAGGATCAAGTGCCCTGGTCGTCCACATACTTAAAAAACGGATAACTTTTGTCGTATCGTATCCTTTGATATCCTTGCTTGGATACTCAAAAGCATCGGAATCCTGGGTATGTATCTGTTTCCCGTATTTATCAAGAATTACAAAAACCGGATATCCGAACCGGTTTGGAAATTCGAAATCTTGAAACAGCGTAAAATCTCGTTTTTCTTGTTCCCGTGGAACATTCAGAAGAAAGTAAATATAATTCTCTTTCATCAGGGAATCAACTTTGGGAACGCCTTTTACCAAGGCATGGAATCGCATACACCAGGAGCACCAATTACCGCCAAATTGGATGAGGATATGTTTGTTTTCCTTTTTAGCCTGCTCAATGGCTTTTCTTAATTCTGCTCGTGCGTTTTGATTTGGATTATAGGGTTGTGCCTGGTTCTGTGCAATCATTGTTCCTGTAAAAAACAGAAATAGGATTGTTATCTTTAACTTTTTCATGAGGCTACTTACGGGTTAATTTTCTACATTCCATAACGTTCAATAATTTCCTGTTTGCTTTTACCCAGGATTTCATATTTCTTTCCAACTTTTGTAAAAGCATCAAGTGCCTTTTCAAGATGGTGAATTTCATGTCCGGCCGAGATTTGGGTACGGATACGGGCCTGCCCTTGTGGAACAACAGGGAAGAAGAAGCCGATTGCATATATTCCTTCCTGGTAGAGGTCGCGGGAAACATCTTGTGAAAGTTTGGCATTGAAAAGCATGACCGGTACGATTGGTGTATCGCCTTCTTTTATTATCAGACCTGCATCAATGAGGCCTTTTCGCCAGAATTTGGTATTCTTTTCAAGTTTGTCCCTGCGATCGGTTGATGCAGAAAGGATTTCCAGGACTTTGATTACTCCGGCAACAACTGGTGGAGCAATGGTATTGGAGAATAAGTAAGGACGGGCCTTTTGCCTGCACATTTCAACCAATTCTTTACGTCCTGAGACACAACCTCCGGAAGCGCCTCCTAATCCCTTACCGAAGGTAGTTGTGATGATATCAATTTTACCTAAAACACCACAATGTTCATGTGTGCCCCGCCCCGTTTTTCCGATGAAACCACTTGCGTGAGAATCATCCACGAATAGGAGGGCATCATACTTTTCGCACAGTTCAACCATTTTATCCAGTTTAGCCGTGTCGCCATCCATGGAGAAAACCCCATCTGTGATTACTATTTTCACCCGTTTGTCATTATGCAACTGAAGTTTGTTTTCCAGGTGTTCCATGTCGGAATGCTTGAAGGTATCATGCATGGCGCTGCAAAGACGGATTCCATCAATGATGGATGCATGGACTAATCGATCTGAGATCATAACGTCGTCCTTCGTCAGAACCGCTTCAAAAACACCTGCGTTGGCATCCATGCAGGATGGGAAAAGAATGGTATCTTCAGTCCTTAGGAATTGAGTAATCATTTGTTCCAGTTTTTTATGAATGTCCTGTGTCCCGCATATGAACCGTACTGAAGACATTCCATAACCATGTGAATCCAGTCCGGCATGTGCAGCTTTGATTACTTCCGGATGGCTGGAAAGTCCAAGATAATTGTTGGCACATATGTTTATGACTTTTTTCAGTGAGGCACCGGATGGGAATTCCACTTCGATGTCGGCAGCTTGAGCAGAATGGATGTAACGTTCCTGTTTAAATAGCCCTGCATCTTTTAGGTTGGTCAGGATTTCCGTATACATCCCCCGTATTTTATCGGTATAAGCCATTTTTTTTCTCCTTATTATTTAATGTATTCTTTCACAAGTGCAACTATTTTGTTGACAGAGTCAAAGACCTCCGGGGTGGCTTTGTCATCGGGGATTGAAATCTGGTATTTGTTTTCCAGGAATCGTTTTAAAGACACCATTGAAAATGAATCCACAATTCCGCCCGAAATAAGTGGTGTATCATAGGTGACTTCTGTGTCATCCTCAACATATTCCTTGATAACATAATCCTTAATAACATCTTTCATTTCTTCCATAAATCATTCTCCTATTTTTTTAATGATGATTAATTTTTGTCGAAATTATTTTAAAAAGCGAAATGGTGAAACAGTGAAATTTTCGCTATTCCGGTTGTTAGTCATTTTCTAATGTTGAGGTATCTCCAATCTCTTCCCCCCATTCCTTTGCATGCAATATACGCCTCATAATTTTTCCACTTCTTGTTTTAGGAAGCATATCGACGAATTCAATCTCCTGCGGCATGGCAAGCGGTGATAATTTTTTCCGTACGAAATTCATGATATCCAGATCAAGGTCCTTACTTGGGGTAAAGCCCGGTTTGAGGGTAACGAATGCTTTTACAACTTCCATATTTACAAAATCGGGTTTTGCCACGACTGCCGATTCAGCAACAGCAGGATGTTCCAGTAGTGCGGATTCGACTTCAAACGGACTGACAAGGTGTCCTCCCGTATTGATGACATCATCGTCGCGACCCACAAACCAGAAGTATCCCTCGTTATCGATTGATGACCTGTCACCGGGTAAATACCAGCCATTCTGGAACTTTTTCTGATAGGTGGCTTCGTTATTCCAGTATGTACGCATCATGGCTGGCCATCCGGGTTTTATAGCGATCAAACCGATTTTCCCCGTTTCTTTATAGGGTTCATACTTCTCAGGATCGATAATGGTAGCAGTTATTCCCGGAAATGGTTTTCCCATGGAACCCGGTTTGATTTTCATCCCCGGATAATTTGAAATCATGATCGATCCGGTCTCTGTTTGCCAGTAATTATCCTGAAATGCTATCCCAAAAACTCGGTCACTCCAGATGACGGCTTCACTGTTAAGAGGTTCCCCCACTGAGGCGAGGTGGCGGAGAGAAGACAGGTTATATTTTTTAACGATCTCCTCCCCAGCTTTCATTAAGGAGCGAATGGCTGTCGGTGCAGAATACCAAATAGTAATTTTGTGTTTTTCGATAAACCGGTACCAGTTATCGGCCGAGAAACCGGCATCCAAAACACATTGGGTCACCCCGTTGCTAAAAGCCCCAATGATCCCGTATGAGGTTCCTGTTACCCAACCAGGATCGGCAGTACACCAGTAAATATCATCCTCCTTCAGATCCAAAACCCATTTACTGGTCAGGTATTGTGAAATAAGTGAATAGTGTACGTGCTTAACTCCTTTTGGCTGTCCGGTAGTACCAGAAGTATAATGAAGAACTGAGGGTGATTCGGCGGTTGTCGGATAGATTTCGAATTTTTCAAGTTTTTCAGCAGTATCCATGTTAAAAGCTATTTCACGGTCCAGAAGAGGTTTCCCGGGTTCATAATCAACGATGATAATATGTTCAAGGAATGGCATTTTTCCAAGTATCTTTCTAACCTTTGGGACATGTTTTTTTTGTGTTATGATTGCTTTCGTTTGAGCATTTTCAAGGCGGACAAAAAGTGACTCGTCTCCAAAGGCAGAAAATAAAGGTTGGGCGATTGCACCGATTTTAAGAATTCCTAAAAAACCGATATATAATTCCGGGATTTTATCCATAAAAAGGCAGACCCTGTCTTCGGGTTTTAGTCCAAGTCCTCTCAGAAAATGTCCAATTGTGTTGCTGATAAGTCGGATATCATTATAAGTGTATGTTTTTTCTAAACCTGACGAGCCTTCCCATATTAATCCTGGCTTGTTGGCTTTGCCCATCTGGCAGATCCGGTCTGAACAATACCATCCGATGTTAATTACATTTCCGGGCTTATAATCCAGTTCCTTCTCGGAAATTGCCCAGTCGAAGTTTTTTACGCGATCATCGTAAGAACCAATGTTTGACATGCTCCTAGTGTTTTGATTAGTTTAGTTTTTTTCTATGATTACAATGGCGGTTGCCATCTCTTTTAGATGTGATAAAGATACATGAATTTTCGAAATTCCCTCTATTGTCAACAGTTCCTTGGCTTTCCCATGACCCCTGATAAAGGGTTTTCCAAGTTCATCGTGATAAATTTCTATATCGGCAAACCGGATTCCAAATCTCCAGCCGGTTCCGATTGCTTTCATAAATGCCTCTTTCGCCGAGAACCTTGCTGCATAATGTTGATATTTGTTTTTTTTTGAGTCGCAGTATTGAATCTCAGCACTTGTAAAAATTTTATTTTTAAATCCGATATCCCGCTCCATCACTGCCCGGATACGGTTGACTTCAATAATATCGATACCTGTTCCGTAAATCAAATTGCACCTAGTTTTTTTCCAACTTTTGTAATTTTTTCGATGGCAAATTCAATTTGATCCTTGCTATGTGCCGCCGAAATTTGTGTCCTGATTCTTGACTTTCCTTTAGGAACGATAGGATAATAAAAACCAATGACATAAATTCCTTCTTCCAGCAGTTCATTGGCGAAATCCTGTGAAAGTTTTGCATCATTGGGAAGGTGTCCGAATAAAATGGGTACAATCGGATGAACACCTGGCACTATGGTAAACCCTGCCCTTTCCATTCCTCTTCTGAATAACTGGGTATTATTGTATAATTTGTCATGTAATTCGGTTGTTTCCGAAAGCAGGTTGATAACTTCCAGGGTTGCTCCGGAAATTGCCGGTGCAAGAGAATTTGAAAATAAATAAGGCCGTGACCGCTGTCGTAATATTCCGATGATTTCTTTTCTGCCTGAGATACAACCACCTGAAGCGCCTCCTAAAGCTTTTCCGAATGTTGTAGATATAATATCAACCCTCCCTTGTGCACCGCAATATTCAATGGTTCCCCGTCCGGTCTTTCCTACTACTCCCGTTGCATGGCTGTCGTCGACCATGACCAGCGCATTAAATTTGTCGGCAAGATCACAAATCTTATCAACCTGGGCAATGATCCCGTCCATGGAAAAAACCCCGTCGGTAACAATCAGTTTATATCTCGCTTCGCCGGCATCCTGGAGAACTTCCTCCAGGTCATTCATGTCGTTGTTTTTATACTTGAACCGTTGTGCTTTACAAAGGCGTATTCCGTCAATGATGGATGCATGATTTAGTTCATCTGAGATGATTGCATCTTTTTCTCCGAGAAGGGGTTCAAAGACACCCCCATTAGCATCAAAAGCGGAAGAATAAAGAATGGTATCATCCATGCCAAGGAATTCGCTGATTTTCTTTTCAAGTTCTTTATGAACTTTCTGGGTACCACAAATAAACCTTACTGATGCCATTCCATAACCATATCTGAAAAAGGTATAATTTGCGGCTGCCATCACCCGTGGATCTGAGCAAAGTCCAAGGTAATTGTTTGCACAGAAATTCAGGACTTTTTTACCGTTGGTTTCGATTTCAACGCCTTGAGGGGTGGTAATGATTCGTTCTGTTTTAAAAAGACCATCTTCCCGGATGCTGTCGAGTTGTTTCTGGAGATATTGTTGAAAGTTTCCGTACATTTTCGTTTAGTAATTTCCTTTGAATCATTCTTCAAAAATAGAAAAATTTGAGTTAAAGAACCTATGAAATATCTTTGTACCTTTGATTTTCAACCCATAAAAAACCTACTTTATGAAGATCAGAACTTTATACATTACCGGGATGTTAATTTTCTCAATGCTCATCCTGATAACAGTTGCCTGTAAAAAAACAACGGAACCTAACAATCCACAATTGATTGGTAATTGGCTCCAAATTTCAAACCAAGATTCGGTTTACTTTTATGTAGATAATGTGGGCGGAACACTTTATATTACCAAAATGCTGGTCAGTGTTACCAATGGGGGAAGTTATGTCCATTATAATATGAGTAACACATCGGGATTGGCGCCGATCGATGAAAACAATTATTTTAACCTGATCATCGAACAGGGGGGGCAGGATGGGCCAACATACATAAACGGTACCTTTAATCCAACAACTTTGGTTTTGATCGGTAATTTTTCTTATTTTATTATGGGAGAGCCTCCCCGAATCAATTACCCATATACTATTCAACGGCAATAACAAAAATGGATGAATAAAAAATCGTTGATTTTTGTTTTGCTTTATTCTTTTTTCCTGGTAACTCTAATTTTACAGGGATGCAAGAAAAAAATAGATCCGGGACCGGAATATCCTCAGCTGATCGGGAGATGGACGGGATCTACGTCCCAAAGTCAACCTATAAATATTTATGTTGATTATATAAACGGCTGGTTTACAATATACCAATTCAATTTCGTTATCTATTTTAATTCCGGAGGATCGCAAACAGTGTCGAATTTTAATCCGGAAGGGATTACCGGTATCAATAATAAATCATTTACTATTTCCCTGGGATCGGGTGTTTACGGACCCGCATTCCTTGATGGTGTTTTCGATGTAAACAATATGACTCTCTCCGGAACTTTCAGGATTTATAATACGCAGGATCCAAACGATGCAACTTCCGGTTATTATTCTGCACTTAAATCCAAATGATCAGAATAAAGGTTACCTTGTTACCTAATTGCTTTTAAATTCAGTTTCCGTAACAGTGGCGCCATTTTAGCAGTGATTCCAACAACAGTCAATGTCATTGCCCCGCCAAAGATCACCGATGGGATGAGTCCCATGATTTTTGCCGCGAGTCCCGATTCAAATGATCCTATTTCATTGGAAGATCCAATAAATATACTGTTGACTGACGCTACACGGCCGCGCATTTCGTCAGGCGTCAACAATTGCATGGCTGTCGCCCTGATGATAACACTGATATTGTCGAACATGCCACTTAACATCAAAAGTCCCAAAGAAAGGTAAAAATTATGCGAAAGAGCAAAGCAGATAATACTTATTCCAAATCCTGTAACTCCGATCATCAGGTATCGACCGGCATTAACCATCGGTGGCCGGTATGCAAGAATAATTGACATGATGACAGCGCCTACCATCGGTGCAGCACGCAGGAAACCAAGTCCCTGGGCACCAACTTTAAGAACCTCCGCTGCGAATATGGGTAGCATGGCAACTGCTCCTCCGAATAAAACTGCAAACATATCGAGCGACATAGTCCCCAGTAAAATCTGATTTTTATATACAAATTTCAATCCTGAAGATAACCGTTGGTAAAGTGATTCTCCAAATTCTTGGATCGGTATGGGTCGGTTTTTCACAATACTAAGCAACAGAAGGGCAAGTATTAAGAAAACAAGAACGGAAAGGTAAGCCACTCTGACGCCGAAAAAGCCATAAACAAGACCTCCGACAGCTGGTCCCGTGATGGCACCAATGTGCCAAATAGTACTGCTCCAGGTCGAAGAGTTTGCATATAGATGCCGGGGGATTAACTGTGCCATTAAAGCTATGATCGAAGGATATAGAAAAGCACGTGAAACTCCTGAAATTGCAACTACGAAATAAATCGGTAAAACGCCCAGTAATTTGATTATCCCAAGAGAATTGATTGAAAAAAGGAAAAGCATGGATGTTCCGATCAGGAATACCAGGGTAAACAGGAGAATAATTCGTTTCCGGTTATATCTGTCGGCAACATGGCCGGCAAACAATGCCACAGCTATGTTTGGAAGGGCCTCTGCAAGTCCGATCAAACCCAGGGCCAGTGGGTCTTTAGTAAGCTCATACATTTGCCAAGCAACAATGATGCCCTGCATTTGAAATGCTATGGTCGTAAAAAACCTGAAGGTGAGAAAAAGCCTGAAATCACGAACTTTCAGAACAGCAAAAGCATCGTGTTTAGGAGGAATTGTTTCCGGGATGTCCATTAAGTATGGTATGGATTCAAAAAAACCCGGCTAAAAGGCCGGGTTCAACATGTTATAAAGTTGAATCTACTCTTCTTCTGTTTCTTGATCTTCGTATGCTTTTAGTAATTTATCCTGTATTTCGCCAGGAACCTGAGCATATTCGGCAAATTTCATATTATAGGTAGCCCTTCCGCTTGTTATGGAGCTGAGAGCAGTCGAATACCGGTTCATTTCTGCAAGGGGAACTCTTGCAATGATCTTCTGGTAGTTCCCTTCACTATCCATTCCCATAATGACGGCACGGCGACCCTGTAAGTCGGTCATTACTTCTCCCATTTTCTCCTCCGGAACGATTACTTCGACATCATAAATTGGTTCCAATATCTTGGGTCCGGCATTTTTGAAAGCCTCTTTGAATGCGTTACGGCCCGCAAGTTTGAAGGATATTTCATTCGAATCGACCGGATGCATCTTGCCATCGTAAACATTGAAAACGATATCGCGGGCATAGGACCCGGTAAGAGGTCCTTCTTCCATTTTTTCCATAACTCCCTTCAGGATGGCCGGCATGAATCGGGCGTCAATAGCTCCTCCTACGATACAGTTATTCATCTGGAGTCTGCCACCCCATTCCAGGTTAATGATCTCACGTCCGCGGATCGGAAATTCATTTTGATCCGACATCCCTTCTTTGTAAGGTTGAATCATCATATGAACCTCACCAAACTGCCCGGAACCGCCCGATTGTTTTTTGTGACGATACATCGATTTTGCCGACTTTGTGATGGTTTCACGGTATGGGATGCGTGGTGCATAATATTCGATGGGAATCTTTTCAATAGTTTCAACATGCCATTTAGCAAGATTTAAGTGAAGTTCTCCCTGGCCTTGTAAAATCATCTGTTTTAGTTCGCGGGAATATCCCATTACTAAAGTGGGATCCATTTTGGCAAGTTCGTTCAGAATGCTACTGATTTTTTCATCGTCAGGCGCACTTTTGGCTTTAACTGCTACTCTGAATTTTGGATCAGGATAAACCAACGGTTCAATGATATCGTCGGGATTCTTGGGAGAATTCAGGGTGTTGTTGGTATAGCTGTTTTTTAATTTTATTGTTGCTCCAATATCCCCGGGTACCATTTTTTCAACTTTTTCCCGGTTTTTTCCACTCACTACGAAAATCTGTGAAACCCTTTCCTTAGATTGACGGTTGGGATTGATCATGTCTAATGTTTCCGTGATCTCTCCGCTATATACTTTGAAGTAGGATATTTCACCCAGGTGTTGTTCAATGGAAGTTTTAAAGATTAGAGCACAAGCGGGTTCTGATGGATTGCATTTTAATATTTTCCCTTCGGTGGTTTTAATTCCAGGCATTTCGCTGGGAGCAGGAACGTTGGCAGCAACAAATTCGAGGATACGGTTCACTCCCATATTTTGTTTGGCACAAACACACATCACCGGGAAAATGGTTCGATTCATCAGACCACTCGTCAGGGCTTTCTGTATTTGTTCTTCAGTTAATGTTCCTTTATCAAAGAAAATTTCCATCAGGGATTCATCCTTTGAGGCAAGTTCTTCAATAAGTGTTGCATGAAGTCCTTCAGCTTTCGCTTTTTCGGCATCCGGGATATCTGTAGTTTCAGGTTTCCCTCCACCAGGGGCGAATTTGTACTGTTTCATTTTCAGCAGGTCAATAAGGGTGTTAAAACCGGAACCGGCATTAACGGGATATTGCATTAGGGTAATATTTTTGCCAAACTGTTGTTTCAGCTGTCGGATAGTCTCATCAAAATTGGCATGTTCCTGGTCAAGATGATTAATGAGGAAAATGACAGGCTTGCTATTTCTGGTGGCATATCGCCAGGTTATTTCTGTTCCAACTTCAACGCCATTCTGCCCGTTGATAACCATAAGGGCAGTGTCGGCAACGCGGAGTGAAGATATAACTTCTCCACAAAAATCGTCAAAGCCCGGAGTATCAATAATGTTAATTTTTTTATTCTCACAAAGCGTGTAGAGAATGGAAGATGAAACAGAATTCTGACGTTCAAGCTCGATGGGTCTGTAATCGGAAACTGTGTTTTTATCTTCTACCGTTCCGCGACGACTGATCACTCCTCCTTCGAAAAGCATGGCTTCTGTCAATGTTGTTTTACCGGATTTGGCGCCACCAATAAGGCAGATATTACGGATTTCACTGGTCTGGTATACCTTCATGGTAAACGAAAGTTATTGAGTTATGTATGAAAATATTAATTTCTGAAAGGGTTGCAAAATTATAAAAAGATATGGAATAAACCAAGAAAGACGGTCAAAGACGGTAAGAAATAAAAGAAGTTCCGGAATTTATATGTTTTGATTTTAAACTTGTTCTTTTATCTTCTTCCATCTTTCTCCCGGCATTTTTGCTCCCATAAATTCAATTACATTACCTGCCAAAAATGCTCCGAGCTCACCACAGCGTCTCAGGGGTAAGCCATTGGCATGTCCATATAAAAAGCCGGATGCATACAGATCGCCGGCACCTGTTGTATCAACTGGATTTACTGGGATCGTGCCGATTTCAGCAATTTCGTTATTATGTTTTATTAAAGAACCTTTGCTCCCGGTTTTTACGATAGCGATTTCTGCCGTTTTGGCAAGTTCAATCAATGCCCGCATCGGATCAAGACCAGTAAATGATTTTGCTTCTTCTTCGTTAGCAAAGATAATATCAACATACTCGCGGGTAATGACTTGCAAAAACTCAAGGTTCGATTCAACAACATTATAACTTGCAAGATCGAGTGATATTATCAACCCGTTTTCTTTTGCTAAGGTCATTGCTTTTTTGATCAGCTCATGATTTTGAACAAGATAGCCTTCAATATGAAAATAACCATATCCATTAAACATCTCCTTTCTTAGGTTTTCTGCGGAAAGCTCATTAGCGGCCCCGAGAAAGGTAGCAAAAGTTCGCTCGGAATCGGGAGTAACAAGTGCAACCGCGCGCCCGGTTTCCTGTATACTGTGAATCATCACAGGATCAACTCCGGCTTTAATCAGGTCGCGGACAAAAAAACCTCCCAGTTCATCTTCCCCAACGACTCCTATATATCCGGTGGGAGCTCCAAGCATAGCAAGTCCGTGGATTGTATTCGCAGCCGAACCGCCGGCGGCCTGGTTTTTTGTATAGTCTTTCAGCGCAGCAAGTACTTCTGTACTTCTTTCTTTGTCGACAAGCTGCATGCTGCCTTTGGGCAGGTTTAGGATTTCAAGAATGCCATCTCCCTCCAGGGAAACCATAATATCCACCAGGGCATTCCCCATACCTAATATTTTTTTCATCCAAATCAAATTTATTGACCGCAAAGGTAACAAAAACAGTTATCCGCCGTAAAACCTACAAAACCGGGAAAATAGTCACATTTACTTAACAGATGGAAAAAAATGCAACTCCTTTGTGCATATCTCGTAAAATTCAGAAAAACAATATGAAATCCTGGGTAATTACGATATTAATTTTACTCTTCACAGGTTTTTGGTCTGTCGGGATGGCCGGTAATGATGATTGCCCTTGCAGGAAGAAAAAGCCCAAGGTAAAAAAATATTCCGTTGTTAAAACAAAAAAGACAGGGGCCGTAAAATCAATTACTTCTTTTGATAAAAAATGGGACCGTTACCTGCTTTATCCATATGGCTACTACTATCTTCCCCAGGAAGTTGATTATTCCTACGGGAAAATGAAGGAAATTGAAAATTTTAAGGTGAGGATCATGCCGAATCCCGTGTCCAGTATTTTGAATGTCATTTATAATATGGACTACCGGGAAACTGTCACCATCGAATTATTGACATCCGACGGGAAGCTCGTTCATACTTTGCTTCAGAAAGTAGAACCAGGTGGACCCACTGTACATTCTTTCGATATTGCCGGAAAAGTTCGCCCAGGGATCGCTTATGTTCGTTTTAAGGCAGGAAATATTGTTAAGGTGGAACAACTCTTTATATTTTAACTGGTTCCACGGAAAATTATCATTTTTGAAATTCATTTTAATTTTGATTATACTTGGGTGATTAAGAATTTAATCCCAAGGAATATTTTAATGGGAATTATCCATAATATTTAGAATGTTTTTTCGTATTGATGTAAATTCATTCTAAATAATATGTATTGGTATTTGAGGAGTTTGGTATTGATTTCAATTTTATTGATCTTGGCTGGCTGTACCCAGTCTCAAACAAAAATATCCATGGATTTCAAAAAACTCACTCCGGAGGAGGAACGGGTAATTGTCAATAAAGGTACGGAGCCTCCTTATTCTGGAAAATATGAATCTTTCAACGAAAAGGGAGTCTATGTGTGCAAGCGTTGCAATGCCGCTCTCTATAATTCATCAGATAAATTCGATGCAAGGTGTGGTTGGCCAAGTTTTGACGACGAAATTAAGGGTGCTACAAAGCAGATCCCTGATGCGGACGGAATGCGCACTGAGATCGTCTGTGCCAAATGCGGGGCTCACCTGGGACACGTTTTTTTGGGGGAAGGTTTCACTGCTAAAAATATCCGTTATTGTATAAATTCTATCTCCCTTGATTTTATCCCTGCACAAAATGTTCTTAAAACAGACACCGCCATTTTTGCCGGCGGATGTTTCTGGGGCATTGAATATTATATGAAAAAGGCCAAAGGAGTAATTTCGACGGTAGTCGGATATACGGGTGGGACAAAAGAAAATCCGACCTATGAAGATGTTTGTTCGGGAACCTCCGGGCATTATGAAGCAATGGAAATCGTGTTTGATCCCAAGAAGACTACTTTTGAAGAAATTGCAAGACTTTTTTTCGAGATTCATGACCCAACCGAATGGAATCACCAGGGTCCTGATATTGGGGAACAATATCGATCGGCCGTCTTCTATCGGACGGCAGAGCAGAAAAAAATAACTGAAAAACTAATCGGGATACTTAAAGAAAAAGGCTATCATGTTGTTACGGAAGTCAAACCGGAAAAGACTTTCTGGAAAGCCGAAAATTATCACCAGGATTATTACGAACACAAAGGAACTACCCCGTATTGCCATGGATATGTGAAACGGTTTTAATCCTGTTGAATTTTTTTCAGGAATTTAACCGGGATTAAAGATATCTCTTAATTTTACTTGTGAAACCGGTTATGATACGAATTAAACCATCGATGAAAGCTCACATACAAAACTGGAATCTACGCTTGTTTGTTGAATTATGGATTTTTACTTTGATTTTTTATTTTTTTCATTTCTTTTGGATCTCTTATTCAGCTAAAATCAATGATTTCTCTTTTTTTGTGTGGATAAGTGGTTTTATTGGAAATATTCTTCTAAATATTACTCCTACTGTTTTGAATTCATTACTGCACCTTGATGTTGTCAGTGATGGCAACAGTATTGTGTTGCCTAATGGTTTTCATGTGATTTACTGGTTTGATCTCTCCGGTTTGAAGCAAATGCTCCAGGTACTTTTCATTTTCCTGATTATATCGGGTCCATGGAGTAAAAAAATTTGGTTTATCCCGTTAAATATTGGTATAATCTTAGTCCTGGTCCTTTTCCGATTTGTTATACTTACTGCTCATTGTACCATCTATCCGGAGCATTTTCATCTCCTCCAGACTATATTATTCGGTCCAATGTTTTATTTCGAAATGATAATTATGTGGATCACTTGGGTACTTTTCATTGCAAAGACCGGTAATGGGGAATTTGTGATGCCTGATATTTTCAGGAAAACTAAAAATTAGTCTTTAAAAAATTTTCTATATTCTTTTGTTCCATTAGTTCAATTTGTTCAAAATTTTTCCATTTGAAGTTTTTTCGTCGTCCGTTGTTATCCCAGGAATAGACATTCATAAATGTTGTTCCAAAGCTGATTTGACTTGAAACATAATATTTAGCATAGGCTACCTGTTCACCGGTTTTTATGTCATTTCCGATAAACGAAAACTTCATATGGAGCAATATTTTTTCTTTAAGCGCTTCCTTAAGGGCTAGGTTCAATGGCTGGTTAATGGGATCATCCAGGTTGAGATCGTAATACAGGATTTTCTCAAGGTCGGGTAATTCTTCTTCACATCGGAAAGTCCTGATACGGGTGTTGTTTTCGATTGTCCAGGCTTCAAATTTACTTTTCAGATCAATGATATCACGGCCCTTGTTTCCCAGCCGTAAGGACAAATAGTAATGATCCTTGCGAAAACGTATATATACTTTATTGGTAGTAAAAATATCCCTGGGTCGTTTGATGACAAAATAGACCAGTACACCAGAGAAAATGGAAGTAAAAAATAACGAGATGGTGGATTGAACCATTATGATTTGTCTCCCCAGATCGGTTGTGGGATGGATATCACCAAACCCAATGGTGTGGAAAGACACAATACTGAAGTAAATGGCTTTTTCAAAATCAATTATTTCAGAATGTGGTTTTGAATACTGCGTCAATCCAATGCTGTCAGATAAGAAGTATACATATGCAAAACCGACAATGATCACGATATAAATACAAAGAGATATCAGAATAAAAATTAGTAGTTCGCGTATTTTTAAAGGAAAATTCATAGGTAATTTATTTTTGCATGTGTAAAAATAGCTTAAAAATAGCTTACCAGAATTCTTAAAAAAGACTATTTTTGAGAGAAAAATGGAAGATCGATTTTGAAAATCCTGAAAAAATGAAAAATCGTCTCTTATTAATTATGTTCCTGTTAAATTTCGTGTTCTTTTATTCTGCACACAGTCAAACAATGGATCTGAAAGAGATCTTTCCCATTATTTATAGAACTGATATTTCTTCCCTTGCAGATTCTACTAAAGAAGATCTTTACCCAAAAAGCTCAACTACCGGAGCTGTTCATTTTTACCGGGGAATTAGTTATTTACATCAAAGATATTACCAGGAAGCCATCCAGGATTTTAAATCCGCACGCGTCGATTCTACTGTTTCACGGTCTATGTGCAATTTCTATATTGGGATCGCATTCCTGGAACTGGATTTGCCGGATAGTATTTTTGAGGTTTGCAGCTATGCTCTTGGGACTCCTGCCGCTAACCTTAAAAATCCCGGTTACTGGGAAAATTCTCCATTTTCTAGAGATCGTATCTTCTTCTCCTTCCTGATCGGTACAAACGAGGTTCTTCATTATTCAACCGATACAAACCTAATCGATGCATTATTCAAATATGCTACCAGGGAATCAAAATTTTATGAAGCCTATGTAAACTATGGGAATTATTGTTACACCCTTGGCCGATATAAAAAGGCCGTCGATCTATTTACCAAAGCCCTGGAATTGGATAAGACGGAAGATACTATCCTTTTGCTCGGATTAGGTTATTTTTATCGACATCTGGCCGATTATAAACAATCTCAAAAAACCTATGAAACGCTTCTTTCCCGTCATTCTGATAATGCATTTGGCTATAATAATCGTGGATGTCTTTACGGTTATCAGGAAAAATATGATCTTGCTGTACGGGACTTGAACAGGGCCATCAAGAAGAATCCACGCTTAATGGAAGCATACTGCAACCGCGGTCTTGTCTACCTCAAAACGGGGAAATGGGATAAATCAATAACGGATTTTACGACTGCTCTTCAGTTTCAGCCTGACTATGGCGACGCTTACTATTTCAGGGGATTTGCAAAAAAGACCAAGGGTGATTTGTTAGGTTCTGTTGTCGACTTCACCCGTGCCCTGGAACTCAAGAAAAACTACCAACAATAATCAATTCCCTTTTTTGATTTTTTTATAATCGTATTTCGTAAATCGTAGTTTAATTTTTGAAATATAGCGAAACCGCTATATTTCAAAAATTCCTCGTACCTTTGCACCCCCAAAAAAACAGGGTCATGCCATTAACAAAACTCAGAAATATCGGGATTGCCGCACATATTGATGCAGGTAAAACTACAGTTACCGAGCGTATTTTATTTTTTACCGGCACCAATCGAAAGATGGGCGAGGTTCACGACGGACAAGCTACCATGGATTTTATGAAACAGGAACAGGAAAGAGGGATAACCATTGCCTCTGCAGCTATTACCTGTGCATGGAAAGGTCATCAGATCAACCTGATCGATACCCCGGGACATGTAGATTTTACCGTTGAAGTTGAGCGGTCTCTCCGCGTAATTGATGGGATGATCGCTGTCTTTTGTGCTGTCGGGGGGGTGGAACCCCAAAGTGAAACAGTCTGGAACCAGGCCGACCGGTACAAGGTCCCCCGGATTGCCTTTATCAATAAAATGGACAGGACAGGTGCAGATTTTTCTGCCGTAGTAAATCAGATGAATAAGTATCTTGATGCTAATGCTTTCCCATTTCAGATCCCGATAGGCTCGGAAGACAATTTCCAGGGGATGATAGACATAGTTGAACGGAAAGCTTTTTTCTTCCAGGAAAATGAACCGGTGGAAACCGAAATCCCGGAAGAACTTAAAAAAGGTTGTGAGGATGCCCGCTTGGCTTTGGTTGAAAAAATTGCTGACTTCAATGATGAAGTCATGGGAATGTTCTTCGATGAAAAGGATATTCCGGCTGCCTTATTGAAGAAAGTTGTTCGTGAGTCAACCTTGAAACTTCTTATCACTCCGGTTTTCTGCGGAGCTGCATATAAAAACAAGGGAATACAGCTTTTGCTTGATGCAGTACTCGAATATTTGCCCTCTCCTATTGATGTTGGTGCGGTTGTCGGAGTTGATGTTGATGATCCGGAAAAATCCCGCAGCTGTCATCCTTCCCCAAGTGAACCCTTTTCAGCTCTTGCATTTAAACTTATCCATGATCCCTTTGTGGGGCAGCAAACTTTTACCCGGATTTTTTCAGGTACATTGAAAAGCGGGATGCAGGTATTTAATTCATCAAAAAGGAAGCATGAGCGTATTGGACGTCTTTACAGGATACATGCCAAGGACCGTGAAGAGATTTCGGAGGCTGGTCCGGGCGACATTGTTGCCCTTATCGGGATGAAGTTCACGAAAACAGGAGATACTTTATGCGGAGATGATCACCGGCTCCTTCTGGAATCCATTCACATTCCCCCGACCGTCATAGAAATGAAGATTACTCCGGCCAAGCGGCAGGATCAGACAAAACTTGGTGAAGCCTTGCATAAACTTGCCATGGAAGATCCCTCATTTAATGTGCGATTTGACGATGAGACCGAAGAGACAATCATTTCCGGGATGGGGGAATTGCATCTTGAGATCATTATCGACCGGTTAAAACACGAATTCAAAGTCGAAGCAATTGTAGGTGAACCGGCGGTTGCTTTCCGTGAAACCATCACGGCTGAAGTGGAATCCAATTACAAACATTCCAAGCAGACCGGCGGTAAGGGCCAGTTTGCACAAACGGTTATACGTCTCGAACCCAATGACGGGAACGGATATGAGTTTATCGACAAAATCAAAGGCGGGGCCATTCCTTCCGAGTTTATTCCCTCTGTAAACAAAGGAATACAGAAGACCATTGAACGAGGAATTCTTGCGGGCTATCCAGTAGTTGACGTAAAGGTTGTTTTACTCGATGGAAATTTTCATCCCGTAGATTCTTCAGATATGGCCTTTCAAACTTGTGCTTCAATCTGTTTCCGTCAGGGATTCATGAAGGCCAATCCTATTCTTCTTGAGCCGATTATGAAAATTGAAATTAATACTCCGGATGAATATATCGGCGATGTTTCGGGGAATTTGAGTCGTCGCCGGGGCCGGATCGAGGCGATGCGCCGTTACCGCAAAGGATCCCAGAAGATCAATGGGTATGTTCCTCTGATGGAGATGTTCGGGTATGCAACACAATTACGTAATATTTCAAGCGGCCGAGCAAATTATTCCATGGAATTCTATAAATATCTGCCTCTTCCGAAAAACATCCAGGAAGAAGTATTAAAGAACCTGGAGGAGAAGAAAAGATCGGGACAATAATAGTATTTTTTATTTGACATGATGCTCGATTATCTGTAATTTTACAAGCTATCAAGTGAAGGATGTGTCTTAATCAACGATTAAAATTTTTATTTTTGTAAAAAAAATATCCATGAAAAAAGTATATCTGTTTTCAATCCTGTGGATATTGGCTGCAGGTTCCTTTGCTCAGAATTCGCTTACTTACACCAAAAATTCATTGGTTGTTGGTGATTCAAACGAATTCCGTGAAATACAGTATGTTGAACCAGGCAATTCCGGATCTGACCGAATTTGGGATTTTTCGAAAATTCAATATTCCGACAAAAAACCAATCGGCCGAATATCAAATATTTCATCGCAGGAACTTGCCGGTGTTGGACCATATAATATCCTGCTCAGTGAAAATGGTTATGAATATTATTTTTTCTTCACTGAAGATGGTTTTGAGGAAAGAGGTTTCGCCAATCAGGAGAAGGAATTATCGATGATTTATTCCGATCCCATTTTGAAAATGAAATATCCGTTTTCATTTGGGCAACAGTTCACCGACAAATATGCCGGAATTGCTATGTTTCAGAAAAATTTCCGGATTGATATTACCGGCGATTACACCGTGAATGCCGATGCATTTGGAACACTGATTCTGCCCGACCGTGTCGTTAAGAATACGTTGCGGGTTAAAATTGTGAAAACGGGTTTGGAACGGAATATGTGCGGATCGACGGAAACAAATACTGTACGGTATTTGTGGTATGCAGCCGGGTATCGATATCCCATAATGAATATTGGTGTTATGGAATATCAAAAAAGTGGACAATTACCAACGGTGACCAGGACTGCCTCAGTCAACCTGAATCAAAAAAGTGAAAATGATGGGATCACTGACGTTGACCCGGTTAATTATCAGGCCGATGATACTGATGTGTCTGTTATCCTTTTCCCAAATCCATTTACTGATAAACTTACCTATAATTATTTCCTCAGGAAATCCTTGCCTGTAACGATCGACATTTATGATATGATGGGAAAGATCAGTGTTCGTCTGGTAAAGAATCAACTCCAGGGCGAAGGATTACACACAGGTGAACTGGATGGAGTGACTTACGGGTTGACGCCGGGAGTCTATTATTTCCGGTTCACTTTTGATAAAAAGGTGATTGTTAGTAAAGTGATCAAGCTTTAGGTTTTCGTTAACTTATTATAACGACTGTTTTACTTACTGTAAAACAGCATGCAAAAGCCACCCTTTGGGAGTGGCTTTGCACGGAAAACGGAAACTATATTGGATCAATGAGCTCTATTCGAAATCAGGTTCATCGGGTGTAACAGGAGCCAATGCGTGGATATCAACCGTTTCATCGAAGGTATCTTCAAAGTTTGCAATGGTAGGGGTTACGGGAGCCAGGTTCAGTATTGAAATCATATCGAAGGATGCATCCTCAAAGGTAGCTTCGGTTGGAATCACGGGTACTAGCTGATTAATATCAAACATTATTTCTTCTTCAAAGGTTGCTTCAACAGGTGTGGTCGGACTAAGGGTCATTACACCGGTTGTGGTGTATGCGTTTGCTGCGGGGGCCGGGGAGTTTTCGTTATTTGCGAATAGAATGGTTGCCTGGAGGGTGAGGACGGCTGCGATAAGGAGTTTTGTTGCTTTCATTTTTTTGCTTTGTAAAATTGATGAAGCAAAAATAATATGGAATGAAGGGGAGGTACAGGAGTTATCGGCTGATTTGGGATGAATCCCGACGAACTTCAGCAAATACTCGGCAAATTAATCTCGCTTATATGACACACATCTAAATAGTGTAGAATAAAGGTAAATACTGGCATTAAGTTCTGTAATGTAATCTTTACAGAAGTAAGGTTATCTTAACTGTTGATAAAACTGAGATAGTAACAATGTCTTTTGAATTGCATTAGCACGCTCATAAGCAGGAAATACATGTCCGCTTTTCGTTACCATTTCCAACTCACCTGACCACGATTTCCCACTCATAATATTGCCGAACATTTCTTTGACTACTTCTTGGTCTTTTACAACTATTGCCCTACCTCCTGCTGCTTTTATTTCTTCGGCGGTTCCGTATTCGAACAAATATCGGGCTCAGATTCTGAAGATGAGTTCTCTTTCAAAGCATCATAATACGGAATTTATTATTATCAGCTCCGCGCCGGGAACCAAGTTGAAACGAAAAAATTAATATTAAGCAAATAAGAGGAGAGCATCAGGCGATCCCCGATAAACTGAAGCGGTTTGAAGAGAAATGCATTAAGGTTTAGCCGGAACTGGATCGTTTTTTCCATCTATCTTTGTTGTTCCTATTTTTTCTTTCATGACATCCATCCTCTTCGTAGAAAATCTGGCCCGTTCCTATGGCGAAAAGGAGTTATTTGAGAATATCTCCTTTGTAATCAGCAAGGGGCAGAAAGTGGCGCTGATTGCCAGGAATGGAACTGGAAAAACAAGCTTATTCAACATCATTGCAGGACTGGAACCCTGTGATGCCGGCACCGTTACCCATTTCTGTAAGGATTCCTTTGAATATCTGATGCAGGACCCGGTATTAACCGGCGATCTCACTGTTTTTGAAGAGGTGTATTTTCATGCCAATGAAATACAGCGTACCATTCTTCATTACGAACATGTGATCCATACAGAAGATGAGGAAGCAATCCATAAGGCCATCCAGGCCATGGATGCAATTCAGGGATGGGAATATGATACCCGTGTGAAACAAATCTTGACCCAATTGAAGCTACCAAACCTGGATCAGCGGGTCAATGAACTCTCGGGGGGACAGAAAAAGAGGGTAGCCCTGGCCAAAGTGCTCATCACCGACCCCCAGTTCCTGCTGCTCGATGAACCTACCAACCACCTGGATGTTGAGATGATCGAATGGCTGGAAGAGTACCTGGCAAAAACAAGTATCACCCTCCTGATGGTGACCCACGATCGCTATTTTCTTGACAGGGTGTGCGATGAAGTCCTTGAAATGGAAAATGCCGCGATCTATAAATACAAAGGAAACTACTCCTACTTCTTGGAAAAACAATCGGAACGAATCGAAAATCAGAATAAGGAGATCGACCGGGCACAAAACCTACTACGAACCGAACAGGAGTGGATGAGGCGTATGCCCAAAGCCCGCACCACCAAAGCAAAAGCCCGGATCGAAAGCTTTTATGACCTGAAGGAAAAGGCGGAAAATAAGGGTTATGAAGATCGTCTGAACCTCAACATTGAAGGAGCCCGGATGGGTAAAAAGATCCTGGAGATTAACGACATTACATTCAGCTGGGGTGACCTGTCTATTTTAAAGGGCTTTACCTATACGTTCAAACGGTTTGAAAAAATTGGAATTGTCGGAAAAAATGGTTCGGGCAAATCAACCTTTCTTGATATCATTACTGGAAAGATCAAGCCTCAGAAGGGGCATATTCAAACGGGTGAGACCATTCAATATGGCTATTACAAGCAGGAAGGTCTTGTGTTTAACGATCAGACTAAAGTGATTGATGTGGTCAGGGAAATTGCGGAGGTCGTAAAACTCGGAAACGGGGATACCATCTCCGCATCAGCATTTCTGAATTATTTTATGTTCCCCTATCCTTCGCATTACCAGCCTGTGTATAAACTCAGCGGAGGGGAGAAACGGAGACTGTACCTCGTTACCGTGTTGATGCGAAGTCCCAATTTTCTGATCCTGGATGAACCGACCAATGACCTCGATATCTTAACCCTCAACGTGCTGGAAGAATATCTTGCCGCTTTCAAAGGATGTGTGGTTGTAGTGACCCATGACCGATATTTCCTTGATAAAATTGTTGATCATTTGTTTGTTTTTGAAGGAGCTGGCGTGATCAAAGATTTTCCCGGCAATTACACACAATACAAAAATTGGAGTGATGAGCGGAAAAAGTATGAGCAAAAACAAAAAAAGTTAACCGCAAGAAAATCCGATGCGATTAAACCGGTTACTCCTCTGACCAACAAGTTGTTGTTCAAAGAAAAACGTGAATTGGAGCGACTTGAAAAAGAGATCAGGGAAATTGAAACAGAAAAAAAAGTAATCGAAAATGAACTTCACTCCGGAAACTTAAGTATAGATGAGTTAACCAGGCAATCGGAACGGTTTGCTGCTATACTGGTGGAAATAGAATTGAAGACCAACCGGTGGATGGAGCTAAGTGAACGTGAATCTAGTGAAGCCTAGAAGAGTCTAATCCTGTATTTGCTCTTAAGGTATTTGAAGTACCAGAATAGTTTCCGGTTCAATTCTATACCATACTCCACTTCAGGCCGGTAATCAAGGTAGGAATCAATTATATTAATGTACCTTCCGGAGCGGTAATATTCATTCCAGTTGCCCACTGCTATAAGGTTTTTGATCCGGTAATAATCATTTAAACGATCCTTCGACGGGCTATAGTTGAGGAGATACCATTGATCAAATCCAGGGTCAATGATAATTATATCGTATTCCGTGCTGTCCAGACTGCTTTGAGTCATGACTGCTGAGGTTTTTGAGGCCTCTTTTACTGGGGAACAGGTCCATAAAATCAGAGCCAATATTCCAATGAGAATACTCCGTGACATTATGATGTTTTTTGTATAAAGTTACATCAAGAAGAGGGAATAAATACAACCAATACTAAAAAATTTAAGGGAAACGGATCTTTTTGACGGGATTGGACTCGGAGTTGTTCTCCAGTATCCAAAAACTAAACTCCCCTTCAGCAATTCTGAAAATGGCGATCATGGGATTATCCGTACCATCCCCAAGCTCCTTCAGCCACGGATGAAGATCAAACAGTTCTTTCCGGATTTGCGCATCTTCCGAGAATTCAACACGCCCCATAATACGGAGCAGTGTGCCGATACCCGGAACCGTTCCCAATACCGGGATCGTGAGTCGGTCCTGCGAGGGGATTTTTCAACACAAAATTATTTACGTTCTGAAAATTCAATGTTCCTAAAATATTTCACAGTGTAGTATGCTTTAATTTTATCCATCTCATCCAGGTTTACTGCTTAATAATTTTTTCTAGCTGCCTCTGTATGTTCATTATGACTATTGTGCCTGATTGGGGATTTGCTAAATAATTATATATACTTTGAACTTCACAGGTTGATAAAGTTTCGTTATCATAGATTTCGATATAGGCGAAAGACTCCGCATCAATATTGTCCAGGCCAGTAAAGCTGGTCAGAGAGTTGTTTGTATTAATTGATAGAGACCAACCCCTGGAAGTCAACCCTGCCAACCCCATAAGGTCTATCAGGGAATCATTATCAAATATCCGTATTGATTCCCCGTAATTCTCCCTGATTGAAGTAATACTGTCCAGTCCTGACAGGCTGTTACCAGGCTCGGTTTCTATTTAACTCCTTCTCTCTCCATATGAGGTGGTACAAATACTTTTCTCTTATGCAGAAAATAATTTATATTTGTGTATGGTTACGCGCTGATCATTAATAAATAGCGGTGAACTAAACGGGAACGACGAAAACCGAAAAAAGAGTAGTCCGTCTTAATACTTCAAAGTATGCATCTTTTAGCTATCTCATTGCTGACTATCCTTGCAGGGACACTGTTGCTTGCAAAATTCCGGAAAGATATGCCCGGTAAATTTTTTGCCTTTATCTCCTGGTTCTTTATCGTGGTAGGATTCCTCCTTTTCATTGGCTTTATAGGAAGAGGCATCTGCCGGATTTCACATCATGGTTTTCCTGGTCCGCACAAATGCCATCATGAGATGATGATGAAAGGCTGTAATTATGGCATGCATGGTGGTTTTTGTTGCCCGCAGGGCATTGACAAAGGCATGTGTCTCCAAAAACCATGTTGTATGACGCACGATGATGTGATGAAATGCTGCCCGGAGGATATGGACAAGGCTATGTGTTGCCCAAAACCAGGATGTATGTCGCATGACAGTATGATGAAATACTGCCGTAAACACCAGGAAAGCGATTCCGTTAAAATGCCGGTGCGAAAAAAATGAAATGAAAAATCCTTTCAGATTCCGTTTCCTGATCTTAGTATTTATCCTTGCCCTGATCCTGGCTAATTTTTCCTGTAAAAAGAATTATACGGATTATGTTCCCGTTAAAAACACCTTTTCTCTCGGAGTCATCCTGCCCATGGATAATGAAAACGGCCCTCTCCGGGAAAACTCCTTGCGGACAGCGATTGACGAGATCAACCATTCAGGAGGTATCGGCAATGGATATAGCATACAACTAATAGTTAAAAGCGATGCCGGGACTGATCGTGAAGCCGCTGCGATAGCGGCAGCAGGGGAGATCGTCGCTGCAACGCCTGATCTGGTGGGATTTATTACCACATTTTCTTCCTCATCCCGTGGAGTCGTGACGATGGTGGCAGAACCGGGTCATTACCCCGTGATTTCAGGATCCGCCACAGCCACATCCCTCAGCGGTATCTCTACCTGGTTCCAGCGCTTGGCTCCGACCGACGATTTTGAGGCGACTATCCTTACAGCACAGGCACGCGCATTTGGAATACCCACCGTAGCGGTGGCCATTGAGGAGGGAGATGCCTATTCCGAAGGGCTTGCCACACGGTTTATCAATGAGTTCGGCACAGGGATAATTTGCCAGGTCAAATTCAAAAAAAAAGATCCCGACCTGGAAGCTAAATGCAGCCTGCTGCTCGCTGGCTCCCCCGCGGCAATATTCCTGTCGATGATCTCTCCCGATGTATACAATCCGCTGATCCTGAAACTCAGTGAGATCAACAGCTGGAAAGCCCCGCTGAATATGCACTTTATCCTTTGTGATGCCCTTCATTCAAGCAGTCTCTTCCAGTCGCCACTCGATTTCATGATCGGGGAGATTAACGGATTTCCGAAAAATTTCGGTGCCATGCCTTCACCCGATACCTCATCATCCATTTATAAATTCTTTTCCGGTAACCTTGAGATCAAGTTCCATCAGAAGGTTGGTTCTTACAATGCCCAGTACTATGATGCCGCTTACATTTATGCCCTGGCCATGCAAAAAGCCATACGGTCCACGGGTCTTGCAGACATGAAACTTTTTCGTGAAACAGTCAACGCACAAATCCGTACCGTTTCCCGGGGTCTGCCCGGCGATCCTCCGGTTATGCCCAATATGGGATGGAAGGCCATGAAGGCGGCTTGTGATTTCGGAGGTGTAAACTATGATGGCGCCAGCGGTAATTGCAATATTGATGATAGCGGTAATGTGGTAACACCCTATGCGGTCTTCAAAATTATCAAACAGGGTGGTTTTTTCTTCTTTCAGACCATAGGGATCATCAAGCCGTGAACGCAACTTTTTTGCTCCCCATACCTACGAAAGTTGCAAGCAGACGACTTCCTCCCAGATGATATGAAGTTCACTTTAGGACAATAACTGCACGCTTCAGTTCAACTTTTCCATTTTGGGTAATATTATGGTGTGAAACAATAAAAGATTCCCTTTAAATGATTGGTTTCATCTTTCTTTCCTTCATTGTATGAATAAACACCGGATCCCGAATCGTCCCGCATCCCTGAATAATTATACTACCTTTGATGATAGTAAATAAAACTGCCCGGGGTTGAAGTTGAAGGGGTGTCATGATGAATCATATAGAATACAGGACCTTAACCTTTGCCATTTTTATTTTTGCCTCTATTTTAGTTTTTTCAGCATTTGGGCAAAGCCAAAGCAATTGTTCTAATTCAAACTTCAGCCTTGGAGATTTTTCCTATTGGGAAGGATATTTTGGCGATTTTTGGAATCCTTCACTTCACAAAGGATTTATCAATACAAGACACACAATCATTCAAGCTCCCGCAACTTTTGATTTAAATACATGTTATGAACTAAATCCAATCCCTCCTGGCGAAGAATATTCAGTAAGGCTCGGTAATGACGTTGGTTCCCAGGCTGAGCAGCTGCGGTATTCGGTTAGTGTGACTGAAGAAACAAACTTGTTTATTTATAATTATGCTGTTGTGCTGATAGACCTGCCTCACAATCCTGACGAACAGCCAAATTTCACAATCGAAGTGGCTGATAGTTCCGGCAATGTTGACTCGGTCTGTGGTTTTTACTTTGTCAGTGCTCACCATGGAATACCGACCTGGCATTCCTGCGTGGAGGTTGTCTGGAAAGATTGGACTACCGTGGGAATAGATATGAGGCCGTATATCGGGCAAACGGTTTCAATCATTTTCACAACAAGAGATTGCGCTCTGGGCATTCACTACGGATATGCATATCTATCTGCATATTGCAGCCGGGTACGATTAATATTTGATTTTTGTCCGGATGACACGATTGCCACCGTGACCGCACCACCAGGATTTTCATATTTATGGTCGAATGGTGATACAACACAGTCAAGAATCATTTACAACCCGTTTATTGGAATGGTTGACAGTTGTGTTCTCACATCAGTAAATGGTTGTAAAGCTACTGTTAAGGATACATTGAATCCTGCAGTCGTAAATGCTGATTTTAGATACCCGTTACAGAATTGCATTGGTACCAATGTCCATTTTCATGATTCCAGTACTATAAATCCAAATGTCATGACAAACTGGAGTTGGGACTTTGGAGATGGCTCCCCGGTTATCAAAAATATTCAGAATCCCAGTCATGTCTATGACTCCGTTGGAAAATTTAGTGTGACACTAATTGTTTCTTGCGACGGTGCTTGCCCGGACACGATTACAAAATCGCTTGAGATAATCTCAAATCCTGAAATTCATTTTACCATAAGTTCTCCTTGCGATGATAACAGTTGGTACGATACATTGTATTTCAATGAACAAGTTCAGCTGAACGTTGCGCAAGGGTACGATCACTATTTGTGGAACACTGGCGACAGCACATATTCCATCCTGGTTTCTGACGAAGGATGGTATAAAGTCACCATAGACAATGCAGGAATTTGCTACACAACCGATTCAGTAATGATGCTGCATTGTTTTGAGCCACAAAGCATTCCCAATGCTTTCACGCCTAATGCCGACGGATTGAACGACTGTTTCAGGATTCCAGGATTTGAACAGCAGCGGAATGTATTAATGCAGATTTTCGACCGTTGGGGAGGACTTGTATTCGAGACCAGAAATTTAGATACAGGATGGGACGGCTCTTGCGGGAATCAATCATGCCCTCCCGGTACCTATGTCTGGGTTATTTACATCAGGTTTTCAGAAGAAAAAGTGTTTAAGGGAACAGTGACTTTGATAAAATAAATTGGCCAATCCTTTAAACTGTAAGTCGCCAGCGAAATGCTTACCACTACAGTTATTGTTTAAAAATGTGTGGTTTTAAAAACAAATCAAAATATAAAACTCAATAATCATGGAAGAACGTAACACAAAAAAATAATCCTGTCAACATAGGTTGAAAAAGCCATTTGAAGGCAAATATTGGTACAAATGTTTGCCCAGAAAAGAAAAAGCAGCTCACAAATTAACGCTGTTAGTGGCTGATTTTGAAGCTCACTTTACTGCTCAAAATTGCAACCACCTAGTATCTTCCTATATTTTATAACACCTTAAAATTGTATCTTTTGACAGATATACTACCCATTTTACCGATCATTATTGACTTAAAGACTGGTCTTCAATATTTTTGCACAAATGTTTGTCCTATGAAAAAGATTTTTACCCTGCTTGCACTTTTGCTCGCATTTCAATGTGTTTATGCACAGGCTGACGAATCGGAAAAGGTTCTCATGAAACCTGCCTTACTGGTGATCGATGTCCAAAAGCAATTTCTGCCCGCAATGTCCAAAGAGGACCAAGACAGAGCCCTCGAAATGATGAACTGGTCCATCTGGCTCTTCAGGCAATATGGATTACCTGTCATACGGATTTACCACACCAGTGAAAAGTGGGGCCCAAAACCGGGTTCGCCTGGTTTTGAATTCCACGACTCACTGAAAATCGAACAATCGGACCAGAAAGTGATTAAAACCTACCCGAGTGCATTCAACAAGACAGATCTCAACAACTTGCTCAAAGAGAAAGGCATCAATACGCTGTTCCTGTGTGGGCTGAGTTCGGTCGGATGCGTCCTGGCAACATATATGGATGCTGGTAACTATGACTACGAGGCTTTTCTCATTAAGGACGCTATTATCGGCCATGATGCCCAATATACCAACCAGGTTGAATCCATCTTTAATGCCTTGGATCTGAACACTATCAACTACATGTTCAAGATCCGGAAAGAGTGAAGATGCAGGCTGCGAATTTAAAGCCTCTATGTATTCAGTCCGAAGCGCACCTTCAGTATAAAAAGTACCACCCCTTCCCCATGTAAATCTATCCTGTCCCGTCAATTGTTTAATCAGGATATCTGTACAAAGTCTGGCATGTTGTCCATTTCCATTTTGGAAACAATGTATTAATACAAGATCACTAAAGATTTAATTGATAATTTTATTGGTGACCTTTGCACCAATGACATCCACATCCGTTTGTCGACAAGAAAATAACCTTATGAAAGAGGATACATCGGGCTTTTCATAGAACTTTTAACAAGAATAAAGTGCCGAAACAAAATAATGGATACTCATCTAAAAAGTATGAATATGCATATTAAAGTCTTGATTGATTCGATTGTATCATCTGCCAATCCAATTGTAAATCAGCAGAAAAGGGTAGAAACCATATATTTGTCATGCTTATTACTTGTTATTGTTATAATGGTTGCATGTATGTCGACTAAACAAAAGCCTCTGGTCATTCAAAAACAAGGAAGCTTTGCTGTAGGTGGAACAGTAATTACTCATTCCGGAACTTTTAATCCTTATAAACCCACTGCAGAGGGACAAACCTTTCACGGAGACCATGCCTATGTGTTTTATCAGATTCCTGTTAAGGCCAGAAAATTCCCGCTGGTTTTCTGGCATGGGGCTGGTCAATTCTCCAAGACCTGGGAGACAACCCCGGACGGAAGGGAAGGTTATCAGAATATATTTCTACGGCGCGGGTTCGGAGTATATCTTATTGACCAGCCGAGGAGAGGAAATGCCGGCCGTAGTACGATATCCGCCACCATCACCCCCACTCCGGATGAACAATCTTGGTTCGGTACGTTTCGCATTGGTATCTGGCCTGACTACTTTCCGGGTGTTCAGTTTTCAAAAGACACGGAAGCGTTGAACCAGTACTTTCGACAAATGACTCCTAATACTGGTTCTTTCGATTTGGAGGCTATTTCAAATGCCGTTTCGGAACTCTTTAACAAAATTGGCCCCGGGATACTTGTCACTCATTCCCAGAGCGGTGGACCTGGCTGGTTAACAGCTATTAAAAATCCCAATGTAAAGGCTATCGTGTCTTATGAACCAGGCAGCAATTTTGTATTTCCAAAGGAAGAACTACCCGCTCCAATGCAAAGTTCAGCAGGAACGCTTGAAGCCCTTGGTGTTCCTTTGGAAGACTTTATGAAGCTGACCAGGATTCCGATTGTCATTTATTATGGCGATTTTATTCCTTCAATGCCGAGCAATAATTCCGGACAGGACTCGTGGCGTGTACGGTTTGAAATGGCCAAATTATGGAGGGATGCAGTAAACCGGCATGGAGGTGACGTAACCATTGTACACCTTCCCGAAATAGGAATTTACGGCAACACGCATTTCCCGTTTTCCGACCTGAACAACGTTGAAATAGCCGATCTTATGTCTAAGTTTCTTAAAGAAAAAGGATTGGATTAGGTTCTGCCCGATATCAGACCGGTATAATTCTAAAGACCGGATCAATATCTTAAATAAGAAAGATTTTTATTTCAGTTTCTCCTGGATGGGTCCATCCATTTTGGCAGCAAACCAGGTAAAAGCAGGCAAATAAAATGCGTCCATTTAAAAATCTTCCACAGGGATACGTTCCGTTACATCCATATTTGTGTTGGAGTTGAATACATGCGGGGATAAGCAATTAAGTCGAGGTAATACGGACTGGTTACCTGAGCTTCGAAGGCTTTAATTTCCCAACTCCATAGGGACTTTTATGAACGACCTGTGAATTTTATCAGGAGATGATGCTACCAGGAAAGTCGTCACTGAGAGTAAAATCAAAAATCTGATATTTTTCATTTTATCCTTATACTATGTTTATTCATTCTTATTGAGTTTTCACTTGAGATTCATCGAATCTTCAATGAAAGTACATACCGGTATGTGCTTTCTGAAAATTTTTTCGCCAAGTTTATTCTTCTTTTCGGAATACTCGGGAAATCTTTCTGCTCGAATAACGGAATTTGAAAAAATTCCTTGACAATCGCCCTTCTCCGAGTTATTTGCAATACCGTGTAATTATTATCAAATACCGGATAACTGTGTTGGGTCACCGATTGCATTTGAGATATTACGTGTTCCATCTTAATTTTATAATCATGGTATGAATCCCGGGAAAGGCCCGGCCCCGGGTTTTGCAGCTTGCTGGGATGTATTTACCCTTTGATATCCAACATTCTGAAATATGAAAAATTACAGTAAGTTAATGGTTTTTTTATTGTTGCTGTTCACAATAAAAATTGAAGCTCAGCCCACTAAAGTGTTGATCCTGATGCCGGATAAATATGGGGCAAATTATTATCTCAACCGGGACGATATGGAGAATTTTGGTTGGGAAATCAAAACTGCAGGTGTCTCTTCGACGGTCAACCCATGCCAGGATTATGCCGGTCCTCTGGGTTGCCCTGCAGTAACCGTAGATGTTTTGGTTTCTCAAATTCAAAACATTAAAAATTATGATATATTGGTTATTTCATCAGGTGGTGGAGGAAATAATTCATGCGCCAACCTGATCAATAGCCCAGCAACACTCCAATTAGTCCGGGATGCAGTGGATTCAGGATTAATAGTAGGTGCGATGTGTTCAGGAGTGCGGGTATTAGCTGCAGCTGGTGTACTGAGCGGCATACATGTTACAAGCAATTTACATGATAGCGTGTATTGTATAAATGCAGGAGCCATACATGTGGGAATCTGCGCTCCTCCAGTTATTGACGGAAAAATCGTAACAACCTCAATAGGAGACTATTACCATCATCAAAATACCGAAGCGTTGATGAGAACTTTTTGTGCAAATAAGAAGAAACTCTTATCCGAAAAATCATTTAAAGGCTTATTGTCAAATTCCACTTTTTTGAAAATCCATAAATCAGCATCTGATACCATGGAGATTATCACATTTGGTGATACCCTTGCAGAGGGTGGTCGGGCTTTATATAAAACAAGTGATGGCGGATTTCTAATTTCAGGCTTTACTTTTTCATCCGGTCAGGGTTATTCGGATGCATTATTACTGAAAATTAACGGAGACGGTAACCAGCAATGGATAAAGACCGTCGGCGGCCCGCTCCCCGACTATGCTAATTCATGCCTTGAAACAAGTGACGGACATTACCTGGTTTGTGGATATACCTATTCTTCAGGTGCCGGAGATGCTGATGTCCTTGTATTTAAAACCGACACTTTGGGCAATATGATCTGGTCGAAAACCTTTGGAGGGACAGGTTTTGAAACCGGGAAATCAATCTGCGAAACATCCGATGGAAAATATCTTGTTTTTGGTTATACCGAATCTTACGGCAACGGGATAGATGATGAATATCTGCTTAAACTTGATACAGCAGGAAATCTCATATGGCAGAAAACCTTTGGGAACATCGAATCGGATATGGGAAATTTCGTAATTGAATCTTCGGATGGTGATTATATTCTTGCCGGCAATGCAGGAAACCGTACAATAAATTTACTTCTTGGATGGTGGGGAGACCGGGATGCCAGCCTGAGAAAAGTTGACACAAATGGAAATCTTATTTGGGAAAAACGATATAATTTTTCCACTTCTCAGCAATGGGGCAATGCGGTAACTGAAACGTTCGATCATGATTTTATGATTGCTGGTAATAATGATATAACCAACAGTGAATTGCTAAATGTTTATCTTATAAAATCAGACTCCGCGGGTGTAAAAAAATGGACCAGGAGTTTTGGGGAGGGCACTTATTACGACTACGGTAATTCAATTTCACCCACATCCGACAGTTGCTTTCTGATTTGCGGTACAACAAAATCCATTCCAAATGGGAACGATGTTTATTTAATCAAAGTCAACAAAAATGGAAGTCTGATGGAAAAGCAAATTATCGGAGAAGAAGGATTTGATTGGGGTAATGCTGTCATTTCATCAGGAATAAATTATATCGTCACCGGAATGACGAATTCATACGGAAGCGTGAATTACGATATCCTGTTTATTAAAATTATAAATGATTGGCCTGCTATTATCAATTCAGATAACGGACAACGACAAACTACCAGAATTTTAAGTTGTTCCCCAAATCCTTTTTCTGGCATATTATCCGTGAAGCTTTTTATTTCTGACAATGATCCTTCCAGACTCGAGGTTACCGATCTATATGGCCGAATTATCAGTAACTACCGTGAACTTGTCCCGGGAAATCAAGTCTTAATATGGGACGGGAGGGACAACTCCAAGAAATTGGTACCTTCGGGAATGTATTTTATTAACCTGCATTCAAAATCAGGAATTCAGACACGAAAAGTGATTTTTATTCAATAACAGAATCCACGGACAATTTCATGAATAATCATGTTAAGGATATAAACTTGAAACCATGTACAATCCCATCGAAATGCAACCTGGTGGCTGTATTATTACTCTGGTTTTTTACTTTTTCATTCACCGGTTTCACTTCAGCATCTGTTAAACCGGCTGATCGCAATGAAATGAAATCAGTGGCTGAAGGTATCGCATTACTCATCAGAAAAAATTATTTATTTGAGAAAAAGGCCGACAGTATAGCCGATCGATTCCTATTCTGGTTCAAACATGAAAACTGGCCCGATACGATCAATCCTTTGGTTTTTGCTTCCAGAATGGAAAAGGCCTTGTTCTCACAGACAAACGATCTTCATTTCTATATTGATGTCGCTATATCGAAATCAACACAGGGCGCTGTACAGGGATCGGGATGGGTAGGAAGGGATTTTAATTATGGTGTAGCAAAGTTGGACTGGCTTCCAGGGAAGATCGGGTATATGGAATACCGTTTTTTTAATTTTACAATGATACCGGGAGCAAAAGAGGCCATTGACCAGGTGATGAATGTATTTTCAAGAGCCGATGCCGTAATCATTGATCTCCGGAATAATTCGGGAGGTGACGGAGAAATGGCCAGATATTTTATTAGTTACCTGATACCTGGGGACTCTATCCCCTTATTGAGTTGGATGAACCGTAGAAACGATACAACCAACACACAAAGTCAATACTCATTTAAATCACTTTCCGCCGCAAAGATAAATGAGAAGCCTATATTCATCTTAACATCTGGCGGAACCGGGAGCAGTGCAGAAATGTTTGCCTTTCTATGCAGGAAATACAGATCCGCCCTTATAGTAGGAGAATCAACTGCCGGTGGAGGCCATAATATGTCGGTATTCCCGGTCGGAGAACGGTTTACAATCGGTATCCCTTCCGGAAGATTTTATGACCCTGAAACAGGAATTGGGTGGGAGGAAACTAATGGGGTTCAACCCGATATTCCAATCCCAGCATATTCTGCATTGCGGGTTGCCCATGAACTCGCACTGGATGCAATCGTGGAAAAATCAAAAGATACAAACTACAGAAAAAAAATGGCTTTCCTACAAAAATCAATAGCCGGATTATATACAAATCCCGGGGATTTGGATGAAAGTATCAATGAAAAAGAAGGGACATACGGAACTATTAAAATTTTTGCCGAGGGGGGAAATTTAATTTATCAAAGGGCAGGAAGGAAATCCAAAATACTCTTAGTCAGAACAGGCGAAAACCAGTATGCCTTTAGCAGTGGTGAAGGCCCGCTGGTATTGTTTGAAAAGGATACTAACGGGAAGTACGTTACCTTAGTTTTAGTTTATGAAGGAACCCGGCGGGAGTATAAAAAGATATAACATTCGCCGGATGACCTGCTTTCTGTTCCAGTTCCCATTTCTTAACATCAATAATCCGAAGCGGGCCAGGTCATGTGCTGAAATTACAAACATATAGGCAGCATGGACCGACCTCCCGGTTTTGATCATCTCTCCGTTTTCAACAGAAAAGTTTTCCATCTGTATAGGATTTACAATGATAGTAACGGCAAAGGTCTTTAAGGTTTTCGAAAACTCTCTGGCGGCTGCAAGTTTCTCAAATGAATATCCATAGTCTTCAGGTTTTGGGACTTTTTACCTGGTTTGTTTTATGGATTTTCTAAGGATATTCACAATTTTCCATTGCCCGTCGATCTTTGCCAGCTGGCAATAATTCCAACCCGTTGGAATGACCATTTCAGCCATCGCAAGACCATCCATGCAGTCAAGGACATTCACTTTGATATTCCATTTTTCTTTATCCAGGGTGCCGAGTTTTGCCCTCGCTGCTTCGATAATCCCACTGGCACCGTCCCTCAGGATTATATTCTTGCCCGTTTGCGGCATCACAACGGGTGTAGCCCTGCTAAATTCAGGATGGAGTACCTTTTCAACCATGACAACATCGCCCGAATAAAGACCCTGGATCAGGTCGCGTACTGCTTGTTCCACAAATGGTTTTTCAGCATCCCCTTTAAAATCGGTTTGCGGCTGGCGATTTTGTGAATCCTCCCCGAATGTCCAGAGAACATTAACGATCTTCCATTGCCCGTCGGCTTTCACCATCTCCAGGTAATCATTGAATTGGGATGACGTGAGCCTGGCACAAGCGACATTATCATTGATGGTTAATACCTTCACGGCTGTTTTCCGGTTCGCTTCCTCGATGAAACCGGTTTTGGCACGTGACATTTCAATAAGCGCAGACCCGGTTGAATAGATCAGGAATGTTTTACCTGTCTGAGGCATGACCATTGGGCAGACTTTGTTAAGATCTGGCGAAATTGCCTTTTCCATTCTGGCTGCATCTCCGGAATAGAAGCCATCACCGTAGTTAAGTGCTGTTTCAATAATAGCTGCCGAATCAGCTTTTAAATCAGGAGTACTTTTTGCATTCGTTAAAAACGGATGTAAACAGAATGCAGTAATGATCAAAAAAACTGTTTTCATGGGATTTGATTGTTAGAAATGAATGTATACTAACAAATGTAATTTTTAGCCGCTAATACTGAAAATGAAATTGTTGACCGGTTGTAGATTATCGATGAAGCAAGCCTATAGTTCTGTGAGATTGCTTACCGGTTTTTTTTTCAGGGATATACCGTTTATTTAGACCTGTTCACCGAAATCATTAGGCTTAACCGGGACAGATAAATAATTTTGAGATATAAAATTCAAAATCTATGAACCGTTTTTTATTATCCACAACAAGCAGGTTTGCCGTTATCTTGTCATTCTTTTTATTAACTTATCACCTTCTTGATGCCAGCGAGGCTCAGAAGAAATACGAAGGTTACAAACTTATCGAAAAACGATTTGTTAAGGAGGTCAATGCCGAATGCATGTACTTCGAGCATATTAAAAGCGGGGCAAAGGTATTCAAGATTCTTTCCGAAGACCCGAATAAAACATTTATGATAGGTTTTGTCACCAATCCGGAATCAGATAACGGAGCACCTCATATCCTTGAACATTCCCTGCTCAATGGTTCAAAGAACTACCCTGTTAAAAGCCCTTATGATATTTTAGCTAAAGGATCACTTAACACCATGCTGAATGCTTTCACTTCAAAAGACATGACACGTTTCCCTATCGCCAGTATGAACGATAAGGATTATTTCAATCTCATGCATGTTTGCCTGGATGCTATGTTCAATCCGCTCTTCCTCGAAAATCCCAAAACTCTTAAACAGGAAGGTTGGCATTATGAATTGACCGACAAGGACAGCCCACTCATTTACAAAGGTGTTGTTTATAATGAGATGAAAGGAGCTTTTTCAAATCCTGGCCGCGAACTTATTTACCAGGTATTCCGGAACCTTTTTCCCGGCAATGGCTATGGTTTTGAATCCGGAGGATATCCTTCTTCAATCCCCACTCTCACCCAGGAAAATTTTATAAGGTACTATAAAAAATACTACCACCCGGGGAACTCTTACGTCTTCTTTTACGGTAATGCAGACCTGTCAAAGGAACTCGGAATGCTCGATTCACTCTATCTTTCAAAGTACACGAGACATGTTTCAGGTATTGCCTGGTCTGACCAGCCTTCAATTTCTTCAATGAAAAAAGTTGCCGCCGGATATTCTGTTTCGGAAGGAGCAAAAACCTCTGACCAGACATATCTCACTATGAATTACATCACTGGCCGTAGCACCGACCAGGTCCTGTCCATGGCACTTGATATTATTGCAGAAGCACTTCTGAACCAGGAATCATCCCCCCTCAGGCTTGCCCTTCAGAAAGCCGGAACAGGCAAAGATTTTTCGGCATCAGTGTTCAATTTCAGGCAGAATATGTTCCAGATAAAAGCTATCAATGCAAATCCCGGGGACCAGGAAAAATTCCATAACACAATTGACTCAACTCTCAGGGAAGTTATTAAGAACGGTTATGATCAGAAAACTGTTAAAGGTATCCTCAACAGGATAGAATTCCAGCTTCGCGAAGGGAACGATGCTCAAAAAGGAATGTCATACGGAAACGCCTGCATGACAGGATGGATGTATAAGGGTGATCCGTTTACCGGACTGGAATACGAGAAACCCCTGGCCGAGCTGAAACAGAAGCTTGCCTCGGGTTATCTTGAATCCATAAGCAGGCAGTATCTGCTTGAGAATCCGAATTCACTCCTCCTTTCGCTGGAACCTAAACCCGGGCTCGACAAAGAGAAGAATGAGAAGGTAGTAGCAAAACTCCAGGACTATAAATCAAAACTCGGGGATAAGCAGATCGAGGCCCTTATAAGTGAGACAAAAGACCTGATAGCTTACCAGAAAAGGGAAGATACTCCTGAAGCCCTGGCAACAATTCCCCTGCTGGCCCTGAAAGACATCAATCCCAAAGCTGCTTCCTACAACCTGAATCAGCAGGATGTCAACGGCATCAAGCTCTTAACGTATAGGGAATTCACAAATAATGTAGTCTATCTTACATTGCATTTTAATCTCCTTACCATTCCACAGGAACTTTTGCCTTATGCCTCATTACTGACCACTTATCTCAGCAACCTTGACACTAAAACCTATTCTTACGGGGACCTTAATAAAGAACTGAACATTAATACCGGCGGATTTTATACTGGGATTTCCACATTCTTTGAAAATGACAGCGATGATAAGATGATACCTAAATTCACAGTGACCTCGAAGGCAATGAACAACCAGCTTGAAAAAACCTTCTCGCTGAACTCCGAAATATTGATTAATACTATTTATTCTGACACATCCAGGCTCAGGGAGATTCTTGACCGTCTTAACGCCCAGCTTGAAGTGTCAATGAAAAGCAATGGTTTCGGCATAGCAAGAAACCGCCTTCCATCATACTGCACAAAAGCCGGGGTATTCAATGAGCTTGTTTCAGGATTGGATTATAGCAGGTTTATTCATGACCTTTCAACGAATTTCGGCTCGAAGTCCGGGGAAATCAGGGCAAACCTGGAAAAAGTTGCCAAATTACTTTTCACAAGAGGAAATTTCATTGCAGCAGCAACTGCTGACACAAAAGATTTCGAAAAAGTATCAGCAGGGCTTAAAACGTTTCTCTCCGGAATTCCGGTAGGCAATGCAGCTGAAAATACCTGGAACCTGCAACCTGTGAAAAAGCTTGAAGGATTTCTCGCACCTTCCAAAGTGCAATATGTCATAGAGGGTTATGATTATAAAAAACTCGGGTATACGTACAGTGGTAAGATGAGAGTGCTGAGCCAGATACTTTCAAGCGACTGGTTGCAGCAACAGATCCGTGTGATCGGTGGAGCGTATGGCGGGTTCAGCCTTATATCATCCAGGGGAATGTTCACCTTCAATTCTTACCGAGATCCGAATCTCAAAGAAACTCTTGATAATTATGCCGCCACGGTTAATTACCTGAATAATTTCTCTGCGGATGATCGTGCCATGACCCGATATATCATTGGTACTATTTCATCACTGGATGCACCACTGGCGCCATCAGGGAAAGGGGACCAGGCTTTTTCACGCTGGTTCAGCAAAAAGAAACAGGAAGATGTACAGCGGGAAAGAGATGAGGTGTTAGCTTCAAAACCTGAAGATATCAGGGGTTTTGCAGATCTTGTTAAAGCTGTGGTTGATCAGAAAACATATTGTGTTTATGGTAATGCTGAGAAACTAACCGACTCCAAACAGCTGTTTTCCGACCTGGTCAAAATCGACTAATCATAAATTATAGAAAAATGGAACGCAGAAATTTTCTTGTCTCACTGGGAAAATGCGGGCTAAGCGCCAGTCTTCTCAGTATTATGCCTTCGGTCATGGCCGGAGAAAATAACCAGGCCGGGACAATCCCGGCTGAAGATGATCCCACCAAAATCCAGCATTCCTGTCCAGAGAAAATGGAATTTGCTGAAGACTGGATCCGGAAATTCATGGGAGTGCTCGATGAGAACCTGGATGAGACGACCCGGAACAGGATCATGGAGTGTAACGGTAAAGTATGTATGACCAGCTATCTCAAAAAAGAAGGAAAGACCATCCAGCCTATTTCATTCGAAAAATTTACCGAATGGGCGGGTAAAAATGCGAAAAATGGATCAATCCGGGTTGAAGGCCGGTCTATATACTATGTCTATATGTTAAATTACCAGGGAAAGCCGGCACCTGAGGAAACCTGTCTTTGCCCTTTTGTGGAATCAAAACCTAAGGGTCTTTCTCACACGTATTGCCAGTGTTCCGTGGGGTATGTCAGGGAGTATTTTTCTCAGATCCTGGGCCAACCTGTTAAAGTTACCCTCCAGGAATCTGTACTCCGGGGTGGCAAAAGATGCAGGTTCAAAATTGATGTTTAAACCAAATTCCTATGAAAAAGTTTCTACTCTTGTTTCTACTAATGTTGGCCCTTTCCGGGCCTGTCATGAACCAGGCTCTCCGTTTTACCGGGAAATATCTTTATGAGAACTCTCAATCCAAGGTGTTTGCGGTTACAAGCGGAGACCTTGATAAGGATAACAAAAAAGATATTCTTTTTACCGAACCCGATAGAGCCTTGCTCCAATGGTTGAAGAATGAAGGTGCCGGACAATTTACACTTCACCAGGTTGATACTTTTCCGGCCATCGGCATTCAAATTATTGATTTTAACGGGGATGGGGAAATGGATATACTAGCATGCTCCTATGATCTGAACATGGTTGTTCTTTTTCAAAATGACGGTAATGAGAATTTTACAATGGATACGATCTCAATTTCTGTTCAGCATCCCCTGGTGCTCTCAGCCGGGGATATTGACGAAGATGGGGACCTTGACATTGCTGTGGCTACCCAGGATGCCGGAACCGGAGCTGTGTTGCTCATCAACAATGGCAACATGAACTTTTCTGTCAGGCAACTCGATACCCAGTCATATAGCAGTACCTGGGTAGAAATGGTAGACCTTGACAAGGACGGGGACCTGGATGTGGTAGCCACAGATTTTATTGGAACCGGAGGACTGATCTGGTATGAACAAACATCGCAACTGAATTTTAATCGTCATTTTATATCCTATGCAAATGCACACGGAGCGGCAGTCGGGGATCTGGACGGCGATAGCGACCTGGACCTTGCAGCAGCTTCATGTGGTTCAAGTATAGCATGGTTTGAAAATGACGGGAGTAATAATTTTACGATGCATCCTTTGTTTGCAGGTTATAATTGTGCTGTTTCAATAAGTATCTGTGATATTGACCAAGACTCGATAAATGATATTGCGACCGTCGTTTGGAGCTCAAGCCTCGTTGACTGGTGGAAAAATGACGGGAACCAGGTATTTACAAGACATACGATCTGCGACACCCTTACTCATCCCAGCGACCTCTGCATCTCCGATGTCAGCAATGATGGGTTCCCGGATATCCTAACTGGTTCTTATGCTAAAAAACTGGCCTGGTTTGAAAATAAAGGTGAATATGTGGCAACGGAAAAACTCCTTGGTAAAGATCCGTTCATTATGGTGAATGATGATCAAAACAGGCAGGTGGTCATTCAATGGGATGCACAGGCCAAAGGCACGAAGAGGATTGAACTTTATAATCTCAAGGGAAATTCATTGTTATTGGTTTCCTCCCCTTCTCCGGATGAGACTGTTTATATTAAACTTCCTTCTTCCGGATTATTTCTTCTGAAAATACAGGTTAACGGAGAACAGTATTTCAGGAAAGTTACTATACCTTGAAATTGCTGCACCCTCAACAAGGTTTTCAATAATTTCTTTAGATTTTTGTTTCTTGATGAATCTTTCGATTCTTATGGCATTTGTTTTCCTTTCCCCAACCTGATAAACTGCAGCAAGACTCCATATCAAGCGACGGCCTTTTGCTCCCCTTACCTATGCAAGTTGCAATTAAGCGGGATTATTTTTTGTTGATTAATAATTGTTTTGTAAATATCAAGGCAAGAGTTAAGTGGATCCTTTGGAGCCCTCCTGAGAAACTCGGGTTGATGGCTGCCTGACACATTACATCAGGTTCATCTTACCGAATATTTCTTAGATTTCACAGAAAAATACTTGACAAACGGTTATAAATAGTTTTATATTTGTAAACTTTATTATTTATGAAGTTTATAAAATATTCAGGATCATGAAATCATACTCAAAGTTACGCTGGTCAACTGGGTTTTACTACCCGGTGGTTATATTCGGTTCATATATTCTCGCAATCATTGAGCTAATGATCCGGAAGTCGCTGAACAGGGATGGTTATCATATAAGTTCTTTTCCGTTTTTAACTTACTGTTTTGTTGGGTTGTTCTTCATCGGGATGGGTATCTATCAGTGGTACAGGTACAGGCTGTGGATCTACCCGGTTGCAGGAATCATTCTCGGGATACTGTGTCTTCAGGCTCCTGCTCTTTACGGGACTGGTAAATTGATCTTTAAAGCAACCTATTTCATTACCTTCCTGATTCTGATCCTTTTTGTTATCATTAACTGGAGTGCTTTTTACGGCCAGGAGAGATTTGAGATAAATTCACGGAGGCTTTTCAGGCTGGCAGCGGAACTAATCCGTGATACTTGCGGCGGGTTCACCGAAAGACCCTATTCGGCCGGGAAGCTGATCTTCACTCGGGAGGAGATTTCAGGATTTGCCAGGTTCAGAAACGGCAAATATGTCGCAAAGTCCATTCATCTGGGCGATAACATTTATTTCGCCTTTTCGATGAACAGGAGCCTTGTCAACCTTGAAGATCCCAGGGAGGTGAGCCACGTAGTTATTGATCGCATCGGGAATATCTCGGTAAAAGTTTCAGAAAAAGACTACAGGAATTATATCAACAGGTTCAGCTTCGACCAGGTATGTTCATCCGTGGCAGCCATTTTTGAGCGGTTCCTGGAATACTACAAACAAGGACTTGAGAACAGGATCATCACGGAGTTGAAGGCGGCAAGGTAAATAAATGGCGAAATGGCGAAAACTGAAAATCAAAATTATTAACACATGAATCCAACAAAAAGAATTTCGGTTTTGCTCTGCCTGGTTTTTCTGCAGCTTTCCCTGTCTTCATGCGGACAGGCGGACGAGCGGACGAGCGGACTGGGTGAACTTCCATGTTCAGTGCCCGATAAGACGTGGTACTTTGGAGTGGAAATCAACGGCATGCTTTGCGGTTATTGCGTTTCAAAAGAATGCATCGGCTTGAGAGATGGACAACCGACTTTATGGGAAACCAACGATATCAGGATCCGTTTGTCGATCCTTGGGGAGGGGATAGATGTAAGGATTTTCAATACGTTCGGATCAGATCCGGTTTCCGGAAGGCTGACATTCAATGACACCCATATCCTTTCGGGAAATACATCCATTATATCCACAACAAAGATCGCCGGCGACACTGCATACTATGTCGGGAATAACAATCCTGTTCCAAGGAAAGTTTTTATACCGGGAGATGTTATCCTGGAAACTGCATTCAGAAGTCCCCACCTCATGAATGATTTTATTAAATTCGGATTAAGTGAGAAGAAATACAGGGTGTATGAGCCTGTGCGCGGCGAGATCATTGAAAAAGGTTATATCAGAAAAGGAGAGGAGGAAATCACATTGAAAGGTATGGTTCACCGTGCACTTGTCCTTGAAGAAACCGATTATTCCTCGGGAACCAAAGCTACGTTATGGCTGAATAAAACAGATGGGATGGCTATCAAAACGTTCGTTGCAGGACGCAATATCTACCTGACTGACAGCACGATCAGCGAACGGATCAACAGGGTGAACTATGACAGTCTCATTTTCGCCAGGGTTAACAAAGTGATCCCCGATTTCCTTAATGTCAATTATATGAAAGTGCGGGCAAAGATCGAATCATATGGCGAAGTACTGACGATTGAAGGATTGAATTTCCAGGGGCAGAAATTTACGGGAACCGTTACAGATAACTTAGTGGATGGCATTTTCGAGCTGGAGTCAAAAAAATATGACGGGAACAATGCACCCCTCTTTCCTCCGGACCTGACAAAATACAGAGAATTGAAGAAATACCTTGAGCCGGAGATGGCGATCGAATCCAATGAGTCTGTACTTATCAGGGAGGCAAAAAGTATCACGGAAGGATCGAAAGATTCCTGGGAAGCTGCTGTTAAGCTCAGCAAATGGGTTGCCCATAACATAGAGGGAGCGATCCCAGGGGGAGTAAATGCCTCCAACACCTATAAGATGCGGCAGGGTGAATGCGGCGGACATTCGCGTCTGCTTGTCGCATTTTGCAGGGCCGTCGGGATACCGGCAAGAATTTCTGTCGGGTGCATGTACACGACCCATTACGGAGGCAGTTTCGGTCAACACGCCTGGACGGAAGTTCATATGGGTGAGGCGGGCTGGATCCCGGTAGATGCTACGGCCTATGAGACCGACTTCATGGATGCCGGTCATATCCGGCTGGGAGAACATGCGTCTTTTCAGCCAAAGGAGATGGAAATACTGGATTATCGCATGGATAGCAATTCATCCGTTCCGCCAGGATTGATTCCTCTTAATTACAAACCATATTTGGGAAAATATACTGATCTTGAGAGGGACAGAGTATTTACTATACTTTACCAGGAAAAAGGATTGGCTATCGATATCCCCAAACAGATTACCTTGCAGCTGGAAGAACCTGATATATCCGGGCAATGGTACCCTAAGCTGAACAAGCAGATAAGCATATCTTTCATAAAAAATCCGTACGGAAAGGTCGAAAAGCTTTCCATCCGCCAGAGGTTGGGAATGCCTAAGTTATCAGGCAAAGACAGCATTCCTTCAAATGTTCCCGCTGACATTAAAAAATATCTTGGTGTATACAGTCTTCCCAGGGGGGCGACACGTGAATTAACATTTTCTGATGGGTGTCTGGTGATGTATGACCCGGTCGGGAAATCGCAGGAATTTACGAAATACAGCAAAGACGGGATAATCTGGAAAGAAAAGACGGGAACGTATGAATTCACCTTCGAGTCCAATGAGAACAATGAAGTGGCCAGGATGATCCTTTACATTACATCCTTTTATCCGAAAGGGGAACCGGCTGTCAATATCATCGAGCCAGTGATCCTGGAATCAGGGATGGAAGCAGGATTTAAGAAATACCAGGAACTCAGGGAAGATGGAAGCGGACAATATTTCTTCACGGAAGGATTGATGAACGCCCTTGGATATCGTTTGTTGTCAAAAGACAAAACGAGGGATGCCATCGAGGTCTTTAAATTCAATGCAAAGGAATACCCGGATTCATTCAATGTTTACGACAGCCTGGATGAAGCATATTACAAAAACGGGGAAATAGATCTGGCAGTTAAAAATTTTAAACGTTCCGTTGAGCTGAATCCCAATAATGAGAATGGGAAAAAGATGCTTGAGAAGATCAACTCAGAGAAATAGCCCCTTTATCAGCTCGGGGTCAAATAAAGTGATTATATCAGTTAAAATCATTTACTATGTACTACCCAAGAAAACTAAAACAGGATTTTAAAATCGCGGGGCTGATACCAGCGATCATCATTGTTCTGTCATTTGTTTTAACATGGATCTTTTTCGGGATAAGAACAGGGTATTTCGTGCTGAGCATCGGATTCCTGGGTTATGCAGCTTTCAGCCTTTTCATATACATCCGGACCAGGAATATAAGCTATGTCGCCGCATGCCTTTTCCAGGGATTTTATGGCCTGTACCTGCTTTTTAATCCAAAGGGACTTTTAAGGACGCCGGATGCCGGGATGGCCAACTTCTTCCTGGCCTGTTCCATCATCTCAACCATCTGTCTTGTTTACCTGCTTTCTCAACGCAAAACAAAATGGAAAGGGAGTGAGGTATTTGAAATGGCTGCGAAGTCCATACAGCCTGATCCCGATGGGTTCACAAGCAGGCCAAGGCCCGCCGGAAAAGCCGAATATTCCATGGATGACCTGCTGGGATTTGCAGAGTTTCTAAGAAAAAATCTTATTGCTATGCCTCACCGGGAGGACAACAATATCGTCTTTATTATTATTAAAACAGGAGAAGAGCTAGCATACATGTTCAACCCAGAACGGTTCCGTCAGAATGGCACATGGATCTCGTTCGATTTCAGCGGATATGTACCTGTTAGCATGTCAAAAAAAGATTACCTGGATTTCAAGGAAGAGTTGTCCTTTGACCAGCTCTGTGACAACCTGGGAAAACTCTTCATCGGTTTTATGGGATACTATAAAAAAGGCGAACCTGAGCTAATTCTCGAAAAGTTAAATGAACTTAAGCTGGGATTAATGTCGTGAAGCCTTTCCCCCTTCCGGAGAGGGGTAAAGGTTCGGGGCCAAAAAGAAAAAATATGGATTTCAAGCAGGCAGCGATACTGGGATCATTCATCTCGAAAGACTATGCCGAAGATCTTTTCCGGCTTCTGTCGGCCTATTCAAGCATTTCAGCATCCGAAGCAGCTTCACGGATCGATCTTCACATCAAGACGGTCCAGGATTTCCTCGAAGCGATGTATGAACTGGAAATCCTTGAACGGGAAGAAGTATATGAAAAGAAACGACCCTATTACCGTTACAAATTAAAAGTAACCAGGATATTTCTGGAAATAGACCTTGAGCATTTATTACCAAAGGAGGATTTAAGTGACCGGACAGCCACAAAGATCCGTGAAAAAAAGAATACCGGGGTAAGGTTCACCACGTCACGTGATAACCAGTATATCAGCAATATTGCCATCTGGACCGGGCAGGGAAGGGATCGGGTTGAGCGGAAGATCAACCTGAGCATCCCACAGGGAAGGTTCCTTTTCCACCTCCCATTCCCTAGTGCCGGATTCCAGAGTATTAAGGAGATCATGAAAAAAGCCGAAATTGGTCAGGCTAACACTTCCGAGATACTTGATATTGTTGATGCGCTGATAGGATTGAATGTAATTGATAAAGATGATCACAACGAAACACATTAAACAATATTCTTTATGAAAAGAGCAGCACTCATCTTGATGGTATGCTGCCCCGCTGCAATGATTCAATTTTTTTCACATGCACAGGACAGTATCACGGATTTTGACGGGAATGTTTATCACCCTATTGGGATTGGAACACAGGTATGGCTTAGGGAGAATCTCAAATCGCTTCATTACAGCGACGGAACCCAGATTCCGGGAGTGGTCGCATATAACAATTCCGACAGCATGACGAATATTTATGGCCGGCTCTATTCCTGGAATGCGGCCATGAAAAATTCAACAGCCCCGGGGTCACAGGGTGCCTGCCCGGTCGACTGGCACATCCCCACCAATTCTGACTGGCAGGCCATGGATAATTATCTCGGTGGTCCATCGGTTGCAGGAGGCAAGCTGAAAGAAGAAGGTTTTAACCACTGGCTGCCGCCCAACACCGGGGCCACCAACAGCAGCGGCTTTACAGGTTTGCCTGCCGGTGAATTTGACGCAAACCAAAGCCAGAACTTCCTGTTCCTGGGCAAAGCTGCTGTATTCTGGACCTCTAACCAGAACGGGGCACTGATGGCTATAGAACGATACCTGAGTCATGATGATGCAATATCAGGACAACTCACATGGTACAAGACCATGAAATATTCGATCAGGTGCATCAGGGATGTTGGAACAGGTAACAATTTGAATAAGGAGGATAAGGATATTCAAATCAGGGTTTCAAACCCATTTACGGATGCATTGACCATTACTTTTTCAGAATGTCATATTGCACAAATTATTCTGTACGATATATCAGGTAAAACACTGACCAGTAAAGATATCTCTCAGGAGACAGCGAATGCAAAGATTGAAACAGCTCAAATACCGGAAGGAATGTACATCCTGGAGATACAAATAATCCCTCAATATCCCATTGCAGGCTGTTCCCGAGACGAGATTAAAAGAGAGGTATTCAAATGTTTTAAAATCAAAAAGCAATGAAAAAAATAATTATTTTGATCATTGTGACCTTTTTCTTTCTGATCACAATGAATGCGCAGGAATTATTCATAAAAAGGCCAGTTGATTTGAATTTCCAGGGAGCCTGCTCCATTGAAGGCGCCAATATCAATAACGATGGATATGAGGATATTCTGGGAACAGCTTCAGGATCGGATCAGGTTGCATGGTGGGAGAATGATGGCTCCTCTCCTCCTCAGTTCACATTTCATCTTATTGATGACAGTTTTTCCGGGGCTATTTATGGTTCATCGGCAGATCTGAATGGAGATAGCCTGAATGATGTGCTGGGTGCAGCATGGTACGGGGGAGAGATCAGTATCTGGATCAACAATGGAGGTAATCCCATTTCATGGACTAAATTCATAATTTCAAATGTTGCCGGGGGAGCAAGATCGGTCATCCCTGCAGATATTGACAATGACGGTGATTTGGATCTTGTCGTTGCTGCATTCACGACCAATGAAGTCATTTTATTTAATAACGAAGGAGGGAATCCTGTACAATGGACAGCAGAGGTTATTGATAATAATTTTACCGGAGCTCACTGGGTGGATGCACACGACATGGATGGTGATGGCGACCAGGATATCCTGAGCGCTGCATATATGGCAGGAGACATTGCGATCTGGTATAATTGAGGAGGGAACCCCATCCAATGGACAAAATACCTCCTTGAAACAAATTTTCCAGGTGCTCTTTCAGTCATTGCTGATGACCTTGACAACGACAGTATGCCAGATGTGATCGCAGCAGGAGATTTTGCAGGTGATATCATCACCTGGTATAATCAGGGATTGATCACACCTTCTTTTCAGAAGGTTATCCTGGAATCAAATTTCCCGGGTGTATGGCCGGTAAATACTTTCGATCCCGATAATGATCTTGATCTTGACATTCTTTCCGCTTCTTCCACGCTTAATGATATTTACTGGTGGGAAAATCAGCTTATCCTTTCATCCCCGGGAGGAAGCCAGGTGCAGAATAGTTCAGGAAAGAAGCTTAACATTTATCCTAATCCTTTTTATGTCAATGCTGAAATTCAGTTTACTTTATTTGAAGACTCTGATATCTCCCTTAGAGTTCTTTCATCGGATGGAAAACTTATTAGGGTATTATTTTCAGGAAAGCTGGTAAAGGTGAATATACGTTTACATGGGATGGAATGAAAAGTTCCGGAAGTATCGCGGATCAAGGATTATATTTTTGCATTCTTGTAACGGATTCAGGAAGGATTATGAGTTGCAGGTTTATAAAAGTCTAATAAAACAAATATGCTGTATTGCTTCTGCATTTTTTATTTAGTTCATTTCCTGTAAACGAATTCCGTTACTCTTTTACCAGTTCAAATTGGATTCAAGACCTAAAGGTACTTAAGTATTCAATGAAATGCAATTTGATCTTCATGATCTTCCGTTTTCCCTTGTTAAGGTTAACGGGTTCTCTTCCTTTGATGAGTTTCTGGAAGAAGAGCTACTCGAGCCCTTCTCCCTATCTGAAGGTGGCACGGGTGATGAACCTTTTGAAAAAGACGAACCTTGATTCAGTTTTTCACCCACCAAGACCATTGTCTTTCACATTAGCATAGAGTTTATTTATTTTACCACATTTTAAAATCAATCAATGATGAAAAAGATAATTGTATTACTGTCGGCATCTTTGTTGATCAGTTTAATGGGGTATACTCAGGAGATCAAAAATGTCTGGCAACTTTGATGGAACTGGCAAATGGCTGGAACCTGAAACTGAAATAAAAGAATCCAATTTGCCAAAAGAAGTTTCTTCTTCTGTTGCCAAGAATTTTGCTGGTTTCAAACTTGCTGAAGTTGCCAAAACTGAAACTCCTGATAAGGGCTTAATCTATGAAATGGATCTGAAGAAAGACAAAGAAGAATATGAAGTCCAATTCTCTGCCAAGGGTGATATTTTGAGTAAAACACCGTTGAAGAAAGAAAAGGAAGAAGAAGAGAAGAACGATGTCAAATCATTGTTTACCCCGACATTTATGATTGGCCAAACGCTGCTGACCTACCCAGGGTATATCACGATTAACAATAATTTTTCAAGACTTTATTGATCTTATTAATATTACCTATATTCGCCCATATGTAATGACATAAATTCTTTTAGAATTGTTTTTCACAGTTGTTAAAGAAATGTAATATCAATTGACAATATGTTCCTTAAAGATTGCAATGTTGATGGAAATTTTTCTTAACCCTTAAAACGAAAAACCATGAAAAAGTATTTTGCAGAATTTATCGGAACCTGCGCACTTGTGCTTATTGGATGTGGTTCAGCGGTTATTTCCGTCAATCCTGCAGGGAGCCTTGGTCCGGTAATTTTCTCCGGAGGCATAGCCCTTTCGCAGCTTTAGTTCTTTTCGTTGCTCCTATTATAGGTGCTGTTATCGCAGCTATTGTATGGAGATTCGGACTTGATAAAGAGTAAGATATTTTTGTTTGAGAATGTTGTTGATAGAAGATGCTGTAATAACTGAGATTCAAAGGGTACAATTTTTTTTTAACACCTCCCCCGGTATAAATTTTTAAATAAAAGAAGTATGAAACTCCTGAAAGAATTTAAAGAATTTGCTGTAAAAGGCAACATGATTGACCTTGCAGTAGGTATTATTATCGGAGCTGCTTTTGGTAAAATAATTGCATCATTGGTGAGCGACATCATTATGCCCCCTATTGGTCTTCTTCTTGGTGGATTGAACTTTACGGATATGCAGTACATTATGAAAGAAGCTGTAAAAGATCCGATGACGGGGAAAGAAACCGCTGCAGTCGCACTAAGGTACGGAAGTTTCATTCAGACCCTTGTGGATTTTACCATTATTGCTTTTTCTATCTTCATGATACTTAAAGGAATTATAAGTATGAAAAAGAAGCAGGTCAAAGATCAGGCTTCTGCACCTGATGCACCTCCCACTCTAACCAAAGATCAGGAATTGTTATCTGAGATCAGGGATATTCTTAAAAACAAATAGACAGGCAGAAATTTACTTTTTACGGTTTAAATTTAATGGATATGAAAAAAATTGTCCTTGTTATTGTCATGATATCGTTTTCCGGGTCCATTGTAGCCCAAGAAATTCAGAAGGTTGCAAAAGCTAAACAAGAGCTCCTCGCTGTGACTGCTGATTCAGTAAAACATTGGTATATTAACGGTTCCGGGAACTTGGCCTTTTCGCAGGCTGCTTTTTCAAATTGGGCAGCCGGTGGTGAAAATTCGGTTGGATTAAACGCATTTTTTAATATGAAAGCCAATTATAAGAAGGGCAAACATGAATGGGGTAATACTATTGATCTTGGTTATGGTTTTCAATTTCTTGGCAATAAAGGGAACACCCGGTTTACTAAGACAAATGACAAACTCGAGCTGACAAGTGCGTACGGCTACCAAATATCGAAAGATGAAAAATGGTATGTCACTCTTCTTGTGAATTTCCGGACCCAATTTGCGAAAGGATTTAACTATCCCGACGATAGTACCGTTATCTCAAAATTCATGTCACCAGGTTATCTTATAGCTGGCGTAGGCATCACTTATGCCCCTGTTAAATGGTTCTACATTTATGTGTCACCTTGTTCAGGGCGTTTTACATTTGTATTGGATCAGGCGCTTGCCGATTCAGGTTCTTTCGGCGTGGCGCGTGGTAAGAATATAAAGGGAGAATTCGGTCCCTATCTGCGTGCCGACATGAACAAAGACCTGGCTAAAAACATTAATCTTTCTACCACTCTTGAACTTTTCACAGACTACCTTAATAAATTTGGTAATATTGATGTGAACTGGAGCTTACGGTTGACCATGAATGTTAACAAATGGCTGGCAGCTTCTATTGCAACACAGTTAATATATGATGATGAAATCATGATCAAAACCACGCCAACATCGGAACCCGGCCCCCGCACACAATTTAAGGAGTTACTTGGAATTGGACTTACTTATAAATTTCAATAGATTACTTTCTGGTAAAAAATGAACGACTCCGCCGCAGAATGATAAAAACAAGCTCTTTTAGCTTGAACTATTCAATGCTTAGAGGGTTTTATAAGTATTTGCATGAGTAGTTTTCATATAAAATGTGTAATTATAACCATATTTCATACAAAATAAGTGTTTTTCATAAAACATCAAATAAATAATACTTTTTCACCAATGATAAGTAATTTTCATATACTTTTGCTGTAAGTAAAATTCATAAATTATTATGAAAGATAATAATATTTCACAAGAAATAAGTGTTTTTCAGGAAAGAATAGCCCCTGAAGAAGGCACGTTAGTAGGATATGGAGCGATCATTAGTGCATTTGAACTTCCTGTCCCTACTCCATTACGTCTTTCATTAATTAGTAAAAAGCATAGGCAATACATAAGGGACGACTGGATGGTGTTTACACCAAGATATCAACCTGAAGATAATCTGTATTCGCACATAGTTTTTGCCTTGAAGTACGAAGGGATTAACTTGTTGTTCTTCAAGAAGCTATTTGAAATACTAAACCCAAGTACTATTGAAGAATGGATTAGTAAAGAGCCTCAAAGCCAGTATGTTCGAAAGATTTGGTTTCTTTATGAATGGCTTATGCAAAAGAAATTAAGCTTTCCGGATTTAGCCACGGGTAATTATATTCCATTGTTGGATGATACTCTCCAGTATGCAAGTTTGCAAACTTCAAATTCAATCCGTCACCGGATAAAAGATAATCTACCAGGAAATGTCAGCTTCTGTCCTCTTATTTATAAGACAGACAAGATTGAATATTATATAGCTGAAAACTTATCCGATAAAACAGATAACGTTTTTAAAGGAGTGCACAGAGATATTCTGTTACGTACTTCTGCATTTTTATTACTCAAGGATTCGAAAGCTTCCTTTAATATAGAAGGTGAGCATCCTACCCAAACAAAAGCTAATAGGTGGGGAAAGGCAATAGGGCAGGCAGGTAATCAGCCATTAAGTAAAGAAGAGTTACTCAGATTGCAACAAATCGTTATTGACAATAGTCGTTTTATCAAAATGGGGTTCCGTACTGCTGGCGGATTTGTCGGTGAGCACGACCGTACTACTGGCGAACCTATCCCCGACCATATTTCTGCAAGATGGCAAGATATCAATGCCCTTATAAATGGATTGATAGATGCAAAAAAACAGATGCAAAATGCTTCATTTCACCCAGTTCTGACTGCAGCAAAAATAGCTTTTGGTTTTGTCTTCATTCATCCATTTGTAGATGGGAATGGCAGAATACATCGGTATCTTATTCATCATATCTTGACAAAGATGCGATTCTCACCACCGGGAATAATCTTTCCAGTATCAGCAGCAATTTTGGAAGCCATTGAAGACTACAGAAAAGTTCTTGAATCATATTCGCATCCACTTTTGGATTTTATTGCGTGGGAGAAAACACCAGATAACAACGTAGAGGTACTTAACGAAACGATTGATTATTATAGATACTTTGATGCAACAATACAAGCTGAATTTCTTTTTGAGTGTGTTGATTATACTATTAAAAAGATAATACCTGAAGAAATAGCTTATTTGCAACATTATGATGCTCTGAAGACTTGGCTTGACAATCGATTTCAGATGTCAGACAAAATGGTAGCATTGTTAGTTCGATTTTTATCACAAAATAAAGGGAAACTATCAAAGCGAGCTTTAGGTAAAGAATTTTCAAAACTTACAGATAAAGAAGTAATTGAAATTGAAAAACAATTTGATTTCTATTTTATGGAAAAGAAAAATCCTTATTTGCAGTTTGTTCCATTAATGAAGAACTTCTTAGAAGATTTAAAGAAAATTGAACAAAGAGGTTGTAATGACAAGTCCATCTCCGATTTAGGTAATTTGATTCGATACGTATACGAATTTTCAAAGAGGGTGGAAATGAAGTCATTCGAAAATAATGTTAGGCAAACCATTGAAAAACAATGGTATTTCTTAGACCTGAACAAATCAAAACCAAAGAAACGGTTAGCAGATTGGGAATCTGCCATTAGAAATTTTAGACAAGATTTGACGGATTCAATCTCATTAATTGAATCGATGAATTGATTTATCTTGTTGCGGTAGCAGCTATTTTGCAAATTGATGTCGAAATGTAGGGGTGACCTTTAGGATTGTTGTGCGTGACTGAAATAGGTTGACCAAAAATCCAAACATTCAACCTATGAAAATAGCAAAAAGAACATTGAGACAACAACGAATTTTTAGTGAAGAAATACGTAAACAAGTAGTTAGGGATAT